>Ga0180438_10003455_pt1 | contig 23922 bp, 12 predicted proteins | sample SS_ome_12_FD_132455 | JGI IMG/M metagenome (GOLD analysis project Ga0180438, IMG submission 132455) | Hypersaline lake sediment archaeal communities from the Salton Sea, California, USA - SS_3_D_2 metaG | ecosystem: Environmental > Aquatic > Non-marine Saline and Alkaline > Hypersaline >...
CGGAACGAATCGACGGGGCACGGGTGCCAACCTTGGAGCTGAGCGAATCCTGGGAGGTCACGCGGTCCGGCAAAGACGCGGCGGCAGTGGTCGCCCGAAGAACCGTCGGCAAAGGCCGCGTCGTGGTTTTCAGCTCGACCAGTCTCGTTTTCTGGGATCGAGATGCAGCGCCCGACGCGCCAAATTCCAGAGCCAGTCGCGGCGAGCAACTTGCCGAGGCCGCTGGCTGGGCCGCCGGAGGAAGTCCGCCTGCGGGCGGCTCGCGCCGTCTGCCCATGGAAGCGGCCGGCGGGGGGCCGATCTACCCGGAATTGGAGCAGAACGTCGGCGGAGTGATTGTCTACTACGCCAGGAATCAAAAAGAGGAGCTGCTAGAGGCGGTTCGTGATGACATGCCCAAGGCCAAGCGGCAACTGGAGGCCTGGCTGCCTTCGATCACGCCCGACGAGCCGATGTACTTGATCATCTCGGCCGGCGGGGGCGGCGGATGGGCAGTGAACGCCTACCGGCCAAAAGAAACAGGCGTCATCTCGCTCAGCCCGCAAGGGCTGCTCTCCGTCTTCGGGCACGAATTGGCCCATACCATGACGGGGCCGCCAAATGACCAAGGCAAGACCGCCGCCGGCTGGCCGCAGGGAAACCAGGGCGAATCCCACGCGGGCTGGTATCAGGGCAAGGTGATCGCCATGTTCGGCGACGACGAGACGCGACGCAAATCAAACCGGGACTGTAATCGGTTCTTCCTGTTCGACAAAAGCGGCAGCGAACTCGACCTCGCGATGGATCCCGACGAACTTCACCAGCGCTGGGGAAAAGGCAAAGAGTGGACGAAGATCTGGTGGGTCTGGCAGAAGCTGGACGATCGCTACGGCCCCACCTGGTATCCGCGCTGGCGTTGGGTCCAGCATACGCGGTGGCAAGCCGAGCCCGAGAGGCGACTCACGTGGGACGAGACGGTGGAGGACATGAGCATCGCCGTCGGAGAAGACCTGTTCCCGTTCTTCCGCAAGATCGGAACCACGCTGGACAAGGAAAGCTTTTCGCGGGCCACGTTCCGAGGAGAACAGATCGAACTGCCGCCCGCGCCGCTGGAAGTCGCGCCCGCCGGGCCCGTGCGGCTGGAACCGATCGGCGATTACCGGCAGGCCGTTCGTCCGCGATCGGACGGATAGGCGGAATGAGGCCCCACGCCGCCGCGCCGACGGGTCACTTGGCCCGCAGCGAGATGACGCCGTCCCAATCCGCCGCCGGCGTCCCCGCCCCGTCGAGGTAAGATCGCAGGAAGGCGGCCGGACCGTCGCCCTCGGGGAATCGGTCGAGCAGTCGGCGGGCCTCGCTCCAGTGGCCGCCGAGGACCGCGTCGACGGCTGCTTCGTGGTCGGCCAGCATCGCGTCGGTCAGTTGGGGATCGTCGCGCTCCGGCGGGACGACGGCGTAGACGGTGCTCGGCGTGTCGATGCCGAGGGGATAAACGCGGGCCAGGCGGCGGAGCCGGCCTTCCGAGGGCGGAAGCAAGCGTCTGACGAACTCCGCGGTCTCTGCGTCGACGCAGATGGACACGCCGAATTGTTTCGTCATGCCTTCGAGTCGCGAGCCGCGGTTGACGACGGGTCCCAAGACGCCCACCTTGGCCTGTTTGGCCGTGCCGATTTGGCCGGCGATTGCCCGGCCGCAGGCGATCCCGATGCCGACGGAAAAACCGTGGAGCAGGCCGGCGGGGTCCTTTTGCGCCGCCGCGAACTCCCCGCAAATGTCCAGCGCAGCGCGGCAGGCGGCAAGGGGGCCGTCCTCCAGCGGCATCGGCCAGCCCCAGAAGCCGAGCGCCGCGTCGCCCTGGAAGTCGGCCAGGGCCCCGTCGCGGTCGAGGATACCGCGGGCCATCACCCCAAGCGCCGCGCTGACCCTCGCGAGCAGCATCGGCAGATCGTGCTGCAATTCCTCCGACATCCGCACGAACCCCCGCACGTCGCAGAACAGAACGGAGACGTCTCGCTCGGCGGGCGTCAGCACCGACGGGAACTGCGCGCCCATGACCTTCTCGATCACCATCGGAGAAAAGAAGCTGCTCAACTGAGTCCTCTGCTCGTGCAGCAATCGCGTCTGCCGTATGGAGCCGATGAATTGGGCGACCAGCTCGGCAAACCGCAGGTCACCCCGCAAATCGTTTTCCGTCACGATGAGGGAGCCGTGCCGGGTTCCTTTTCCGGCCAGGTAAAGGCACCATCCGCGGCACGACTCGCCCGGCACGGGGACGACCAGCGCCCACTTCAATCCCTCACTCATGGTGAAAGGGACCTGCGAGTCTTCGTCTCCCCAGATCTGCAGGAAGTTCTTGCCTTGCGTCAGCGCGCTGGTGATCAGCCGTCGGCTCGGGCGGAAGCGGCCCCCGAAGCCCTCGCGCACCTCGAGGTAGGCCGTCCGCGGACTGGGAAACTTCCCGGGGCTCGATGCGTCTTGCGGCAGCGCCGCGACGTCGTACTCGACGACCGCGGCGGCCTCGCAGTGCGGCACCGCCGCCAGCAGCAGCCTGACCAGCCTCCGCGCAAGCTCCCGGTCGGACCGCGACGCCGAAATCAGCCGCGGAAGGTCCGACAGGATCTCCAGTTGTCTCGAGGCATTGTCGAACGCGACTCGCCGCAGCGTTTCCGCCGAGTAAACCCGCTCTTCGACGACGCCCGCCGCGTCGGCCACGGTCTCGATCGAGTCAGGCTGCTCCCAGCCGGCGGTGTCGATCGGGCAGGTGGAGAGGTCCGGGGCGGCCGGTTCTTCCTGGGCCGGCGTGACCTCGAAGACGGTGCTGCCGATGCGAAACACGTCCCCGACGGAGACCTTGATTTCCCGCAACGCCTGCCCTCCAAAGACCAGCGGGTTGGGCGCCGCTTCAAGACACCTCACGGTCAGGCGCCCGGCCTCCCACCAAAGCTCCGCCTGCTCTCGTGAGATCGCCTGGTCCCAGGGGATCACGCAGGCGTTCTGCGGCAAGCGCCCCAGACGCAGCACGCCGCCCGCCGGGATCACGCAGCGGACGAACTGGAACGGCTTTCGCCCCCGCGCCCAAAGCTCGACGGTCTCCGTGCGATGGCATGCCATGGAGACAAAACTCCTACTTGATCGTCCCCGAGTGCGATTGTCCTCTTACCCCGCCGTAAGCGCCTTCAGAAGGCGGCCTCTCGATAGTTCACGCAGGGCGTCCACGAACCGAGGGGCCGCCTGCAACCCCTGCACGTCGTTTCGCCTTGCCGCCGCTTGCAGTAGGTGTTCACCACGTACTCGAACGTCTTGGCGTTGCGGATGGCGAACGCGATCTCTTCGGCCAGGGAGTCCAAGAGCAGCCGCTCCTCGTCGGTGAAGGACCCCTCATCCGCCTTGTTGATCACTTCGAGAACGCCCACCTCCTCGTCGCCCGCCACCAGCGGCACGGCGATCATATTCCGCGTGCGAAAGCCCGACTCCGAATCCACCTTCGCATAGAACCGTGAGTCGCTCTGCACGTCGTTGACGACCTCCGACCGGCGGCTTCTGAGAACCGAACCGGCCAATCCCCGGTCGGCTGGAAACCGGGCGCCCATCAGCACGCCCTGGGCCGGTCCCTCCACCTGGTAAAAGTGGAAGTTCTTCTTCTCGTCGTCGAGAAGAAGAATCGAGGCCTCGGTTGCGCCGACCGCGTCTACCGAGCTATACAACGCGATCGCCAACACCTCGTGAAGGTCAGGCGTTTGCGTCAGTGCCGAGCTGACCGTGAGGTAGGCGTTCAGGTGCTTCAACTGCTTCTCAAGCTCGGCGCGTTCTGCCAACCGGCGGACGGCGCGGGCCGCCAGGCGGAGAACCTCTTCGAGGACGTCCGAACTGCCCCCAGGCGCTTCCGCCGGCATGGCCAGGCCCATCAGGCCGACGCACCCGCCCTCCACCCGCAACGGATACAGCGCGACCTCACCAGCTCCTTTCCCGGCCAAAACGGCCGGCGCGCGGAACGGCTCCGAGCTTGCCCGCATCGGCACCCGTTCCAGCTCCGCGGCGCAGACGGCCGCCGTTTCAGCCGCCGTTTCGGGGTCAAGCCCATAATGGTAGAGACGAGGCTCCTGCGCCTGGCGATCGGCGAGATAAACGAGGGCGGCGGGCGACTGCAGGATCTCCGCCACCTCCGGCAGAATCCGCCCCGGAAGCTCCTCGCAGTCGGAAAGGGCGAGGACGGCATCCGACAGGGCAAGCAGTCGCCACGCTTTCTCCGCCTCGGAGCCGGAATACGGTTGCGCGGCGCACACGGGATAGACCTCCGCTCGCGGCAGCTTAGCACCGGCGAAAAGCTCGGTCAATAGCCCCAAGGGCCCGCGAAAAAAAATAAGTTGGGCAATCCCATCGAAGGGAAGGCGGGAACCGCCTTGCCTTCCATGATCGAAGTTGCCGCGTCATTTCCGAAAGATCGTTATCCGGTTCTTTGCTCTGCTGACGGTCACTTGCTCGAGTGTAACGAGGCCCCAACGGTCAGCGACGACGTCGCCGGAGTCGGTAGGGTTGCCTGCCGCCAGCGAGGTATTCGTCCAGCGGAACGTGTCGCCGGCCTTCGGCTTAAACCGTTTCAGGTGACGAGGCGTAATGTCCACCGTGCAGGAGTCTGCCGGGCAATCAGCGGCAAGGTACATGGTCATCGCCCAACGCTCCGGCTCGTCGGAGACGTCATCCGTCCGCCACAAGAGCCAGCCGTTGACCTGGCCGTACGGGTCGCCGTCGGCCGGATCACCGTTACCGGGGTTGTTGTCCAGCGAGCAATTCGAGAAGGCCGGCAGGCTCGTAGCGGTCGTCACGTCGGCGAGCTGGGCGGCGGCCTCGGTTCGTGCCCGGCCCCAGAAGGCTACAAAGTTCTGCCGGCCGTCGCGGAGGCCCGCCCAGCCGCGGGGATCGTCTTGCCAGCCGAACTCCGAGGTATGCCCTTTGTCCTTGCCCGTGCCGGACACGAGATACAAGTAGGGGACGTCGCGGTCGGGGTAGCTGTTGACGTACCAGCCGACGTTGAACTGTTCCCAGGCGGGCAGCCCGTCGACCGTGACGGCCGTTTCCCGAGGGCCGAGCCAGCGGCCGAGGGCCCGGCTCTGCGGCGCCCATTGGTAATCGTACGACGTGGTGTACGAGCCGAATGAGAGGAAGCCGAAGATTTCCGGGTGGCGGATGCCGAAATGGAGCATGTCGCCCGGCAAGTGGCTCCGTTGAGGCTTCCATTGATCCTGGCACCAGCGGATAAGGGCCAGCCAGCACCGCTCGGGGAAGTAGTCGATCTTGGACTCTCGGAACGACTTGAGTGTACCCAGTCCGTCGTTGTAACAGAGGTTGTTTGGCTGGATCATGTGGAGCTTGAGCGCGTCTTTGGGAGCGTGCTTGACGGAGTGGTTGACGAGGTTGAATTCGCCACCGTGCCCCAACGGCCCGATCGCCATCGGCCCGCCTTCCGGGAAATTTTCGGGCACGGTGACGATCACGTGGTTGGGATCTCGCGGGATGTTCGACAACTCGCGGGCCGGCCAGAAGAGGAACCAGTATTGGAGCGGGTCCCCGTCGTACAGCCCGGTCTGTACCCGCTGGAACACGGGCCGGAGCGGAGCGGTCGTCTCCGCCACCGCAGAACCCACGCTGTTGGCGTCGCTGACGACCGTGTTTTCACTCCCGGCCAACACGGCCGTGACGGCGTAGTGCGCCTTGCCTGGCCGAGCCGGCGTGTGCACGTAGAATGCCTCGCCCGGCATGAGCGGCGTGGAGTCCCGGCAGCAGTGCGTGGGGATGATCGAGTCGGGAAGTTCCTGCTGGTTGAGGAATTCGCCGCGGTAGCTGATCCGCCGCATCTTTTCGTCAAAGCCGCACAACGGCGGCGCTTCGCCCAGAAGTTCCGCGTCCTTCAAGTTGGCCGAAGTGATCGGCTCTCCATGGCGGTACACGCGATAGTGAACCGCCGGCACTTCACGGACCCGGTAAACCTGCACTCCGCGGCCGATGCTCTTGGAGGCCAGTCCTTGCAGTTGGCGCAACGTCGCCAACGAGATAGCGGGCAGGCGGGGTTGATCCATAAAGCCTTTGCCTGGTCCGTCACTTGTCTCGTTGTTCTCTTTCCGGGATGAAAATCTGTCGACCCAGAACACGCTCTCTCTTGGCGGCCGGAATGCCGGCAGCTCGTTCCAGATCACGAAGGTCTGGCCGTCATGGTGAACGGCCCGCACGCCGGTGACCTGCTCGGGCAGCCCGCCCGCGGGCCGGCCCTCGTACAAAACGTCCAAATAGGTCGTTTCCGGTTCCAGACCCTCGAAGCTCCCGACGATCAGGACCAGCTTGCCGCCCTGCGAGTTTCGCACGGCGCCCGTGGCATCGAAACTGCGATGCCACGGCGGCTGGAGTCTCAACGGATCGTCGCCGCCTGCGGGAACGATCCTGGCAGGTTCGACCGGCTGGACGTCCCCCTGTGTGAAACAAAAGAGGGACGCGCGGTATACGTCGCTTCCAGCCGGCAGGTCGGACAGGTCGAAGACCAGGCGGAGCCCGGAGTCACTTCGCTCAACCGTCATTGCACCGGCATGGGTGGCGGTCGCGCCCCGACCGGCCCAGCGCTCACAGACCAAATCGGCCCGCGCATCCGCCACTGCGATCAGCAGAACGACAAACGTCGCGACTGCACGTTTCATGGTCGTTGTTCTCCGCTTTTCGGTACGGCTTGTCTCCGTCGCCGGGCCCTTACTTCGCCGTCACCTCCAACCGGCTGCCGAGCGGGCTGAACGCGACGCCGGGGATCGTGAGCATGCCATCCGCTCCGACGGTGACTTCGCCGGACGCTTCGGTCGGCGAGTTCGTTCGCCAGTAGCCGGTTTGCGGGAGTTCGCCCGGATCGCCCAAGGGAGTGGACTTCCAGTGATAAGTCTTGCCCGGTTGAACCACGAATCGCTGAAGCCTGCGGAGCGTCACGTCTGCGATCGGCTGGCCGCGGTTGCCGTAAAGCTGCACCCAAACCAAGGTGATCTCCAAGCGGTCGGGGCGGTCCACGATGTCATCGCTGCGGAATCGAAACCCCAGGTTGAATTCGCCCTGCTTGCCCGACTCGAGCACGGGCACGGCCGACTCGCCTCGGAACGCCGGCAGCACCCGATCGCGACGCACGTCCAGCAGGATCGCGTTGGGCCACGTGCTATCGGCGGAAACCGGCAGCAGCGTCTCGCCGCCCCAAAGAAAGCTGGCGTAGACCGGCTGGCCCTTCTCGAGCATAAGCCGGTAAAACTCGTTGGCAGGCTGCCAACCGTGGCTGCTCGTCATCGCCACCAGCGGGAGAGCGGTCGCCGCAGGCATGTCGGCCAGCAGCCGGTTCATATCGAGTGCCTCCCAGACGTTCTTGCCGGCGTCGGTTTCCGACCCCCAATCGATCTTGCCCCACAGGCCTTCCAGCACGTCGAATCGGCCTTCGTTGCGGCCCGTGTTGAGGTCTGTAAGGAAGTAAGCCATGTTCGGCACGGCCCGGCCGGCCACGATGCTGTTGAAAACCTGCGGGTGCCGCAGACCGAGCCGCAGCGCGGCGGCGCTTCCCGAATGCTGCACGCCTGTAACCGAGATGCGGGCCGGATCGACGGGCCACTTGCGCGCGGCCCAGTCGATGAATGAGATGAGCCGTCGCTCCGTGTAATTGTGGATGCGACCTTGAGCAAACGACTTCAGCGTGCCGTGGCTCTCGTGGTACCCATACCACCATGTGCGCAATGGGAAGTCGTGCGGGCAGAGCACAATGCTGCCGCGCTGGAGGCGATAGGGCGTCCGCCAGTAGGAGCCGTTGTCGCGATGCAGGTTCAATTCCAGCGAAAAAGGGGACGGGTCCAATTTGCCGGGGCGGCCCGCGACCAACCTTCCGTCGGTGCCCGGCCGAGGATAAATTGGACTTATCCCCTTATTTGTCGAGTCTGGTACACCGACGGACCAGTTGAAGTACTGGGATGGGAGATTTCCGAAGGGCGGGGCGACCCAGCGTACGTAGTGCAGCCGTTGCTGTGGATAGTTCCAGAAGCGGCTTTCGGGGAGGGTGCCTTGAAAAATTGGCTCGCCGTCGCCGGCCGTTTCGGCGACCGGCGTGGTCAAGGCGTTGGCCGCGGAGAAGTCTGCCGTGTTTTGCACCCCGTCGATCGAAGTCACCACGGCGTAGAAAGCATTGCCGACCTTGCCCGACTGGCCCCGTGTGTGAACGTACAGCCCCGTGCCGCGCGGCAGGGGCGCGTCGCTGCCGGGAATCACGAACCGATCGATGGGGCAGTCGAGCCCGTACGGCCCCTCGGTGTCGGCGTTGGAGAACGGGTTGCCCTGGCCCGAGTTCAGCACCGGCTCGTTGGCGATCACCGCATCGATCGGCCGCTCGACGTTACGCCCGCAAACGTTCCAGCACGAAAGCGGCTCGACCTGCGCGACAAGCGTGGCCCCGGCCAAGGTGGCGGCCGAGATCGGCCGGTCGCCGCGGTAGATGCAGTAACGGACTTCGCGATCGCGATCGAGGGCCTCGCGGATTGATTTGAGCTCGCGCCACGAAACCACGTCTCGGCCGACCGGGTCGTTGATCTCCCGCCAAGTGATGAAGGTCTGGCCTGCATGATGGGTCGCCTTCAGCCCCGTGACTTGCGGCGGCACGTCGGCCGCTTCTCCTTCGTACATCACGTCAAGATAGGTCCTCTCCTTTTGCCAGCCGGGGAACGATTTCACGTGCACGGCGTGAGCGGGCCGCTTGCCGGCGAGCCACTCCTGAACCAGGGCAGTCATCTCGAAGGAGCGATACCAGGGGCCCACCAGCTCCAACGGAGCCGTTTCGACCTTGGGGATGCTTCCCCGTTCGTACGGAGCAGTGACCGGGCAGATGCGGACGTCGGTTCTTGCCTCGCGATGACGGCCGTCGATCGGCTCTCGTTGGCAGAACAGCCGGGCACGGTGGATCTTGGCGGCGGCCGGCAGCGACGAGAGATCGAACTCGAGGATCGCCGTGCCGTCGGGCAGTTCGACCAACTCGATTCCGCCCCAGCTCGACGCCGTCTCCGGCTTTTCGGCGTCAGGCGACTCGGGCAGCCCGTCGCCGGAACGGAACTGCCCCGTGGCCAGCCGCGTCGTCACCACCGACGAATGAGCCGCTGCCGCCGCCAGAATCACGGTTGCCGCAGAAACGCCGCACGCAATCGACCGACGCAAATGAGTTCTCATCTCGCGCACCCCCTTGCAGGGCGATTTGAGGTTTCTGACCGATAGCCTATGGTCCTCGCCGGGCGGCCGCAAGTATTTTCCAGGCCGGCTTCAAGGTCCATCGGCGAATCGGCTATAATCAACGGCGGTCGGCTTCGCGCCAGCGGGCCGGCCAGATCCTCGGTTACGGCGTCGTCGACACTGGGGAAGACGGAAAGGGATCGCAATGAAAGACCACAGACCTGCTCGTTTCGTTTTGGCTTGCGCGGTCGTCCTGGGATCGCTCTCAAGCACGCTGCTGGCGGCGGAAGTATACGATGCGGCCGCAAGGGCGCGGGACAATCGCCATTGGGTCGAACCGATGCGGGCAGTGCACGCGAAGTTCACCGGGAAACCGGGCACGCTCGCCTGCTTCGGCGACTCCATCACGATCACCATGGCTTTCTGGAGCCCTCTGGCCAATAGGGATCTGAAGAACGTTCCCGACGACATGGCCGAAGCGCTGAAACGCGTGAAAGCACACTTGGCAGAGGAGTGCTGGCGGGACTGGAAAGGCCCGCAGTACGGAAACAACGGCCGCATGACGATCGACTGGGCCGACGAGAACATCGACCGCTGGCTCAAAGAGCTGAACCCCGAGACCGCGCTGATCATGTTCGGCACCAACGATCTCAAGCGGAAGAACAACCTGGAGAACTACGAGCGGAAGTACCGTGAAGTGGTCCGCAAATGCCTGGACAACGGCACCGTGGTCATCCTTCAGACCATTCCGCCTTATTACGGGAATCCCGATCGCTCCCGGCAATACGCGGAGGTCGTCGGGAAGATCGCGGAAGACATGCGGGTGCCCGTCTCCGACTTCTTCGGTGAAGTCATGCGGCGGCGGCCCGATGACTGGTGCGGCAAGATGGACAAGTTCAGATTGCCGGAAGGGCAGAAAGCAAAGAACTACGAGGTGGATACGCTGCTCGGCCGCGACGGGGTCCACCCCTCCTCGCCAGCGAAGTACAAGTTTGATTTCTCCGCAGAGGCCCTGGACTCGAGCGGATACAATCTCCGCACCTATCTCGCGCTGATGATCTACGCGGATGTGCTGCAGTCGGTGCTGAAAGCTGACTAGCCAGCACCGGCATTGACCGTTTCGCGGCGCCAACCGGGATGTAGAGCGTGCGAGCCTCGGCTTCCCAGGCGAAGCGCGGGAAGCGGCGCAACCAGCGCAGTGCGCTTAGTGCGACGCAGAAAACGCGTTCCAGGATACTATGCTGCAGCCTCCTGCCAAAAACCTCGCCGCCGTCGAACTCGTTTCATCCGGCTCCTTGCCGACGAGCGAATCCGCCTTCGATCCGGCAAGGATACGAAGATGTTTCGCGGACCTCGAGCTCAGAGTAGAATGCGGCGGTGAAGAGGCGGGACTTGGGCCCTCGCCGCTGTTCGAAGAAGGGAGACAACTATGAGCGACCTTAAGAGCACAAGAGCCGGCCGCGCCCTGGCTTTGTTGCTGGTCTTTTGCGTTGTCTGCGTAGTGGTTCGACAGCTTGCCGCGTGCACCACGGTGATGGTCGGCCGAGGGGCCACGCAAGACGGAGCCGTGTTGATGGCCAGCTCTTGCGACGGGGACGTGATGGGTCTGCTATACGTCATGCCTGCCCGGACGTATCCTCCCGACACGAAGCTGCCGATGTATTGGAACGTGCCGCGGCCCGGGAACTACGAAGAGTACCTGGAGAACGTCAGGAAGGGGTACGAACTGGTCGGTTATCTGCCGACGACGAAGACCTATCGCAGCATCATCCTGGCGGGCAACGTGGAGAGCATGACCACCGGCGGCCTGAACGAGCACGGCGTGAGCATCGCGATTGAGTTCCTGCCGATGCGCGCCGGCCTGGCCTGCAACAACGGCGTCGTCGGCCCCAACAGCAACCACTGGACCACGTCGCTCATCGCGAACGGGCTTCTCAGGGCCAAGACGGCCCGTGAGGCGATCCGCGTGATCGGCTCGATGATCGATGAATATGGGTTCTTGTACTATCGGGCTCCCGCCGCGGGCGTCGCCCTGCCCGTTGCAGACGAGCGCGAAGCGTGGCTGATGGAGATCTTCGGCCCGGGCGAAGGTTGGACCGCCGACGGCGGGAAACCGGGAGGCGTATGGTGCGCCCAACGGATACCCGACGGAGAGATCGGCTGCAGCGCGAACCGCAGCCGCATCGGAACGGTCGACCTGGAAGACGCGGACCACTTCATGGCGTCGGCCAACGTTTTTTCGCTGGGGCGAGAGCTCGGGCTATGGAAACCGGAGACACCGTTTGTATGGCACGACGTCTACGGCGGGCCCGGCAGCAGGGAGAACTCTCTCCGCGAATGGAGAGCGCTGAGCCTGGCAGCTCCTTCTCTGGGGCTCAAGGCGACGGGCGACCCCGCCGTGGACCGGTACCCCTTCTCGGTGAAGCCGGACAAGCCCGTCACGGTTCGGACGCTCATCGACGTCATGAGAGACGGGTATGAAGGCACGGCGTTCGATCTGACGGAGCATCCGGCTTTTCGGGTGAAGGGAAAGAAGAGTCCGCTGGCGCGTCCCTGGGGACCGGCCGAGCTCTTGGACCTGCTCGACATCCGGCCGGAGCGGGCCCTGTGCACGCCCACGAGCGGGTACGTGTTCATCGCGCAGTTGAGAGCCTGGCTGCCAGACGCGATCGGCAATTGCCTCTGGTTTGCCTATGGACCGGCCAACACAAGCTGCTTCGTGCCGGTATACGCGGGCGTAACGGAATTGCCGGACGCGTGGGATCATCCGGCCAATTTCACCCGCATCGACAGAGAGCAGCCGCAGTGGAACTTCCGCCTGGCTCACAACCTCACGAACAGTCTGAGGTACCAGGACGCGATCAAAGACGTTCGGCGCGTCGTGAAACCCGCGGAAGACAACTTCCTCGGCATACAGGCAGAGGTCGAGAAGGCGGCGGAACGCGTCTTCAAGGAACACGGTCCGCAGGCCGCGGAGAAGTTCCTCACCGACTACGCGCAGCAGTGCACGACGAACGTTGGCTGCGCCTATCACGAGCTGGTGGGCTACCTGATGCTTCGGCATCTCGTGGGGGACAAGGAGCTGGCGCGGGCGCCGTTGCCCCGGGTCGCTGCGCCGGTCGTTCCCCGCGAGCCGTAGAAAGCGACCTGCTATTGGAGACCCCGCTTGGTCACGAGCCTGCGACGAGCCTGTAATCGAGGCGACAAACCGGGTTCGCCCCTTTCATATTCTGCATCGGGTCTGGTTTATGGCTGTTTTCTCGTCCCCGCAGTCGCTTCCAGCTTCGCGGAAAGCCGGTCGGCGATGCGGCGGGTAAACTCGTACCGGCTGCTCTTTGCGCTCTCAATCGTGTCGCTCACTGCGCGGGCTTGGTCGCCGGCCTGTTCCAAGGCGCCGATGGCGTACATGCCGACGATGAGGTTGTCGTTGTTGACTTCGCGGCCGAGAAGCCTCACGGCCCGCTCCGACTTGGCCAGCTTGCACGTCGCCAGCGCGGCCGCCACGCGAACCGCCGGCGACTCATCCGAGAGGCAACCTGCCAGGCGATCGACGGCGTCGGCCTCTGTGCCGTTTCCCAAGCTCGTCGCCGCCCAGTAGCGGAGGCAGGGGCGACGCGAGGACAGAGCCCCGTACAGCGCCTCGCGATCGCCGCGCCGCCCGGCCTCGGACAGTTCGATGAGCCGGCGGACGAGGCCGCGATTCTCTTCCTGGTGCAAGACGTGGAGCTTGTTGCCGTACTTCCTGCCGAGTTCTTCGAGGATCGGTTCGGGGATCAACCCCAGATCGTTCGAGTCCATCATCCACTCGTAGAGACGGCGGCGAAGACGCGAGAGAATCTCGCCGTGCTCCGGCCGGCCGGCCAGGTTCTCCGTTTCGTGGGGATCTCGGTCCAGATCGTACAACTCCTCGGCAGGCCGCGTGGGAGAAAAAGCGAGCGACTGCAGCGGGTTGAGTCGGCCCTCGGCGTAAAGCTCGCGCATGACCTTGAGAATGGGGTTGCCGTCCTTGAACCGGTTGGGCTGCGTGTGCGGCAGGTGCGGCAGGAAATTGCGGATGTACTTGTACCGCTCCGTCCGGACACAGCGAATGACGTCCACCGTTTCATCGCAGCGGTCGCGGCCGCTGACGATCATCGGGCGCGGCTGGTAGTCTTGGGCAAAAAGATCCACGCCGTGCATGGTTTCCGGGATCGGGATCCCCGCCAACGCGAGTGAGGTGGCGGCGACGTCGATGTGCAGCACGAGATCGCGACGCACGGTCCCTTTGCGCCTCTTGTCGGGAAATCGCACGATCAGCGGCACGCGTATCCCTTCCTCGTACAAGAACTGGATGCCGCGGACGTGCGTGAGGCCGTGATCGGTGAGAAAGAAGACAACCGTGTTATCCGCCACGCCGGCCGCGTCCAGGTCGTCGAGGATTGCGCCGACCTCTCGGTCCGTCTGCACCCAGGAATTCAGATAGCCGGCCCAGTTTTCGCGGAGCGTGGGATGATCCGGGTAGTAAGGTGGCAGGTTCACCAGGTCGGGATCGACGCCGCCTTTTCCTCGCGGCCGGTTCTGCCCGCCGCGGAGCATGATCTGGGCAAAGAAGGGTCTTTCTTTCGGACAGCGCCGCCAATCGGTGTCGTCGTAGACCGAGTGGTCCCAGAGGAAGTTGTAATCGGTCTTGGCCAACTGCTCGCCCGATGGCTCGCCGCCCAGGTGGGCGTAGTCGCTGCCCTCCTGCTTTCCTTCGAGGCTGACGAAATAGCCGGCCTCCGTGAAGAGCCGCGGAATCAGCCTGACCGATTCGGGCAGCCGATAGCTCTCGTAAAACGCCACGTTGCCGCCTCCCTTCACGCCCATGTTCTGGCTGCGATGGTTATGGGCGCCGAGGGCGGTCTGGTACATGCCGGTGATCAGTGCGGACCGACTGGTGGAGCAGACTGGGGCGGTCGTGAAGGCATTGGCGAACCGCACGCCGTCCACTGCCATGCCGTCAAGATTCGGCGTCTCGATCGCCGTTTCGCCGTAGCATCCGATGTGCGGGGAGGCGTCTTCGGCCAAGATCCACACGACGTTCGGCCGCGACGGCGGATCCGAAGCAAAAAGCCGGCCATGCACCAACAACACGCACAATGCACAGCCGGCGATGAAGGTTGGTCCAAGCGCTCTCAGCGTGACGGTCCCGTTCATCGTCGCAGGATGCGCTGTCTTAGTCACCCCAGTGCCGCTCTGCGATCTCGATGATGTGCTCATAGCCGGCTCGTGCTTCAGCGTACGTCGACAACACGGCGTTCCGCACGTCGGCATCCGGAAAACGCTCGGGTTGCGATTCCGCGATCTCGACAAGGCGGTCGATCCAGCGAAGCATGTAACGGGCATCCTCGGCCGACGCGGCGGGTTTGCCATCGACGGAGATGTAAATCGGACTCGTATGCGCCTGCCGCAGCAAACCATCCGGGGCCCGGTACAAAACTCGCGACGCGATCCAGCCGCTCCGCCGCGGCGTCAGATCAGCTTCCAGGTCGGCGTCGATGAAAGGATCGAGGGCCTCCCGGAGCAGATCACGGGACGCAAGGACGTGCCCGTCGTGAACGATATCGAGCGACTGCAGTGCGTCGATCGACTGCACGGAAGCGTGAATTCTCACCGGCCGGGCATGAGCGGAGTCAATCGCAATCGCCGATCCGATTCCTTCATCATCGGCGGTCAGCGTCAGCATCGGTCCCGTGGTGGCAAAAGTCCGCCCGGCTTTGATCGCTGCCCACATTTTGTCCGCGTTGAACGGTCCTTCGATCCGCGCGTAAACGCGGTGATAGCCGGCCGGCACGGGCATGACGCCGATCGCCGAACCGCCGGAGACGCCCAGCCGGAATCCGCAATTCAGGAAGCGGTAATACAGTGCGTTGGTGCGATGGAACAGTCCGTTTCCGACGGCGGCGTTGGATTCGCCCGCCGCGAGCGGCCCGATCATGCCCCAGCCCCCCGGTATGGTTGACGATCGGTGGTAGTGATTGTGGCACACCTGAACGGTGTCGAGCGCCCCCAGCGCGGCGCCCACGACGGTCTCGGCCCACGAAGGCTTGTCGCTGTCGAACACGGACGCGGGAGAGTGTTGCCGGGCGGCGCAGCACAGTTCGGTGTCCGTCGGAAAGTGCTCGCCGTACCGTGAGGCCGTGACGGGTTGATTCAGGTTGAACAGGAACGTCGCTCCAACCGTCGCGCCGGGAGCGGCGTCGCGATTGATCCGTTCGACCTCGATATTGTTCCGCGTGACGACATGGCGGTCGTCGATCACGATCGGCTCAACGAACGTCTCGTCCGGCCATTTCGCGCTCCAGGTTTCGCCGCGCCCGCGCAGCCAGTACGTAAACGACGGAACGAGATTCACGTCGTCGGCCAGGGCAAGCTGGCGGAGGATTCGCGGATCGTCGTATCCCAGATGCACGTGCAGATCGGCCGAATACCAGCCCCTCTCGGGCATGTCGATCCAGCGCTCGATTCGAATCGTCTTCTCGACTTCCTCGCCCGCTGCAACCTCCACTTCGACGTCCACGGGAAAGAACTCCTTGCCCTTCTCGACGTGCACGACCGCCTTTCCGGCGGGAACGCCGATCGTGAAGGTCCCGTCGCAACTGAAGCTGCGGTCTCTGGCGTAGGGCGTCGCGGTGTCGGGATCGACCGGGTTGAAAAGTCGCTGCTCCGCCGCATCCACCCAGGCGCGAGCCGGCGTGACCTTGCCGTCGCCATCCACGACACGGACCACGATCCGACCATCGGCGGCAGCGCAAGGCGGCGGGACGGCGGCGGCATGCAACGCCAGCCAGACAATGCCGACTATTCGTGGGCATCCGCCGTTACAAGCTCTTGCTTTTCCGCCGCGTTCCGCACGATCAACCGAGCACATTGTTTCGCATCCATTTCACGTAGTGAGCGGCGAATGCGTCGAGGTTTTCCGCCCCGCCGCCGCCGCGGATCTGCGTGCACATTTCATAGTTGGCGACGCCGTCGAACCCGCCCTCCTTCAGACCCCGGAAGAATGCCTCGTAGTCGATGAATCCCTCGCCGAACTTCACGGCCCGCACGAGGTCGGGCTCGACGCGTTCATAGTTGACGACGGCCTGGTTCAAACGGTGTCGCGGCAACCGCACGTAATCCGCATTGGTCGTGATGGCGGCGTGGGGGGCCATCTTCCGGGCCGCCTCGTACAAATCCTCGCCGCGCAGCGCCGGCGACCAGGCATCGAACCCCAGCCGGCAATTCGGCCGATCGACGTCGCCGAGCAGTTCCAGCAGGGCGTCGGTGTGAACGCCGACGTCGTGGTGATTCTGCACGGCAATCGTAACGCCGCAGCGCGCGGCCCGATCGCACATCTCCTGCAGCGACCGCACGACGCCGTTCCAGATCGCGTACGGGCTGAGCCCGTCCGCTTCGTAAGCCGTGAAAACCCGCACGACCGACGCGCCCAGTTCGGCCGCGATCCGGGCGAGCGATTCGACGTAAGCGATCTCCATCTCCAGATGCGGCACTTCGACCGCCGCGCCGGGCGACAAGTCGGTGTAGGCGGCAATCACCTCGCACGTGACGTTGTGCTCCTCCAGAGCGGCTTTCAGCGACGCGATGCGGTCCGGGTCGACGTCCAGCGGCGACAGATGCGGCCGTTTGCCGGCGAGCATGACCGCGTCGTAACCAAGCTCCGCCGCCTTGGCGATAAACGCCGGCAGTTGCAGCAGGTGCTGACCCCAATAGCCGGCATAACTGACGGAAAACAGACTGAGTTTCACCTTCTCTCTCCCCCTTTGATTCCCGGCAACTCCGCGGCGTTGCTCCCGTCGGGCTCTGCGCCGGCGTGATTCCAAGAGCGGCGTCCTTCTGTCCCGTCGCGATTGAGAATATCGTATCCCCTGCCGGCCCGCAAGCTGTCAAGAACGACGGCGTTCGCCAATTATTCCGGAAAGAAGAAGTGGCAAAGGGGGCCGGAGAGCGGGCTGAACGCCGCCGGGGCCGATCCTTGTTGCACTCCGCATCCGCGCGGAGTATCCTGACTGCCGAAGAATCGCCGCTCCCTGAGAAATTGAAAGGGTCACAGAAACATGAGTCAACATCATCTGGTCCGGCTCGCCGCGTTGTTGACGGTGCTTGCGCAAGCCCTCGGCATCTGCCTCGCGCAAGACAATTCGAAACCCGCTCCTACCTTCAAGGACGTCGCTTACGGCCCCCACACCCGCAACGTGCTCGATTTCTGGCAGGCGGAATCGGCGGCCCCGACGCCCCTGGTCGTCTACATCCACGGCGGCGGATTTCGCGGCGGGAACAAGGAGAGCATTCCCGCCGACGCGCTGCGGACACTGCTCGCGGCCCGGATCTCCGTGGCCGCACTGCACTATCGGCTGGTCGATCAGGCCCTGCTGCCCGCCGCCCACGACGACTGCCGCCGCGCCCTGCAATTCCTGCGTTCGAAATCCGCGGAGTGGAACCTCGACAAGACTCGCGTCGGCGCGTTCGGCGGTTCTGCGGGAGCCCAGTTGTGCATGTACCTGGCCTTTCACGACGAGATGGCCCAACCGGATAGCCTCGATCCGATCGCGCGGGAATCAACGAGGTTGACCTGCGTGGCCACCAACGGCGGCCAGACGACCATGGACGTGTCGTGGTGGAAAGAGCACGTCCCCGGATACGAATCGCCGCACCGCGATTTCAGGGAGGCGTTCGGCGCGGAAACGGAGGCGGAGTACCTGGAAAAGGCCGCCGAGGTGTCGGCCCTGTCGCTGATCACGAAGGACGATCCGCCGATCTACATGAGTTACGGCATGGCGCCGGACGCGCCTGTGCCGACGGACCCGGCGCGCGCCCGGGGATGGAGAGTCCACCACGTCGCATTCGGCGTTGAGCTGAAGAAGGAAATGGACGCCCTCGGTATCGAAGCCGTGTTGCAGTACCCGGGAGTCCGGACCGCCTACGACTCCAATGCCGAGTTCTTCAAGGCCAGGCTCCTCAAGCAAGGCGTCGATTAAGGGGCGGCAGCCATGAACTCCAACGGCGCGACTCACGTTCTCCAACCGACGGATGTGCCGGAGTGTACTCCGGTTCTCGCCGCCGGTAGAATACGGTGCAATTCACCCGGCGTGTAGAGCTTTGAAGGACGTTTCTCCATCCAACCGCGAGGTGTGTCATGAAGAAGGCCACTACAGAGCATGTTTGCGACCATTCCCGTTCCCCTTCGCGGCGCGACTTCCTGAAGCGGTCAGCCGCGGCCGCGGGCGGCCTGACGGCCATGACGTCCCAGGCCGGGCCGGTGCACGCGGCGGGCAGCGACGTGATCCGCCTCGGCCTCGTCGGCTGCGGCGGCCGCGGAACCGGCGCCGCGGTGCAGGCGCTGCGGGCCGATCCGGGCGCCCGGCTGGTCGCCGTCAACGACGCGTTCGAGGATCGACTGGAAGCCAGTCTCACCAATATGCAGAAGCAAAAGGATCTCAGCGACCGCGTCGTGGTGGATCGGGATCATCGCTTTGTGGGATTTGACGGCTACCGGGACGTCATCGCCTCGGACGTCGACGCGGTGCTCTTGGCCACGCCCCCGCACTTCCGACCGCTGCAGTTCCGGGCCTGCATCGAGGCAGGCAAGCACGTCTTTGCTGAAAAGCCCGTGGCCGTCGACGCTCCCGGCGTCCGCTCCGTGCTCGAAACGACGGAAATGGCCAGGCGGAAGGGCCTGTGCGTCGTGTCGGGCCTGAATGGGCGGTACTCGCCGTCCCTGCAAGAGATGAATGAGCAAATCCACGGCGGCGCGATCGGCGAAGTGCTTGCCCTGCACGTCGCTCGATACGGAGGCGGCGTCTGGACCCGGCCCCGCGAGCCGGGCATGACCGAGATGGAGTACCAGATGCGCAACTGGTACTACTTCACCTGGCTGTCCGGCGACTTCAACGTCGAGCAGTTCGTCCACCAGTTGGACCGCATGGCCTGGGTGATGAACGACGAGTATCCCGAGCGGTGCTACGCCACGGGCGGGCGGCAGGCCAGAACCGGGCCGGAGTTCGGCCATATCTACGACCACTTCAGCTCGGTCTTCGAGTATCCAGGCGGCGTGCGGGTCTTTGCCACCACCCGGCATCAACGAGGATGCTCCAACGAATCGCAGGCCCTGGTGATCGGCACGAAAGGCCTCGCCGACCTGTCCAAAGGCACGACTTCCGGCCCGCAGCCATGGCAGGTGACCCAGCGCGACCGCAGCGACAGCCATCAACTGGAGCAGGACGCCTTTCTAGCCGCACTGCGGGCAGGCACGGTGATCAACAACGGCCAGTACATGGCCAAGAGCACGCTGATGGCGATCATGGAGCGGATGAGCGCCTACACCGGCCAGAGCCTCACGTGGGATCAGGTCATGAACTCGCAAGAAGACCTCTCGCCCTCCGCCTACACCTGGGAAGCCGACCCGCCGCCCGCCGAGGTGGCCGTGCCCGGAGTGACGAAGTTCGTCTGATTTCCGCGCCCGAAGCAAAAAGGGGAACTGGCCATGATAAGACGGCGATTTCTCCTCTTGTTCCTGCCGGTGGCTTTGGCCGGCGCCATGGCGCAGGCGCAGGCGATCACCGAACGGGGGCCCACCGCGGACCCGAACGCCGACCAGGCTGTGGCGGTCGAGGGCGGCCAGCGCATGGTCATCAGCAAGGTTCCCGTGGCGGATTGCCGCGTGGTCCGCGGGTGTTTCGGCTCGCCCGTCGACGGTTCGGTCCATAGCTGGGACTATCGCGGGACGGTTCGCGAGTACCCCCGCACGGCCAGCGACGGCGTGGGCTACGCCTACAACAACAACGACGGCGTTCACCTCGAGCTGGCGGACGACGAAGGTTTCGACGCCGTCGTCCTCCGCGGCGGGGCCAAGACGCGACTGTACGCCGAGACAGGCTCGCTGGAGGAACCGCAGGAGACGCCGCCGCTATGCGCTTTCGGCGGCGGCGAGCCCGTCCAAATTGTGCGTTTCCCCCAGAGAATCCGGGAACAAAAGGTCGTCCTGTTCGGATGCGAAGGGGGGACGATCGCCGACGTCTCGTTCTACCGCGTCCAGCCCGGCGCACCGCCGGCAGCGGCGGAGACACCCGTGTGGCGGCCCGGCGGCAAAATGACGTTGCAGCCTCCCGGTGGACGCTTCGCCCCGGAAAGCTTGTTGCTGGCGATGCGCGAGCGGTACGGGGATGCCGAACACCGCGCCGTTTCGCTCGAAGCCCGCGGCGAAGCGGGGCAACCTCTGGAGGTGGCCAAGGGCCAGACGGTTCACTTCATCACGCCGCCGGCCGCCGGCGAGTCCGGGCTGGCGGCGATCACGCTGGAAGCGGCCGTTGCCTCTTCCTCGTGGCCCTGCACGGTGACGGTCGCCGTGCAGGATCCGCTCGACCCGCGCATCGACCTGACCTGGATCGACGTCGTGCTGGGCGGACCGGGGCCAGTGCAATGGACGTTCGACTTTCCCGACCAGGTGCTCTTGGCGGGGAGCCAGTTCTGGGTCAGCCTGCGTTTCAGCGGCGACGTGACGCTCACGCACGCCGAGGGCGGGGCGCCGCAGTTCCGGCCGCACGTCGTCACGCCGGCCGCCGCGCTTCCGCAGGCCGTGGCCCATCGCAAGCGGCTGTTGAAGCATTTCTTCAGCCTGCTCTCCGAGCCGCGTCCGTGGGGCTCCTATCGCCGCCAGCCGCGCGACGAGTTCTACGCCGGCAACACGTACGCCGGGCAGTGCCCCGAACTGTTCATGACGATCGACCTCTGCCACCGCTTGGCGCCCGACGATCCGCTCGTGCGGCAGTATCGCCAGTGGGTCTACGCCGCGCACCTGGACGCATTTTCGGAGCCGGCCCCGCCGCCGGCCCCGCCCGAGGGCGTGCCGGCCTGGGCCTGGTATCCGCGGCTGGCCTGGCTCCAGACGCGTCGCATTGCCCAGTGGTGGGTCGAAGAGCGGATGGTCCCCACCGGCGAGTTCGGCGGGCGGGTCGGCGACGACAGCGACATGTACCAGCAGTACCTCGACCTGCCGTTCTTCGAAGACGACGGCGTCGGCGGCGCCTTGAAGGACGGGGCGGCGCGGATGGCCGAGCTCGCCGATCGGCAGAATCTGCACGAGGGCCTCAACAAGAATTCGACCGACGCGCTGCACGCTTACGAAGAAGGCATCAACCACCTGGCCCTGATGGCCCGCTGGTTCTACGGCGATCCGATCTACCTGGAACGCTGCATGGATTCCGCCCGCAACCTCGTGCATTTGACCGTTTTGACCGAGGACGGGCGGCGCCACTTCCGCGACAAGGAAAGCATGGGGGCTCGCGACATCGAGAAGCCGCGGCCGCCGGCGATAGACGGCGGCGCTTCTCCCCTGATGTGGCACGCGGCCCTGCAACTGGCGGACTACAACCGAAACCCGGCGGCGCTGGAATTGATCGGCCAGTGGGCCGACGCCTGGCTGCGGTTCATGCAACCCGGCCGGTGGGCGACCGACGTGGAAGTCGTGACCGGCCGCGTGGTCGGTTCCGAAGAGGGGCGCCCCTTGTACGGCGGCTACCGCAGCCAGGCCTGCGTCTTTCTCTGGCTGGCGCATTTGACCGGCGACGCGCGATACGCCGAACCGTTTCTGGGCTACTACCGCCAAGGCAAGGCGCCGATGCCGTCGGACGGTTTCCTGGGCGACGCCTACAGTTGCGGCTGGCTCAACGATCTGCCGCCGGCCGGGCTTGAGGCGCTCGGCGCGCTGAGTCCGGAAATGACGCTGTATCTCAAAGCCGACCCGCGGCCGTTGATCGCGGCGACGGTGGGTGATCCGGTCCGTCGCCAGGCGGGCATCAGCAGCCTCTACGACGCCCAGCGCTGGCCGGACATGTACACGATCACGCACCAATACACCGATCGCGTCTTTCCCAGCGTGCTGGAGAAGGCTTCCGTCGCGTACCTGGGAGGTTTCACGCGGCGGAACAAGTTCAACCCCACTTTGGGCGTCAGTTGGGAAGGATTCGGCACCGACTACGCCGCCCTGGTTCTCGCGAATCGCGCCCACCATTTGAAGGTCGCCGTCTACAGCTTTGCCGACCAGCCTCGCACCGGCCGCCTTCGGGTCTGGGCGCTGGAACACGGCCGGTATCGGCTGTCGATCGGCCCGGACAGGGACGGCGACTTCACGGCGGAACGCATTGACGCGAGGGCCGAGTTGACGCTCGCCCGGGCCGATGCGGTGACGCTGACGCTCCCGCCCCGGACAATCACGGTCGTCGAGCTGCGTCAGTTGGAGAAATCGGCCCCGATCTTCCAGCGGGCCGACCTGGCCCTGGCGGCGAGGGAAATCGAGATCCGCGACGGACACGTCCACGGAGTTGTGCACAATATCGGCGCGGCGGACGTCGGCGAGGTCGTCGTGGCGGTGGTCGACGCGTCGGGAGAGATCCTGGTCCGACAATCGCTGGGAGACCTGCCGGCACCATTGGACCTTGTTCCCAAGCGCAAATCGTTTGCGATTCGCTTGCCGGTCCCACCGCGCGAGACTTGGCGATTGGTGGTCGATCCCGACCAAAAGGTCGCGGAAATCTACGAAGGCAACAACGAGGCGCCGTTGCCCGGCGGCGGGTAACACGTGGCGGAGGACAAACGGCAGCGAACAAGTTGCAGGGCTTTGGGCGCCGCCGCGCCCTGCTACCGGGCGGTCGTTGTGGACGGGCCCCACTGGCTGGCGTCGAAAGCGCGGCGGGCTTGCGGCGGATTCGGGTAACCGCCGACCTCTTGCTCGCTGTCCGGTATTTTGCCCGTGCCGTCGCGGACTTGCTCGACGATGCGGCGATCAACGGCGTCCCGGTCCCAGGGCCGCGCCCCGGCGTTGTTCAGAACGTATTGCCTGACGTCGCCGGCGGGAAGGCTCCGCAAACCCGGCGGCCAGACGGGAGGTGAGTCCGAAGCGGTGTAGTCTCCCGCCGTCAAAGGAACGGGGTTTCCCGCCCGGTCCACGGCCAGATTGTCCTGCAAGAAGACGTCGCAAGGCGTTCCGTTGGTGCTGAACAGCGGCAGCCCGGCTCGCGTGTCGGCGCCATGGCTGAGGACGTTGCCGACGATCGCCATCTGTCCCGACGCCCACGGATGCGTACCCCATTCCCCGGACTGGAGGCCGTAGTGGATGGCGGCCGAGCCGGGATTGTCGATCAGGTTGTTCACGACCACGCCTCTGGCTCCGCCTTTGAAATAGGGGTTTCTCTGCCCGTTGCTGGCGTACAAGTTGGCGATGACGGCGATCTCCGTGGCGTTGTCGTGGATCAAGCTGCCTTTGGAGTGCGGGCCTTTGCCGTGCGTGCTGCGGTCCAGCCCCTCGGCGATAATGCAGTGGCTGATGGTCACGCGGTGCGAAGTGCCTTGCCGCCATTGCTCGACCGACTCGCCGCGGAAACGTTCGCCCGAAGCGGAGAGGTTCTCGTCCGTTGCCCAACTGGCAGAGCAATGGTCGATGAGGACGTCATGGGCGCCGCTGCCGGTCGCGATGGCGTCCACTTCCCATCCGCTCTTCTTGGCCGCGCCGGCTTCGCCGGGGCGGACGCGCACGTGTTGCAGAATTACGTCGTGCGTCTGGATGCCGATGCCCCCCTTGATGATGGTTATGCCGGGCGAGGGTGCGGTCTGACCCGCCACGGTCACGTACGGATTGCTGACGTTGAGCGATCGCTTTTCGAGGTCGATGACGCCCGCCACTTCAAAGACGACGATGCGTCGGCCGTCCGCCTC
>Ga0180438_10003456_pt1 | contig 23907 bp, 50 predicted proteins | sample SS_ome_12_FD_132455 | JGI IMG/M metagenome (GOLD analysis project Ga0180438, IMG submission 132455) | Hypersaline lake sediment archaeal communities from the Salton Sea, California, USA - SS_3_D_2 metaG | ecosystem: Environmental > Aquatic > Non-marine Saline and Alkaline > Hypersaline >...
CAAAAGGCGTCGTGCCATCAGTATCTGTTAAGCCAGTAATTAAGTTACCACCAGAAGCACCGTTACCATCTCGTTGATAATAATAAGCATTAGCAGGAGCTTCTCCAGTAACCGGATGAGAAACATCGTTTCTCACAATAGCAATCCCGTCGTTCGTACCTGCTTGAACAGTGAGTTGCTTTTCAGGAGTACTCCGACCAATACCCACTTTACCATCGTCAGCAATCCGCACTCGTTCCACACCACCAGTAGTTAAGGAAAGGTTTCCACTTCCAGAAAACCCGATTCCTGTAGTAGAGTCAATTTCATGTACGAATACAGGATTGGTTGCTGTTGCAGCTTCATTCATTATTTTTGCAGCACCAGAAACCGTACCTTGATACGCATCTCCTAACCATTCAAATCGTCTTGAACCACCAATACTGACCCTTAATCTATCATCGGAAGCCTCATAAAATCCTGTATCTCCATCGCCAAAACTGAGCGTTGGAGTTGCTGGGTCATTCACAAGAGGAAGATTCAACTCCCCAGCAGCATTCATACTACTCAGTACCCCTCCGCTGCTGTTCTGCCACTCCTGCAAGTTTGCAGATTGGGAGGCAGCACCCTGAACAACCAATCCAATACGTGCACTGTTTTGGCTGTCAACTGCTAATTGTCCATCAGGCGACGTGTCAGTACCTATTTGTGTACCAGTGGTGGTGACGAGAACGCCATCATTAATGTAATTCGGAGATAAGTATATTATTCCTGCTCCATCGCTTGAAATAACTTGGTTGCCGCTTGAATCAACACGCCAACGACCTTTCTCTGATCCAGCAATGTGGAATTGCATGCTTGTTTGTGTTCCTGAAGTAGCATCAATTACAAGTCCAGGGTCAGTAACACCTCCACTTGCATATCCCACATGTAAAGGATGAAGAGGGCTGCTCGTCCCGATACCAACATTGTACGATAAATCAGCGGTGTACAGGTTTGTTCCTGACAAGTTCCACATCGTGTTGTTCACACCGCCACCAGCAGTGCTCAAACAATTACCACCACTAATACACACATCCTCACCAGCAGCCGCAGTAATAGTACCATTAACCCACAACCGAGAAGCCGGAACGACAGTACCAACACCCAAAAAACCATCAGGAGTCAAACGCATAATCTCATCAAAACCAAAATTATGACCATCACTAGGATCACTAAACCAAACATGACTCTTATTACCATCAACAGTATACAAACTATCCGCGTAACCCTGATTATAAATATGGAACGTATTATTAAACTTACCACCCTGCAAAGTAGCCAACGAAGTCATACCCATACCACCCCAATAACCAAAAGCATTCTCGACACGCATCAAAGCACCAACAACAACAGCACTACCAGTATGAGTATTCTTAAGACGAGACAACAAAATACCAGAATTATTAACCACAATATCAAGAGGATTAGAAGGAGAAACAGTACCGATACCAACAAAAGCAGAACTATTAGCCAAAAACACCAAAGGACCAGAAGAATTCCAGACACCACCAGCAGTCTGATTACACAAACCATTAGCCGCAGTACACACAAGACTACCATTCACATACGCAGGTCCTGTCGTAATATTCACAATCAAACTAGTAAACGTCGTCGTACTAGTATTACTCCAACCACCACTATTACTAGCATTACCAAAAGCAGGAGGATTAATAATATCAACCCACTCCATACCAGAACCACCAATCACCGTACTATTAATACTAATAGTACCAGTATCAGTAACAATATGATAATTAGTAGCCGCACTAACCAAAAAAGCCGCCAACAAAAAACATAAGCCAAACAATAACAGTCTTCTCATCGTATATCCTTCGTAAAATTACCACTCACTAACGTTGTATTAGTCACCACAGGATCAAAAGGCAACACAGTCAAATCAAGATTCTCATTAGACTGCTTCACACTAGAACTATTAATAGTCATAGTACTAGCATTAAGACACTCAGCAGATAAACTACCATTAGGCAACACACAATAAAGATCAGGAGCCTCAGCAAACAAAGTAAAAGCATCAACCAAACGAAAACTACCTAACAAGACAATAAACAAGCCAACACCCAACAACATCCACAAACCCTTACGAACACCATCACTCACCATTAGTAGCCTCCTTAATATCCCTAATCACATCACCAATAGTCTGACTCTTCATCTTAGCATAAATAACCAAAAAAAAAGCTAAAACAATACCCAAAGCCAAAAAATCATTAAAAATACCATCCAACAACGCCATCAAACCATCACCGCTCAGTACCCAAATGCCTCACACCAGCAACCTGCAACTTAGCATCACGACGAAACTCATCAATAACATACCACTCCACATCATCAAGAGAAGGCAAACAACGAACAATCTTCTCAGTCATATCAGCACTAGACCCCTCCTGCCCACTACGACGAACAGCCTCAGCAAAAGGCAAAAAAGCATTATTAGTCAACTTACCAGCCAGGAACAAACGACGATCATCATCAACACGCAACTTAATAATCTCCGAACCAACCATCAAAGAGATAATCACTTTATCAACTTCTTAAGCTCTGCAACATCATTAGCAACCCTAACCAACAAATCAAGATAACTAATCTCCTCACCACCAAACATTATAGCCTGACGAGTCTCAGTAGCCAACGTCTGAACCGACAAACCAACATCCTTCTTATCACTCTTATCAACCATAACCCTATCACCACCTAATAATGCCCGTAGGCAACAAACGCTGAATCTCCTCAACACCACCACGAATAAAAATATAAAAACCAAAACCAAAAGTAGACACACCAAGAACAACATTAAGAGTACTAGAAAAAACAGTTATCGGATTCAACAACACACCAACACCGAACAACGCCAAAACCAAACCACCCAACAAACCAGCAATATACTCCTTATAACCAAAACCAATAGCCAACAAACTAACACCAACAAAAGGAATCAAGAAATAGATAATCACATCACTCAAACAAAACCACCCCGTAGTGGTTGACAAGAGGAGGGGCAGACCCCTCCCCCCGCAAAATCCTCTCGTCCGGCTCAAACAAGACCCGCATTACGCAGACCTCCAACAGCAAGAGCCACACCTGCCGCCATGATACCGAGAGCGAAGAAGATGATGGTCAGACCAAGAACAGTACTAGCAGCACCAGTCACGTTACCACCCTGAGCAGCAACAATCTGATCAGCAACAACCGGAATCAGCGTCACACCAACGAGAATGACAATAAAGCCACCAATTAAGTTACCAAGCGTCATAAAAATTCACCGCCATAAAAAAATTATACGACAACACAATATATAAAACAATGTATTAACTATATAAAAATTTCTATTCGATAAATCCTTTGATCTTCAACTCACGCTCACGCTTAACCACAGCCTCAGCAATAGAATTATAAGCCAAACTTACCCCATAAGGCTTCAAACGCTTACTAATTTCATGCGTACTCAACCCCCACTCACGATTCACGAGCCACAACAAAGTATTACGCTGCTCCATAAAATTCTCTGCCCGCGTACTACGATTAGTAGCCTCCAAAGCAAGCTTCTTCTTCTTGCGATAAGCCTTCTCATCAATAGTATACTGGTTATAGAACCGCCCACGAAAACCAGTCTTGGGCCAACTATAACTATAAGTCGCCTTACCCTTCAAGTAGAGAAGCTTCTTCTTCTTACTATTAAACAACATCCAAAAACCACGCTTACCACCCTTACGATACACATGAATCAAGAAACTAGCCCGCCACAAAGCCACATACTTATCCAACAAGAAAAAAGTAGGCATCACCACAATAACAATCAAGTTCTTCTGACGACACTCCATCATCAAACCAACCAACAACTTATTCACCTCAGACAAAGCACCACGACTACTCAACCCACGAAACGCCTCATCAAAAACAACCGCCTCACCCTTCCGAGCAGCCAATATCACCTCCTGAAAACGCTTAGGAGTAAACACGACACGCGATAAATCAAAAGAAGGATCACACTTCTTAGCAAGCTGAAAAGCAAGAACTGATTTCCCTCCCCCCTCACTCCCATCAACCGCAATAAAAGTATCCTCATCCTTAGTCTTCACCCGACGAACAATCTTATCCAAAGAACGATCAAGACGACCATCAATATAGAAGTGCTCCTGCAAAGTACCATCAAGTTTCTTCACACCCTTACTAGGCAAATCAATAATTACCACACAACTCCCCCCTTAATCAATATCATCCTCATTACGATCAATATACTTACCACCTTTACCTACAGCCTCCTGCAAAAACTTAAGGAAGATCTCATAACGCTCCAAAGCACGATACTGACCAGCAATCGTCAGACTCTTACTAATAGCACCAACAATCTCAGCCTGTTTCATAAACCAAGGATTATCCTTGGATACCTTATCAAACTGTTCAGGATCAAAATTATCACTCGCATCCTTAATAGCATCCCTTGATAACTCACGCCACACCGCATCAAGAGTCCAACGCCACTTCTTCAAGTTACCACTACGACTAAGACTTGCTGTTTGTGTCCACAAGTAATTAAGACGCTGAATCTGTAACATCCCCTCATTAAACGCACTCACATCACGCTCTTCACCATCATTAACCATTCGGTACGCCTCCAAAACCCCTTAATTCTCTCATATATGGCCTTAAACCCCGCAAAACGGTGTTTTGCTGTTCGGTGTTCGGTCAATTATATAATATAAATACTTTCTGATCGCGCCAAAAAAAAAACTTTTCTTAGAGTAAAAAGATATAATACCAACTAATTCAAACCACCACAACGCACAACCAAACGCTGCTTATTAACCCGCTCCAACAAACCAGCATCGATCATCTCCTGCAACAACAAAGCCTGTAACTCACTACGAATATGAAGATTAGCACCAAGAACACGACGCGCATCAGCCACAGTCAAATAAACATCACCACTCACTACGTCACGCCGTCCCTTCTCAACGAACGTGTCTCGGGCATAACGATACCATAATCCCTTGTCCAGTCTTCATCACCCCACTCACCCTCATCCTCACAAGCACAATAAGCACAAGGATCCTCATACACTTCCATCAAAGCACCATGATCATGATGATAAGCCCAAGCCAAAAACAACACAATCAAAATAAAAGCCGCATCCTTCCAAGAAGCAAACAACCACTTACGACAAAAAGGCATACGACGCCACTTCTCACGCCGTTCTTCCCGAGAATCAACCATCAAACCATCACCCCATACGCTCCAACACCACACAAGCAACCACATAATACAAAGGAACACCAATAACAAGAATAAATAACCGACTAACAAAAGCAATAGAATCCCACAACCCAGACTCAAACATCATCACATACATCAACAAACTACACACCAAACTTAAACCCCAAGACAACCAATTATCCCACTCAAAATCAAACACGAACTACCACCCACCAAACTTCTCAAGCTCCTTAACCTGCTGATGAACACCAACAAACTCAACAACAAGAACAACAAGAACAAACAACAAAAATAACAACCAATAAGACAACCCACTAAAAGCCATCACAAACATCACCAACAACAAACCACAAACCTGACCAACATAAGAAGCACGCTTCACACGCAACAAATAAGAAGGAGGCAAAGTCTCAACACCACGCTTCCACCGCTTAAAAAAACCATCAACCATAACCCTATCACCCTCATCAAAATCATCCCACAAAGGAACATCAACATAACGATAACGCAAACACCAACACATCACCAAACACCAACAAACTCAAAAAACAAATTAACCAACAAGACCAGAGTCAACAACAAAGACCAAGCCATCGCATTAACAACCAACAACTTCTTCCACCAAGTATCAATACACCAAACACCCATCAACATCACCTATGAGAACTTACCCTCACAATCAACACAAAAAAAATCTCCCTCATGAACAAAAACACCATCATCATCCTTCTGATACAACTCCTGAATATTATTCCCATCACAATAAGGACACACCATAACAATACAACCACCACTACAACTTAACCACATCTGGACGGACCCAAACAGCCAAGACCATCAACAAAGTAGCAATCTCCCAACTACTAACAACACAAAAAACAGCAGCCAACAAAGGACAAACAACCAAATGACACCAAGAAGCAAACCTATCGCCCATCACTATCACCCCAACTGATCAGCAACCCGCTCCAACTGATAAGCAATCTCCAAAAAAATCAGACCAGGATTAGCCTCAGCATCATCACGACTAACAATCACTTCCTTCAAATCCTTACTCACACGCAAATACTTCATACCACATCACCTACTACACTCATAACGAGGATGCTTAGCAACACCACAGCACCAACCACACCTCTTAAACATAACCGATCCCATATTCATACCACAAACAACACAAAAATTATCAAAAGAAACCATCAAGATACCTCCTTCTGCTTACCACCCGTCTTCGCTCGACAACTAGGACAAGTCACATAAAGCAATCGACTATCAGTACTCCACTCATAACCGCACTTATGACATTTTATATTATTACACATAAACAGTAGTAGTAGTAGTAATGTATATAAATATTACTGTACTACAGAATATAAAAGAAAAACGCGGCCTGCCCCTACACTAGACGCCTCACTCGTCCTACAAGCCGAAGAGCCGAAACACAAGACTCCGACAGGCCACTATCCCGTTGTTGTCACACCACACGCGACCCACATGGCAATAGGGGAATCTCAACCCAGTGACTATGAACATAAAAACGACCCTGTTATTTATCGCCGCTAAAAACGACCGTTTTTAACTACCTTCTTTAGTATTTAAAGAAAGAGGCTTTCTGAGACCCCCCCTTTTTTGGCGGGGTTTCTTATCCTTCCCACGCTTCCCAACCTTCTTGTTTCCCTTTAGGGCTTCCTTTGTTCGCTCACTGATGATATTACGCTCGAACTCTGCAAAAGCCCCCATGATCTGCATCTGAAGCTTGCCCGTTGCAGTGGTGGTGTCAATGTTCTGTGTGATGGCTATGAACTCCACACCCTTTGTTTTAAACTCCTCTAAGAGACTCAGAAGGTGCTGGAGGCTACGACCTATACGATCAAGCTTAGTAACTACGATAGCCTTGAAACGGTAATGGCGCATATCAGCGAGCAGCTCATCCCATGCTGGACGACTGGCCTTTGTACCGCTCTCTACATCCTCATATACCTTGTAAACAACCCACCCCCGTTCTGCCACCCAGTCATTTAAAAGCTTTGTTTGGTGGTCAGTGGTCTGTTCTCCCGTCGACACACGCCCATAAATTGCAACCTTCATAATACACCCCTGTTTATATAATGTCTTTAATTTACTTCGCAGAGCGTCTTCTGCTTTAGGCGACCCTCCGCAATCTCGATATATTCTGATTCTCTCTCGAAAGCAATAAAGTTACGTCCAGACTCTTTGCAAGCCACGAGTGTTGATCCACTTCCCGCAAACGGCTCCAAGACGAGATCGCCTTCTTTTGTGGCTGTCTGAACGATCCTCCTCATAAGCTTCATTGGTTTTGGGCTGACGTGCGCAATCTTCTCGTCTTCGTAGAAGCTGATCTTCCACACATCAGTAACTCCACTCTCCATGTTGAATGGGTACCTGAGGTCTTCATACTCCTTCCTGAGGTCTTCATACTCCTTCCTGAGGTCTTCATACTCCTTCCTGAGGTCTTCATACTCCTTCCTGAGGTATTCATACTCCTTCCTGAGGTATTCATACTCCTTCGCCTTATTGAGATAATGCCTCATCTTCTCGTATTGTTCTCTGAGAGGGAAATTCAAGCCCATGAGCCAATTAGACACACAACCAGTAAGACCACCAGTTCTCGACGGAAACAAAGCCGCAATCTCTTTTCTCGTCACTCCCGCACGTTCAAACTCTTCTGACAAATACTTTGCCATAGGATTAACACGTGCATACTGCTCTCCAAGCTGTTGCGCTCCAGTATGATCATCAAAACAGTAGAATTGAAGGTACTCGGTTGCTCGCGGATAGCTTCTCAGACTCTTTCCTGCTCGTCCCGCAATGCTCTGAATACCCTTATCAATGATGATAAGTTGCTTGTGCCGCAAACCTGTTTCTGCCTCTATCCTCATCTGCAACTCAGCCAATACAGGAAACCGCATATGAAAGAACCAGAGAGTCCCATTCTCCATGAGAACGCGCTCACATTCCTTGAAGAACTCCATCATCCAATCAACATAACCACTGATATTGTCCCACGAGGCTTTATTGATGTTATACGGCGGATCAGTGATTATACAGTTCACACTCTTGGAATCAAGCTGTTTCATGCCTTCGAGACAATCCATTTGATGAATCTTGTTAATCTCCATTTTTATCAGTAAAAATTAGCTCTCAAGTTTACGTCTAATGTTTATCAAAAAAGTGAAACAAACAATAAATACCGATTGGTGAACATACGATGAGCCAAAATGCAAGCTTATATCCTGAATGCTTGTATTTCATAAACATTCATTCCTCAGTTCTTCTTGTCTGTTCTGTCCAACGCGCATGACACAGTGGACACGCATAAGAGGTCGCACCATCCCTGTGCACATGAACCACATTCGGTGTTAACTTATGTTGACATTTCATTTTCTAAAGTGTAGCTTCCTTGTTTTCTTTGAGTCTAATTTTTAATCTCATCTGCTATCTTCTTCCCGAATTTAAACCATAGCCATACATAGCTAAATAGAGGAAATAACATAGGATTTTGAGATACATTAACCTCATTCTCCCAAATATTCCAAGCAACAACCCTTTCAATAGCTAATCTTGTTATCAAAGTATCACTCTCGTCTTTTCTCTGCTTCTTTTCTCAGTGTTTCACACCATAACTCAGCATATCTCGTCAATTCTTCCTCAGAAAGCCTACCTACTGAAACAAGCTCAGGCTCACCCTTACACCTTATGAAATTTGGCACTCTCGGTTTCTCAAATTCTAATTCCATCATTTCTCCTCCGTAAAGTATTCAACAGCACCAATGATATAATCTATCATCCTCTTATGTGCTCCTGTTGGATGTTCAAGTAATATCTCAATAATCCTTCTCATATCGTTTAACTCTTTATCTTGTATCTTTCTTGGCATGTTTTTCACCTGTAAACATTGACTTTTATCTTTAGTGCCCCTGTTTCTCACACCAGTAGGGACCACGCTGGTTGTTTGGGAGGAACTCACCAAGAATTCCATTGTGAGTATGAATTAATGATTTATTGATCTCCTTTCTTCATGTATCGTTCAAAAATATTTTTTTTCTTTGGATTATCATATAAGATAACTCGTTCTAAACACCACATCTCAAATATTTTTGTAGCATATATGGCTTGTACTATTTCAGAATCACTTAAGGCAGTAGCTAATCCGCGACATTGTTTTAGTGTTTCTATTGTGTCTTCATTTAATTCATGAAAATCTACCATCAATATCACCTTAAATTACAGCTCCTTTTCTATGTTTGTACAACGCCATATCTTAACCCAACGATAACCACAAGGACAACGCCATTCATTGAAATTCTCGTAAATTGTCTTACCACAAACACATTTCATTGTTCTTCAACTTCCCAATCATCTTTAAAGCTGTCAATTAAGTATTTCTTGAAGATCTCGATTTCTGCAAGGAGTAGGGAACGTTCCATTACTGTTGGTGAATCTTGACTGATATTTCGTGAAACATCTTCTCCCTCTGAATGAAAACATATTCTAATCATAAATCATTCCTTCCTTGTTTTCTTTAAGTCTATTGTTTATCATACATGAAATCTTCAAGCTTTCTTCGAACTATTTTTGATTGCTCTTCTGTTATCTGCTCAGTGGCTATCAAAATGTTAAGATGATGGCGCACACCTTCCGCACAACTCTTTCTTATAGTATTCATCATAGTAAACTACCTCTCCAATATCTCAGCCTTCAAATCCTTGTACCATTTATCATCTTTGATAGCTGCATACTTATCGAACCGAGCAAACAGCAACCGTACCAATGCCATCTCACATTTTTCACACATAACAATCACTTCTCAGTTTTGGGGAATGACCACGCAGTGATTTTGTCAGAACCCCAAATGACATCAAGAATCCCTAAAAGATTCTTTTCGATGACTAATCCACCCACAATAAACGCAGACAAGATACTCATAAATTTCTTCTTTACATGTTGGACATATCATAACAACAACCCATTAATCATCCCACACAAGAGGATCCTTATAAGGCGTCTCTTTTACTGAATTATCAAGTTTCATCAAAGCATTATCCACCCGCGATAAAGGCTGATCTATAGTAGATGACGCAATATATTCTTTACAAGCATCATTAAAACCATTACACTGATAACAACCACGAATCTCATACATCATAGTACCAGCATCACCCTCACCACGCAAACGCTCAACACGACGCTGATCACGACTAGGAACCCACCAAACACACAAATCATCAACACTCATCTTTTCTCCTCCAAAACACTCTTCAACTCCTCAAACTCCAAATACTTCTTCAAACGCTTATACATAGGATAAAAAACCCAAAAAACACCAAGAACAACAACCAAAAAATAATCCCAACTAGAAGACAAAAACAAACCCTTATCATTCCACACACCAATAGTAGTCACGACCAACAAAACACGCCACAATAAATCAGCCAAAAAACTAACACTATCAAAAATATTCAACCACAACTTACCCTTCATACAACAATCACCCACGACACCAAACACAAACACCACCACGAAGATGAACCTTACTATGATGACGAGCACACACACGACAACGACCCCAAGCAACAGCCTCACGAGAAGCACACAATTCTATAACTAACCGCTCCTCAGAAACCATTCAAACACCCCCCTCCAAACTATAGGTTACATCAATACCACTAATCACCACAGACCCATCCAACAAACCACGCTTAACATCAACCAACCACAAACGAAAATCATACTCAGAATCAAAATGCTTAATCACAACAACCCACCTCATCCAACTCAGCACGACAACGACGCATATAAGCCTCATCACCAACCACATCAACAATACAACCACCACGACTACGCAAACCCAACCAATAAGCCTTCTGACGAACACCATTAACAGTACGACCCAAACTAACAGCAATCTCCTCAGCAGTCAAACGACCCCAAGACTCACGAATAAAAAACTCCTCCGAAGCACTATACTCAACAAACATCAACACACACCACCAAAACGCACAAACAACCACTCACTAAACAACAACTTATGAGACAAATCCAACTCCCGCAACAAAAACTGATTCTCAGGAAGCAACAAATCAACAGGAAAAGAATTAATACCACCCTGCAAACGAGCCAAACAATCAGCCATACGAACAGGACGAGACAACAAATCAAGAGAAACACACAAAGCATCAAGACGAGAACTAATCTCAGGAGACAACTTCTCCAAAGCACGATTATGAACATAATTCTTCACAGCCAAAGGAGTCTTAAACTCAAACTTCTCACCATAAACCTTCTTAAAAACAGGATCATGAACAATACAACCAGGATCAACACGACGCAAAAACTCCTCATCCTCCAAACCAATCTCCTGAGTACCAGAACGAAACTCACCAAAATCAGACCTACCACCATGCAAAGTAATGAAAACACGCAAAGCATGAAGACACTGCTCCTCCATATCACGCAAAACCCTATCAATATTCGGACCAATAGCATCCAAAGAAACAGCCAACGTCTTACGCCACTGCTTATGATGCCACTTATTAACCACCTCAACACAACGACGCTTAACCCTTATCTGACAACCCATAAAATCATCATAAATCTCCTCAGCACCAGAATTAGTAGTCTTATGAAAATAGTTGCACTGGAAATTAGGAACCACGCCCTGCATTTCCTGTAGGGTATGGGTCGAAGGCTTCTTAGAAACGAAACCTATACGATCAAAACTATAATACCGACGGAAATTATGAGGCTGCCAAACAACAACAACACCACCCTCACCAACACCAAACCCACCCATCCTATGGGTAGTAAGGGCTTCCTTTGGAGCTTGGGCCGCGTAACGCGCGAATTTATCGTTTAAAGCCTTCTTAATATGTGCTGGTAAGAGAGGACCATCTTTTTTTCTCGGGAAGTTTCCAGTGGAAATAGGGGGGTGAGAGGGTTTCATTTGCCACGCCTCTTCACAAAGATATATTTATCCCTGCTATTACTGAAACCTTCAAAGCGATATATACTCATATCAACTAGGTTCGCTGCGTCGACACTCTTCTCTTCCCGAAACTGCGGGTGTAACTGTTCACTCATGGTAGATCCCTCGTTAATAATGGATTCACTTGCCAAATCATGTTCTTAACCCCCGTATACTCATCAGTAGTAACACCTCCACAAATTATTAGTAGTTCACCATCAAAACTCTCAATACGCCTCAGTTCATTCATACGACCACACACAGCATTAATCTTAATACCAAGTACCCTAGAGAGCTCATTGTACGTGAGGCCGTCAACGCGCCGTAACAGGGCTTTAATGATGAGTTGTGCTTGACTTTCCCGCTTACCTTCACTGATAAGCTTCCTATACGTCTTACGACTCGTTTCAGTCACTGCTTGTGGTCGCGGTAGATGATCGCGCCAAGACCACATGCTCGGCGGGTCGTCTGTTAGGAAACCATGTAAGGATTTCTGGGAGAGACTAGAATCTCTTCCATGTACCAGGGGGCGTGTCTCTCCCATCATCCTCTATCCCTCCAACCGGTCAATGCCATTACTGTCTAGAACGTCGTCATAGGTTTTGGCATCACTATTCGTCGTTACTGCTTTGACCTGCTCGAAGAATATGTTTTCGAAATTATTCATTGGTGCTCACCTCTTCATATTTCTTTTGTATCAGTTCTCCTACGGTTGCTGATACGCTTTTCTTAGCTAGTTTTTTCTTTATCTTTTCAGCTTTTGAGTAATTGTCTTTTTTTACCGTGATTACTTTATATCCTTCTTTCGGCATCTTTATTTCACCTCGAATGTGAGTTCCCCCTTTGTGGCAAAGCCCCACTCCCCAAAACAACCTTTGCTTCCAGGGGGAATAAATACCTTAGTACTGTACTATTATTTATATTTATTGGTACTGTACTTTATAGGTTACAGTACCACAGAACATATAAAAATACCACAACACAAACAACAAAATGAACAAACAAACAATAGCCATCATACTATTCACCATAGCAATAATAATGCTCACATACATGATACACGAACAAATAAAAATACAAGAACAACAAAAAAGAATCGTAGAAAGATACGCAATGCTAAGAAACCACAAAGAACAATTCGGACTAATACAAGGAGCATACCACACAGACGGCTACTACTGCATATGGACTAAAGGAAGAAACAAAACAGAAATAGCAACTACAGAAGTACACGAACAATGCCACGCACTAATACACAAAGACCACCACCACTACTGCAACAACATCACAAATTAATCATCTTCTCAAAATCCCTACTAAAACGATCACCAGACTTCTTACGCTTCTTACCATCAAAATCCATCAACAAACGCTTCATCGAATCACTCATAGTCTTAACCATACAAACACCTCACTAATACAATAAAAAAAAAGGAAAAAAAAATAATTCAACCACACAATCTATCATTGTTACTCAACTACCGCCGCTTACGACGAGTAGACTTCTTCCTCGTAGTCTTCCTACGAGTAGACTTCTTACGACTCGTCTTACGACGAGCCTTCTTCTTCTTAGGCATATTACTAACCTCCGTTTACTCAACCCATACCCATCATCTCACGAAACGACGGACTCAAAGCTGCTATTACACCAATCAAGATAGCCAACGCAAAGAACAATATCACCAAGAGAAGCAACGTCCGACTAGAGCTATCACCAATATTACGATACACATAAGTAGCATCATAATCACCATCAGCAATACTCGAATTAGAAGTCAAACAAATCACACTACCCTGATCCAAATTAACACTGTAATCATCACTAACAGCATCAAGAACCACCGTACCATTCCTCAAACTAGTAAACGAATCCAACTGACTATTAGCTAACGAAACAGTAGTACCATTAACAAAAGCCAAAGTCTCATTAACCACAGTCTTAGCCTCAGTAGCATCCACCGTACTATCAGCAAGACCACCAATCAAAGCAACCCCAATAATAGCAAAGATAAAAGCACCCAAAATAGCAGCCATACCCATACCTGATTTCACCATTTTCTCATAACACCTCCAATCATAAAAAACCCCCACCAGCAAAAAGATCCCTAGCCTTCCTCTCAGGACGAGAACCCAACTTACGAAAATCAGACTTAGCAGCACTCTTCAACACACTATGACCATCACCACTAAAAGCCCAACTATCCTTACGACGATTAAAACTATTAATCTTACGAACCAAATCCTTCTTCTCAATCTCTTCCATCTGAACTCGTCGCTGACGACGCAAAGCCTTCAAAGCCTTATCAGTAGTCACATCATCATCCAACAACACAGGAGGAGGACGACTAGCAGTAGCCCGATCAACAACCCGACGCATCAAATCCTTAACACTAACCATAACCATATCACTTCCTACTAATCAACTTAGGCAACAACGAATATATAATACCACCCACAATAATCAAAATCAACATCCAAGCCAAACTATTAAACACATAAGACATCACACCACCAATAAACACCAAAACAACAAACACAACAACCTCAATAGGCAAACGAAACTTCAAAGCCAAAAAACCAATCAAAACAAGACCAATAATAAGAAACAAAAACACATCACCAACAAACTCATTAATAAACAAGTTAAACACATCCAAATAATTATCCTGAGTAATAGTCATGTTTCAATACCCCGCCACCACTCAACAACACCAATAACATAAATAACCATAATAGGACCAAACAACATAATAGCCAACAAACGACCAAGCTCACTACCAGCCAAAGCACTATACACCTTAAGGAAATCCCAACCAAAAGTCAAAAACACCCCAACCAAAGGAACAAAATACCACAAATCAGTATTAGTCAACTTAGCAATAACAAAAGACAACAAAGCAACAACAGTACCAGTAATACCCACCACCAAAGCAATAAACTCACTATCCTCAAGACCCTCAGGATTCAAGATAAGAGTCAACAAAGTACTACTAGCAGTATCAGTAATCACCCCACCAAAATAAAACAACAAAATCATACCACCCATCAACGCAATACTAATAGCCAACTTACCCACTCAAACAGCACCCCACTTTCTCAAAGCACCAAGACCAGTAGCAATACCAAGTAACATAGATATGAAATATTGTTTGAGACTCTCAAAAGGAATAGTATCAATATCAAGCCGTAACCAACCAAGATAACTAAAAACTAAACTAAGCGCAAACATAAAAAACAACACCTGCTCAGGACTACTAATCAAATCAACCCTACTACCAACCCACAAAGGCAACCCAATAATAACTATCAATGCTATAAACATACGAGCAAAACCACCGAATCCAGACTTATCAAAATTACTAATATCATCAAAAGCATCCCTAAGAGTAAACCCTGTAGTAAAAATATCCCTAATCCTCCACAACCGCCCATAAGTATTAGTAAACTCACTAGTCTCAACAGTTAACGTGCCCCTTACTTGCTCGCCACTCTCACCAGTAAACAGCCTTAACGTAGTCGTACCTCCAGTTAACCCACAAAAACCAGTAGTAGTATTCAAAACAGAATCATCACTAGTATTAACTAACGAATAAGTACAACCAGTCACATCCCAAAAACTACTATTGATCGTCACGGTGAACGTGTATCCTGTCGCGTTCCTCAACGTACCATTAGTCGGAGCAAACGAATAAGAAAACCCACTATTCTGATTAGCCAAATCAACAGTAACAATATCAAGTACTAATACACGATGCCACAAACCATCACTACCAAGAGTCAAAGTCTCAGGATTAGGACTAGAAAAACGTAACACACCACCAACACGAACCTCCCAAAAATAAGAAGCAGTAATAACCTCAGCAACCATAGCCAACTGACCCAAATCATTAGTAAGCCCCTGCTGAACAACATTAGGAATAGTAGCAGGACCATAATAACGCTTCAAAATAACCTCAGCACCCTCAACAGCCAAACCACCAGGAGTCTTAACCTCAACAACACCACTAGAAAAAACAGACTCACTAATCAAATAAAGAGTCAAATTAGTATCAGGACTAGAATCATTAAAAGTAAATAAAAAATCACGCAAACTAAAACCATCAGCAAAATAACGCAAAGTATAATCACCAGTAGGAAAACTAGCCTCAATAGTCAAATTACCAGTACTAGTATTAAGATTAGTAATAATATCCTCAGAATCAATAACACTAACAAAAACAGTATTAGGAGCCAACACACTACGATTCAACTCATCAAGAAAATCAATATTAATACGCAAACGAGAAGCATTAAAAATCAGAGTTTGATCATCATCTAACGAATAATCCAACAAAACCTGACGATTATAATTACTATTAATCCCATCACCAACACCAATACTATAAGCAGTAATGTTATAATCTGTCTGGAGCAAATCACTAAACGTCGTCATATTACCAGTACTATTACATTGCAATTCACTAAAAGTACTATTAGAAATATTAACACACAAACCATTAATCAACAAACCAGTAGCAGTATCATTAACCTGAACAGTCAACGAAGAAGGAAAACGATAAGTCACATTAGCAAAAGGCCGCTGAGCAGGAGTAGACCACTCACGAGTACGAAAAGAAAGACGATCATTAGTAGTAGGAGAACCAGAACGATTATTAGCCAAAAACAACAAAGTCACATTCTCATAACCCAAACCCCTCTGAGAAACCAACTTATCAGTAATATTAACCGACAAAAACCTATTAAAAGGCGTACTATCAACATACTGCTCAGAATACAAAGGAGTAGCATTAATAAAACTACTATTAGGCAAAGTATTATACGTTATATTAGTCTCATTAAAATCAAAAGTACTAAACACATGATACACATTAAGAGTCCACGACTCAGAAACATCCAAAGAATTATCATTCAAAAAAGGACGAAAAACAGCACCAGTAACAACAGCATCACTAGGCAAAATACTAAAATTCACCTGAAACAAAGACAACCGCTCATCAGTAGTACCATTATTAACAAAAGCAGCAGTACCAGTACCAAAATTACTATCAGGACTAGAAGAAGAAACATAAGTATCCTGAGGAACACCAACATTCTGATAATCAAGAATAACAGAAGAAGCACTAACAAAACACACCGACAACAAAGTCAACGACAAGACAAAAACTAATAATACACAACTTCTTCTCATCCACTAGCCCCCTGACGCAAATTACGCAAACCAACCCACGCAAAACTAATAGTCAGTGCCACCCCCACAAAAATAGGCATATACCAATCAACAATAATACAAGTCATAGCAGTACCAGTAGAAATAGCAGCATTATCACAATCAAGATTATCACTATTACGAGCAAAAGTCACCTGCTCCTTAATAGGCTCAATCAACACCACAGCACCAATCAACAACATCACACCCAACATCATACCAACAAAAGCCATCTGACCAGCCTTATTCATAAAAAACCACCTCTACGAGCCCTTTGAATTGCCCGCCGCTCACCAACAGTACCAAGACGAGCACCACGACGCTGAATAAACTGACCAGGAGTAGGAATCTTCCTACCCTTACGAATAACCGACTCACGAAAACCAGACAAATCAGTAGGAGGAGCACGACGACGAGGAGCCCTAATACGACGACCAGTAGGCTTCACACGAAAAGTAGCCGCCAAAGTCTGACGAGCAACACCAGCACCCAAAGCAAGAGCTTCTAACCGAGTACCCTTACCAACAGGAACAAACTTGCCACGACGCCTCACAAGAGCAATGAACTCCTCAGCGAACAACAATTCTTCCTTTTCAGTTAACTTCTTTTTCTTCTTCTTCTTTTCCGTAGGCAGTCTAGGAATAAGTGGCCGTGGCGTTCGTGGACGAAACGATCTTATAGGTCTTCGAGGACGCCGAGGCATCGGCCTTCTAGGAGGCGCTCTAGTAGTAGGACGACTAGGCGTAGGCGTTCCGAGAGTAGGCGTTGGTGTTCTGAACGTCGTTAAAGTATCAGTTACTAACCTCTGAGCAGGTTCTAACACCTGTACAGGAGCCTGTAATTGAGCCACATCCTGAGACACTATTTGCAATTGAGCCACATCCTGAACAGATATAACAGCCTGAGGCTGAGCCAAACCAACATCCTGCACCCCTCTCACAGCAGTAACAGCCACAGGACTTATAACCTGCTCAGTACGAGGCAATAATACAGTCCGAACACCGACAAGCGGTCTTGTAGTCGGCTTAATGTCTTGTATAGCAGCAACTGTCGGTTCAGTGACTGACACTAGTGCTCGCTCCTCATCCAACAAACGCTTCTTCTCACGCAAACGACCTAACAATGCTTCTCTGGTTCCTGGACGAAAACCCCTAGGAGCCTTAGGAACCTGTTCTGTAGTGATTAGTGATGGTCGTACCGAGGGTTCTCGCCCTGCTAACTCTCCTAATGTTGGCCCCCTAGTACGTAACTCACCTAACTCAGCTCTTCTTCTCGGCCTTCGCTTCTGAACAGCTCTCGCAGCAGCCTCTCGCGCAACTTGTGCCCGCTGTTGAATAGTCAATAATGTTTGTGCCTGACGCCCACCAACCTCTACCTGCGGCAAACGCTGACTCGGCAAAGGCCTCGGCCTACCTGCTCGCCTCGAAATAATAACTGCTTCTGTCGGTTGTAAAGCCACAGGAGCACCAACACCCGCTCTAGCTTGAGTTCGTCGGAATCGTACTTTCTTTTGTGGAGTCCCTATCCCTCTAAGTGCAGGTTGCCCAGTTCGTAAACCTATATCAGTCACGAGCGTTTCTCCAGTAGGTTTAGCTCTAATAACTCGTTCTTTAACAAAAGCTTCTTTCAAACCTTTCGTTCTTAATCGTAGAATGGCTTGATATTGCTGAAAACTTATTCTTGGGTCGAACGCTTGTCCAAGACTTTCTTTCCGTCGTTGTATACGACTTTTCGGCTTACGCCCTTTGGTCGGACTGACTCGCACACCTCCTGTCGTGCTAATTCTTTGTGCACCTTTCTTCGTGCGTAGTATTTGCCCTGTCAAAGTTACAGCTTGCTTAGGAGTAGGTATTACTCGTCCAGCTACCGCCCCAGTCCCTTTTGCTAACCCAAACTCTGTAGCTACAAAACCCAAAGCAAACAAAGGATCTTGCCTTATTTGTGCCCCCACCTGTGCACCTAATTGTTCTCTTGCTGCACGATCTGTGATTATTGCTTTCAATGTCTGTGTAGTGCCCTTAATAGTCTCTACAGGCTTAGTCACAGTCTCAACACCAAACTGTGCCGTTCCCAAAACACTAGTACCAACACCCAACCCCAAACTAGTAACACCACTAATAAAAGGATTTGGTTCAACACGACTTCTAATACCACCAATAAGTTGTCTGACACGCTCAAAAACCTTTTCCTTCGGAGTCTCACGAATAAAACCCCGTTCCCGTTCCACCACAACCCGAGGTATTGTTTCTGCAAAACGCTTAGTCGTTATTCTTTGATCTACTCCTAAAGGAACCGCTGACACTTTTCCTAAAGCAGTTGTTCGTTCAGCAGCTATAGCAGCTTCTGTAATAACAGGTATCGCTGGTTCACTAACAATTCTCGTAGGTGCGGCTACTGATGGTTGAATCACTGCTAAACTCAACGGTATTCTTCGCGCCACAAACCCCTTCTCTGCCACATCACGAAACACCTGACCTGCCGTTCTCGTTCCTCGCAACAGATCTACTTGTCGTGCCTGTTGCGCCGCGCTAGCTCTCAACGCTGCGCGAGTCCTCGCCGCAAGCACCGCTCTGCTAGTGACTACCTGCGCAACCGGAGGAGCACCAGCAAGTTGTCGTAAGCTCCTTCTTGCTGCTTGTCGAACACCAGCCCGCTGAGCCTCAAAAGCAGCAACTTGAGCAGGCGTACCAAACTTAATAATAGCCTCCTTCTCCTTACGAAACTGCTTCTGCTTCAACTCCTTAAGAACTTCACCACGAGAACGACCAGTAGCCTCAGCCTTCTGAGCAGCCTCAATACGAATACCAACACGACCCAACTTAGCAAGAATATTTTCTCTCCTATTAGCCGCGAAACGAACACCAAGACGACGCCACTTCTCAAAATCAGGATCACTAGGATTCCTACCAGCAGTAAAACGAGCCGCCACAGCAGGAAGATTAGCCAACTCACGCTCAAGCTTAACAGCACGAGCAAAAAGATCAGGAGGAATATCACTAGGACGAACAGGTGGACCCGAGGGAGCCACAACAGCAGCCCCCGCCGGATCCCCAAGAGGGGAGAAGGAAGTACTAACAGGAGAAACCACACGAGCACCAGACAACCTACGACGAGCAGCCTGAACACCACGAAGCTGTTGCTGAGTCACCATTCAAAATCCTCCTTACGAAGCTTAGACTTCAAGAACTTAGGAGCAGGCTTATCCTTAAGAAAAGCCATATCCTTACGAGGCAAAGCCACCATCAACTGATTAGTCTTCTTATTCTTATGAACACGCAACTTCAAACTAACGACGACTCCATAAAAAACATTACTAGTAAAACAATATATAAAACAATGTATTCACAAACCCTTAAGACGAGCAGCCTCAAACAAAGCAGCAGTCTCCTTCTTATCACCCAAACGAGCACGACCCTTAAACAAGATCTCATAAGAATTATGCTGAGAAACAATACGCAACTCAACAAACTTACCAGTACCAACAGTCTTCTGACGAACACTCACACTACGCTTCTTACCCATTCAAGCCAACTCCGTAAACCCACAACGGCTACACTTACCAACAACAGGACCCAAAGTATTATTCTGAATCCACTTATGATGACCACACTTAAGACAAGGCTTACGAACAACCTCAATCTTACCACTAGCAGCCCGCAAACTCCTACTAGTACGATTCAAATGACCAATACCAGTACGCCCAGTACCACGCTCATGAACCTTAGTTTCCTTATACTTCATCAAGCCACCCCAAACACCTTAGCAACCAAATACAAAGCCGCAACACCAAGAATAATCCACAATATAACACTACCACCCTTACCCTTCTTCTTATCCTTATCCAACTCAGCCTGCTCAATACCACGAATAATAGTCTGCTGACCATGATTATGCAAATCCTTCTCCAAAGTATGGTCCTCATCCTCACCACCAAGAAGAACACGACTCTTATACTCCTCAACAACACCACCAACAGGAATAAGACGATCCTCCTTAACAACCACCAAAGGCAAACGCTTAAAACCCTGCTTCAAACTATAAATCGCCCGCTCATCATAAAAATAACTATTCTCACCAACATACAACAAACCATCCTTAAAAACAATCTTCTTAAACTCAGCCAACTTATTATGAGACAACCACAAACAAACACTCACACGAGGATCCTTCTTAGCAGCACTACGAAAAACAGCAGGAACCTTAATCCTAAGCTTCTTCTCCTTACGCTTCTTACCCTCAATATTAGTATGCTCCTCCAAACGACGCAAACGCTCATCAGCCAAACGCTGCTTATCCAACAAACTAAGAGACTTAGAAACAACCCCCTTCTTATCAACAACCATTATTCCATCCCCTCCTTAACAGTACTCTCACCAAACAAAGTCCTCTTAGTAGTCTCCTTAGGACTAACCAACTGCTTAGTCTCTCTTCTTACCGTAAACAAAGTATCTAACAACTTAGCACCACGACCCAAACTCAAACTACCAAGATTATGAACCTTACCCAACAAATAATCCTGAACCAAACCATAACCCTCACAATCAGCATAACGAGACAAATGAAGATAAGCCAACATAGGAACCTTAGTACGCCCCACCTCCTCCTTAAGAAAATTAGCCGACTTAGCAAGACGAACAGCATCCTCCTGCTCAACCACCGCACGCATAAACTTCAGAAGAGTATCCTTATCAGGAGCCTCAGGAAAATCACCCAACTGACCACCATACTTCTGAGCCAACTCCTGCAAAAAAGCCTCAACATCCTGATTCTCATCCATAATAAACACTCCCCTCCCAAGGACCCCCACCAAAAAAAATAATAATTAATCTAAACTATGCGTCACCACAGGATTCAAACGCCTCTCACAAACATCCATCTCAGCAGCATACTCACCACTAACAATAATATCAAGATGATCAGCGACGTGCTCCTTCTTCTTTCCTTGTGAATCGCACGCGTCGAGTTGTTCTTCTCTTGTGGTGTTGCTATCGTAGTCCACTACACAACCACCAGGACCTTCTAACCAATCATAATGCTTACCAGGCCAGTTCTCAGTATAACAAGTACCATACTCTATCAACCGCTCCTCAGCAAAACAACGCTCATAACAATAAACACCAGGACTCTCCTGTTCTATAGTTCCTGGCGCCGCCAACACAAAACTACCAATCGTAAACAACAATATCATAGTACCAATTCCCGCCAAATATCCTTGCCAACCTTTCATACTCAATCAATCCTCCTTATTATATTGTTCCGCCGACTCGTTCAAGACGACAATTAACATCATTAATCGTGACATCAGTACCATCATCAACATTCTCTACCTGTAGATTCACCCTGTCACTAACATTCAAGTTCTGCAACACACAACCAATAGGAATCGCGCCCACATCACCACCAGCACCCATCTTACGAGGAATATGACAATTACCAGCAGCAACATTATTAACCGCGAACTGATAATGATACTCCTTAGCATTACCACCATTAGCGCTAATCGCACACCGACCCTCATAATGACCAGAGTGTTCTATCAAGAAATAATCATTACTCACATCAACACCACTACTATAACCAGCTGTGAAATTAGTTACGTTAACGTACGTATCGACCGCAGGTATGGTAGTGGCTCCTGGCTGGTTCATCATGTACAGCTCACCTATGATCTTGTTGTAGTGCATAAGTTGATTATCATCAATCCTCACTGCTTCCACACCACCAGTGATAAGACTGAGGTTGTCAGCACCAGCACGACCTATTCCTGTATCCTCATCAACAAAAAAAGTGTAACCAGGAACAGTATCGCTCGAAACAGCAGACTTCACATAAACATTTCCCGTACTGCCTGTACTTTGTGTGAACACAACTCCCACATCGCTGGTGCCACCATTACGAAATTGAGCTATGGTGTCTCCATTGGCAGTTACTGAGAAAGCATTCCCTGCACCACCATAAAAACCAGTATCTGAATCTCCAAGGAATATTCTCGGAGCAGCTTCAGTATCAGTTGGGGCGACACCAGCCAGCACTCCTCCGCTGCTGTTCTGCCACTCCTGCAAATTAGCCGACTGAGAAGCAGCACCTTGAACGATCTGACCAACACGAGAACTACTACCTACTACGACATCAAGCTGTGCGTCAGGAGTTGCATCAAGAATACCAACACTACCACTACCCAACAACGTCATAAGATTGGTTGCGGAGTTCTGAAATTGAATGGCTGTTTCATCAACCCCTATTGATGTTCGTCCAGTGGCACCGTTCCACTTGGAAGCTTCAAAAACAATTGCTGGGAGAGTATCTGTTGGATCAGCAACACCGAAAATACCATGAAACTCAAAAGGCGTCGTGCCATCAGTATCTGTTAAGCCAGTAATTAAGTTACCACCAGAAGCACCGTTACCATCTCGTTGATAATAATAAGCATTAGCAGGAGCTTCTCCAGTAACCGGATGAGAAA
>Ga0180438_10003458_pt1 | contig 23901 bp, 20 predicted proteins | sample SS_ome_12_FD_132455 | JGI IMG/M metagenome (GOLD analysis project Ga0180438, IMG submission 132455) | Hypersaline lake sediment archaeal communities from the Salton Sea, California, USA - SS_3_D_2 metaG | ecosystem: Environmental > Aquatic > Non-marine Saline and Alkaline > Hypersaline >...
CAGTAGGTGAATAGTTGCTGATGCCTGTGCCAACACGATCGGGTGACGATAGTCGACGTCGAAAACCGATGTCCCTACATTGAGTTTTTCTGTGACGGCTGCAACCGCCGCCATTGTGGCTACTGGTTCCCATTGGGGGCGAAAATGGTCTGGGATAAAAATTGTAGAGAAGCCAAGCTCTTCGATATGTTTAACAGCAAGCCTCCAGTTTCCCTGGGTCGGAGAGTACCATGGGTCGCTGAAGGCAACCAACCCAAACCGAAAGGGCTTCATAAATTGACTTACACCATCGCGCTATCATAAGAGTATATTGATATATCAACTTGAACAGTAACACGCGCGTGCGAGTATAACTCCTACAATGCTTGCGCCGAATCTAGCTCGTGTAAATGTTAAAACAGGGTTGTTGCGATATAGTCACAATCAAAAAATGGGGATAATTTGACGCAAGATTTAATTTTCCGCCCCTATCGTCCACACGACGAGGAAAAAATCGTTGAGCTCCTCGAAGTAGTCTTCGAAGATTGGCCTGGCTTCTGTCTCAACTGCTCTCCCCTGCCTGCGCGCGCGAAAGGGAATTAAGAAAAGGTATTGATTCCCTTTTATTTGAATATTCTTCAACTATTTCTTTGAAATGTTTTATAACTTATTTTTTCATCTTATTATCATTCTCTCTTTATTATTTTCTACTAGGTGCATGCTCCTAAATCTTAGAGCAGATAACCTGAGGTATTATATGAAGAACTTTGTTATAGTATTATTATTTTTATAAAATATGTTTCTTATACCAATCGATGGTTTTCTCTAAACCTTCCTCTAGTTTTGTTTGGGCTTCAAAGCCGAACTCTCTTATTGCCTTCTCCGTGTCTAGACATCTCCTGGGTTGACCATCCGGTTTTAAGGTGTCCCAGACAAGATTTCCCTTGAATTCTGTTATTTCAGCAATAAGGCAAGCGAGATCTTTTATAGTGATTTCATTTCCAGTTCCAAGATTTATTGGCTCAGATTTGTTGTAGAGTTCAGAAGCTTTTATAATGCCTTCGGCGGCATCCTCGACATATAGGAATTCCCTTGAGGCCTTTCCTGTTCCCCAAATGACGACTTCCTTTTCTCCATTTCTTTTCGCTTCCACCATTTTTCGGATAAGGGCGGGAATTACATGGGAGTATTCTGGGTGGAAGTTATCTTTGGGCCCATAGAGGTTTACGGGTAGGAGGAAGATTGAGTTTAAATTGTACTGCCTTCTATATGCCTGTGCTTGTGTTAGAAGAATCTTCTTAGCGATTCCATAGGGAGCATTTGTTTCCTCAGGGTATCCATTCCATAGGTCATCCTCCTTGAAAGGAATTGGGACTAATTTTGGGTACGCGCAGACTGTTCCGATGATTACCAACTTTTCGACATTAGCCTTTCTGGCTGCCTCAATCATTTGGATTCCCATTATTGCGTTGTCATAGAATAGGACTCCCGGGAATAATTTGTTATAACCTATCCCACCCACCTTGGCTGCAAGGTGGATTGCTATGTCCATATCTTTAAGTACTTTCTCACAGTTCTCGTATTTTCTTAAGTCGTATTCAGAGCTTCGTGGTATTCTGATGTTTTTTGGATCTACGCCTCTATGTGAGATGAGATTTTCTGTCAGATGTGATCCCAGGAACCCTGCTCCGCCTGTAACTAGGATTTTCTTCTTTTTCCAGAAATCTTTGTCTATGGTACTCCCCACCATTTATCTGGATATTTTTTCTTTAATATTTCCTCTCCTTCTCCAGATGATTTTAAACAAATTGCTTCCATATCAGCGTCGACCATTATTTTTACTAACTCCTTGAAGGATATCTTAGGTCTCCAGTCGAGCTTTCTTATTGTGTCTTCGGGGTCGCATACTAGTTCTTCTACATCGAGGGGTCTGAAGTATCGTGGATCTATCTTGACATAATCTTGGTAGTCCTTGTCTACATATGAGAACGCTATCTCAAGGAAGTCCCTTACTGTATGGGTTTCTCCAGTGCCTATTACGTAGTCATCTGGTTTTTCCTTCTGGAGAATCTTCCACATAGCTTCAACATATTCTGGTGCGTAACCCCAATCTCTTTTAGCTTCTAGATTTCCTAGGTAAAGGTATTCTTGTTTTTTAGCTATGATGTTTGCTAATGCTCGTGTAATTTTTCTTGTTACGAAGGTTTCTCCTCGTCTGGGTGATTCGTGGTTGAAGAGTATACCGTTGCAGGCGAAGACGCCGTGGCCTTCTCGGTAGATATTGGTCATGTAGTGGGCGTATAGTTTAGCTGCCGCGTAGGGGCTTCTTGGCTGGAAAGTGGAAACTAAGCCTTGTGGTGGTGGGGTGTCTCCGAAAATTTCGGAGCTTGATGCTTGGTAGAATTTAATGTTGTTTCCGCTTCTGAGTATTGATTCCAATATTCGTGTGGTACCTAAGCCGGTGATGTTTCCAGTGTATTCTGGGATTTGGAAGCTTACGCCGACATGGGATTGTGCGCCCAAGTTATAGATCTCGTCTGGTTTGATGTTGTATATTATATTGGAAAGTTGTCCCATGTCTGAGAGGTTTCCATAGTGAAGGTAGAGGGTTACGTCTTCTTCATGTGGGTCTTGGTAGATATGGTCTATTCTGTCGGTGTTGAATGTACTTGCTCTACGTATTATACCGTGTACTTCATAATTTTTCGAGAGTAGATACTCGGTGAGATAGGAGCCGTCTTGTCCCGTGATACCGGTGATGAGCGCCTTCAATTTGATCGTTTAATAATATATACCAAATTACTATTTATTATTTGGATTTATTGTCTTTTTAAAAATGAGTTAAAAATTCTGGTAAAAGAAAATGGAGGAAGGAAAAATGATATTTAGTACAATAATGGTTAATGTAAATAGAATTTCTAGGTATTTATCACAGTCTATAATATACAATTCCTGAATATTTATCTTCATCATTCTTTATATAAAGTTATTGATATAAATGTATATGACTCATTTAAAAAATAAATAAATTTATCAGTTGTTTGTGGAATATAATCGTCATGACAGGTCAAGCCATATTTTTTAGCGATTTTTAGTAAGTTTTTTATTTCATTTTTTGAAAAAATTTTCCAATTCAAATTAAATGGTTTAAGATTTTTTTTAGTAACAATTTTAGGTTCCCAATAATCGGTCGTTATGAAAAGTGTTCCTTTTGAGTTTAATATCCTAGAACTTTCTTTAAGCATTTTCTCAACATCAACACCATGTTCAATAACCGATAAACATATAATAAAATCAAAATACCCATTAGGATAAGAGGTATGAATAAGATTCATATTCCTTAATCGGTAGGGAAATCTTCCCTCAGTAAATATATATAGTAGTTGTCTTAATCTATCAAGTATTGATATATTTAAATCAATACCAATCATATTTCTATATCCTTTTTTATGACAAAATTGTAAAACCTGACCCCCCCTACATCCCATATCCAATATTCGAATGTTTTTTCTCATAGAAGACAATAATTTACTTATTTGAGCTAAATCCCAATTTTTCATTGCAGCTTTATGATAACCGCATTTTTCCTTGTGTAATAAACCAATAGACTTACCAAGGTCCTCCCAAGAAGTTAAGACTTTAATCATAGTATTTTCATCTTTCCATTTTAAGTGTAATTACACCCTATATGATTTATACTAATCAGGGTTTTAAAGGGAATCGATGTGTAAATGCAACAAGGAATTTCCAAACAACACTCGAAACAAGGAAACAGAAAACTGGAATAATGAAATGCCTTTGTGGAATATTCGTAAAGGCTATTTCGCGCGCGCCATAATCAGAGTCTAGAACAGACATAATATTCCCTAAATTCTATATCTATCGGAATCTAATATGGAAGTCGTTCAAGAACATAAAGTACAAAAGGGTTAAACTCAGCAAGCCTTTTAAAAAGGTACATCTGACCATCAGTTCTAGTGAAAACTTTAGAGGTTTCTATTAGATTGAATAAAGTTGAGTTTTTCAACGCGGAATCGTATTTATCCCTAAATACATATTTTTCAGTTGGAATTAGGAAATAACGCGCATCCAATTCTTCTAGATAGTTGAGAAGTTCATCTGTAGAATTTAATTTAAAGAGGGGCAAATATAGAAGCCAGTTCCGGGGATGATTTAAATCGATGAAAGAACGTTTTAATAGATATTCAAATGGAGAAACACCGAAGCCTATTGTTACTGACTCATCTTCACTTAATCGGGAATTATAAAACTCAAGTATAGGTATAAAAAAATGATTTTCATAATGTTTCACTGAATCGGCCTCATCATAGTATGCAGGATTCCATGAAATAACGTGCCTAGCCGACTGACTAAATATTGCTATAGAAATTATGACAGAGATTAAAATAAGTATTATATTTATCATAAACCAAACCTTTTTACCAGAACGCTTCAATCGACTGAAACGACTATTACTTTTCTTCATCAAGATAATTAACAGAAACCACGGAATTGTATATATGAAAAATTCTATATAACTAATCCATTTATTATTCTGGATTAGTGAATTTAGATTTTTAAACCACCATTTCGTAATGTCGAATTTTATGAACCAAAGATAGGCTAGAGATAAAGAATTTGCAGACATGTAAGTAATGAGATTTACCTTATTGGACCACTTTTTATAGGACACTAAATAGTGTACACCTTTACCTACCATAAGAGACATTGGAATTGCCATGGGTAAAATACGTCTAACCATGCCTCCGTTTAAAGTGCCATAACTAATGAAATAAAAAATGAATAGTGAATAAAAGAACCATAAAGCTAGCAAATTTGAAATCCAATTTATTTTCTTCAAAAATGTGGGAATTAATATAACTATGATAAATATTATAAAAGGTACAAGATTTATATTCATGATTGTATGAGTGAAGAATATATCAAGAACCGAATGAAGTGAAATAAGTGGTGGTTTCCAATAACCAAATATTATACCTAATTTTAATAAACTTTGTACATATGGTTCTTTTAAAGTCCCGAAAGGGACTCCAATTACATATAAATTGTTTATTATAAATATTATTGGAACAAATAAAGGAATTATAAATAATATTACATTAAATAGACTAAATTTAATTACTTCGAAATTTATTTTAGTGAAAGTAAATTTAAAAAGAAATAAAAAAGTAATTACGATAAAAAATCGAAAAGGCATAATATTTCCTGAAGTATCAATATTATAAAAGGAAAATATAATTTTGAAAATCAAGTAGTACATTAGGAAGGGTAATAATAAAGATATACTTAAAATCCAACTTTTAATACGATTATTAATAATCTCTTTAAACCTTGAAAAAAAAAGAAATACGATTATAAACCATGCTTGAAATATGCCAAACTCCTTAGAAAGCGTTAAAATAGATAAATTTATTCCTAAAATAAGGAAATTAACTTGTGTCGATTTATTTTCTAAAGTGAGTAATAACGCATATAAAGAAGTAGCTGCTAAAAATATAAAACCAATATCGAGATAAAGAGATGTTTTTGCCATATACCATTGAAGAGAGGTCATTGAGACTAGTGAAATTACGGATATATGAGCTACATAAATGTTTGTTGGAGATAACTTTATTCCCAATGTATACACAAGAAGTATAATTAAAAAGAGAAAAGAAAATGGTATCAATCTTATGAGAGGGGTATCTGATAAATAATAGAACCAAGAGTAAATAATTGGCATTACTGGCATAGTGTCTCCAAATGTGGGCCAAGTCCCAGATAAATAAGATGATCTTTTAATAAACTGTCTTCCCTCAGGTAAATACCATGCTAACGCATCATATTGGTAAATAATTGGAGTGTAAAAAGTGATAATAAATAGAAAGGTAATCATAAATAAAAGGAAAAGAAGAGATCCTCCACGTGTTATATTCATTAAATTGAGTTTTATTTTATAATTTTTCGACAAATTAAGTAAAAATCTAGGAATTTTAATATAAAAGAAATACCCAACTAAAATAAATCCTAAAAGATAATTAAACCAATAAATATAGTTTAAATAATTAGGAAAAATTATATTCATTATCATAATTGTAGATACTATATAAAAAATCCAAATTGTAAATCCAAATAAAAATTTCTCCATATTATTAAAATTAGTTTTGTTGCAAATCCAACTAATATGAAACAAACTGTATCCTGGTAGAACAATCAGTAATAAACTTACAATAGATAAAAACATAATATGGTAACCATATTAAACATATATAATGTGTTTTTAGAATAGAACTTGTTTTTCACTGCTGTAATAATGGAATTAAAAAAAATCTGTTACTACCCCAAAGAACCAAAATGTAAGAATTTTTCAGAAGGCATTATGCTACCTTGGTTATAAGAATCGATTCCAAATGTTTCTAGAATACTCATAGCTTCGCACTCAATTTCTACTTTAATATCTTTTTTCCATCTATATACTAGATATGAAGATCCCTTCATAATTATATCCTTCTTTGAATGATTATCAGCCCTCTTTGAAGGTTTAAGCATAGATTTTAACATTTTTTCTCGATCTGGTAAATCTAAATATTCGCAAATAAGATCTATCATTTTTCTTGGTTTTAGTAACAGTTCTTCATATGTTATAGTGAGCCAATCTCTTTTATTACAAACAGATAATGGATATAAATGTTTAAGACACCATTCTAGTATAAACTTATTCATATTATTACCTTTCTTCATTATTTTATTTGAACATTCTAACATTTCTTCAGTGAGATATTTATTTATAAAATCGGGATTGTATAAATATTTATTATTTGTGTTTTTCCAATTTTTACGCATTATGGATAACGATGTTGGAATGGGATGTCTTATTAAATATATTATCTTTATATCAAAGTTATTTGCGAACCAGTCTATTAATGGAAGAGCATTTAATAATTTTACAACATATCTTTCGGTAATGAAATTATAATTTTTATTAAAAAAATTCCATTGAGAATATCCTCTTAACTTACCTTGTAATACTATTTCATTAAAATATTTTTTCAACATTAATAATTGTCTTTTTGAATGTTTTTTATTTAAAGGTATGATTGGAATCATATTTCTATAAGGGTTATATCTATTTATCTCTAATGGCTCATATATATATTTTATATGAGGTTGTGAATATATCATTTGCATTAAAAAAGTAGTACCACTACGTCTTGATGAAAAAATACATATATCTTGTTTGTCTTTTGACCTATGAATATTTAACCGTCCAAGTACGCTTTTTACGTGGTAGCTAAATATACTATTATAAATAGTTATAATATAACCTTCTTATATACTAAATATCAAAAATGATATGATCATATAACATACATAAACATCTTCTAAAGAACTAACTTTAAACAAATAATTAAACACCCACTTCAAATCATTAATGATAAAATTATAGTTATTTTGTCTAAATATTTATAAAAAAATCACTACTTATGTTGATAAGATAAAAAAGTAAATGACTAATAAAACCGCCTTTATTCAAGGACAACCTCGTGTGAGCAACAGAACATGTTACTATTTTCCAATATAATATTCTTTTTATTACCAACCAAAAATTAATTTATACATATTACCAATGTATCCTTATAAGGAAGGTATAAATCCTGATCTATTATCATTACTCGACATAACTGAGATACTTAAAATAATTATCACATAGTAGAATAGATAGTATACAATTTTTTTCCTATTTTTTCCCAATCGTACTTAAAAGAAAAATCTCTTGCCTGATGTCCAATCCATTCATCTTCAGGAGTTTCTAATATATTAATAATAGCTTCAGAAAAATTATTCTTTAATTCATTCCGTATTAATGCGTGTTCTCCATCAACAATAGGAAACCCTCGAGACCCAACATTGGTAGTAACAATCGGTTTTCCTGCCGCCATATACTCCAACATTTTAAGTGAGGTACCCCCACCACTAATGAGAGGTACAATACAAATATCCGATGCTATAATATAATCCACAAGGTTATCGACAAATCCTAATATGCATATGCCCTTATCAAATTCTGAATAGTGACTATATAGTGTCTCTGAATCTTCCCCAGCTATAAAAAACATGGCTTTAGAGCAGTGTGACCTTACTTTAGGGCAGATATGTGAGAGGATTATATCTACAGCCTCACGGTTAGGTTTCCAGCTCATCGTTCCATGAAAAAACATGATTTTTGTTGATTCTTCAATTCCTAGTTTTTTTCTGGCTTCATACTTATTTATACTTGAAAATTTCTTGAAGTTGACTCCATTCGGTATTACAGTAACTCGATTTTCAGGAATACTATATAAATGAACTAAAGTGGTCTTGTCGGCTTCTGATACCGATAAAACCAAATCTGCCATCTCAACAGCTCTCTTCTCAATTCCAGTTTTAATTGGAGAAATTTGTGGTACTGAACTAGAGGATTTAGCTGTTAACGATTCGACATTGTGCTCATCTAGTACCTTGACAGCATTAGGAATCCTAGACCATATATTAAAAGGAGTACCCAAGATAGTTGGAAATTCAAATTGGATAATATCCGGTTGAATTTTCTTAACAATACTATACATATGCCTGATACTGAAAATATTGAATGAACTAATATTTCGATCAAGAAATCGCCCTATAATATTTTTAGGTCCAAGCAGGTCAGCGAATGAAGTATATCCAAAAAAACTAATCCCCTCTATTATGGATCCTGAATGACCAGCATGTAAAATAAACACCTCTGCCCCCGCCTTCACAAGACTTTTTGCGAGTTCTAGAATACGGTTTGTAGAACCTCTTGTGTTAGGAAAAATAGAAATTGGACTAACTATAAGAATTTTCAATATTCTTCTCAATTTGAATGTGTTTTTCTATGGTCTTTTTTATTTCTAGATAAATGGTCTGTTCTTTAATAATTAAATTATTATTTTCGTTAAAATCTTGTTTTATATTATATAATTCTTTTGTATTTAATAATTCATTGATTATAAGCTTCCATTCATCTTTAATACACGAAATAAACTTTTTTTCCACATAATATTTTAAGTTTATTAGATCAGGTTCAGCACTTTCAGAAAAAATTGGTGTATTTATTTTCCTTTTCTCAACAAGTGTAATTAGACTATCACCTAGAAATGTTTTCGGTTTTGGAATTTTTAAAACATCTAATATTGTAGGCGACAAATCCAATAATTGGACAGGTAAGTTATATTCAAGAAAATAATTCAGACCATGTATTAATAATGGAATATGTAAAACCTCATTATATAAAATATCGGGTTTATGACCATATCTATCGTGTTCCATGAATGCTTCACCATGATCTGCTGTGAGGAAAATTATTGAATTTTTCAAGAGTCCTTTTCCTTCAAGAAATTCAATGAACTCCCCAATACAATAATCAGTGTATCTCACTTCACCTCCGTATAGTCCTATCAAAGTCTCTATTTCATCATCTGAAACATTTTTCCAGTTTATAGAGGTGCAAAATTCAAATGCCTCTTTTCTTGTTAAAAATTCTTTACAATATTCTTTAGGAGGAATATAAGGGTAATGAGGGTCCATATAATGCATCCAAACAAAGAATCTATCTTCCAAATTTCTATTGATCCATCTAAAAACTTGTTTATTAAGTTCTTTTCCTTCCAAATAAGGCATTTCCAATCCAGAATATTTGTAGTATATTTTTTTAATTAATTGCCTCAGCCTTAAATTTCGATTTCCCGCTAAACGGGAAGCCACAAATCGAAATAATTCATTCTTAACCCCCTCCTCTTGTTTACTAGTAATAAAAGCCGAAGGTGACTTAATTTCATCCATAAAATCATAGAACTCATCAAAGCCTCGATCCCAACCAAACGTTTTCGAGAGGAAGGGATTTGAATGAAATCCAGCAGTTTTAAAGCTGTTTTCCTGTACTACTTCGGCTAGAGTTTTATACTGTGGGATGATGTAGAAACCTTTATGCATTAAAAAGTATGTTGAAGTCATTATGGCTGGAAATGATTGGTTTGTGCCTGGTCCATTCGAAAAAGCTCTAGTAAAAAGAAGACTGGTTCTAGCCATTTTATCAATATTTGGAGTTAGATTTCCCCCTCCAATGCATCCAACATGATCAGCTCTCAAGGCATCGACTGTAATCAAGAATATATGTTTAAAGTTGCGTTTATTTTTCATACTTATAACGCATTTATTATGGTTAATAGGCGAATATCATTCATTCAAGCATGGAAGCAAATTACGTAACCTTTTTTCCATCCAACAACTTCATTTAATTAGTGCATTTTCAAACAAATAACTTCAGAAAATACCCTGAACATTCGTTCTCCGATCTTTTCTGAGGTCATGTTTTGAGAAACATAGTATGCCCCATTCTTTCCTAGCCTTTGCCTTGATTTGTTATCTCTATAAAGCCTTAAAATAGCTTCTGCTAATGCTTTGTGATCTTCTGGTTTTACTACTAGACCCGAATCTGTAGAGCGTATATATTTTGCGGATTGACCTTGAGAACAACATATTATCGGTTTCCCAAATGCTTGATACTCGAAGACTTTTGTTGGTAGTCCTTCATCTGCATTGCTTCTTATGCTCATTGGGAGTAAAAATAGATCTGCTGAAGATAAAATCTGAGCTAGTTTTGTTTTTGAAACATAATTTGCATCTAATTCAAGATTTTTTATGTCATATTCAGATATCGTTTTTCTTATTTTATGTTCAAGCTCACCAATTCCTCTGATAACAAATTTGATAGATTTATAATCTTCAAGTTTTTTAGCTGCTTTTAATACGCAGTTAAAATCATATCCAACACCTAAGATGCCTGAGTACATCACGATAAAAATATCATTATCCGTTTTATTAAATTGAGATATCTCATCAATGTCAATCCCGACTTCAATAATATGAATCTTATTTTTTGCTATATTGTATTTTTCAATTATTCTTTGTTTATAACTTGGGCTAATGGGTGTAATTGCTACAGGTATAACATAGGATAACCAAGCTGTAAAATCGAGTATATTTCGCAAGATTTTTGATTTTACTAATCCTCTTATATAGAAACTTTCAGGCCATAAATCATCGACATTTCGAATGATGGGTGCATTTTTAAACATGCAATATAATATTGCTGGATAAATTGAAAAGAGATTGGGATTTGCAGCCCATATGACATCAACTTCCCCTATGAAGGGAAGTGCAAAGAGAGAAGAGAAAATAAAGCAAAAGTGTAGAACAATTCTATTTATAATTTTATTATGTGGTAATGCTGGAAGCCATACCCTTACAATCTCTCCAATTTTTCTCTCTTCCATTTTAAACGCTTTACCCTGATAAATCTTTGGAATTTTACCATGAGGGTAATGAGGAAAACCGGTCACTACTTTTATATTGCAACCTTTTTTATGCAGACCTTTAGCCACATTGTAAGTTCTTGTACTCGCTCCTCCCATATCAGGTGGGAAATATTGTGCCAAGATTAATACATTCATCTTAGACATTTTATGCTAGTCCTAGTTTAGATATCGAAGGTTATCTCCAAGGTTTATAATTGATTGAGATATTTCTTTTATAAACGGTTTTATATCATTTTTTGAGAAGGTCGCATATACACGTTTTTTTAAATAGCTTTGGAAATAGTCTTTAAATGAAAAGTTTGGATTCCTAGCAATCAACTGTGTTAATAAGAGACCCAGATCTCCTGCTAGCCACTGCCAATGAACCTTCTCTAAGAAACTGTCAACCGAAATATCTTCTCCAATGGCGTACTTGTATGCTATATAGGGTAAATTCATCCCACAGGAAGCTGTCAAACTTATCCAAAACCAAGGTCTAGCATTAATCTCCATCAATTTGTACTCTTGATCACGACAATCAAATTTGAACTCCACTTGAGCTATACCGTAATAATTAATTGAATTAAGTAATTTCTCTCCGAGCTCTGCGACTTCTGGTACCCAAATGCTCTCACAAAATGTTCCAACTCCAAACTCATAGGATATTTGCCTAATTTTTCGACCTGTAAATTTAACTATTTGATTATTATCGGAACTAATTACAGTTCCTAGACTGTATAGGTTTGAAGGTGGTCCAATAATTTTTTCTTGAACAAGGGGGGAACAACCTCGCTTAATTAAATACTTACCAAAAGAGATCAATTGTCGAGGCGAATCAAATTCAAGTACCTTTTTCGAGTAAAACTTCCTTTCAGTAGGTGTAGAAGGTTTCAATAAACCAGGGTAAGATATCCTATTAGAGGCCATTTCAAGTTCATGCAAGTTATTACACTTCAACGTTAGTGGAAATGGAATATTATTTTTTTTAGCTATTTCATAAGTTTTTGACTTATTCAAACATATATTTATGACTTCTTTTTTTGGCATAGGTACCTTAAGATACTCACATAATAGATCGCGATGATCAGAAACTAATTTTACAGTTTCATCTGATGTAGGCATTAAAACATAGTCTCTGAATTTCTTTCCTATCCAGAGAAGCTTCTGCAGATATCTATTGGAGAAATCTTTAGGATCGTCGATAAGAAAGTGATTAATGTTTCTTGAGTATCTTGCAGGATCATTTATATCTGGCGTTATTAATAATGTTGGGATGTTTTCTTGATTCAGACATTTAATAACTCCTAAAGCTGTAGGTGAAAACATTTTTGAAGATACTCCACACAAAACAATAACCCCTGGCTTCATTACAATCTAAAGCTCATTAAAAATAGGAATTATTTTATACAAAAATCGTTATTTCTGATATCATCATTTAGTCGTAATATTAATTGACTTCTTCAGTTTCCATTGCATTTTCTAAGTAATTTTTAAAATTAGTAAAAGGATATTTTGATAATAAATATTCCAATTTGATAATGCTTTTTTTAATGTTGTGGTAAGTTATAAAGGATTTAATATATCCTAAATTTAATTTAGGTGTTTTTTTATCAAGTTCCCAGTTGTGTATATATAGTACAGAAGGATAGCCCCTATTCATATTTTTTTGAATTGCAGTTTTAATCATGGATAATGGTAATAAACGTAAGTAGAACCCTCCTCCAGCCGGAATTCGCAAACCTATCTCAGAATATACAAGAAGAGGGAACTCCCAGAGGTGTGTTTCGGTGTCTTCTTTTAATATATTTTTATGGGATGGCTTATATGGACCTATAGGCGCATTAGATAAACCATATAATGGCGTTTTTACAGGAAAAATGCTTGAATCATACCACATTCCCATTTTTTCGAGAATACCTAATGCCCATTTTGTCTCGTTATTCAGAGAAAATGATGGAGCTCTAAAACCAATACATTTTTCAACGTTAATAGAATTTAAAAATTGATTAAACATTAAGATTTCTTTTCTTAATTGCCTCGGAGTTTTTTCCCAAAGGGGTCTATGATCATACGAATGGAAGGCTATTTCATGACCTCTTTTATAAATCTCCTTCATTACGTCTATGCATTTTTCAGCGACTTTTCCAACTACAAAAAAAGTAGAAATTATATTATATCTATCAAGTAAATCAAGAATCTCGAATATATTTTGTGATGTTCTATAGGAAAGATCGTTTCTTTTCACATGTTTAGAATATTCTATGTGAAATATTTCTTCCACATCAATTGTTAAAATATTCATAACTATTGGTGCGTTGTGTTACTCAATTATGGTTATTGCTCTGACGAATCACGCTGATGATGGCCCACAGTATGATGGCCGTGGTCATCAACATCCCACCGACTATGGTGCCACTCAGGGCGATGATAGCAACGTTCGTACTAATCGTACGGTTTGCTGCAAATATCCTCAGGGTCCAAACCCAGAAGGCGGCCGCAAGACAGAGCAGGATGAAACCAGGCAACCCATAGAACAGCAGAGGCCTCCTGAGCGACAGATGCTTGAAAGTGCTCAAAGCAACATCAAAACCGTGAACTATCGGGTTCTGTGACGGTGAATCTCCCGAGTACTCGACACTGATGGGTACCTCGGCGATCCTCAGCCCTCCCTCCTGAGCTCTCAAGAGTATCTCGGTGCTGGCGCCCATACCTTCCTCAGTGATCGGTATCGACTGCAATGCTTTACTCGTGTAAGCCCTGAAACCAGATTGAGCATCAGTAACGCTGTTCTCGCCGTTCGAGACCATCCCCGTTATAATCTTGATGCCCTGCTCCCTCCAGGCGGGAGCATCCGATTCCCCACCATCAATAAACCTAGAACCAATGACCATGTCCACGCCATCATCTGAAAGGGCCTCCAACAATCTGGGGATCTCCGATGGGTCGTGCTGCCCGTCAGCATCAAGGGTGACTATAAAGTCTGCTCCATTCCTCAAGGCCTCTGAGAATAGGCTCCGCAGAGCGGCACCGTATCCTAGATTCCTACCATGCCTGATAACCGTGGCATCAAGACCCTCAGCTATTTCACCAGTGAGATCAGAGGATCCGTCGTCGCACACAATAATTTTATCGGCGAACTTCTTGGTCCGTACGATTACAGCGCCTATGTTCCGCTCCTCGTTGAGAGCCGGAATGCAGGCTACGACAGTGCCTTTACTCATTAATGATGTCTATACTCCAAATCCCGAGGGCCAGTTATAATCCATCAACGTTAAATACCTAGCGAAATTTAGGTTTGAGGCCCAAGCTGCAGAAGACTTATGCCCCCAACCCACAGCCTGCGCTGCAACCTCCCTTGCCCTCCAAAGACCGAACTCCTTCACCCGCCGGACGAAGCCGCTCATCATCGAATCCCTGAGCTTGCTCAAGATCTTCACTAACTCAACGCCAAGTACAGCGCTCTCAACTCTCTCAACCACCCGGCTCGCCAGACTGAGTATCCCCCTCTCCAACGCGTCAAGGGCCTTGTACCAGACACCCTTTCGCAGCGCCTTTCTCCTCATCTCCGAGAGGAAGCTACTGGTGAACATATTGGCAATCAACTGTTAACCTCTCCCAACATTTATTAAATTTGGGAGTGTCCAAAAGCATCACATCACAATAACCCGTATATACGCGGATAAAATGATATTAAATACGTATAGATTTCTGTGTAAAACATAAGATGAATAATATAAACCACTTCGATGCGAATAGTTTGATTTAATCCAAGAATATGTATAGTAAAAATGAGGGGATTAAGATCCTGTTTAGGCGCAAGAGAGATACTTTATAAAGAATCCGAAGGATGGGAAGACGGTGCAAATAGGCGATGGAAGTCAAGATTGTAGTTCTGACCTTAAACGAGGGAGAGAACATCCAACGAGTGCTCACAGAATTCAGGAACCAACTCGTAGGCCTAGATGTCAAAGTCACCGTGATCGACGGCAACTCCACCGACGACACCGTCGATAATGCGAAGGCCACAGGCGTCGATGTAATAATTCAGAGAACCAGAGGTAAAGGGGCTGCCATAAAGGAAGCCTTGGAATGCTTGGAAGCCGATATCTTCGTCTTCATCGACGGAGATGGCACCTACGACCCCAGCGAGGTCGATGGCTTCGTAGCACCCTTGGTGGACGACGAGGCAGACATGGTGATCGGCTCCAGGTTCCTCGGGGAGATGGAGAGTGTCTCGATGACCCCGCTGAACAGGCTCGGCAACCGGTTCTTCAACGCCCTAATCAACGTTTCCAAAGAGTACAGAGTCACCGACGCGCTATCAGGTTACTGCGCCTTGAGAGAGGAGTGCCTCAGAGACATATCCCTTGCCAGTGAGGGATTCGAGATAGAAGCAGAGCTCACAATGGAGTTCCTCTCCCGCGGATACACGGTCAAGGAGACTCCCATCAGCTATAGACGTAGACGTGAGGGCAAAAAAAAGCTGCGACCAATCAGAGATGGATTTAGAATCCTCAAGACAGTATTAAGTTATTTTGAGGAGTCCCCTCAATTAGAGTACTCCTAGAGGGCCTTTAAGATACAATTACTATTATGACTCGCGTGATGTCTAAACTATAAAATTTTATTTTCTATAATCATCAACAAAATTGTGTAGATCCCAAGAAAATCGTGGATAATTGGGTCTTCTAGGTTTATCTCTCATAAGTCGACAGAGGACTCGAAAGCCCAACTCCGCCTTCTCCGGTTCCGTCTTTTCCTCCAATAGTTTAAACAACCTCAACTTCAGGCCCTCAATGACCTCGGGGACCTCTTCCTCGTAGATCCTATGCCTCCTCTCAAACAATGGTACCATTTAAGAAGCACACGAGGCGCGCGCGAACACACATAATGATTTCATTGAAAATGGGGAAAACATCATACTTGCATGCAAGACCCACATGCGCGAGATAGAGCGCACATAAATACTATAAACGCGCGCTTCTTGTATGGTGTATGTTATTTGATGACTCCAAAAGAACGATACTTAATGACTATCAAACATGAGGAACCAGACAGAGTCCCAATTTCTGCTGGATTAGATGCTAAGTTCATTGAGAAAGCCACAGGAAAGAGATTTGAATCTGCAAAAAGCTACATAGGAGGAGGCGTCCCAGTCGAAAAAGAGTCAAAAATGACCGATTTTGAAGTCTTAGAGTGGAATCAGAGACTCTCCAACGAAGCTGTAAGAAAACTTGGAATCGACACAATGAAGATCTCAGACTATTGGCTTTGGCCAGAGGGATACCAACCTCGCTATCTTGACAAGTATACTTTTGTTGATTGGTGGGGGAAGGTATACAGACTTCATGAGAAAGTCGGTACCAATTATTGGATCGATGGAATCATTAAAACCGAGGAGGATCTCGACGAATTTATTCCTCCTGATCCTAATGAGATAAACTATGATCTTGTTGATTTTGTGATTAAAGATGCCCAGAAAGGTGACTACCCCGTGGTCGGTTATATCCATCTGGCGGGAATGTTTCCCTACTTGATGACAGGTGGGCTAGATAAATTTAGTATAAATTTATACACTAAGCCAAGATTTGTTGAAAAGCTAGTTAACATGGTTGGTGATGTTCAAACTGAAATTGCTAAAAATATTATTGATAGAGGAGTCGATGTCATCGCAGAAACAGATGATATCTCAGGGGCAGACGGTCCATTCTGGCCTCCTGAAATTATGGAGAGATATTTCTGGCCTCCAATAAAAAAGGTTGTAGATATTTGTCATAAGCGTGGTATACCATACCTTAAGCACACTGATGGAGATATAATGCCTGTTCTCGAGAGATTCCTCGATTTCTGCAGTTTTGATGGTTTAAATCCAATAGAGCCCCAATGTATGGATCTTGCAGTTGTTAAAAGACAGTTTGGAAATAGGATTTACTTGAAGGGGAATGTAGACATAACTTGGGTGATTCCATATGGCACTGAGGAAGATGTTCGTAGAGATGTTAGAAGAGCAATCGACCAGGGTGCCAAGGGCGGAGGCTTCATCATAGGTGAGAGCAACTCATTTCACCCCAACTGCAAATATGAGAACATTTTAACTTACATCAAAGAGGCAAGAAAGTACGGTAAGTATCCGTGTGGTAAGGTAGAGGCAAGGGATTGAAATGAACGATCAAAATCGAATCTTGAAAACGTTGTCGGAGTCAATCATTAAAATGGAATTAGAATCAGTATTGGAAAAGGTCAACATAGCTTTAGATATGTCAATTTCTCCACAAGACATAATAAAACAAGGATTAAGTCCTGGAATGATATACATTGGAGAAAGATTCGCTAGGAGGGAAGCATTTCTTTCAGAGCTTATCTTCGCAGGTTATATAATGAAAGAGGCAATGGCGATTATAGATCCAGTTATCACGACCGATACCATCACAACCGAAGGAAAAGTTGTTATCGCTACAGTTGAAGGAGACCTCCATGATATTGGCAAAAACATAGCCATCTCCATGTTAAGATCTGCAGGTTTTGAGGTAATTGACCTAGGAGTAGATGTTGATGCAGATACAGTTACGGAAAAGGCAGTTGCGCATGAAGCTGACATAGTAGCACTTTCTGCTCTCCTAAGCGTAACAGAACCTTTTGTTGAAAAGACAATTAAAAAATTGAAAAGTTCCGATATCCGTAATCGAGTCAAAATATTGGTAGGAGGAAGTGCGATGAACGAAAATATCGCACAAAAAATTGGTGCAGATGCATACGCCAAGGACGCATGGGATGGAATATCGAAAGCTAAATCATTAATGAAATTAATCGAGGCATAAAACACTAGAATTTATGTTTATAGCGCGCGAAGTAGGCTTGCGCGCACATTCTTCGCAGAGATTTTTTTTTCAAACGGCAGTAGAGATTCCGGTCCTTTCTATCGCGCGCGCGATTATAAGTGTACTTCGTACGCCATCGCGTAATTCTCATGTGCATAATTTTTTGAGTTTACATTTCGATTTGTATATCCGTGCTATTGACATGAGACAGAAGCTGGCTATCGTTGGAGCAACAATGATTGATGGATTAGGAGGTAAGCCTGTTAAGGACTCTATGGTCGTCGTAGATGGAAAGAGAATTGAGAGCGCTGGTCATCGAAGCGAAATGGATGTTCTCCCTGATTATGAAATTATAAATGGTGAGGGAATGTGGCTCCTCCCAGGACTGATAGACCTACACGTACATATTTTCCACGAAGCTTACGTTCCATACCCTATCAAAGGTAACATGATGTCTTATGCTGCAGTAATTGCCATGAGCAACCTACGTTCCGCTCTCCAGACTGGGATAACCACCCTACGCGACGTATGTAATGTAGAACACCTCGACTTGGCTATGAGGACAGCCATAGAGCGAGGGCAGTTGCTTGGCCCTCGAATGTTTGTCGCTGGGAAGGGAATCTGTATAACTGGAGGACACGGTTCAGAGCAACGTGGGGTGGTGCATGAGGTCGATACGCCATGGGAAGTCCGAAAGGCAGTGCGAGCTGAGGTTAAGGCAGGCGTCGACTTCATCAAGCTCCTTAGCTCGCATAGAACGGACTGTCCTGAATTCAGTCAGGAAGAGATAGAGGCGGGTGTTGATGAGGCGCACCGGTTGGGGAAGAAGGTGGCTATACACGCCGCTAACTTTGAAAGCGTCCGGATGGCTGCTGAGGCGGGAGTAGATACAATCGAGCACGGTAGTCATGTCGATGAGCGTTCGGCTGAGTTGATGGCTGAAAAGGGGATTATTCTAGTTCCAACCCTCATGATGAAGAACTCGGTACTTGAATATATCACCAAGAGGAAGGGAGAAGGTAAGGATGTCTGGAATCTTGACCCTAAGGAGCTAGAGGAGACGGAACTGTGGTTTACGAAATGTGTTGAACAGCTTCCTAAGACAATGAAGCTGGTTCTAGCTAAAGGTGTTAGGATAGGTGCTGGGACTGACGATGTATCCATTGATACTCCGTTTGCCATGCTTCCAGAGGAGATGGAGTGTATGACTCGCTACGGTATGTCTAATATGGAGGTTATAGAGTCAGCCACACGAATTGGTGCCGAGGCTATTGGGAAGGAGGATGATTTTGGTACTATTGAACCAGGGAAATATGCGGACCTCATCATGGTAGATAGGGATCCCCTTGAGGACATCAGCGTTTTTAAGGAAGTTCTATGGGTCATGAAGGAAGGAATCATTGTACCTCTGCAACCAGAATGGAAGCGGAGACCTGTAAAAGATCCATATATTTCTAACACGAACCGCGCGCGCGAACGGTTCTAAGGAAAAGTTACCCCCAATCTTGTGCGCGCGCCGCGCTCCGTGTTTTTTATTGGTGATTAAAGGGTTGTTGTGGGCCTATAGATGTGTATGGGTCTATTTTTTTATCTCTAGGGGTCTTCTTCATAATGGTGAGACAATTTGAGTGAAATGGTTGTAGATGATATTTTCGTTGTACGTCAAGAGATGAGGCCGGGCTGGACATGCAACGTTGTCCTAGTATTTGGAGATGATAGTATAGGAGTGGTGGACACGGGTTTCGAGAACACACCTGAGGACCATGTGTTCCCACTTATCAAGAAACAGGGTAGACGCCTTGATGAGGTGTCTATGATCGTCAACACTCACAGAGACGGCGACCACATCAGGGGCAACACGGTGTTCAAAGAGCGAACGGGCGCGCTAATTGCCATACATGAGCTTGAAATGGAGGCGGTGCCAACATCAGACATCAAGCTCGGGGACAACGTTACACTTGGAAATAGAGCCTTCGAGGTCATACACACTCCAGGACATAGACCCGGAGCCGTCTGTCTCTATGATAAGGTCAGTAAAACCTTGCTGACCGGGGATAGTGTCTGCGGAACCCGGGAGAACCTCATCAGGATGGATAAGAACATCTACATAGACTCCCTGAAGAAGTTGCTCGAGTTCGATGTGCAGTTGATGATAATGTCGCATCCCTTCGCTCCAGCAGGCAAAGACATCCTGAGAGGAGACGAAGCCAAGCAGATGATCGAGACAAGCATAGAGATAGCCGAGAACCTCAAACAGAAATAAACGCGCACGCGATCCATTTTCCGTCGCGCGAGCAGAGCGTGAGCAGCTTCCAGGCAGCTGCAACCCGGGCCGTTTTCGGACCCCTCCTCTCCGCCACCCGAGGGTAGAACCAGATCACCAGAGTATAATACCGGAGATGTACAAGGTCAGTCTCCATCATCGCCCACCGTAGCGACTTGGAGCCCTCGTACGCCCGAGTCTTGATGAGCTCGTATTATTTAGTGTTCACTCAGCTTGCCGAGACTCAGCCCAGCTTTTCGCCATACCGACGCCTTGAGTTAGTACCGTCTGGGAGCCAAATCCAAAGAGTAAAGCGGCGATATAGTCCGCAAAGCCTGATGCACCGAAAATGGTAGCTTCCTTAAGATATGTCTGCCAACTATTCAAGACAATTATGGCAAACGTGAGCAGAAGCGCTAGATACTGAAGTGTCCTCGAACGCCAGATATAGTCCCTGACTTGATTGTATTTCAGCCTATCTTCAGGACTCTTCCTTTCGTTGTATACGGTGGGAGGATTGAGGAACTCAAGAGCCGCCGTTTCAACATTCTTCGCCACATTGCCTGAACTGTTAGCTATCTCGACTATCCTGTCCGCCTTCTTTCCGATGTAAGTAAAAGACCCAGCGAGAGCGTTCTCTTTTACAGCTTTATTCCATTCCATGACCATATTAGTGAACTCTATGTGAGCGAGAATATACTTGGATGCAGGGCCGAGATCCTCTATACGTCTCTCTCTTATCGCCCTGCATATTGCATTGTACGCGCTTGTGATCTTCGTCTCGGTGTTATCCAGTGTCTCTCTCAACCGGTTTCTCTCGTCTATGATATCCTTGATCATGAAGAGGAGGAGGTTGAGTAAGACACCGATGAGGATCCAAAAGCCTATCACCCACTCCGATTCGGAGACACTAAGACTCACCGGTACGCTTAGTATAGACCCTTTTGAGGAGGTCAGGTGAATGTTACTCTTGTAAGAGCTGGGGCGCATGTTTGTGGGAAGATCGAAAACGACCTCCACCTCGCTCCTTGTCAGGCCGTTTAACTCCATGTTGGCGATGCTAAACTCTAGGAGTTTGCTGCTTATGGGGGGCCACCTGTCCTTCTCCTCGAAGAATGTATCTGCAAAGACATCGACAACTGTGACGTTGGGTTCAAGTGTGTGAACGTTAATAGTGACGGAGGGATCTGACGTTGTTAAGCCCCCCCATGGTTTCTTAATTAAATGTAGAGTGATAACGCTTGGAGAGACTTTGATGTCATTTGACTCAATCTGTGCGTTAACTGATCGTAGGCCAATGATTATTGCGAATACGAGAGTCGCTAATATCAGTGGCCTATTCCTCATCGCTGAAACCCTCTAGTATGCCTTTTATCCGGTTGGCGAGTGACCTAGCATATATCTCAAGGACGAAGTCATCCTGCACCTGTGAACGCATCGTGAGATTTAGAACGGTATTATCGCCATCATCGGAGAGTTCGATCTCAAATACTGTTTGACCACTCCTGTATGTGATCTTCCTATTCTCCAAGTCGCGAGATTCGACTTTGAAACTGCTTGAGTAACTCCTACCAGAGACCTCACCCTTTATAGCGACCTGTTCTTCTGGTCTATAGCCCTGGACTTTGTCCGCCCCCGATGCACCTACAAAAACTTTAGCGAAAAAACCTGGAATACTGATGTTCCCCCAGACATCGTCGATACTCCTAGCAATATTCACTTCGTACTTGCCACTCATATCAGGTTCAATCAATTCTTCGTGAGCTTTATGGTTAAGTCTTTACATGCCATTCTTGCACAATGTCTACGAGTGTTTCGCGCGCAAGATTTACGAACTGCGCGCGCACAAGATCACCTGAACGTTCTCCACTTGATCCTCGGCGATCCTCGTCGCCTATGCTCCGCATTCAGCTCCCCGAAGCGCTGACGACAACGCTCCAGAAGGTACCGCACACGACCCAGCGCGCGCGAAAGATTGAATAACCATCAACGTACTTGGGAAACAAACATTGATAGGAGAAATATACGCCATCATTACGGCAGTCCTGAGAGGATACACCGTCATACCGATAAGGAAAGGCCTACAATACAGCACTCCAAGCACAAGCGCCACGACCTATCTCCTCATCAACACGGCCATGCTCTGGACCATAACCCTCTACAATCACTCTCTAGAACTATTCCTCGCAGATGGCTTCATCTATTTCGTCCTCGCTGGCATAATTGCACCGGGCATCGCCGCTCGTTTCAAAGACATCGGCATCTCCCGCCTAGGAGTTATCTTAACCACACCCATAGTAGGCTCCAACACATTCCTGTCAATGCTCATCGCCGTCTTTCTTTTGAATGAAAAACTAACTCCATATCTTGCGGCTGGTGCTCTATTCATATTCGCAGGTATAAATTTCCTGACCTCGCAAGAAGGAAACATTCGTGAATGGAGCAGGAAGGATTTGATTTTCCCGTTGACAGCCGCGGTCCTTTTCGCGATCTCCACAAACTTGAGGAAACTCGGCCTCATAAAAATCGGGGATCCCATAGTCGGAGCCACAATAACCTCAACCGTCTCCCTCGCCATGTTGATTCTGACGTCTCTGATATCCCAACTGCGAGGATCCAATTCCTGGGAGCTGAAATTCAACAGGGAGGCACTGAGATACTTCGGATTCTCTGGCCTGATCTCAAGCATAGCCTTCCTCTCCTATTTCATGGCTCTATCGTCGTCCTCCGTCGTTAAAATTCAGCCAATAGCCGGTACGAACCCGCTTTTCGCAGTCCTGTTCAGCTACATCTTCCTAAGGAATCAAGAAAAAATAACAACCCGTAACCTGTTAGGCACATTGTTAGTTGTCGCGGGGATAATCCTAGTTACAATATAACTTCCATACAAGACAGCAACCCTCGTGCACCCCGATGGTCGCGCGCGAAGGGAGTCAACGAAAGATCTTGATACCGCTGTATATGGCTGCTATCGCTGAAAGTGTAACGACCGTGATGATCTGCACAGCCTGATCCCAGACGCGTGCGCTTTGTGGCCTGTTGGGTATTCCATCACCACTGATGTTTGTGTCAAGATTTCCTAACGTGTATAATCCTAAGGCGCCTATCAATATGCTTGATACCAGCAGAATTTTCCAAAAGGTGTGGGAGTTCAGATCGTTCACACGGACGCACTCTTAATCGGCGGGTATTATACCTTCGCTTGGGCGCAAGCGCCGTCGCGCACAGGTTTAGCCTGGATAGATAATTTTTTCAAACGCTTCCATTTATTCAGACCCAGTGAATATATTGACCAGGGCCGTATTACCGGAGAAGATACTTGAGGTAAACCTGACTACCGGGGAACTCGCCGAGAGACCCATCCCCCCGGAGATATCAGACAGGTTCCTGGGAGGCCTCGGGCTGAACGCGTGGCTGCTGTACCAGCACACCGACCCAGGGACGGACCCTCTAGGACCCGAGAACGTTGTGCTCATCTCACCCG
>Ga0180438_10003459_pt1 | contig 23900 bp, 31 predicted proteins | sample SS_ome_12_FD_132455 | JGI IMG/M metagenome (GOLD analysis project Ga0180438, IMG submission 132455) | Hypersaline lake sediment archaeal communities from the Salton Sea, California, USA - SS_3_D_2 metaG | ecosystem: Environmental > Aquatic > Non-marine Saline and Alkaline > Hypersaline >...
AGTTCGATTACCATGTTAGTGACATCTGTGAGGTCCAATTGTGTTCTACTCCCTGTCGCTCTGCATCACTGCGAAACGATGTAATATTACTTGTTTTTTGTCCCTAATTCCAGACACTTCATAAGAGAGTTGTATTCTCATGGATGAGCGAAGGAAAACACATGTCAGAGCCATATCCCCATATCGAAACTGCTCTCCAAGACATCAGGCTTCAACGGCTGCGGGGAGATGGTCTTATCTTGGACATTGGTGGGGGAGGGGAGGGACTGGTTTCACGGATTGAGAATGAGAGAGTCTGTGCTATTGACATTAGAATGAGTGAGATTCGAGAGGCTCAGATTCATGGACAATCATCCAACTGGATTGTAGCAGATGGAAGAAATCTTTGCTTCAGAGATGAGGTGTTTGATATTGTGACCTTATGGTTCTCACTTGGGTTTATGAGCAACTGGACCATAAAACATTCAGTCATCGAGGAGGCGTATCGGGTCTTAAGAGAGGACGGTCAGCTATCGATATTGGCTAGTCACATTCCAGCATCAGGTGCTAGTCTGATCTTCTGGGCAAACTTCACACTCCCTGATGGAACGCTCTCCAAGACAGGTTATGGAGTCAGAGGTGGGCAGAATCAGACTCTTACCAGAGTTTCAGAACTGGTAGATGATATTGGATTCGAGCAACTTCAGTCTGAGGACCATGGAGATTGGTTCAAACTGGTGGCTCACAAGAGGTAGTTTCTGTTCCAAAACCTTAAAGTACAGACTCAATTCTGAGCGGACAATCACAAGCCAGGTGAATGATCATGAGCCTTGCAGTATGGTGGAGACGCGGTAGTAAACCCGGATTAGCCTTGATGTTTCTGGGAATCGCTGGGTTTGTCCAGATACCCATTATTTGGCATGCACAGACCTACGTGAGTGTCCTGAGCGCAGAGCTTCAGTTGCTAGTTTCCATTGGTGTCATGGTTGTCTTGGGAGGCTCATACATTCTCATGGCAGAGGCTATGTATCGCTGGGCCCATATCGTTTCAAAGAGAAAGACTCGTAGACGCCAGAGGGGACAGGAGAACTGGATTGCCAAGCTCTCAGCCTTTGCCCGATCATTCACAGACATGCCTGCCTTTGTCGGAGTGGGGCTTCTGACCTGTGTCTTTTTCCTGTTCTATTTTGTTCCATTCGGTTTTGCTGATGCAGGGAGTCTACCATCATGGATAGCCACCCTAGCTTTTCTTGATCCACTCTTTGTGTACATTCTTGGAGTGAATGCAGCCGCCATCGCTACTGCCGTGGTTGCGAGCTATATGAACTATAAGATCAAGTGAAGATAGCGATAGTCAAATCATGGCGTTATCTTTATATCACAAAACCAGTGGAGAACAAGTTGCTGACGCTGCCGCGGTAGATCAGCCTGGGAGATCGCACGGCTGAAGACCGTGTTGTCGTGTGTTCAAATCACACCCGCGGCACCATTCTTTCTCAATAACTCTTGCCTAGTCTATTGTGCTGAATTCCGATTACAGCTCATACCATACGCATTGTGAGAATACAAGCATCGAAAGAGAAACGGAAGGTTAATTGGATAGGCATTCTATATATTCGATGAGGGAGCTTTTTGCATATCTCAGGAAAACTAGCCGTAGTGGGCATAGTCCTATTCATAGGCGGACTAATTGCGACGTTCATTCTGGCCTATGTTGTTGGAGACCCCTTATCTATGTATATAACAGAGATAACACCAGATGCAGCAATCCCTGGGATCATTGCTCAACATGGACTTGACCAGCCCCTATACATTCAGTTCTTCTATTACCTTAGTGATTTGTTATCAGGTAACTGGGTAGCCCCACCCGAAGCCGTGGCGATTGAGTGGTGGACGATTACAGTGATTCACTTTGGTGGTCTTCTCCTCTTCATAATTTCGCTGGTGTACTATCTTTTGAAGGTACGGAAAACTGGATAGATTGTTCAAGGAAAGAACACATCAAACAGAAGATAGAACAAAACATGAGCCCAACTTGATAATAGCATCATCAAAGATGATGAATCTATTGTCCTTCCCAAATCTCTGAAGATGTTTGAAAAGTTCCTGCATGACTTCTTCGATTCTTTTTCGGTTATCCACACGATGCCTGGCAGCAGTTATGCCAATAGCAAGTCCTCGGCAATACCTGTGTTCAAATCACACCCGCGGCACCATTCTTTCTTGTCAATCTTTAATGAGTAGGAGCAGTTGTGTGAGGTGTCTTTGTCTGTTTGTCAAACGGTTTCACGTCAGCTACCTTCTGCTTCCACCAGAGATATGCAAAAGCGATGCCTAAGTAAGCCAAATAGGTAACGACTTCAAGAGCGGATGGGTTGCCATTATATCCGAACAGAGCTTTTGCCATTCCACCAATCAGACCATTTTCATGGAGTAATGGATATTCACCACCAGGTAGTAGTGGTGGGTTGATATTCCAAATCTCAATGGGTCCAATTAATAGGAAGCCTGCCTCTTGCAGCTCATGAATACCATATGCAATCATTCCAGCTGCGAATAGTATGAGAAAGACCGATGTCCATTTGAAAAGTGCCTTTAAGCTGATTCTGAGTGAACCTTTGTAGATGCCTATTCCCAAAATGATGGCGATTGATAGGCCAAGAGCAATCCCAATGTAGCTCTGAACGCCCTCTTGGATTGCGAGAGCTATACTGAACAGGGACAATTCAACCCCTTCCCTCATGACAAGTGAGAAACTAAGGAGTGCCAAACCGATACCACTCTGTTGAACAGCAGAGATTTCCATGGATTCTTCAATTTCTTGGGCTACTCTAGCACCAACGTTCCACATCCACACAATCATGGTTGTCAGTAGAATTGCTGCAGTGAGAACAACAACTCCCTCAAACACATTCAACAGTGGGCCTTCGAATATCCCCCAGAGCACTCCAACAACGATTGCAACACCGAAACTTGCAAGGATTGCTACGGCTGTTCCTGATATCACATACCTTCGGAGGTCAGATCGGTTCGTCCTCCTCAGGTAGGACAACATGATTGCAATTATCAGGGCAGCTTCTACGCCTTCCCTTAGTGAGATTATGGTCGGGGATATTATCATCGCGATTCAAGATATGATATTTAACTATTGTTAATAACATTGTTATATGACAATGCCATCTGGAGGTTCCCACATCCCACACTCATCTTGTTGGCTGAGTCACCTTCGTAGCAGTAATCTTGAGGACCACTCCAGCTGATGTCGGGTCCGGGCAGCGTACAAACTCTGTCGTAACCCCCTTTCTATTGATAATCTTCTCGTAGGGTGTGCCCTTGTATGACCATCCAAGCTTGCCATCGTGTCTGAGGACCTTGATCATGTGAGTTGCACTCTCTATCAACCAGGTGCACATCTTGCCAATATCATCAGGATAGTTGTATTTCTCGCCGACCTTGTGTCTCGGACAGCCACTCTCGAATATCTCCAGCTCAATCTCTCTCATGGTATATCAACTCACAGTTGGGCACTCATTGGTTCCTTTATTGATTTCAGTCTGCGCATGGTTTCACATTATACAAAGAATAGATAACGTAAGACCCGATGAAGAACCACCATGGATGTAGATGAGCTTGCAAGGTGGCTTGTTGAAACTGCAGGTCCTGTCATTAGATTCAGGACTCTACTTGAGATTCTCCATGAACAGGACCTTGGAATTGTGAGCGATGCCCTGAGAGATCTACATGCCAGTCCAATTGTACAGAAGTGGCTTGGGAGATTACAACCCAACCTCGGATTTCATCAGATACACTCGAGTTCACCAATAGCCTTTGAGAATGTCATGGGAAAACTGGTCCAACTTGGACTGCATGCAGGGCTTCAGCCATTTGATAGTCTGACCTTGCCCTTTCGAGTATGGTTATCAGAGAGAATGAAGGAGAAAGCACCCGAGAGGGTAGGACCATGGGAAGGATTCTCGGAGCTTCTCCTGGCGGGATTCCTAGCGTATGCTGGTTACTCAGACACCTCACCTGTGAAAACTATGACTCTTGAGCGCCTCAGGAAGGCTCATTGGTTCGCAGAGAATGTCAGTTTTGACAGCTTCTATGAAACAGCAACTAAGAGAGAGTGGCTTGTGGATCCTCAATTCTATCGGGAGGTGGAGTATGGACTACCCTTTGTACATGACATCAGAGGTTTTGCGGGCTCGCCATGGATACTCAATCACACGGAATATAGAAAGAAGGCAGAGCAGATAATCTCCACAATTCTAAGCCCAGAGTATCAGAACCTCAAGGAGGGCTATGGTTACATGAAGCGTGGTGATAGATTCTACTCTATCGGATGGAGTGTTCACCTTCCAAACTATCTCGAACCAGCCAAGGAAAATGAGATGTCCAAGCTTCTTCTCAGCCTGGAGCTCCTCGCACCCTTTGAAACAGCCAGAAAGAGCACATGGTTTAACGAATCTCTGAAGCTTCTTGAAGAACAACGTGTTAGAGAGGGACAATACAGATTCCCTCGAACATGGCTTCCTGAGAAACCGTCAGGATACTGGGCAGGGGGACATTACATGGCACTTGAGGATGACAGAAGAAAACAGGCTTCTATTGATTATGAATCGACTTTTCGTGTCATAAAGATAAAACACTTAGCTGGACTCATTTGAAATGATGAAAAAAGAGGATGTGAGGGAATTGCACCCCCACAAGATCATTGTCTATTGGGATTCTTCGGAATCCATGTATCCATCGTGATAGACTGTGCCTTCCTGGATTGAGTCCTGATCTCCAAGAACTCTCTTCCAGAATGGTTTCCTAAGGCGACGTCGTTCACCCCAGTTGCCCTGCCACCAAATCCCCTTGCCTGCACGAAGATGCATGGTGATCTTCATGCTGGAAACGATGATTCTCCAGACAGCTATTGCGACTGTTATGAACATGACGAATGCCCAAATCAAGTCGAATGGAACGAATGGAATCTCATTCGTCTGGAAGAACTCAAGCATATCAAATGTGACCCAAGTACCGCCTTGATTGACATAGACATATTGGACTGGAAAACCTACGTTGACAAGTATAAGCGCCAGACCAATCCAGACAACACTTAGGATGGCCTCCACTGACAGATTGAAGTTGTTCTCACCAAAGAGATAGAAGAGTGCACCTCTTGCAGCTCCAAGGAGTAGAAAAACGACTACGTATATGTAGAAGACTCTGAAAGCATCCGTGTAAAGTGCAACAACAGGCGGCAGCAGAAGGATTACTCCCCAGATAATCCCCATGACTAGATCACCAGCAGCTTCCCAACGAGTCTTGGGCTTGAATCCCTCAACACCAATACCGAAGAGACTCTCAAGAGTGGTCTTATCAGTCAAGGGTTTGCTCCTATCGAGCAATGAGATTCCGCCAATTATGACAAGAATGATGGTTATGTTGATGAACAACATGATGGGAATGCTAAAGGGCCAGTTTTCGATACCAAACCCAAACAAGTCACTGAATGTTGCACCAATCATCATTGCTCCAACTATGAGTGCCAGAGCAACTCCTGCTAGAACGATAAGCATGCGGCTCAAGGGAGCCACATATTCTGCAGGAACAGGTCCAACCTTCTTCCCAGAACCAGCATATTCATGCGCGACATTCTTAGGATCACCCATTCTCTCAATGGCCATCATGGCAGAGCCAGCAGTCATTGTGCCTCCGCCGATTCTCTCAGCCTCCTCAATCAAGTGAGTCTGGAGTTCGACGATTACATCCTCACTGTCAAGAGGAAGGTATATTCTAACACGATCAAGATATTGATCGATTAGTTCCAATGGATCACTACTACTCATTACTATTCAACCTCCATTATGACATCACGCATCTCGCGTGAGAGAACAGACCAGGTCTGCGTCATTGCTCCCAGAGCCTTTAGACCCTCTTCAGTAACTGCATAGTACTTCTTGGGTTTTGTTGGATCTGCATAGTCCCACTCGGACTTCAGGAGCTCGCGCTTCTCTAGTCGCCTCAGCAAAGGATAGACTGTGCCCTGCTCAAGAGCCAGGAAAGACATCGTTTCATCAAGGAGTTTGACTGCCTCGTACCCGTATGCTCTTTTCTTACTCAGAAGAGCAAGGATAGCAAGCGTCACAGCGCCTCGCTTGACTTCCTTGGACCATCGGTCCAGTTCTTCCTGTGTCTTCTTTGACATTGACACTTAGTTTACCTCTGTATTATCATTGTGTCCGCAGCTATTGTGTGTAACAATATACTGTGCGACATATAGTGCTATGCATAATTTGTATATAAATGTTATTATCTAGGATATATTAACACGTATATGTATATCTGAACGAGTTATGAGTTGGAGTCAGAGGCTAATCTAGTGACTGTGAAGGTACGTGTCAAGCGGCTCTCCCCCGATGCGAAAGTTCCTAGGACTGCAAAGAAGGGTGATGTTGCCTTTGACCTCTACTCAATAATAGACTATGAACTCAGACCAGGCGAACGATTTGCAGTGCCCACAGGCATTGCAGTGGAGATACCACCCGGATACGAGGGACAGGTACGACCACGGAGCGGACTCGCGCTGAAGGAGGGAATCACTGTCCTCAACACACCTGGCACCATTGACAGCGGGTATCGTGGTGAGGTGAAGACCATCATGATAAACCACAATGGTGAATCCTTCAAGATTACCAAGGGGATGCGCATCAGTCAGTTGGCAATCCGTCCTGTGCCTGAAGTGGAGTTTATTGAGGTTGATGATCTTTCTGACACTGAGCGTGGAGAAGGTGGATTCGGAAGCACGGGGGCTTAGAGTGTTCTTATGTTTGTGGAGCTCGCATCATGTCCCAGTGTGGAATCCCTACATCTGGTACACTGCCTTTCCCTAAAACCTCAAAACCATAATGCTGATACAGTGAAACATTAGATTCACTCTGTGTTTCTAGATAGCCGTGTATTCTCATTTCATCAAGACGTTGTAGCATTGGACGAATCAGTTTACTCGCATAACCCTTTCCTTGGTGTTTTGGATCAACAGCAAAGGAACCAAGATGTATGTATGGAGTTACTGCTAGCCTTCTCCTTCGTTCACTCGAGAACTCATCGACCTTCCTCATCTTGCTTACTAGAGCACCACCAAATACACGGTATAAGTTCAATCCACCAGATCGTACTAAACGCCACAATGTGCTTTCGATGCTCTTGGAGTGAGTCCAAATTGCTACTCCAACAATATCCGGAGATGTTACATGTACTTCCCCATAACGCAATCCCTGTTTCAGTCTGAATTCGAAAAATATCGGCAAGAAACGCTTTCTCTTCTCTTCTTCTGGATAGAAAAAGAGAACCAATGGATCATCCCAAAATGCCTTTGTTAGGACATCAATGGCGCTTTTCATATTGTTCTTCGACAATCTATCTATTTCATCAGTGTGCTTCATTTAAGACCCCCAACAAAACGAAATTCTCTAGAGAGTTATCAACTATGGCCCCTGAGCTCTTATCGGTTTTTTGCTCGAAGTTGCTAATCTTAAGGTCAAACATGGAGAAGACAGTTTCGGAAGTACAGGTTAATAATCAGGTCTGCGTCGCAACGTTTTTAATCGTCAGCAATGGAGAGAGACTCCACTGGGCCGGTGGTCTAGCCCGGCTAATTTGTCATCACTGATGGCAGAGTCGAGTGATACCGCATTGACATGCGAGCCTGACTCCCACGCACGCTCAAACGTGCGGTGGTCACGTGTTCAAATCACGTCCGGCCCACCATACTTCGTTCTGATTTTTTCCATGTTTTATGAAGGAATGTCTACAAGAGGAGTCAAAGTAGAGTCTGGTTTTCTACATATGTAGGTCAGATTCTTACTTGAATCACTCACATCATACTCAATCACCCGATCATCTAAATCCCTAACTTTACGGGCGATATCAAGAACCTCATGGATTGTCAGACCTAATCGTTCAGCTACAAGCACTAGGTTGGTTCGGGCTCGTTTCATCACAATATCTCGTACCAAGTTCTCCCAATGTTTTTTGAAAGACAGACGCAAACTAGAAAGAGCAACAAAATCAAGCAGCCATCTGTTTGACGGTTTGCCTAGAGGGGTCGGAGCCCCTTGTTGTTGACCATCAATAGTAGGTATCGAGATATTTCGATGGACCATAAGGTCTTTTACGAATGTTGTGGTTCCTGTTCTTTTTGAGTACCAGTCGGGATTACTGGCCTGATGCGTAGTGGTATCAATACTTGGATATCCCTCATCCTTCCAGAAGGACGCTGAGAATTCATATTTTTTCACCCACCGACTCCATTTTACGTAGCGAGACTCATCCAGATTCTGCATCTTTTCTCGAGCTTTTTGCGCATCAGAGGAAAAGGTTCCAGTTGATAATGTTCCTAGCAGTGTTTCAGCTATCCCATCAGTTCCAGACAGAAATTCGTTTTCTGCCTTTTTCAGAGATTCCTCTGCGAGTCTCAAATCATCGGGAAAATACATCGAACTACCTCTAATCTAGTATAATATTGTGATAGCGCGTAAGCACATAAGAGAGCTGTAATAGACAATTTGCAGCACAGATTAGTGAAACAGTGCAACTCATCCAGCCAACCACTTCAACTAACATGCATTACAGATTTGTGCTTCAAGACGCATTCATTGCTCGCGTTGCTCTCTAGGTTTGTATGTTATATCGAAGCACATGACCAGCGAGCTTACCTGTGTGTTCTCCCTTCAGCACAACAACCTGCCCATTCACGAGTACATATTCAATCCCCTCGGGATATTTGTGTGGGTAGTTGGGAAGAGGAAATGTGTAAGGAAATCGACATGTAGCTCGGTCTCTTATTCTGTCGAAATCGAAGACAACAATGTCAGCCCACATGCCTTCCCGTATCTGCCCTCTGTCGCGTAAACCAAGCTTCTGTGCTGGAAAGGATGTCATCTTACGAATTGCTTCTTGAAGAGTCAGAACTCCCTCCTCTCGAACATACCTCTGAAGTATGTATGGGTATTCCCCATAGGAGCAAGGCCAGTAGCCTTGTATCTTTCCAAGAACACCATAAGGTGCGACTGCATTCCCATCACTACAGACCATCATCAGTGGGTGCCTGAGCAGTGCCTTGATGTCCTCCTCGTCTATATAGTTGAAGAGCCCGCTCACGTTCCCATCCTCCTCAACAATCAAATCGAGGTATGTATCAATTGGCACTTGATCTCTGAGTTTCGCAATCTCCTCTATGCTCTTACCCATCAGGGACTGGTTCTTGACAGCATGAAAGAGAAAGATTCTGTCCCATCGACCATGCTTTACAAGACCAGCATAGCCGGGTCCAGGAAGTCTGTCATCGAGGGTTTCCTGCCGTATGCGTTCAAGAGTTTTAGGATCCCTCAGTTTCTCAGCCGCAGCCTTGTCACCACCAGCCTGTGCCCATTGTGGTAATACCTGAATCAGCTGAGGGTTAAAGTCAGTATGAGCGTCGTTGTCAATAGTGAGGTCCACGCCTCTCTCCCTAGCATCATCATAAATCTTCGACATCTCCGCAAATTTTCCGTGAGCACCATACTTGGGACAGTTATGTGAAACCTGTAGACGGACACCAGACCTCTCAGCAATCTCAATCGCCTCCTTGAGGGCGTCCACTATGGTTTCACGCTCTCCTCGGATATGAGAGGTGTAGAGCCCCCCACATTCAGCGACCACTCTACAGAGTTCGACGAGTTCATCTGTTGTCGCAAACGAACCAGGGAGGTAAACGAGGCCAGATGACATACCGAAGGCTCCCTCAGCCATTGATCTCTGGACCAGCGCCTTCATCTCGGTCAATTCCTCATGAGTTGGAGCGCGGTTATCAACCCCCATCACTGCGATTCTGACTGTTCCATGACCCACTAGCCCGACTATGTTGATTGCAGTCCCCTGATTCTCGATTCTCCTCAGATAATCTCCATATGTCTTCCAGTGCCAGTCCACCTCAGCAGCTTCAAGCCCCCAGGTCTTTTTTAGCAGCTCAAGAGTTGTCTCACTGGTTGGTGCCGGGCTGGTTCCACAATTACCCAAGACCTCTGTTGTCACTCCCTGTCTGACCTTGCTCTCTCCCTTGGGGTTTATGAGAAGAGTGAGATCCGAGTGCGTGTGAATGTCAATAAACCCTGGAGTCACTATAAGGCCGCTGGCATCAATAACTCGTGTGGTCTGAGAGATGCTAAGGTCACCCACCAATGCGATCTTTCCATCTCTGATACCGATATCCGCCCTCATCCAGGGATTACCTGTTCCATCAATAACCCGTCCGTTCTTGATGATGATGTCGTAGTCCATGGTTCTGGGCTCCTGTCATTAAGTACTCCTAGCAATTGAGGGAGTTCCAGATAAGCCAAATGGTAATCGAACTCCATCCTCAACCATCAACATTTGCGTTTGTCCAGAAAAATCATGACCCGCTAATTCTCTCGTATGGAATCTAGTGCTGTGGTCATCTCGTGAAGTGGAAGGCTCTTCTCGCTGTTGGGACAGCCCTCACATTCCACATATTTCCCGCAATTTAGCTTGAGAATCCCCTGATCCACCAAGAACTTCGGAAATTCCTGATAGACCACAGTGTCAATCTCGTCTTCAATCCCGCAGGAAAAAGTGTCATAGAGATCAGCAAAGAGTGCAATGATCTCACTCAGGGTTTTTTTGTGTGCTTCGGGATCATTATCATCTGCAGAGATTGAGAAGATGAGGTCCTCCTTTGGCATCAAGAGAAACCGTAAGCCACTGAGGGTTATCTCATTCAATGGAGCCTCGGACAGTTCCCTACCGAAGAAACTCAACGCACTGATGAAACTGCTGAGATCTTCAGCGTTGTCACAGAGTGAGTGACACTCACCGAAGTTTGAACAGAGAAGTGCGCGGCCATTCTTGTCAAGAATGAGTAGATTTCGAATCATAAAGCTCAATTAGACATTCACAAGAATGAATTAATGAGGGAAGCTCTAAAGGCACAAGCACAGGGTTCAGTAACTAGCCCCACACTCTTCGCAGCTTTGGGTTACCTGCCTATTCTTGTGACCACACGATTGACAGATCCACACCTGCTCAGTTGCTCCTTCCTCAACAGTTGATTTGAATCTATCATCCTCACGCCACACGCAAAACAGACTGATAGCAACCAAGATACCCAATATACCAAGAGCTTGATGGATGAGTATAATCCAGGGATCGATTTGCATTATGACTTGAAACCTCATTATATACAACTAATGTTTCTAATAATCTCTATTGTTAGACAGGCAGGTAGCAATTAAAAATAAAATCCTGCACGTTCTGGGAACCGTTTCCTGAAGGTCTTCTCTGCAGAGCGGTCTAGGGAAAGCTGCCTCTTCAAGATCTCTGGGCTCAGTGAACCCAAGTCAGGTCTCATGAGGACTGGTCCCTGCAGAACGGGAGTAGGGATGTCTGTTGAGAGGTCATCGAGAGACCGGGGCGCGCGTTTCATTATGTCATCAAGACTTAGTTTGGGTCCTGAGTCACCAGTTATTGAGTTAAGGATTCCACGAAGGTCTGATTCGTTGAGGGGGCGAAGACCGAACTCTGGGGACGAGCGAATCCTTTCAACAGTTTCACACGACTCAGGTAGCTCTACTCCTGCCCCTGTGAACTCGTAGGGATTGAGGGGAATGAGTTTCAGTTGAAAAGCAGAGTCAGGACTGAGCACCAGCATCTCTCCACGGGGAGTGCTCAGAATATGCCAGCCTCTGGGACGCTCTGAGTACTGCTGGAGAATTCGGGGGACAATCTTGTCAGCTGGTTCGGGGTTCGTCACTGTTGCTCACTATAGAATCTACAAATTCATAAAAAGCACTATCGGTAGTTGCGAGATGGTCCAATCTGTTGAATCTTGCCAGTTTCTGAATATCAATGCCAGGTGGTGAGGAGCTCTCCTAGAGGTTGTGACTTCTCCACAGTTCCTTGTACTACACTTCCTCGACACTCTAGGTCTCTTAGAATCTCAGAAGCAACTCTGTCGATGTCCCTTACATCGTCAAGCACATATCTGAAGGTCAAAGGCATACCTTTTCTCTCCACACCCACCGCTGTCAGAGTGACCCTTCTCAGTCTCTTGTTGTCATCCAGAAATGGTCCTTGGTAGTACTCGGGACTGTAGACAATCACTGCAGCCTCATTGGCCACTTCATTGAAATCAGACAGGCTGCTAAGTTGCACAGGGGGGATGATCACGTTTTGTTCGTTCCTCATGTTATCCATCTCGCTGTTCAGACAGCCCGACCCAGGATATATCCCCTTAATTTCCGATGGAGATTTCGATCCTGTCCCAGGTCGGAGTGTCCTCTTGTTCGCGGCTTCCCGGCCACTGTAAATACATATAATCAAATATATATAAATATTTCTAATTATCTATTATATTCGTTAACTATTTAACTAATATTGTTGGAACACGTGTTCTAAAGCAATTTAGATTGCGGTTAGTAAAGGAAGGAAAAGCTATTCAGAAGGTGACGCAGACTCTACGGATTCTCGATATCTGCTGAGACTTGATGGAAGCAAAGTACTCGAAAAGTCGCCTGATTATCTCTGACTTTGCACGGGAGCTGATAGACTTGTAGAATGTGAACCCTGAGAACTCCTTTTCCAGTGCTCGATTGCACACGAAAAGACGAGGGTCTGTATCAGGATTGGATCTTGAGAAGGGAGTCCGGTCCATCCCAAAGGGAGTTGGATCAGGTTCATCATAATGGAATGAGTCCTTGGCAACCTCCTCGATGACATCTAGAATGCCAGTAGTCATCATTAAGCGAATCCTCTCAACAAGCTCACCCTCCACCTCTGCAAGGACCATCAGGAGTGCCTTGACTTGAGGAGTTTCAGCTGCATTGGCAGCCTTTAGGTAGAAGTCATACTGATTGGCGGAAGTTGTCAGGGCTAGTCGTAATAGATGTTGATGTGAGATTGCTTCGGTCATTGGAACATCCTTATACATTAAACAAAGAAAGCACTTTCTGTTGTGCCCTCTCTTGGAGCTAGAAAGTGACACAGACCTTCCTGATTTGCTCAATCTGTTGTGACTTGACAAAGGCAAGATATTCGAAAAGACGACTGGCAAGCTCGGTCTTCGCGCGGGCGGCAATAGACAGGTAGAACGTGTAGCCCTTTAGCTCCTGTTCCAGAGCCTTGTTGCAGATGAATATTCTCGGGTCTGTTTCAATTCTCTCAGGCGAGATGGGTGAATCGTCCGGCGGATCAGCTCCAACGTCCACCGTTCTCATAGCCTCAATCTCATCGAGAACCCCGGTCACCATCATATGGCGGATGTGCGCAATCAGGTCTCGCTCGGTGTCAGCAAGAACGAGCAAGAGTGCCTTGACTTGAGGGGTCTGGACCTGTTCGGCAGTTTCACTGTAGTACTCATAGTGACGTGTGGACATAGCCATAGCCATGTTCAAAAGCGGATCAAGTGGATTCTTGTGACTCATGGGAGTGAGGGGTTAGACTTTTCCTAAGAAATGGGTTTCTGTAACGCAGTGGTCGAAACAGGTCATGGTTTCTTGAAGCCAGCTGGATCAGTCAGATACTCTGACACCAAGTTGAACTCCTCCTCTGTCATCCTGTCCCTGAGCAAAGGAAGACCCTCATCAACGAGGTCAATGAGCGAGTGAAGTCTGATCTTCAGTTCTTTTGCTCGTTGCTTGGCACCCTGTTGACGGTCCACAATCACTGCAATGTCATCAACTGTGGCATCAATCATTCCTCGTTTCTCCAGCTCGGCGATGACCTGTCCTCGCGCTACTAGTTTGCTCTCCATGCCGGTGACCAAGTCGTCCACAAGACAGATTGCATCACCATCATTTATCTCCCCCTCGAGGAGTGAGTGTTGTCCATATTTCCCAATAGCTTCTTCGAGCTCCTGCTCAGTCCTGACACCCAGTATCTTTCGAGTGTGACATGCAGGTATACCCGATGAGATGGACATGGCTGTTGCAATGGGTATTCCGGCAAACGCGATGCCAACGAGGCGATTGATGTGTGGTGCTTCTTCCTTCACGAGCGCCCCTAGTGCTTTACCTACTTTTGCCAAGGTTTCAGGGAAGGAGGAGAGGATTCGCAGTTGAATGTAGAAGGGACTCCAGAGTCCAGAGTAGAGGGTCCAGCCCTCTGGCTTGTCGCGGATGGATGTTAGAAGCATCCTATTCTCGTAGATGTCCTGCATTATACTCTTCTTGAGGTTTCTATCTACCAACCACTACACCGAGATGGCTACAGCAAATGGATGTTCTTAACTCTGCTCCTGCCGCAGAAATTAATCATGCAGAAAGCGCTGATTATTGGCTATCTGAGAGAAAGAGTGGTCATTGAATTAATGGAGGGTGTGTGCCTTCTGACGGGCAACAAGAGTGAACCAATACAATTGGGGTTTAATCTACCTTGAGGGCACTCTCAATTAGAAGGCATGAGGGTTACTATAGCGCGTGCTCTTCCGTTTTCTTTTTCCCGGTGAAAATCAAAGAGAGGGTGTTACTCCTATCCACAAGCATTGTGAATGGAATTGAGAGCCCGAAGGCAAGGGCGAAGCGTAAAGGCCAGAAGAGTGCAAATGATGTGTCATAATCAGTAGCTGAAAATCCGAACAGACTTACAAGTAAGGGAGCCATATAGAAGAAAACGGGGTGTATTTCGTAGATGATTTGAGAGTTCACCCCAAGATACTGCATCTTTTTGCCAAAGAATGACGGATAAACTAGACTTGATATCATGAAGAAGGCAATCGTTCCAGAAGTACCAGTTACGAGGTATAACCATCCAATTGTACCAAACCAATCATCGGGGTGACTGACAAAGCCATTATATTGAGAGAGGACAACTGTTATTGTTACAAGAACTATGAAGACGACTCCATCTTTGTTTCTCGAGTCTGTAGTCCAGCGTCTTAACCCCCTATACCTCTTCATTTCATGACCAATGATGCAAAACGCAGTTGCAAAAAACACACTGTTCAAACGCCAAGGTACCAACATTGGAGAGAATACATCTGTCATCCATAATGCAAGAAATGGGAGAATTACAACAAATAGCCAACGCAGCCTTGGATCTTGAGTACAGGTCAGTGCTTCGATTACAGTGAAGAGCATCAAGCCAAAATAGAGAACGGGTAGAAACCATAGATATGTAGGTTGTCCAGGGGGCCCAGCACCATAAAATAACCAGAAGACCAAATCTAAAGGTGTTAGGTAGGTATCAATTGAGCTGGTAAGAGGGATGAAAAGGAGCATCATGACAATATAGATGACAAAATATGGAATCAGAAGTTGACGCCCACGTGAAACAGCATAGCTCTTTAGATTCTCACGGTATTTGTCCCCGTTGTAAGTCATACCTGCCAATATGAAGAATAGAGTGATGACAAAGCTAGTAATGAAAAAAATAGTGGACTCTAGAAATACATTACTCAGCACTGGGAGCATGGAATGAGCGACAATTACGAAAATAATCCCGAACCCTCTTGAGATGTCAATCCATTCATGTCTATTGCTAACGACTAGCTCGGTCAGGACAACGCAGCTCCGTCACATCGCATCCTGAAAAATGCGTATTATCATACTACCCTTGGTAAGCTTTTTAACGCTCACCATCGCGGTGTGTTTCGACGCGCTCGTTGTCTAGGGGCGATGATGGATCCCTGCCACAGTGCGGGGGTTTATCCCTCGGAGCCGTAGAACGGATCCGGCCCGGGTTCGAATCCCGGCGAGCGCACCATTTTCATTCTTTTAGGTGCATATCCGGAGTGTGAAAAGAGTTATTGCAAAGTTATCGAAACTGCACGGATAATGAGAATTGTTATTGTGGGCGGAACGGGTTTTCTTGGATATTATTCAACACTTGAGGCCTTGAAGCGTGGTCATGAGGTGAGCTCCGTTTCAATTCCTGATATCGAACTTGGTGATTGGTTTCCAGAAAAAGTGAATGTGACATTTGGCGATATTTTTGAGATGTCCTTCCAAAATCTGGTGAACCACTTCAAGGGTTATGATGGGATTGTTTATGCAGTAGGTCCGGATGACCGGGTCACACCTAAAGCACCCGCATACAAGTTCTTTCATGATAGACTTGTGGTAGGATGTACAAAAGTAATTGAAGCTGCAAGGGAAGCTGGAATTCAACGATGCACTGTTTTGAACTCATACTTTGCCTACTTCGATCGGTTATGGCCAAGTATGAAACTTGCTGAACGACATAGCTATATCAAATGTCGAGTTGAGCAGGCAACAAGTGCGATTAAAGCTGGGGGAGAAACCATGGCAGTCATGATTCTAGAACTTCCGTACATTTTTGGTGTAATGCCTGAACGGATTCCCCTCTGGAAAGATGTGCTATTTGATAGAGTACGGGGTATGAAGATTGTGTTCTTCCCAAGAGGTGGTACAAATATGATTGCTGTAGAAAATGTTGCAGAAGCTATCATTGGAGCTCTAGAACGTGGACAGCACGGTGTAAGATATCCCATTGGTGATGTGAACATGTCATACAAAGAGATGCTGAGAATCGTTCTTGATGCCATGGGGCTAAAGAAACGTTTGATTCTTACCCTTCCAACAAATCTGGCTACAATCATAGGAAAATGGATGAAGAGAAGGGAAGAGAAGAGAGGTCTTGAATCGGGTTTGGACCGATCATATGTTTTTAGTGACATCCTTTCACAGAATCTTTATTTCAATCCAACACCATCAGTTGAAGCGCTGGGATACAAGCAAGGAGGGATTAGAGAAGCAATTGAAACCACAGTGAAATTTCTTTATCCAGAGCCTTCAATTGTTTCCTAATTCCAATTCAATGGTAGTCCATGTTCGGACTTCTGTGAGAGTACTACTTTCTAATTCGAATATTTCTTGCGGAAGTTTATCCCTCGGAGCCGAGGGTATCCAGCTCGGGTTCGAATCCCGGCGAGCACACCATCTTCATTATCCATTTTGGAAGATAAGGCGTAAATACCAAGAAGCTCATGCTCTAAATATGAACACCCACCTTCTCTCCACTGCATTTCGTGTCTGGCTCATGGAAACTCTTGTTTCAGGATTCAACTACTTTGTCCTCATGGGTCTTATCTATGAACCATTATGGGGCACATTGATAGCTCACCAAGTGGGGATGACAACCAGGATTGTCTACATCTTTGTCTTCGCGTATCTATTGCTCCGTTATGTAAAGGAATACGAGACAAAAGACCTCATCCATGTGGGATTTCTGTGGTTGGTCTTGGAGCTTCTGTTCGAGTGGGGAGGAAGTTTCCTGATGGGGCGTCCTGTAGAGGAGATTCTCATTGGGTGGAACATCTTTGCAGGCTATATGTGGCCATACGTTCTCCTTACCTATTTGTTTTCTAACCTAATTGTGGGAGTGGTTCCCCGCCAATCAAAACCTTCATGAAGTCTAGTTCTGATGGTTCTTTTGATGACCAAACTAGACCAAATTGACAAGCAGATCCTTGATAATCTAGCTCGAGACTGCAGAACGCCGTATCGAGAAATTGCCAAATCCCTAGGACTGTCTGCTACAGCCATCAAGAGCAGGGTCGATGAACTGGTCGCTGCTGGAGTCATAACAGACTTCATTGTTGATTTCACACCAGCCATGATTGGCTCTGAGGCCGTGATGTTGTGGCTTAAAACAGATGGCACAGAGGATAGTAGCAAGTTCATTTCAGAGATTGCGACAATCAGAGGTGTCATGCAGATTGTTCCTATTTATGGAGGAGACTATGTGGTATTTGCGGAGTATACAAGCTCGCTCGAGCTGGCGACACTCACTGAAGCCTTCGAGAGCAATCCCCCTGTTAATTCCACTGAAGTACACACTCTACTTACCCAACGAGGGAAGAAGACAAGCCTAACAAATCTTCAACTCAGGGTCCTCAAGGCACTCCTTAAGGATGCTAGAATGTCGATTAGCGATATCGCAAAAGACGCTGGTCTGACAGTGCGGCTCGTCAGGAGGACATTGCGAGAACTAAAAGAGTGTGAGGCAATTAGGTTCTCACTCAGATGGCGTCTTAATGTAGGTGACAGGGTGACCTTTCTTCTGAAACTGAAATGGAATCCAAAGCAAACCTCAAGGAATGAAATCATAGACATGCTGTCGAAGAAATATAGTGATGAGTTATGGGATATTCTCGTATCTGTGAGTGACCCGATTATGATTTGTATCGCAACTGTGGACAACCTGAATGATGTCAACATGATTACAACCGAGGTCAAGTCCCACCCTGGAATACTATATTCTGAAGCCTTCATCTACAGACCCCCATATAACTACAAGAGCCTCAAGAGACTCAGTCTTGAGGAGTTCATTCAGGCTGCGGGAGTCTAGATAGGTCCAATCCAATCGCTTTGTAAGGTGCCTTCCTTACAAAATGGCTCTCTTTGAGCATCTTCTTTTAGTTTTATCAACCTCATCCCTGACACAGCTAGATATCCTGTTTTTGCAGATACTATACTCGTGAATCATCATGACAGAATCACGAAAAAAATCGAGGGGAAATGGAAACCACACCGGGTTGAGCATCACTGGCTCAGTGATGCACAGGTGCAAATGCACTCGGTTTTCAAAATTATTCTTGGTCATGACCTCACAAAGGAGAATTAAAAAAACATGGTTTAGGAAGGTAGTAAAATTGGATGAAGTGATCATTAAAGATCTAACAAAGAGATTCGGCGACCTAACGGCCGTCGATCATCTTGAGCTGAATGTCCCTGCGGGCTCGATTTACGGGCTACTGGGACCGAATGGAGCGGGCAAGTCCACAACAATTCGACTCCTCTGTACACTTCTCAACCCTAGTGAAGGCACAGCGTCCGTAGGGGGATTTGACATCATAGAGTCGCCAGTGCGTGTCCGAGAGATAACAGGTGTAATGCCAGAAGAGAGCAATCATACCCTCTATGCTGCAATGTCCACCTATGACAACCTAGAGTACTTTGGCAAGCTCTACGGAGTTCCTGAGGCGGAGATACCAGGAAGGATAGAGGAGCTGCTGAGTTTCATGGGGCTCTGGGAACGAAGGGATGATCCTGCTGGAGAGCTGAGCACAGGCAATCGCCAGCGTCTTGCTCTATGTCGTGCGTTGCTCCACCGACCAAAAGTGGTCTTGATGGATGAGCCGACATCGGCATTGGACCCAATTGCAGCCAAAAAGGTCAGAGAGCTCATCATTGGCCTTGCTGAGAAATATAAACAGACGTTCTTCATCAACTCACACAATCTAGCGGAGGTTCAGAGGATGTGCGACAGGATTGCGATCATCGATAAGGGTCGAATCTTGCTCAGTGGCAAGACCAAGGAGCTTCGGGCCAAATTACAGGCCACTCAGAACTTCACTATTCGTGTCAATGATGACTTGGAAAGGGCCCTCGATATTGCCAGGTCTATGGAATTCGTGACTTCAGCTGAGGAAGAGGTCGACTCTATCCGGGTCACTATCGAGGACCCAATAAGCAATAACTCGACTCTGATGCGCTCACTGCTGTCAAAGGGGGTCGAAATCATCGAGTTTGCGGAACAAGAGGCGACATTGGAAGACCTGTATCTTGACGTCATAAAGGGAGGTGTCATGTAGTGGCTCTAAGGAAATCGATGCTCGTTGCCAGAGCTGACCTACGAATGGCAATGAAAGTGAAGATGGTCAAGTATGGTCTGGTTATGATGACTGCAATGGCACCCATTATGTTGATTGGACTTGTCTTACTGCTGGCATTATCCGCCCCTGCAGTTGTAGTGACTATGATAACAATGCTGGATCCAATGATGTCACCTGTGATTGGAATTATGGTCATCGTTCCAGCGTCTATGATTTCGGCTAATGCCCTCGTGGGTGAAAAAGAACAAAACACTCTTGAGGCGCTCCTATGCACACCCCTGACGAATCGGGAACTCTTGATTGGCAAGGTATTGAGTTCATTCATTCCGACCATTGCTCTACTACTTGGATCGGTCCTTGTCACTGAGATTGCTACGAATATCATACTCACATCTGTGGGAGCTGAGGTGATTCTCTTTCCAGGGGTATCCAGTCTGTTCCTCCTTCTTGTAGCAGGGCCCATTTTAGTCGCGGCAGTGATATCAGTGATGGTCCTCATCAGTGGTAGAGTCAAGCGGGTCTATGAGGCCTATCAGTCCTCTGGAGCGACTGTTATGATCTTTCTGATTCCCCTAGTTCTACCCATGATGTCAATGAACAACGGCGGAATTGTGGACATGAACCTGGTATGGATGTCCAACATTATCACGCTACTTATCGCATCTGTACTGGCAATCGTCACCTGGACCCTAGCAATTAGGAGATTCAACCGCGATAGAATAGTATCAATGTAGTCAAAGAGGGCATTCTGCCCTCTTCTCATTTTCTTTTTATTCCCATAATCTTCGACCTTCTCTAGTGATGAGTAAATCATTAGGAAAACATGTTCTGAAAGTTATCTCCAATTCAATCAATACTTTCTTGAGGATGTTCTTGTTCTTCTCATCAAATGCCTCATTTAGACCTCATCGACAAAAAGATTCTGACTATTCTATCTAGAGATTGTAGAACTCCATATCGTGAGATTGCAAAGTCTCTAGATTTGTCTGTCACCACAATCAAAAGTAGAGTTGACGAGTTGGTGGAAGCTGGTATCATCATAGATTTTATTGTTGAGTTCTCACCTGCAATGATAAATTCAGAGATTATGCTAGTCTGGCTAGCCACCGACAACAAAGAAGACCAAGAGCAGTTCGTCCAAGAGATTGCTAAGACACGAGGAATCGGGCAGATTGTTCCTTTCTATGGGGGTGACTATCTTATCTTTCTCGAATACCGTAATTCTCAGGAATTGGCGAAAATATCAATGGCAATCAAGAGTAATCCTCATGTGAGTTCCACAGAAATGCACACCCTCATAGGCCCCATTGGAGAAAAGACAGTATTATCAAATCTCCAGCTACGTGTGTTGAAAGAACTGCTCACAGATGCAAGAATGGAGATTAGTGATATATCTCAAAGGTCTGGTCTGACTGTGCGAATTGTTCGACGAACACTACGGGAGCTGAAAGAGAGTGGTGCTATTCGATTCTCACTGCGTTTTCGTCCTAATGTTGGTAATCGAGTGACCTTTCTCTTAAAGCTGAGATGGGATCCTAAACAAGCGGATAAGGATGAAATCGTAGAATTAATTGTAAAACACTATCAGGATGAATTCTGGACTCTCAATCCTTCAGCATCAGATTCCTTTTTGATTGGTGTTGCAATTGTCGATAATTTGAATCATATGGACTCTATAACAATGAAGATAAGATCCATTCCTTCAGTTATCTATGCAGAAGCCTTCATCTACAGACCCCCATATAATTACAAGAGCCTCAGGAGACTCTGTCTCGAGGAGGCCGTTCAGGCCACATGAGTCTGGATGGACTCAATCATGTCACTCTGTAAAGCGCGTTCTTTACAAACTGGCGCTCATGAAGCCTCTTTTGATGCGTCTGTCAACTTCATACCTGACGCAGCTAGATATCCTGTTTTTGCAGATGTTATACTCGTGAATCACTATGATAGAATCACAAGAAAAAATGAAGGAAAGTGAAAGTCGCACCGCGCTTGAGATTCACGGGCTCACCAAGGCCTTTGGTGACTTCTATGCGGTGAAGGGACTTAATCTACAGGTACCGAAGAACTCAATCTTCGCTTTCCTGGGTCCAAACGGTGCTGGGAAGACAACCACAATCAAGCTGTTTTTAGGATTGGCTCGACCCACATCAGGTGGCGGAACCATTCTTGGTCATGACCTCGCAACGGAGAACAAAAGAATTCGTTCCCGAGTGGGTTACATGGCGCAGAATCAACAATACTCTCAACACATGACTCCTCGCCAGATTCTCAGATTTGCTGCCAGGTTCTTCTATGAACAAGGCGGTGATGAGATAGAGGACAAAATCAGCAGTCTATTACATCTTGTCGAACTTGATCGAAATGCTGACCGAAAGACAAAGGGTTTCTCAGGTGGAGAGAAGCAGCGTCTTGGGATCGCTCAAGCCCTCATAAATGATCCAGAGCTACTCATACTTGATGAGCCAGCAGCAGGACTAGACCCTCAAGGCAGAGAGGATGTCCTTGATCTGATGCAGTCTCTTAGAAACAGAGCAACTATCTTCTACTCTACACATATCCTTGATGATGCACAGAGAGTCAGCGACCGTGTGGCAATTCTGAACAGAGGAAGTCTAGTAGCAAATGCACCTCTAAGCGAGCTTCTTGCAGGATCAGAAGGCACTGTCTATACGATAACCCTCAAGGGAAACCCACAGAGAGCCAGAGACCTCATCGCCTCGCAGGCATGGGTTAACTCGGTGCAGACTATGGAACAGAATGGGAGCACAAAATGGTTGGTTTCGGTAAGGGAGGAGGCCATTGCAGAGGAAGAACTCCTACGACTCATTCTCAGAGACCGTTCCCTCTCTATCTGTGAATTTGGGATGAAGAAGTATGAGTTGGAAGAGATTTTCCTTAGACTAGTGGAGGATGGAAAAAATGACAACTGAAGTTATAGCACGAACCAATACAGAACCTTGGTACGCAGGGATGAAGAATCTGTTAAAGCGTGAGATTTATCATGAACGCAGCAGGATGTATTGGATACAGCAACTAGTGGTCTGGACTCTCTTTACAAATGGGATGGTCGCACTCATTCTCGGTCTACCCCCTGATATAATTGACGGGATGGAAGCAATGTGTGTTCTTTCATTGGCGACATCCTATGGCATTTTGACCCTTCTCATTGCTATCTTCATCCCGATTCTGTTGCAGGGCACAGTCATCGATGACAAGGTATCGGGCACAGCGGCATGGATTCTATCAAAACCTGTATCAAAGAGGGCTTATCTTCTCTCGAAGTTGACCGCCAGTATTCTATCAATCGTGGTTGTTTCTGTGGTCATTAATGGTGCGATAACATATGGCGTCTTTAGTGCATTTGGCTACACTCTGAACATACCTGGATTTGTCATGAACCTTGGGCTTACAAGTATTGTCGTGATTTATTTTGCATGCCTGACAATAATGCTAGGCACCTTTACCACAAGCAGAGGCAAGGTACTTGCAGCAGCTGTCGTTATTGGCCTCGGAGCGCAGTTGATTGCGAGATACTTTCCCTTGATCCTATTGATAATCCCATACTCCCTTCCTGTGATGGGGATAGGTTTCATCATTGGGACTTCTGTTGCAGGTCTTGAAGTGATGCTCCTATCTGCGGCAGTTCAGATCATTTCGTTCACAGCCATTGCGCTCTTTGTGTTTGATAGAACTGAGCTATAGTCTTCTGGAGAAATCACAAGATGAATTCAACTGAGATGATGGAGAGGTTCCGGCGATTTGCTTCAGCCGACCTCTCCCTTACTCCTCCCAATCGGATGAATCAGGTTTCAGAGGTCCTTCTCACGACTAGTACAATACGCATCATCATGACGAGGTATGGGAACAGGACAGAGAGCCTTGATATCGATATTGAGGTATCTCTACCCTTCCTGCCATTGACTTCCGATGTAGTATCAATACAGGGATACATAGATAGTGTGATTGCCATCCTTGAATATCTAAAGCGCCTCGCTTTCATGGGGTTCAGCTTGGAGACTCTCCAAGAAGAAGGCATGCTCATAGCCTCTGTCACTTTGAGTGCGGATATAGAAGAACATGTACTCAAAGCCCTTAAACCTCCGGACTAACGATCAATTACCAGTCAAAATCTGGATCCCAAGATATGACAAAGTGGGTCGATGCTTAAAGGACTTCAAGGACTCGGATCCCCAAGTAATGACGAGATTTTCAAGGCAAATTATGAGTTACAGCGGAAATATCAAGGTAAGTTCTATGTCTTAATTCTGGACTCGAATCCCGGCGAGCGCACCACTCTCAT
>Ga0180438_10003460_pt1 | contig 23892 bp, 39 predicted proteins | sample SS_ome_12_FD_132455 | JGI IMG/M metagenome (GOLD analysis project Ga0180438, IMG submission 132455) | Hypersaline lake sediment archaeal communities from the Salton Sea, California, USA - SS_3_D_2 metaG | ecosystem: Environmental > Aquatic > Non-marine Saline and Alkaline > Hypersaline >...
CCTTAGATTTTACTATAATGAAATCTTTAACTAGTGTTTTGGTACTATCATTTACAGCAGATGCAACAATCTGAGATTTTGCATTTTCGGCTTCGGCGTATGTGTTAAACCCATCTTGATTTAAAACAGGTAGTATATTTCTAATAACACTAACAAATTCGTTATTAGGAAACTGTCCATAACGACTATTATTGTTGTGAAATACAGAAATTGTTACATCTTTGTCGGGAAACTGAGGATGCCTTGGCATGGCTAAATAGTTAGTCAGTGGAGACGCGTATAGTCCCTCAGATATTGGTTCGACAACTGGTGTATCTACAAAATGTATACCATTTGTAGGTCTCATACTATTTTTCATTGCGTTTAGATCTATGTCGCCGTTCTTCTTTAAATATGCCGGTACTCTATCTTTTGGTCTGATAAAACTAAATTGACTACCCAAAGCATTCTGAAACTTTGGATTAACTGTGGTAACGTTACTATTATACGTATTAAAAGTTGGATAAGGACTTGATGAAGTTTGAGCGGGCATACCTGTAGTAAATGCTTTTAAGTTTTGTCTGTGTGTAGCATCAACAAATGGAACAGCATCATGTAGAATAGTCTGATTAATAAAGTGTTGATGTCCCATTAGTGCTGGTGGAATAGAGTACACGTGTTGAGTTGAGTCTCGAAACTTTGCGTATGCTTCACCCTGCGATGTATGATCTGTGTTTAAACTACGCTGGTTATATTCATAAAATGTTTCCCCATTTAAAAATTTAGGTTGTAGACTTGGAACTGATTCTAATACCATTTAATTATTTACTAATATTTTAATTTTAAAAATTAACTTCATTTTTTGGTTTTCTTCCACGACGAGGTTTAGATGAACCAGTTAATGTTACAGATACCTCAGATACATCATCTAATATTTCATTTGCTTGAACTGGAATTGTTTCTTCTTCTACTTCTTTTACTTCAGTTGTAATTAGACTTTCATTGATAATACTGGGTGATGGACTTATTTGTGTCTCAATTGTTCCATTTTTAACTAATGACGTGTGAACTACACCAGATAGATTATTAAATTGTTCTACCATAGCATTATAAGACTCTTGAATTTGGAAATTTGTTTGTGTTTGATCTTGTATAAAAGTTTGTAGAATTGTGTTAGGTGCCTTATCCATTTCTAAAACTTTTTTATAAATATAGAAACAGAATGCTACAGCGATAATAGCTATTAAAAGTGGTCCAAACTTAGCTACAATATCTAAAAATCCAGTTGAGTTTTGCTGTACAACAACAGGTGGTTCTGGTAGATCTACGGGTACAAATTCTCTAGAGCCCTTAAATGACCGTGACATATTAATAGTTATAAACATTTTAATAATTATATTCAGCCGAATAAATTACTCTGGAATCTCCGGTACATCATCATAGTTATCTCCATCATTTACTATGTCAATTCCAATAAAGAAAGTTCCGTGTACATAATTATCAGAATTTGCTGGATACTTCTTCCGTGATCTTTTCGTAACAGTAATATTATTATTCGAAAAAGGTCCAGAATAGAAATCAACTGTAAATTGAGATTTAGCTAAATTGTTTTCTCTACAGTGCTCATTAAATGCCTGCTTAAATATCTTTTCAGGTACATATACTTTTTCAGATAGTACCACCTTACTACTCTTAAGAAAGTTAAGTAAAGTATTTGTATTTTCATCCATTTCGTCTTGATTCTCTTGGAAGTATTTAGGTAAAATTTTCCAGATTCCTTTTTTCTTATATTTATTAACAGCCCATAAATATCCCATTACAGACATTTTCATAATCATCGGTATTTCCTTCGATAGTTCTTCTTCTAAATGTGTATTAGTATCTAACACTTTTCTCCAAAACTTCCAGATAACTGTTCTTCGAGACTGTTGACCACAGTTATTTTTATAAGCAGGAACACTATTCCCCGCCATAGGTACCGGCGGAACCCACGTCATTGTTTCCGCATTTTTATTCTTTTCTGCTGGAGTCAAAGTTCCACCCTCTGTAATTAATTGCCATTCTGTCTGCTCTAAAGAACAATCTGCCTGAATCTCTGGACCAATTACAATCTTTGCCTTGGCTAAAGGCTTAAGACCAAACTTTTTCTCAATATTATTTGATAACATTTTGATATCATCTGAATCATAAAACTTAGCAATAATCTTTTCTATTATAGTACTTTTACCTGCTCCAGCCATACCGAGTAAATACATGATTACACACCATCTTTCGATTTCATTAATATCAAATAAATTTCGGCCAATAAAAATTACTAACCACTTTTGTACATCTTTTGGAAACTTTTGATAATCAAGAATACTCTTAAAAACAGGACAATCTTTCATAATATCAAAAAAGTCTTCAGGTTGTATATTATCATAATTATTAAAGTCCTGATCAAAATATTTTGATGCAACTGTATCTGATGTTAGATATTCGCTCTTTTCTCCATATGGAATAAATTTATCAGTCCATAATTTTTCTTCTTCAGTTTCTATATTAATTTTAGATATATAGATACCGTTTCTAAAAGCATGTACATGCCTATCTTTTTCTAAACTTTTTAATTCTGGACCTGTGTAGTCCATAATATATTGTTCGGCCGACTTAATATTATTATTACCACCACTTGTAGAATTTTTCCACTGTTCATAATTTGTTTTCATATTACACGTTCGAATAATAAATGTTTTGATAGACTCTACTTTTTTCCATGAGTATGTAAAGTTACCATTGTACATAACTTTTTCATACAAAGTTTCATTGTATTTTGCATATTCTAATTCATTGATTTTACCAAATAAGAATAAAAGTAAATTTTGATAAGGAGTATTTTTTGATGTATCAATAGGTGTAAACTTAAATAATCCATCAGTATCTTCATTTAATGTATATTCATAGTTATCATTTGACATTCTATTTAGTAAATAACCAGTTCTCAAAAATCGTTCGGAATAGTAAAAATTCTCAAACACTTTTTCCCAACGAATTTTTAAAGAATCATCATTGATATCATAAAATTTAATAAATTTATTCTGAACTCCTGTGAGCTCCCATAAAATTTTATTCTTTTCTGTTTCTATGATATCAATGTCTATGGAACCAATGTCAGATATGTTAAAATTATGTAAAATTTTGTTAAATACTAAATCGACACCTTTTGGGATCTTCCATTTATCCTCTATCTTCTCAAAATATTCCATTATAGAATCATCATCAGCTTCCTCTAAAAACTGAGCTAAATCATTTGCCCAATTTCGGTTAACATCATAATCTGACATGTTAATTATATATGGAGATTATTTTTAAGTCGTTTATCTCGTACTTTTTTTAATAGTAATCTAATACAATGGATATCCTATTCATAGATCAGTTAGGACTAATCACAAAAATTAAAAGTCCATGGGAAAACGTGACTCTCACAGATTTTAAATTTACAAAGGGTAAATATACCTATAATATTATTAAAATTAAAGACGGTATACCATTAAAATTTAAATTCTCCAATACTCTTATTAATTTTAGTGGATATGTAGTTAAAACCAATAAGAATACTGATAAAATTTTAAATATTAAACTAGAAGATATAATAGATATAGAATTTCTAATAAGACAAACAACATACTACGATTCTGACGATTCATCAGATATAGAATATGATATCTGTGATAAACTTAAAGATAAAATTTGTTAATCTGAACCCTTAGCACGACGAAGAGTCGACTTTGTTGACGATTCTCTATTTTTTTCATATATAAAATCTATAAGAGCTTCAGCTTTCTCAGAAGAATTAGCATCATCAAACGCATCATCAACCTCTTGAGTAAAAAACTTAATAATAGAATCTTTCACATCTGTCTGTGTAACAGGTTTAACAGATTTAGATTCTTTATATACTAACCGTCCAGATTTTAAATTACAAGTATCAATGTCATTTTTTGCCATAAACTCACAAATATTACCCTGTAGTTCTGATTTTTTCGTCTTTAACTCTTTAAGTTTAAGATTTAATGGTTTAATTTTATCCGTTATTTCTTTAATTTCTGTGTCAAGACTGTCGTATGACTTAACGTCAGTTCTGAAAAACTCTAAATCAGCCATTAAGTTTAAATATTTTTTTTCCTTAAGTAATTTAATATCTTTTTATCCATTTTTCTTTATTGTGATAATATTCTGCGGCTGGATTTTTTTTAAATGTATGAGTTTTGTAAGGTTTTTTCCTTATACAGAGTAAAACTTCTATACATCTGAGAAAGTAATCCACTTGTACTAAAAATGGAATCCAAACGTAACGTTTAAACATGCTCATGAACGTGTTATTATATAGATATTACTACAAAAAATTAGAAATAAAATAACAACGATCAAAATTATATAAAATTTTATAGGGAAAAGAATATTATTTACTAAATCCACACATTTAGCCTTATCTTCTGGTTCTAATTGTAGAAACATTTCTATAAAATTTACCATTTAGTTACTACTTATATTTTAAATATAATATTAACCCGATGATTTAATCACTCTTGTAGTCATCATCGTAATCGTCTTGTTCTTCTTCACTCTCAAATTCTTCTACATCTAGTTCATCTTCTTGTACAAGATTTTCATCGTCGATGCCACCAGTCTTAAAGTCTCCAACAATATTTGATACTATCTTTTGCCTCGTGCGATTGGTTGGTTTCACCTTAATAATTTTCTTATCTATAGTTAGTAACTTTTTAAAATATTCATACAGTTCTTGACTAGTAGATTCGTGGAAATTTTTAGGCCTTTTGCCCCTCTTCCATTTATAATTATCGCGTGGGTTTCCATTTTTAACAGATTCTAAGAAGTCATCAATTAGTGAATATTTTCCCACCGGAACAGGTTTCCGAATAGGAATTGGATTTTTAAGATAATAGTTTGCGATATTATAGTACTCTTCTATTGTATATTTTTCCTGAATATAAGGAGGAATATTCAATTTTTTTGACAAGTAAAGTATACGATTTGTATATTTATCAAAGGGGCTTCCTGTGTCTTGACACATTTTAATAGTATTAATTGTGGTTAGTAATTCTTTAATGTTACTTTCTCTTGTTTCTATGGGTCTATAGGGAACTATGACCTCTTGAGATTTTACTTCTTCGCGAGGTAGATCAGATATTTCTATTACTTCTTCTTCCCTGAAGTCACATTTCTTTTTCTTTTTGTTAATTTCTTCTAAGCTTCTATTGCACCGTCCAACTAAAGAAGTACACCTCTTGCCATCGCGAGAATAAATTTTTGTAAAAGTAAAAGCTTTTTCGCCGCAGTGACAATTCATTATTAATAATATAAGTATAGATAATATGTTTAAGCACTCTTAAATGTCGTACAGATGTTTACGACAAAATAAGGTACTTAAAAAATTATCTCAAATTTAACATGAAGAAATGTCTATCGAGAATCTGAGACAGTTTCATAATTTTATTAAGGCATCCCTCATATTAATCTCTAAAAAAAATGGAGGAACAACTTTATTAGATATAGCTGTCGGAAGAGGAGGAGATTTATTTAAGTGGCAACATAACAATTTTAAAGTTGTTGTTGGGTTTGATCCTCACAGAGAGTCCATTGATGAAGCAAGACGACGACTTAACATACAACTCAAACAAAAGAAAAAATGTCCATACACAAAATACTTCACACTAGATATGTTAGATCAATGTTTACTACAAAAAATAAATAGTTTAGAAATGAATATTAAAGGTATAGAATCACACACATACGATGTTGTGAGCTGTCAATTTGCGTTTCATTATTTCGCTAACAAAATGGATCAAGTTTTACAATTTATTAGTGTAAAATTAAATAATGGTGGTATTTTTATTGGAACAGCAACAGACGGAGACAAAATTTACGAAATACTCCAAAAGTCTGATAATTTTTCTACAAATTTACTACAAATAAACAAAATTAACGATGAAAAATATACATTTAACATTACCTCAGATTCTACTAATACATACTTTGATGTAAAGGGAGTATCAGAGGAATACTTTTTATTTAAAGAAAAGTTTATAAATACAGCAAAATTATATGATTTACACCTACTAGAAATAAAATCTTTTAACGAATGGTACAAAGGATATGAACATCAGATGACAGAGTCTGAATGTATAGTCTCATTTTTAAATTTTAGCTTCAGTTTCATAAAAATTAAGACTTAACTAATAGTCTATGTAATTCTATAGAATCTCTTATAAAAATACTACGTAATATTTCTGATGCCTAAATAATAATATAAATTATGAGACTAGCAATCAATATGGCTATATTTGTATCTTTATCTTTAGCACTAATAACCTACAATAAGTAATTATCTATATCTTGTAATGTAAAACTCATTTGCTATTATCAAATGTTTTTTTCTCGAAAATTTGATTCACGTCTACTGTTTCTACAAAATTGTCTAAATTGGAACAAAGTGTTTTAAAATATTCATCCTCAAATACTCTAGCTAAAATTTCTATAGGATCATACTGTTCCTGTGAACCCTTGTAATCACTCACGTTAATATTATATTCTTTAGCAACAGTAGCCATACAAATCCGTTGATCTTTACAAATTTCTACTATCTTTTCTAATGAATTTAACATGTTTTCTCTAATTTTAGCTTTTTCTAAATCATTACTAGCAACCATCATATCATACTCTTCCTTCATTGGTTTCTCTAAAAGCTCCCAAGACTGAATAATTTTAAAAAACTGACTGTCAATATCTACAAATTTATCTATTGTTTCCATTAATAGTAATGAATATTTTAAAAGTAATATTATTAACGAACACGGCAGGATTCGAACCTGCGAGTGCATAGCACAACGGATTAGCAGTCCGTCCCCTTAACCACTCGGGCACGTGTTCCTTAGTAATATTACAATTTTGATTATTGTAATCAATGTTGGATATGGGGCTCGAACCCATGACTTTCGGCTCATAAGACCGACACTCTAACCAACTGAGTTAATCCAACATTCATTACAATATAATTAGTAGTTATTTAAATCTTTAAGTAAATTTAGTCATATTCCAAATTTTTAAAATTAATTCCACCACGAAGTCGTAGAACAAGATGAAGTGTTGATTCTTTCTGAATATTATAGTCCGATAACTTACGCCCATCTTCTAACTGCTTACCAGCAAATATCAATCGCTGCTGATCTGGTGGAATTCCTTCCTTGTCCTGAATCTTAGATTTAACATTTTCGATTGTATCATCGGACTCTAATTCAAGTGTGATTGTTTTCCCCGTTAATGTCTTAACAAAAATTTGCATTCTTAATAGTAATATTGATTATAATTTTAAGTTAATTTAAATATTTTTAAAAAATAAATGGGTTTGTTTCGGGGAAAGAAAGAAGAGAAAAAAGAGAAAAAAGATTCAGTTGTTTTAGATAAGCTTGAGAAAAGTAGACAAGTTTCAGCGAAGATGTTTGATTTTATATTTTGTGCAGGTGTAGCGGTTGCGGTTGGGTATATGTATGCTAAGTTAAATATGTAAAGAATACTCAATTGTTAATTCGTCGGAGTCTTTTGCGTAATTTAATAAAGAATAATTGTCATCGGAGTATTCTAGTATTATATTTTCATATTCTAGATTTGCGTTGTGGTTATAATTTAAGTAAAATTTTAGGAATATTTTGACATTTTTGATTGTTGTATTAATATCTAGACTCAATGATACAATCGGTTCATAACCTTTACACTCTTTATCTCTAGGAATTAATAATACTTTAAGTTTATTCATTAATTCTTAATAATATTTAATTAACCTAAAGAATTAACCTAAAATATTATAATAATGCCTCGGTGTCAGTGTGAAGTTTATGATATCCATGAAGACACTTATAGAAATTGTAAAAATAGTCAAAAATTTACAATTTACATGAATAAACAAGTTAAATATTGTCATATACATGCAATTATACACATCCAGAAATATGCTATAATTATTCAAAAACATTATAAAGCATACAGAACTAGAAAGAATATTAAATCATTATTTATAAATTTACCTGAAGATTTACAAAAAAGAGTATTATTTTATATTAGAGAACCATTATATCTTTGTAAGGTATATCAAAAAATATCATCCATAATCTACCCTAAAATTAATATTTTTTTAGAAAATTTAGACCATGAGGCTATTTTTTTTGATAAAGAAGCATCTCTATATCATTATTTATCTCCAGATCAAATTAACAGATTTTGTTACTTACTATATTTAACTTTTAAATATCATTCCATATTACCTAAAGACTTGAGAAGAGAAATGTATAACATTACAAATACTTTACATATTACCTATATACTATGTGATGTAGAAAATACCGTATATAAAAATGAATGGACTTCCCTGATACGACACTTCAATCAGCTTAAAACATTAAAACGTAAATAGAATATAGATGCGGTGTAAAGCAACAACTTTGTTAAATAAAAGATGTCGATGTAAGTCTTTATACTCAAATTTATGTTATATTCATATTAAAAAGTATCACTCAGATACTATCACTAAGATACAATCAGTCTGGAGATCATATTTAACACGCAGACGAATTAAAAATTTGTTTGTTAACTTACCTCATGAACTACAAAATCTAGTTTTATACTTCATGCGGGAAGATCACAGGATTTCACATCTACATAAAAGTTATATTAATATTTATAATAATAAAATATGTAGAATGAATATATGTTTGTCCGAATTATATTATCATTATCAAACTATATACTCTCTAGACTTTGAAGATTATATAGAAAGAAAAATAAGAATAATAGACAAAATTAAATACTACAAAGCTAGAATCAGTGAAATAACTTAAAATTCCTCCGAAGAGGATGTGTGTCATTTGCCATATCTACTATTAAACTTAAAAACTTAGCAAAGTAACAATTATCTGAAGTTAGTACTCGATTTTTCTTAATTAACGTGTTATTTTCTTCTTTTAATCTAAAGTTTTCTCTTTTTAACGCTCTAATATCTCTCTTAGAAGTCATTAATTAATAGTGTATCATTTCTCTAAGCAATTTTTTATTAAATCAACACCAATGGATAGTCCTAATTTTTTAATAAAGACTAAGTACAAATATTCTTCATCTTTTCTTCTTCGAATATCCTAATCTGATACTTTAGATTTATAATTTTCATCTTATTTTTTGGATTAAAATCAGACGAATCAATATTGTACTTTTCAGCCAAAAGTCGAACAGCTGGACTTTTATATTTAGTAGCCTTCGAATATCTAGATTTTAGTTGTGTAGGCAGTAGCGAGTAGTTAGCTAAAGTATTAAGTAAATCTGTATACTTAATAGAATACTCCCGACTAATGAATAGAATTACATTATTTAGTTCTGATGTATCCATTTTCACGTGATGTTAGTATTCCCTATAAAAAAAAAATTAAAATGCTTGTGAATTGTCTAAATGGTTAAAATAGTATTGAGTATAAGTATAATAATCCACTTCTATTGGTTGAGGAACCCCATACATAAAATGGTCTATCCATAAATTTTTAACAATAAATTTGACATCATTATAAGTAACATTTTTACCAGAACTTATGTATGCTCGCTTATCATACAGATCTAGTGAATACTTCTTAGCTAGTACTAGTGCTTTCTTGTCTTGGAAAATGCCACGACGATTATCGACAGGCATCTTTGTCACGTTGTTATTGTTATTCCTAAGAATTTAGTAGTGATAAGTTAGATAGCCTCCAATTGCCAGTCTTAGTTCATTACATAAATTATTTATTTCTGAATATGACGATGGATATATAATGCTCCCACCCCAAAGTGTTTCTTCATGAGATAGTGTTTTTTGTATGTTGATATACACTGTACCCCAAAAGAATGAATCATCAACTTCATTAATAAATCTTGATACCAACTTAAGATTATTTACAAATGTTGGCAATGTATTAATTTTGTAATATCCATAAATATGCATATGAGATCTGATGCTACAAAAATAGTCTGCGAGTTTAATTTTAAACATAGTTTTTCTGTAGTATGATCTAATAATTGTATTTGCGGCATCATGAGCAAGAAATTGTTGTATGTTGCGAATTAACTCAATAGGTAATAATGGTAGCAACACGAACGCTTTCATTTCACGCTGAGTTAATATAATCCTAAGTTACAACTTTAAATCATTTTGAGAATATCACATCGAAGAATTATTCCCTTTGGACCACTTCCCTTTGGTAATTCTTTGATGTCATATTCTCTGATAAGATCAAAGGCTGCTTTAGACATTCCAGGAGGATCATATTTCATCAGTCTTTTAACTCTAGCTACATCTGCGCATGTAATTTTTTTATCTTTACCAGTCCCCTGACAAATAAATCTCCATGAAGGAATCCCCTCTGCGCGCTCTTCTGCGAGTTTAGTAGCGAACATTTTTCTTCACGTCGGGTTATAAAACCCTAAAGTTTTAGTTTTTAATTACTTTTTAATATTTTTTTGGGGGAGAGGTTCCATAAAATCAGGTCTAACTTTTTTGTTTCTTTTGTGTGTTGCGTAAAAAGTGTTGTGAAATTTATTTTCATTCGCACGATCGTAAGAGTCTCTTATTTCGGTGGTCTTCTTTCTTACTTCTTCCCAATACTCTCTGGCTAGTCGTTTATCTTCCGGTGTTTGGCATATATAAAACATTTCCGAGTGTGGCTGGCTGACGAATAAGAGGTGGCGGTGTTAAAGGTTCTGGTGTAGGTTTTTTGGAAGAAATATGAGTGTTTTCTTCACGATCTCTCTTGATTGAGAGCATATTCATACGTACCTTAAGTCACCCAAAGGTAGATAGTACATATTATCGTAAATTTCACTTTTCACCGGTATTCATCAAGGATAAATATTCTTTGTCTGATAGGATTTCTTTGTACTCAAATACAAGGTCCAATAGACACATTCGATATGTTTTGTAAACTCTATCATCAAAACAATTACACTGAAGTAGTTCATACCTTGCTTTATAGATTTTCCCGCGAGCAACAATTATCTCTGCAATTTTCATGATTCTACACGTAGCCTTAAATGTTCCTAAGAACACACTACTATTAATTTATTTATTTTTTGCTACCAATCGGAACAGAATTTATCCTAACCTTAATCTTTTGTTTTTTATAATTTAGACCAACCAGGCGGGAGGTGGCATTGGAAGTTCTTGTGGGTTTGGTGACAAAGTACCTACCCCTGTCCCAAAATCTTCCATTTTTATTTCACTGATTGCTCGTGTTTGTTCTTTAATTAATTCTTCATCTGTCATGCCTCTCGGTCTAACTTGTAATAATTTAGAAGCATCAACACACTCCTGAATCTGAATTTTCCAGAGAGCATCCAGAGCAATCTGAGTCATTTTGTCAAGAATATCCATCGATGACATAATTTTTCACGTGGTCTTACAGACCCCTAAGGGTCTACCACTCATGCTATTTTTAGTTTTTTAGTTGTTGAGATTTTAGTTTTTCAGTCATCGAGTTCCATTTCTGGCTCTTCCTCGTCAGAACCGAATAGTTCTTCCTTCTTTGGTTCGTCTAGTTCGAGTTCTGTCTCTTCTTGAGCCTCGAGAACTGGTTCTTCTTCGTCCTCGTCAAGAACAACTGGCTGAGCTGGCTGTTCTTCGATAGCCTTCTTGACATCCTTGAGAAGAATGTCACCGCGTTTACCAGATGGCGTGATTGTAGAAATGTCAATCCCGTTCTCAGTGGCAAGCTTTGCGGCGGCATCGCTGATCTTCACCTTTCCAGCAACCGGAACATCTACAACTTTCTTCATGTCTGCGATCGTGATACGACCATCGCGACCGGTGCCAACGATATCCTTGATACAGATACCATTGGCCTCTGCAAACTCTTTAGCGCGCTTGTTGTCGTATGGACCCTTATCCTTGGAAGTAGATGTCTTGGTCATCATCATCTTCTTTGGGAGGAGCTCCTTCGACTCAAGAGAACCAATGAGAGTTTGCATGTCGATCTTGTGCTCCTTCGAGATCACCTCGAGCATCTGAGTGAACTTCTCGCACGAAATCGCCATTGTTGTCTGTTGTCTGTTGTCTGTTGGTTGCTATTACACTCTTATTAAGCCCTAAATTTTTAGGGTGTATAAAATGTCGTAATTTTGTAAATTGGTATTCTTACCAAAGACAAATTTGTAGGGTATACAAATGTCGTAAACGCGTAAAATAAACTTCGAATAAATTTTTAAGGTACATATTTGTCGTAATTACGACATTTTATACACCTTAAGGATTTAGTGTTCATTTAAGTGAACAGTTCTATCATGTACTGGTGGGAAAAGAATTCTTCTCGCGATCTACATGAGTCATATCACAATGACGAACAAGATGCGAGAGAGTTTGCGAGTCATGGACTACACAAAGAAGCTGCAATGTTATTTAACTGTGCAGCCCAGCAAAGAATCAAGCAGGCGAAGCTAAACTACTCATCAGGGTTAGATCCTGGACATTTTCAGGCTTGGGAATATTGTAAAAATCAAGCGGCAAAACATGAGTGGTTGGCTGAAGCTAAAAAGTAAATAATTATTTCGTAGCAGGACTCTTCGGAGTCTGTAAGTCTACGTGAAAGAGAACACAAAGATGCCATCGAATAAGTGTTGCGAATTTGTTTTTGATATCACTACAAAACGCAATCGCAAGTGTAAGTTGTACAGGCACTTTCGTGATTATTGTTACATTCATTCACGGGTATTTTATAAGGAATCTGCGATACTAGTACAAAGAATTTGGCGTGGATTTTATGCTAGGAAGAAGATAAAGAATTTATTTTACAATCTTCCACAAGAACTACAGTCTCAGGTTCTGAAGTATGTTCGTACAGATCACAATATTGAAAAACGGTGGATTCCCAGTGTCATCAAGGTTTACAAAAATAGAATTTTTTACTGTCACACTGTTAAGAAAGATTTGAACGATTGGTTAAATAATCATATGATTGATATAAACGAATTCCAAGATTACATGTATGAAATATTTAAAAAAGAAAGACAGGCTCAACTTATGATTGACGCTTTTACAGGTAAATGATTTGTATATCGTGGTTTTGGTCTTTGACCATATAATTCCACGTTAGAATGTTCAATTTCTTTAATTTCATCCAATATAGAACTATTAATAGGAGCAGAACCTCCACAGCCCATTTATTATTTACGACATTTTAATATACTTAAAAATATGTCGCTATTAAACAATGATAAAATGGGTTGTGGAGGTTCTGCTCCTATTAATAGTTCTATAATGGATGATAAGAAAGAGTTGAACGATTCGTTAAATAATAGTATGATTGATGATAAGAAAGAGTTGAACGATTCGTTAAATAATAGTATGATTAATGTGAACGAATTCCAAGATTACATGTATGAAATAGTTAAACATAGAAAGACAGGCTCACCTTATAATTGATGCTTTTACTGGTAAGTGAACTGTGTATCGTTTTTATATTTGATCATATAATTCCACAACCCATTTATTATTTACGATATTTTAATATACTTAAAAATATGTCTCTATTAAATAATAAACTATGTCGCTACCAAGTCCCACCATGAATACTTCCTGGGCTGATGAGGTTGATGAAGAACTTCACCCATCCATCCCTCGAGATGGAGACAAGTATGATCACCTTGGACGCAATCTTTCCGCGCAGGCTCGTCGCGAAAAGACTTTTGGTCGGTGGACAACGGTAAAATATTCTAAGAAGTTTTACTAAGTTATAAAAAAAAACTAAAAATAGCATGAGTGGCAGGACTCTTAGGAGTCTGTAAGACCACGTGTGACTATTCAGGATGGATTTCTGGATGGAAAAGTTTGAAACAATGATCTCATCTGCTCTTTCTAACAATGTGAGAACTGATTTGGGTCATCTTAATTTTCATCTGTCCAAACTAAATTTAGAAAACAATAAAACAGAAGTGTTCGAAGCATTGACTGAGTTATACTATTGCGATTGTTGTAATAGACATCAACTTGATAAACCATGTATTCCCGTAAAATGGAGATCAAAAAAAATACCTACACTGTCTGTAACAACTTGTCCCTGCGATTGTAGACATACAGCTCGAATGATTTGCAGAATGTGTGATTAAGCCAACTTTGTACTATTAGGTATATCAAAGCCAACGTGTGAAAGATGACACCAGACTATCTACGATACTCCAACGACTATATTATTAATATCAGAACTAATGATATTAATAATCACAATTTAACAAATGCTATCAATAACTTGATTAATAATTTTAATAATCACAGAATTCTTAATCACCCTATTGATCAAATAGTACCTCGTGATCCAGTGGGTATTCCGGTTGTTGACGGTTATGTTTTCAATGGTTGGGATGAAGATCCAATAGTTGTTAAGGGTCAATTAACAAATGAAACCAATTGTTACTTTGGAGAAGAGGAAGTAGTACCAATTGGTAAACCAGTTACAATCGGGAGACCTGTTTTTCCTTCATGGGCTTTGGATGTATGTGTTATTGGTGGTAGACGGGTTTAAAGTATTTAAAAAAAAACTTTAGGGGTTTACAAACATACGTGGTAAGATGGAAAGTCTCCGACTTCATATTAATAACTACTTTAAAAAAATAGACATCAAGGGATTTAGTGTTAATAATGGTAATACTCAAGTTGCTGAAAGAAAAGTAATTGAACATATGGAAAATTTATTTAACGAAATAAGTATGACATACGTCAAGGCTGGTAGCCAACAAGCTAAGGATTTTCGATGTATTAATGGCACAAATAAAAACATCGAAATTAAAATTGTTACAAATAAGTTTGATATCATATTTAATGATACAATACCTTCTGCTGACACAGATTATATAATATTTTTTACAGGCAAAACTTATAAAAAACAAATATACTTGCCTCAAATTCTTTTAGTTAATGGAAAACATTTTGTAGAAGAATCTAAAGATTGGGTTGATGAAGTAAATAATCTTTTATCAGAACTTAAAGATAAATATTGTAGAGGTCAAAACAAAAAGAATCTTAAAAGACTCATGAAATGCTATTTTAGACCAACTTGGTCAAGTACTATATTTCCATTTATAAATAATGCAGAGTTTACTGTTTATAAAAGTAATCAACCAGAGGTTTAACAATAGCTTCTATTATAGGTGGTGGCACGGCATTGCCAATTTGTATAATTTGATCTTTTACAGGTCCCTTGATAGTAAAATTACTTGGAAATCCTTGTATTTGTTTTAATTCATTTACGTTAAATGGTCTGATGTAGTATTTACTTTCATGTTTTAGAGGGACTAATAGTCTAGGTTGATGGTTATATGTACATATTATAGTTTTTGATGGTTTTGTATAATCAATCATTTCTAAATGTATTGGTGATTCTCGCTTTGAGTAAGATAAAAGACTTTTAAATTTTTTCCCATTATATTCTGGCACTTTATTAAGAGTACTTGTAATATAAGGGTGTATTACATGATCATTATCATCTGTTATTACATTTGTTACTGTTTTGTTTACCAATAACTCGTTATCTATTTCTACGGAACCTTTTAATGTTTTTTCTATAAAATTTATAGTTGGGTTACATTTAGGTTGTGTTAAAAATTTATATGTAAAATCTAACGATTCGTGAACACCAACTATAATTAATCTTCTCCTTAACTGTGGAACATTGTAATCTTCAACTTTAACTACTTTGTAAGTAATTTTATATCCTATATTCTCAAATTCTGCTTTAATAATATCTATATAATTTTCTCCAGTTTCTGTTTTTCTACGTAAAAGTCCTTCTACATTTTCTCCAATTATAAATTCCGGTGATATAATTCTAGAAGCTCTTACAAATTCTCTAAAAAGAGTATTTCTAGGATCATTCGGTAATTTTTTACCTCCATGTGAAAACCCTTGACATGGAAATCCAGCAAAAATAATATTTACTATACCTCTATATTTTAAAAAAGCCTCATCGGGGATTTTTGTAATATCTAATTCCTCATGAATTAATTTAGATGAAAAATTATGTAAGTGAGTTTCTATTGCTTTTTTATTAAAATCATTAAATGCTACGACTTCTATACCAGCATTTTCCATACCTAGAGTATCTCCACCCATCCCAGAAAACAAGCTTATAGCTTTCATTGTATAAATATATCATAAATATTTTTAAGTTGATTATAAAGATTTAAAGAAATAATTTATAATCAACTCAATGGCAAAATACCTAGTAATTATTTTAACCTCTTCTAAGTTAATGTTTTTAAAAGAATGTTATAATTCTGTCAAAAATCAATTACCAAGTGGTATAGATTATGATATTATAATTAACGTTAATACTCTAAATGATTCTTATTATGAAGAAGTTGTAAAAGAGTTAAGTGAAGCTACTGTAATAAGAACAGAAAGCGATGGTAGCCCCGGCAAAGGACATAATAGTTGTCATGAATACTTCCGAGAACACACAGAATACTCTCATATGATTAATATTGATGGGGATGACTTTCTATACCCGTTTTTTATGCAACGTTTAGAACATTATCTTCCTTATAATCCTGACGTTATTATATTACCATTTACAGATATCATATCAGATACACTTACTAAAAATATATTACATTATCCAATGAAAAAAGCTTACTATTATTTTAATGTAGATGAAATGAATTTAATGGAAGAGGTGTATAAATTTAAAGTTTCTCCTTTCACTAACGATCTTATTAATGTTAATGTCGCTGGTAGAGTTTTATTAACTTCTAGAAAAGCATTAGATATTGGGTTTAAATATCAAGAAAAAATTAAAGCCATAGATGATTTAATACCATTTTTACAAATTTTTGATTATGACACAATAAATCCGGGGAAGTTAAATATATATTTTGTAACTGATTATTATTTATATATATACAATCGACTTAATGAGGATTCAACAAGTACATATTTATTCAGCAGTCAAACGGTAGAAAAATTTAAAGAGATATCTATCGAAATTAATAAAGAACTAATAAATAAGTTTTTATCCATTAGAAACTGGAATCTAAGAACAATTAAAGTTTTACATAATCCTCCACCAGATAAAAACTTACTACATGAAAAAATTAAGTTTGGTAAAAGTTTAATAAATAGACTAAATATTCCAAATATGTCTAACTTCGAGATATCTCAACCCGATATTAATAATCACCACCAATTTTTAGTTAACAAGGGATATTCATCTGTCTACAGAGTTAAAAAAACAGACCAGTAGATAACCAATTATTAAATAATGAGCTGAACAATGAACTATATTAGACGCCGGAATATTATTCATAAATTTCAGAGTCCACGACAGTATCATAAGCGCAACAATAACTCCAACTGCGATCATAGATATTTCAGGAGAAAAACAACAGGAATATATAGTTAAGAGTGCAAATAATAAGTCTAGATAAAATAAAATATGATTTTGATTTGATCCTGTATTAAATCTATAAGTTCTCCATATTAAAGAAAATATTGCAGCAAATATAAATATTCCACAATATGTAAATTTATATTTCATTACTAACAGCAATACTAATGCTAAAAATGAAGAAATTATACACAAAAAGTCATACGTTTTAATATCCATTATAATACATCAATAAAATAATTTAAACATTCCTTTGCGGTTGGTCTAGAATCTGGATTCTTATCCGTCATCTTTGTAATTAATAATCGAAGTGATCTATGAGTCCAGTAAAATTTTAAGTCGGTGTCTTTTTTATAAAGTTTTCCTTCGAATAATTCATATAAGAGTATTCCCGTTGAGTAAATATCTATTTTTGTTGTATAATGTGTATTTTCTACTTCAGGTGCCATATAACGCATGGATCCTACACATGAAGTATGACCAGAGTTGTTATCTAATAAATTTAGATCTTTATCGTGCGAACTTACAAAAGTATTTGTCTCGGATAATTTTGATAAACCGAAGTCTACTATTTTTGCAGTCTTTGAGTTTGTTAGCATAATATTAGATGGTTTAATATCTCGATGAATAAGTGTATCCGGTTTTCTCGTGTGCATATAATTTAAACCTTTTAGTATGTCTGTTGCTATTGAGTATTTTTGTTTTTTATTCAGATTACTATTACTACTTAAGTCTTTATTAGGGAAATACTCCATAACTATGATAAATGGATCTTCCACATAACCAAATAATTGCACAATGTTTGGGTGGTGCATTTTTGTCATATTATCAAATTCTCTCAGGTACAAGAAACTTTTAGGTGTTGGTTTCATTACCTTCGCAACAACATAAGTTTCTTTCCATTTTGCTAAATACACTTCAGCCCAAGAGCCTTCTCCTAACTTTCTATCTTTATAAACTCTTAGTTCCCATGGCGGGATTTCCCAATCTTTAAATTTTTTATTTTTCATACTAGCGTAAACATTTGGAACACCACCATGTAATGAAACATCATCTGTCCACGTGTCACAAAACATTAATATTAATTGTGAGATTATTTTAAATTAATTACAAATGTTCTAAATGTAATTAATGATTGAATGTAGTTCTGGAAGAATTAGTCAAAATAAATTATGTTAAGTAGAAATTTAAAAGAAAGAAGTAATAAAGTTAACTAATCTATTCTAGATACTTTTCTTTTTTTAATTGTAAAATAGTTATTATTACTTGTTTTTAACTTTTCTTCGAGTTGTGTAAAAGTATTTAACATAAATTTTGGGTCACAGGTCATTTCTGGGAAACCAACCTCATCATATGTACAACCTATATCTGAATAATAATTAGCAATACCAGATGCATTATCTAAGTTAATTTGGAGAACCTTTAACTTAACAGCTATGTATGCGACTATTATCATTAGATAGTGACCAATTCTTTTTCTTTTGATATTAGCGTTTAAAATTCGCACATTGATGTCACCAAAATCATCTAAAAAAAAATCAACAGAACCAATTATTTTATTAGCATCGAATAGTTTATCTTTTAAGTCATCTATTTGATTATCGGCTATATAAATTATCATACGTGAATTTTCACATTTAAAATATAAAGTATGATTTGCGAGTATATCATATTTTTTCTCTACATTTAACTGACCAGATGAAGATGTTGTATATATAGAACACATTATTTAGTGTTAATAAATAAAATTTTCCGTGAAAATTCAAAAATCTAATATTTATTTCACTTTTATATTACCACACGCTATTCGATTACCTGCATTACCAGTCTTTAATGACTCAATTTCTTTTTTACTTAATTTTTTACCACTTTGTAAAGCTAATAAGCCTGGTATACCCTCATCATCAGAGTCTTTATGGATAACAATACCTCTGCCTACAATCGAGTTTTTACCTGGGTATAGTGATATCAAGGTATCAATAAAATTAATGGTAGCTAAACCATCCGAATTCACGTCTAAATTGTTTATTAGGTCACCCACATGCCGAACAGTACCTAATGAATAAGAACCATGATTAACTGAATATGGATTAAAATGACCGCCTAGTATTTTACAATCTATAGTCTTAACGCCTTTAGGTATACCTTTTTCGTGGATATGAAATCCATGTTTACCAGGTGTGAGACCTGATAAATTAACTTCTACACTAACTGGACTAAATTGACTAAACTGACTAAATAATATATAACCTTGTAGATTAACGTTAGAATAAGATTCATCACTGGGAAATATAACAATTGCTTGTCTCATTTACTACTTAAAAATATAATTAATATATAATTAATGGATAAGTTTATTGACTATTTTATCCATGCGAGTGGTATAAATGATTATGTCCAGTATAAAAGTTTGTACTTAAAAATTAACTCTAGAGTAAATAGTGGTAATTATACATATGATGATGTGTCATCTCAAGATAAATTGGTTCATGCTGAAATTAGCACTCCAGTTAACTTAATAAATAAAATTTTAGACTCATACGATTTAGATAGTTTTCATACTTTTTTTGACTATGCGTGCGGAAAAGGAAATATAATCATTGTGTTATTCTTAAAACTACTTAATAAGTATAAAATAGAAGAAGTACTAGGATCTGTGATATATTTTGCTGATATTAATCATATGAATGTATTCATTACTTGTTGCACTTTATTCTTAATATCAAAAATTAATTATAATGTAGAATTTTATAACTTTAATTTTTACATCGGAGATTCTCTTAAGCTGGACACTTTAAAGATCTTTGGTAAAAAATTTGATTGTCTTTTTGTTAATCCTCCATTCCAAGATACTATAAAACGAAACAATACTCCCCATAAACTGTGGATTGATTTTACAATTAAAAGTTTTAAAGACTTTATTGTAGAAAACGGTGTACTTATCCAAATTTCTCCAACGAGTTTTTCCAGTCCCAGCAGTAAAATTTTAAAGATATTCCAAGAAAAACTATTATTACTTTTATATACGAATCAAGAACACTACTTTAAGAGTATTAATAGTACAATATCATGGTATGTTATTCAGAACACAAATGTTAGTAATAATTCTACTATTATAAATGATGTGAAACATTACATTAATAAGTTATACTATTTACCAAATGACTTCAGTGACATATCGTTGTCAATTCACACAAAAGTTATGTTTAACACAGAAGACAAATTACATGTAGACAAAGATTATGTAACTGCTCATAATGTACTAATTAAAAAAGAAAATTCTACTTTAAGTAAGAGTTGGTCTGAAATTCATACTTATCCTGTATTACATACAAACAAGCAAATTTGGTATTCATCTATCAAACAACCATTTTTAGAACGTAAAAAAGTAATGTGGTCCCGTTCTGGTTACACAATACCATTTTATGATCCAGGGACATTAGGCGGTACAGATTTAGTATATTACGTGATTGTTGACACAGAAGAAGAAGGAACCAACCTGACAAATAATTTAAATACAAAACTTTTTAAATATATTCTTAAAACTGCAAAATGGTCTGGTTTTGGTAACGATAAAGTATATTATCTTCTTCCAAAATTACCTAACGTAAAATATACAAATGAAACTATTAATAAGTATTTTAATTTAACTAGTCAAGAAATAGAATACATAAATACTTTAGTTAAATAATTGTGAAATAGAAATGTACATATTTGTAGATGGAGCCAATTCAGCCGATTTCTTTGGTCTTCTTTGATTATGATATAAATGCATATTTTCTGATTTATAGTAGAAAGGCTCTGTTGTGTAATTTTTATCATTAAACCATGCTCCATTCTTATTAATGGTAAATGGTATATTGATATCTAGTATTACTTTTTCGTCTACACTTAGAGCAAACTTTAAAGACTGTTTATGTATAATATAACTAACAGTAGACACACTTAGACTTCTTAAGAGATTTTGGAATCTTTTATTTGTAGATGAGCTGTAAAATATCCCTGGAAATACACATAGTAGTTTAGTGTCGCTATTATCATTACATAAACCAGTCCTAGACAAAATTTTGTATTTTACTAACTCTGTATTTAATAATTTTAATCCGGTGATAATTATTTTCATAGCTTCATTGGCAATCATTAATTTATCCTTCTCAAACTCATTCTCAACTTCTTTAGTAAAAAATGCAGCAAACTCTCCATATACATACTTATTTTTAAGTAATAAATTTAAATCTAATAGTTCTTCTCTTAACAGGTATAATTCTAATCCATTCTCATGTTTAGAGTATTCTTTAAATAGTAAGTCTTTGTTTCTATTTGAGAACATTTTTCCATCACTTGTTATAAAATTCCCTGGACCTCCCGACTTATTTAATACAAAATAATCCAGAAGAGATACATGTGTGCCACTACACACCTGAATATTTCCTAATTTTTTATAATTCTTAAGAGAGTACTTTTCACTAAAGTTTTTAAATTGTAGTACAAAATCTGCTTTATTACCCTGATTTCTAGACTCCTTTTCTACATCATAAATATCGTGAGATTCATCTTGATAGTGTTCTAAATTTTTTAGTACAATTTGTTTAATAGAAGAGTCGATGTTAGTTTTGTATACTGATTTATTGTAGTTACCGAGGTCAATGTCTCTAAGTTCAGTATACTTAATAAATTCATTGTGTAATATTTCAGATATATCTGATGTTAAACTACGACCTAGTGATTCTAATACAGTTTGGTATCTATAACAAAAGTATGATTCAGATAAATCCTGATAATAATGATCTGTTTCATTCCCTGCGTCTCGATTTACAGTCTTCTCTGTGATAGTTTCAGGGAAATATTTATCAATCAGTGGTGTAAGTTTAAATAAATCTATTTTATAGTCCTGTGATATAGACTGAATCATTTTCATAGCAGTTTTTCTAGCTGACATTATCAATACTTTTCTACGTTATTTATTAAGATTATCCATATGTCGTAAAATTTAGTGTATTTTAATCAGTTTAATAAAATATATTTTATACATTATTAGATAAATATCTAACTTGATATTTAACATCTTGAGGTGGACTATTTATATTTTCGTAAAATGGTAAAATTAAATATTTAGAACCTCTGTTAGTTGAAGATAAATATATTCCATCAGACATGGCTGATAGTTTATCATAGGTAAGTCTATCACTACTTTTTAAATTTTTAACTTTTTCACCATTTTTAAGTATTTTTGACGAAATTAAATAACCATCAATGTTATGAAAAGATTTATCTGATGGTTTAATTTGTTTACAGCCGATTTCTTTAGCTTTGTTTTTAACAAATTTGACAGCTTCGTCGAATGTATTAAATTCTTCAATTTTAACATTTTTATTTGTAGAAGTTGTACCAGTTTCATCTGGATTAAATATATTATTTAAAGTACCCTTACTTGTAATTTCTCCATTCTTCATTTTTGTACTATTAGAACTCCAAGAAATTGTTGTATCGTTGTAATTACTTTCCAATAATCGTTCTTGATTGTCTATACTCTCTAAATTTAAAAAACATATAGTTTTACCATTATAATCATATCCAGTTAGTCTTGCAGCTAATCCCTGATTCATTATAGAATCATCGATTATATTGGAGCATCTTTCATATACAATATTAATATGTTCTTTAATTAGAGTATTTGAACATCTACACATTTCTTTAATAAAAATAATAGTGGTCTTTGCTGGTTTATGTTTTAATACTTCATTTAAATTAATATCGGTTGACGAATCATATTTAATATATTCATAGTCTTTTATCTCAAATATTATCTTAAATAAATCAATCGTATTTTTTTGATATTCACCTGTGCTGGTCCTTATTAAAATATATCCAGGTGTATCAATTCGTTTGTTTTCTATGAATATTTCTCCAATATTTTCTAGAGTAGAGTCTAATTCTTCTAAACAATCGCATAAATCATTATGGTCTATTGGTATGTTATTTTTATTAATATAATTAGTTACAAGTTCACGTCTATTGTATTCTAACATGACTCCGATACAATAAAGTTTTAAATTTATAATTTTTTCTTGTATTTCTACATTTTCTTCCGAAGATAAATCTTTATTAGTTTCTATCAATTTATTAATTACATCTTGGATATTTTCACATTTTAAAGATTTAAACTGTCTTGTATTACCCATATTTTTAATATTATAAAGTGATATATATCCAGGTCCAGGGTGTAGTTTAATTTTTTTTAGATTAGGATTGTCAAAGGCTGTTCCATTTGGTGTAGCACTTAACTCCATTATTTTTATGTTTTGCGAATACATTATATGTGATAGTTTTTCTTTGAGTTCTGAAGCTATTCTTTGTGTTTCTAGAGAAGCAATCTGCACTTCATCTATAATTATCAATACATTATACAATTTGGATATTTTATCTATATTTTTTAAAAACTTAGTTCTATCCATAATATTTTTATGTAAAG
>Ga0180438_10003461_pt1 | contig 23876 bp, 34 predicted proteins | sample SS_ome_12_FD_132455 | JGI IMG/M metagenome (GOLD analysis project Ga0180438, IMG submission 132455) | Hypersaline lake sediment archaeal communities from the Salton Sea, California, USA - SS_3_D_2 metaG | ecosystem: Environmental > Aquatic > Non-marine Saline and Alkaline > Hypersaline >...
AGGCCTGCAGAGCCATTCAGCGTCAAGCCGAAGGGAAACCTTCAGCTTCCCGTATATCTTGAACGTTCTGACTTCAACGTTCATTTCCCATCGTTCCCAGTGTCTGGCCTTCTGAAGAGGCATTCAGGGCGAAGCCTTCCGCGATGCTTCAGAAGATCGCCGCCCCCCCACGTACACTTCGACCTAGCCAAAGTCCATACACTCTTGATTTCTTCGAACCAGAGGCAGTCCTTCCGTTCGTGCGGATCTGCAGAGCATATCAGGCAGCGTTCTTCTCCGAAGTCTTTCTTCACTTATCCGCCCCTTCCTCATTCTTCAACACTACACTATCAGCCCATTTCGATATGTGTTCGAGATTGATACTCAAACTTGGCCTGAAGTGAGTCAATGCTATAACTTCCAGGGCGGCTGCAATTCGTTCAAGGGCGATCTGAATAGCTGCAATTCGAATGGACTTCTCACGCTCTGCGGCTTCCTTTGGCGTCAAGCTTCGGAAGAAGCGAACAGACTTATCATTCTTCTCTTCTCTCATAGCTTCCCCTTCCTGTTCAGAACAAGATCCTTCGATGGCCCAATGATGGCCCATGCTGAACGGTAGGCTTCAGCGTCAACCCAAACCCCTGGGCTTGACTTCCTCAGAAGCCCCACGCTCTGTTCAATCGCCCTCGCTGCCATCATCACCACATCTTCTCCGAAGGCCATGGCAATCCCTGGGGCATGGACTTCAAGGGGAAGGGCCCTTTCGCCCCATCGCGTTTGTGCCCCATGCCCACAGGCAGCCGATACCGTCAAGGATACAGTCGTAAGCTTATGCCCGGTCGTGAGACGGAACGGGAAGAGGGCACACTGAAGAGGCCTGGCAGACCAGATCCGACACTTCGCTTCCCTTCGCTTCCCGTGCCCTGCCACATCCTTCAGCGGTCCCACAAGATATTCACAATCCCTTCCCCTGGGCTGATGGGCATAAGGCTTCGAACAGCATGGGGCAGAACATGCCTGGCAGCGAGGAACAGGAGATCGAAGGGCATCCCCCAGAAACATGATGCCTTGAAGCGTTCCGCCCTTCTCCCAGACGTCCCACTTGACGCCCTCTTCTGCCTTCTTCTCAGAAGGGAACAGGCCCATCTGTTCCGTTTGTTCGTTCATGTGCCAACTCCCCTATTCTGGAATGCTCAAAGTTTACGGAAAGCTGAAGAGTGAATGGGTGGGAGTCCCTGGCCTTCAAGGCCTTCACTTCCGTCCCTCCCTGCAGCCGTTCCCCTTCGATCTTCAGGATCAGCGAAGCGTCTTCCTGAAAGCCGTTCGAATAGCTGATCTGTTTCTGTCTGCCCACTTGAGTGGTTGCCAAAACTACCGTCTGGCATTCCAGGGCAATGTTCTTCAGTTCTAAGCTGATGTGTCGCCAGTATTCCCAGCCGTCAAGATCCCCACGAGGCCTGAAGAGATATGCAGCGTCAATGCAGACAACATCATACTTGAACCTTGCTGCCCTCGCGTGAATCCTTCCCAGGGTTGGTGCCTCCCTCTTATCGGCTGGGGAAAGGTTCAAGTTGCCAAGTTCCCGAAGGGCGGAAATGAACTTCGTGAAGTCTTCATCCTGGAAGGCAGCCGTTCTGTACTTCCGATAGTTGACGCCCCCCATGTGGCAACCCAGCTTCGTCAACCATTCCTTCGCCCCGATCTCTCCCGACAACATCAGGGCGGAATTGCCCTTGCGAATGATGTGGGCAAGCATGGACAGAAGCATCCAAGTCTTCCCGGTCCCCGGGCTTCCAACTATCAGAACAAGTTCCCCAGGCAGGAAGCCCCCCAGCTCCGCGTCAACAGTCGGGAAACCACACTTCACTGAACCTTCGTTAGACTTCCCATAGTCCTTCGATATCTCAACAAGCGTATCCCTCAGAACGGTAGGCTGGGCTTCGTCTATCCCAGCGTCAACAGCCATACCCCTCTTCACTCCCTGAAGAACTTCGTCTACGTCTTCAGAAAGGTTCCGAAGCTTCCCAGCCGAGGCAGCAAACAGCCCCATCATCTTCCGTCTTCTGCTGCATTCATGAAGCTTCTGGATATTCGGATCTATCAGCGAACAGTTAACAGATGCCTCCCCCAGATGTTCCAGAAGGAAGCCCTTCGGATTGGCGACGTCCATTTTCTGAAGTTCGAAGGCCACAGTCGCTTCATCAATCTGTTCCCTTCGTTCCCATAGGCTGCAGGCAGCCGAGAATATCTTCCTCCGTTTCTCAGAATAGAAGTCTTCTTGTTCTAGGCTGCCCATCACAGCCGAAACGTTCACTTCCCCGTTCCCCCAGATCAGGGTTGCGAGAATTTGCCTTTCACCTTCGATGAAGTGAGGATTACTCTCCGGCATCGTTCAACCACCTATCCTCTTCTCTTCCCTGTTGCAATATGGCTTCCATCAGTTCTGGAACCACAGACCTCCCTTCCGGACTTATAAGATTCTCTTCTCTCTTCTTCTTTCTCCCGGATCCGGCCGGATCCGGCAGAAACATATAGTATGCGCCCCCATTGGGGGTATTTTGCTCTTGTGACTGGCCACCTGTGGCCGATCTCTCTGGCTGTGACTGGCCACCTGTGGCCGATCTCTCTGGCTGTGACTGGCCACCTGTGGCCGATCTCTCTGGCCCAGAAGTGTCCCTCCGGGCCAGAGCATCGAGGCCAGGGAACTCCCATTTCTTCCCTCGCGATTGACGAACTGGAATGATTGCGCCCATCGTCTCAAGAACTTTCGCCCACCTTCTGAACGTTCTGGCAGGGATGCCAGAGGCCTCCGCGAGGCCATCGAAAGTGAAGGAAGGGCTGCCCTCTTCCTGGGTAACTGTGTCCCTCAAGACACAGTAGACGAGGGCCCCAGGCAAGGGCAGCCCAGCTGCAATCAAGTCCTTCACATCAGCCGCGATGGAATGCTTCATTTCTTCTTTGTCTGTTCGCTCAAGATCCATTCGTCAAGCCGCATCTGAGGATCTCCGAAGCCCTTTGCCATCTGAAAGGCCAGAACTTCAAGCCGTGCATCGATCTCCTTTCGCTTATCCTGAAGGCCCTTGATCTTCTCTGAAAGCTTCATCCTTTCTTCAAGCTTCTTCAGATACTCTTCAGAACCATTCACAAGATCCTTCACCCTCTGAAGGATCGGGGAATCAGCCGAGGCCTGTTCCGTTCCAGGAAGACGCCCCTGGGACTCTTCCTGGGCCTTCGTGGCTGCCTTCTTCGACGTCTTCCTAGATGCCTTCTTTGTGCCCTTTGTGGATGCCTTCTTTGGGCCCCTTGGATCATTCTTGGGCCTCGCGATGCTTCCGCCAGTCTTCTTCGCTTCTTCGTCCTTACCAGTCATCGTCCCACCTTTGTTCGCCCCATCTTGGGGCTGGTTATGAAGGCCATTTAATGGGCCCTCGAGATTGGGCTTCCCTTCGAAGCCCTTACAGTCTTTCACCCAGTAAGCGGTAAACTTCAGAGGCCATATCATGCCAGCCTTGACTGTTCCAGAGATCCGAATACGAACAGTGAAGTTCCCTTTCTCCGGGCTGTTGCATCGAATCCATGGGGTTCCGGGGATCCGTCTGTGATGCCTGCATTCCCAGCAATCCCCAGGCCTGAACATCATTCTGCCTCCGAGGCCTGGAAACCTTCACAGTTAAGAACCCAGACTGGATCGAAGTTCAATGGCCACCATGCCCAGCCCATCTTGACTCCGCGTTCATGCAGCTTGATGTTCAGTTCTTCTCTGGCTTCTTGCGATATCATGCTATCTCCCCTAATTAGGGCAGCAAGAACTAGCAGAGCATTCCCATGCTTTGCATTGACTGCAGGATGAGAACACTTCTTGTGAACATCTCCAATGATGCTTTCACAATGAATGCATTCATGGCAGCTTCCGCGTTCGAACATCAGTCTTCACCCTCCCCTTCTACCAGCCCACCAGGGCTGTGATATCGGATCTGCAGTTCCCGCCAGACATCAGGGAAAGCCGTCTTCAGCTTGTCAAGGTTCAAGTCGTCTGCCTTCCACATTGCAGCCATGATGAGGCCATAGAACGAAACGTCTTTCTCATTCAGTTCACAGGCCACCTTGAAATCGAATAGAGACATTATCCCACCTTCACTTCCCTTGCATCTGGAGGGCGCATGGCCTCCAGTCCACAAGCATCGATCCTGGCGAATATGTCGGACTCCCAGATGAAGACGTATGGGGCCACTTCGTTCCGCCCATACCATCCACAGGGATGATTCTTCACAGAGGGCACCCAGGCATTCAGATTCGCCAGAGTGATCAGCTTCGGCTGCCTGCCCTCAACATGAACGCGGAACCTTCGATACCATGCCCTGTGAGTATGCCCGTATAGATACAGTCTGAAATGTGGGAACGTTTCCGCCATGGCGATTGCCTCGGCTTCATAGGGTTTGTCAGCCATTCTCCCGCCCTTCGGGAGGAACAGCCGAGAAGCCAGGCCCATCACCCTATCATCGAACATGGGCCATCGCGTTTCGATCCGATCCCCTGCCTTGATTATGTGTTCCCCGATCCAGCCGTTCAGAATGCCCTTCTCATTCCAGGCCCGGTCAAGTCTGTGTCCATGCTCCGCCATGATGCCTAGTTCACGCATCGCGAGACTCTCTGCATACCCCAGGGAGGAACAACCCTGCAGACGGATATCATGGTTTCCAGCAATCACAGTCACAAGATCGAAGGCATCCCAGATATCCTCGAGAAGTTCTCCAGACTCACGGAAGCCTTCAGCCATGAAGGCAGTTGAATTCCAGAAGTCCCCCAGGATCACAAGATGAAATTCGAACTTCTCCCTTGCAGGCCAGGCCCTCACTTCAGCGAGGAACGTCTTCATTAGCTGTTCCCCGGTGTTCCCGAAGACGTCCCTTCTTCGGAAGTCCACATCATCATGGTGAACATCTGATATGAAGAACGTCTTCCGAAGCTTCTGGCCCTCTGCCTTAAGGACGTCATTGTGAGATAGCAGAACTTCTGCAGGCATTATGGCAATACCTCAATAGTTACATGCTGCCCATCGAACTTGTTCCTGATGGCCTGTTTCCAGCCGGTCTTTGTGGCGTCAATGGTTGGAAGGTTCCTGCCACAATCTGGGCATGGGGCTTCGTATGGGGCAAGCTTGAAGCGTACCCTGGCAGTCAATGGCTGCCCTGGGGTGGGATCTTCGAAGGTGATGTTGTCAACGAAAGCGCATAGAACGTCCATTCTTCTTCTCCCTTCAGAGAATGGCTCTGGGGCCCAGCATGAATGGTGTCTAGGTCGCCAGGCCCCAGAGCCAGGGAATCACTCCCCTTCCTCTTCCTCAACAGAACATGAAAGGCCCAGACGAACGTTGCACCCAGCATGGGCAGCCAGGGCGGCTGCCAGATCGACGTTCAGCTTGTGGGCCTCTTCAGATGATAGGCTGCCCAGTTGGACTGCCTGCCCTTGTTCCAGAACTATCCTTTCTATCCGCGAGGCAAGGGCAGTCTGCCTCGCTTCGATCTGATCCAGCTCGAACAGGATGCCTTCATGAAGGGCCTGAATGGATTTGTCCAGCGTGATAATTCCCAGTATCAAGCCGATGGCAAGGGCTGTATTCGCGATTATCAGTTGGGCTGGTATTCTATCCTTCATCCTTCAGGCCCTCCCATGCCCTGGTAGTCTTCAGCCCGGCTTCCCACCGGGCTTCATACTTCTTCCATTCGGCTTCATCTCCTGGGGCCATGCCTGGACCATAATGCCAGAGAAGGGCATCGGAAACCTGAGGCCACATTTCCAGCGTTTCTGGAATACGCTTCACGTTCCTGTATCCCTCAAGATACCAGCATGCCCCTCTGAACTGCCCCACCATAGTTTCAAGGGTAGGTTCCGCATATCGCGGATCAATGCAGATGTTGACTAACTCGAGATCACCCCTTCTGGCTCTGTTCCAGAACCGCCTTGCATCCACAAGATTCAGAAGCATCTGCTGAAGAACCCCTACTTCCCCGCATCCCCCGTGAAGGTGGATCAGCCGCGAACAGCAACGAACGCGGATCTCCTGTGTTGCCTCTGTGAGGGCGAGGGCGAAGATTGATCTTCGAAGGCGAACAGGCCTCTGGGGGAAGTCTGCAGCTGCCTGGGTTGCAGCCGCCCACATCTGTTCCAGGGTATCGTTCGTCGATAGATGGGCTGGAAGACTATTCGCCAGCATCTGATATCTCTCCTTTCAAGCCCTTCAGGGCTTCCTTCAGGACTTTGGGCGGCTTGAACGAAGGAAGAAGAATGGCCTTCTCTACTCTCTCCACAAGCCACTCACAAAGAAGAACGGCTTCGGCTTCATGAATGCTGTTTACGATGCCACAGACTTCCGAGGCCTTATCGATCCTCGCGGATTCGTCAAGCCCAGCGATGCCCATGGCCTGCTTCCAACTGCCTGCCTTCCCGAATGCTGGGGGAACTACCGCCACATGAGCATTCCAGCGATCTACCATGGCAGCATGGAACCATCCTACCCTTTGAGCATATGCCAGGGCAGACTTCCTCGAGAAGCCACCTTTCATGTATGCCCCTTCCAGGGCAACCACAATGGGCCTCGCGATGGCCTCAGAGGGAAGGATATTCTCTACGATCTCCCAGACATCATGAACGGAAGAGGCCTGCCCATGTATCGCCCCATCTGTTTCAACGCACAGACGCACAGACGAATTCACGTAGGCCCATGGCTCACAGGCATTGAAGACGCGTCTGGCATACATGCCCCAGTCCTTCCCAGGGTCGAAGCCGATGGCAATCACTTCACCATGCCAGATGTTGAAGTTCTTCGTCTGTTTTGGACTTCGGCTTCGGCTTGGACTTCCTGGGCTTCCTGGGCTTCTTCGGCTTCTCTTCTGGCTCTGGCTCTGGTTCCTCGGCTGGGGCTTCGTCTGGTTCTGGGGCGGCTTCTTCTTCGGCTTCCCCTTCGGCTTCTGGCTGGGCTTCGGCTTCGGCTTCTTCCGAGGCCTCGGCTGGGGCAGATCCTTCTTCTGGCTGTTCGGCTTCATCGGCTGTTCCTTCCCCTTCTGGTTTCTCTTCTTCCTTCGTTCCTTCCTTCTCTTCTTCCTGGGCTTCTGCCTGGGCCTTGGCAGCGTCAACTTCTGCCTGGATATGGTTCGTCCCCTTCTCGCGTTCTTCCTCCGTGAGGGCCTCCACAGCCGCCAGGGAGAAGACTTCTTCTCTTCCTTGGGTGATTGCCTGGATCATTAGATCCATTCCCTTCTGTCTGGCTTCACGTTCCTTCAGGGCAGGATGCCTGCCTGCCAGCTGCCAGATTTCCCGGGCCCATGCCTTGATTGTCACATTGGCTTCGAAGGCCTGGCGGAGGCCATCATATTCGAACGGAAGGACTGCAGGCAGCTTCCCAGTCCGATCCCCTGCCTGAAGGTAGATAGTCGGCTTCGTCCGAATGATCCTCTTCTCTTCCTCCCCTTCGGGAACCAGATCGATGAAGAGGATCATATCCGCGATGGCTGCAAGGGAATTACCGATCTTCCCTGATATCCCTGGGCATGTGTACTGGTATTCACCGTCTGGCCCTTCCTTCGTCTTTTGGACTTCATGGGCGATTATCCAGAGGCCATACCGCGTCTTTGCCAGTCGCTGGATCACTTCTCTTGCCTGCAGCCAGAGGGCATTATACCCCTTCCCGTATCCGATCTCGGATATGTGTTCCACTTGCTTCTCTGACTTCACGTTATGCTCTGAAACCACGTATTCAGAGGCAAGGGAGATCATCTCTTCAGCCGTGTCAATGATGACTGTAGAGATATGATCCTCTTCTGGCTTCACTTCCTGGCCCCGCTTCTCGAGGGCGATGGCTGCCCCACGAACTTCCTCCCAGCATGTGAAGCATTCTTTCCCCAGTGGCTCTGCCATCGAAAGGCATTCGATGGAATTCAGCCCGGCTTCCGTAGGGATGAAGCATGCCCCAGGCAGCTGGGCTGCAAAGGTTGACTTCCCGATCTTTGGTGCCCCATAGATCAGGATGGTCAAGTCCGAAAGCTTCGAAACGGCTTCCTTCTTCTTCGTCGGAATTCTCATGGCTTCCCCTTTCAGTTCTCTTCTAGAAAGTTCCCTTTCCGCTTCTGGTTCCCCATAGGAAGGGCCCCAGCCGTCAAGCCAGAGGCCTCTTCCCATGGCATCATCTGCATAGTCTCCCATCGGTTCACGTTTCACTAATCATGGCCATTGACTCAACATCGAAGGCCAGAAGAACTGCAAGAAGGGAACCTTCTTTGAACATCAATCCTTCTAGCTGCAGAAGACACTTCAAAGCATGTTCCGCGTCAAGATCAACATTGACGATGGCCTCAGATAGAAGGTTCCTCGATTCCTCCCATGCCATGATCCCAGCCATCAGATCGATTGACTTCCCACAGAACTCCGCGAGGGCGGATAGATTCTTCAGGGCGTCTTCTGTTGTGTTCGTAGCATGCTGAACGCGATTCGTTAGGTGTTCACATGCCCCCATCAGCTTCGTCAGCCATTCCTGGGCAGGCCCAGACAAGTCCCTATTCTCCACAGCGTTCCTCCCGTTGAATGGCCATGGGCAGGACGGGAGGGAAACCAGCCCCCCGCCCTGCCCTAACCAGACGCCCACAGACCAGCCATAATCGGAAGCGTCTGGCTTGACCAAAGTCCTTATTCATTACGCTTCAAGGCCTTCTCGGCTTCTGCCTCCGTTCGATAGGTGTGGTTTCTAGGGAATGAACTTCCATGGCCATCGGAATAATTCTCCACCTTAAGGCCCTTATTCAATCTTACCCAGATTTCCGCGACAACTATCGGCTGAACTTCAAGGCGTGAGGGCCCATCTATCCAGCCACGCCCGGAACATCTGGGGCAGAATTCAGACGTTCCATCATCACCCTTCACTTCGGTTTTCCCACTGCAGAATTCACAGGCCTCTGACCCCATTATCCGTTTTAACACCCAGGCCTCATCACCTAGACTGAACTTCGTCTCAACAGTCATTAGCCATCACCACCTTTCCAGGGGTATAGCATTCGGATCTTTCCCATCAGCGTTCCCCAGCCGCGGTTCATTCAGGGGATGCCTGGGGACGTCTATGGGCCTCTGGGTCTGGATCAACCGAAGGGCAACATGGAAGTCTTCATCCTTCATGGCCATCGATCTCCAGGCCTCGATCCGATAGTTCAGACGGAATGCCTTCTCACAGTGAGGGCATCGCCCAGGATGAAAGCTTTCTACCCAGTGGCGAACCCAGTTCCCTTCTCCCCTCCCGTTGAATGGATTAAGTGGCATCGGCTGCCCCTTCCTCTTGCATCTTCGCTCCGTATCCCATAACGTTCCTCCAGAAAGAATGAAGGCCCCAGCCATCGCAAGGGGAAGAGTAAACGCAACAGCCGAGGCCTTCAAAGTCCACATTCTCACATCTCTATGAAGTCCACTTCGGAGAGAAAGAACTTCTGCCGAAGGGCTTCCGTTATCTGTTCATCAGTTTCTATCCAAGTGTCAAGGATGAAGAGGCCAGACGGCTTCCCGCCATGCAGCATCTTCAGGGCGATGGGCCCAGAAGGCAGCGTCTCTGGGGAATAGAAGGAAATCAATTGGAACCCAGGCCTCTGAACAGTCCAACGCTTAGGCATTAGAGTTCCTCAACCTTTATGCCCTTGTTGTTAAGACTAAGCCACTCGGCAACGTCTCCCCAGCCCTTCACTTCCTCTGGCAAGTCCGCTTTGCGAAGACCAACTGTTTCGAAGGCCCTCTGGGGACCTACCAGCTTCAACCCAACACCAGAGGGCCTGCCGATGCCCCCTTGTTGCAGGATCAGGACTGTTCCCGCTGGCAAAGTGACTTCCCATCGCTTCGGATAGGATGCCTGGGCCTTCAGGCCATTCAGGAAGGCATTCCAGGCCCCACAGAATACGCTTCTCTCTTCATAGGACGTTCCCGCCACATGCTTCAGGAGAAGATCCTCAAGGGCGATCTCGTCTTTTTCCTGTGGAACGGGAGGGATCTCCTCGAGGCCCTTCATATCCTGGGGCTTCCCTATGGCATAGAATGCAAGCCAGACGCGTTCCTCCGCGAGGGCAACGATCTTCTTTCTGGTTTCTTCATCCATGGTTTCTCCTTTGGTTTCGCCCCATCATGGGGCTTTGGCTGTGTTGGCTGTTTGGCTGTGGGGCTGATTTCTCCCAGCCCCGGAAGCAGGGTATCAGAGAACCAGGGAACGTGTCAAGAGGAAAGAATAGGCCAGACTGGGGCCACTGTTGAGACTAGGGTGGGAAGTCCAGTGGCCCCAGTTCGTCTGGCCAGAGGCCCGAAGAAGCCTAAGAACGAAAACTTCCGGGCCTCATTCCGACAAAAGGTGAGGGCCTGGCTGAAATAGACGGAGGCAGCCAGGCCCTCGCTCAGGAGGAACATCAATCTACCTTTCAGGGACGAACGTCAATGCCTCGGAAGGAACCTGAAGCCACTCTGGCCCAAGGATGGTATCCCAGCCGAAGATTGAAGGTTCCCAACTTCGATACGCTGCATTCACCCAGATATCGTTCTGTCCTATCGTCCATTGCCAGACGTTCAATCCGTGCTTCCTGAATCCCCTGCAGAAGCATGAATTCCCGATCTGGTTACAGTGCGAGATATCGCCCCAACATGGAACGGTATACCCAGTTGGGCATATCGAAGTGATATCAGGGAAGGCCACTTGTGAAGCGTCAACTCCTATCGATCCAGGCCCAGTGGCCCGGACGTTCTCGGCTGAATGCTTCAACATCACAACAGCTTCCCCAGAGGAAGCCGAAAGGTTCACAGGGAGATCAGGCCCTCTGAAGAAGAGATATTCCCCGGCACTACCGTTCAGCTGATTTCGCGGAATGGTGGCCAGAAGCTTGCATCTCGCATCGGTATAGATTGCATCCCATCTATCCCAGTCATCAGCCCCAGTTCCATACTCTTCAGGAAGAACCCAGACTTCCATCCCCCAGCCCGGGACTGAATAATCCTCATTCAATGACCACGGGAAATCAGCCAGGGATATCACCCAGATCACGTCTTCAGAGGGCCACCATGAAGCCAGAGACCTATCCCAGGCATAGAAGAAGAAATGCCTCTTCACATTCATAGTCCCCTGGGCAGACATGGTATATTCACCGGTCGAAGTGTAACGGGAGATACCCCCATAATGCTGAAGTTCAGGGGAATTCCCTCCGCCCCCTTGTCTCTTGTATCGTTCGATAGTGATCCGATTGATTGGGGCCCCAGGGTTCCGCGTTTCCGTTTCAGACCAAAACAGATCTTCCGAAGCCGCGATGCCAAGGGCCTCGGCTGTTGCGGCTTCATATGCCCCCTGAATGAATGCTTCATCGAAGGCATCACAGCCCACCTTCTGGGTTCGATAGATATACTTCGAAGACGCATCGATACCGCGACTGAATGAAGATGAAGGTTCCAGCCAGAAACGGGAAAGGGCTGTTTGAATGTCAATGGGGTATCTGCAGTGGGGATAGGCATGGCCATCACCGGGGACGATCTCTCGAGTGAAGCATTCTTCAGGAGTTAAGCTTGGATGATACCCCCACTGAAAGGAATCCCCCAGAACGTCGAAGCCTTCGTATGCCCTAAGCTGATCAATCACCGGTCGCAAGGCGTCATACTGGGCCCTCACTTCGGAGATATAGATTCCCTTTGGGGTTTCGACTGGCTGGAATGGTGGGGGAGGCCTTCCCGCTTCCAGGAACCGAACTTGAAGCTGATTCCATGTCCAGCCGGTCGAAGCCGCAGTATCAGCCATGGCCTGGGCCCTTTCAACGTTCAGAGTCCAGCCGTCTTCAGGGTATAGGTTAGTGTAGAAGGATACCCCAGGAACCGCCCAGGGCAGATCCTGCCACCTTCTCATTCTTATAGCCATTTTGCCAAGTCCGATAACCAGCCGTTCAAGGTGGGATTGTAATGGGAAATGAAGGGCCCTTCCTTCGCCCCATCATCATCATCAGCCATCTTCGTTCGCTGCCTGGAAAGAACGCGCGAGAACTGCCCTGAATGGATGTGATCCCAGAAGGGCCCATCTGTTCCCGCCACGAAGTGAATCGGAAGCTGCATTTCGTGATCCTCGATCTTCTGTATCCTGCCCTGCATGTCTTCCACTTGACGGATCAGGGCGGCAGGGGATGGAACACCGGGAACCCTTCCAGAGAATTCATGCTCCAGAGGCCCAGGATTCGATTGCCTTACAAGTCCAATCACGTCCAACTGGGCATACCCAGTCTGGACAGTAAGGGTTGGTTCGGTCGTGAACCGCCACGTCTTCTTCGATATCAGGGTATTCACATCTGAGAAGCCCCCTCCGAAGAACGCTGCCTTCAGCATTGCACCTATGGGGATATGAGGGAAGAGGCCTCGGATACGGTAGTTCGCCAGATTTCGTTCATACTGATACCAGCCCTGAACAAGGGCCAGGATATTGAAGAGGAAGTCCCTATCGTTCCGAAGGTACGTGTCTACCAGAGGATCAATCAACTTCTCTTCCCCGTCTTCTGTGATATCAACCACAGTGAAGGGATGAATCACCCAGCAATGGGCCCCCTTCACGGGAATGAACAGTGGCGGATCTTGAGGATTCCCAGTGATCTCCCCTTCTACCGTCAAGCGTTTATCAAGCTGCATACAGACTGTTGCCTTCATGTTCCGCCAGTCCATGAAGGGCGGCTGCAGCGTCTGATCCTGATCTGGCCCCAGACTCCAATCCCCAGCCGCGAGGGCATGCCCTCCGTTCGGGAAGTTCACCCCAACTTGATTATCAAGCATTCGGAGGCCCAGATTCGATATCTTCGCGTCTCTAATGTCATGAAGGTATACCAGCCGTTCAGTCCCTGGACCCCCCGGGGCAAGTTGGCAGATCGCGAAGGGCTTCTTCTGGTCTGGGTAGTTTGAAGACGAATCGATTATAGTGGACGTTTCATAGTCGTACCCTTCGAACATAGGAAGGATTCTCATCAGCCCCTGTCCCAGAAGTGGCTTCTGAACGCGAGAAGTATCAACGTTCCCACCAAGGGGGAGGATATCAGGGAAGATCGATGCCCCCCTGTATATCCCCTGGAAGTCTGGGTTCAAGCCGAAGGCCTTATAGACGAACGCGAATCGATCCTGTTCTGATCTGGCCTTATCCCTCGCCCCCCTATCGCCCCAGACGTCCCCTGGCAAGGTGGGGGAAACGTTCTGGTAATCCTGTCCCTGGCCATACGTCCACAGGGGAACGAATATCGTCTGATCATTCCCGCGTTCCCCTACGTCTGCAGTGAAGGTGGATCTGATCCGTTCGCCCTGAATGATGGCCTTCCTGTACCGGTCAACCAGACTAAAGAACAGGGTTGAATTATCGATATCGATACCTGAAGAGAAGTCCACTTGATAGACTTCAGGGTTCCCTGGGTATGTGACTCCATTCACTACGATATCCCCCACGAACTGGGAAGATACCCAGATAGTTGGGGGATCGATATGTTCAACTGTGAAGCTGATCCCTCGCTGCCTGGGCATAAGGGTATCAAGGGCTTCCCAGATCGTCTTATCCCCCACGCTGTGAGTAGGATTGAAGTTCTCTAACATTTCCGTCTGCCCAGCGATGGCGAACGTGAAGCCGAGATCGTCCCCGGGCCAGTAAGCATTCAGACACATTTCAACTGCCTGCAAGCCGTCCCATGGGGCTGTTGTCCCATCGCTGGGCCTGGTAAAGCTGAACGGATAGAATGTCTGTGTGCCCACTGTTATGGGTGTTACCGCCCTGTTCCCGAAGGTGTTCACTGAAGTCCCTCGCGAGGGATTCTGGTTGAACGGAGGAACCCAGTCAATCAGGCCCAGATCCTGTTCCGTCTGTGTCGTCTGGGGATAGCAGAAGGCTTGTTTGATCTTGAACTTCGTCAACAAGTATTCAAGGCCATATGCTGTCATTACCTGTTGACCGGTAAGAACGGCTTCTCCGCCCTCAACAGTGAGGCCCATATCAATCATGACGCCCTGCCAGGCAATGAAGGCCCCATAGTTGTTCGCCAGGGTAATCCGAACGAAGCGCCCTCCCAGATCGATTGCTGCCCTGGAAAGAACTACGCTTTGATCTTCTGGCTTGATTGCGCCCAGATCAAAGGTGAAAGTTGCCTTCGATATCTCCGGGGATGCCACATGATTCCAGGATCGCGGCTGCAGATACGGTACAACCACATAAGGCCCAGCGTAAGTATCAGCCACGCCCACAAGGGCAGACCAATTCGTGAGAATACCGCCACTCTGAACACCTTCAGGCCCGATTATCTGGCTCACTTATCAGCCCCATTTCCAAGCCATAGCTGCCCATCTAGAACGTCTGGGCCTTCAAGGTCAACTGTGATCTGAAGGATATCTTCGTTCAAGCTTTCTGTTGTGTCTGAAGTTCGATAGGTTCGAATGATGGCCTTCAGAACAGTTCCCTGAATGAAGGCATCTGGCCCAATGAAGTCGAGGTTCGTTACCGGCTGATTCACCATGGGAAAATCAACGTAAAGATCCCCAGGATCAGTGGGATCAGGATCAGAGCCATCGGAAGTGAAGTACACATGCCACCTATCAGCCGGTATCTGATCTTCCATCATGTTGTAAGACGCCCTGAAACGCGGCTTCCCAACCGGGGCTTGCCCAAGCGTTTCCCAGAAGGGCGGCTTGGGGCCCTCTGGTATCTCTTCTCCGAGGGCATCGATCCTGATAATTGCTGCCTGAACGTTCCCGTCTGTTACCCCATACTGATCCCTCTTCCTGATTACCAGATAGTAAGTATGCCCAGCTGCCACAGCGTCAAGCGTATACGGGAAAGAAGTGAACGTTCGCCAGGCAGGGATACTTCTCGGATCTTCGCTGAAGTCTGGCCATTGATCCTGCCCAAGATAGATTTCATACCTATCCGAATAATCATTCTCAATTCGGTAGTGTCCTTCATGGACGTTCCCATAGACTGGGGCCACAAGGAACGCGTCTTCTGACAAGCCGAGGGCCTCTGTGAAGCCGATATTCTTCAGAAGTTGAATAGTGGGCGTCAAGTCTTCCAGGCCCAGGCCCTCGGAATGAAGGACGTTATGGATCTGGGATAGGGTAGGCTGAAGATCCTCGAGGCCCAGACTTTCAGTATGGGAAGCGTCAACGTATATTCCCACTTCTCCGATATCGCCAAGAGCCATCGCTTCGGTATGAAATATGTACTTGAAAGGCATTATGCACCCCAGGGGAAGAACTGCCATTCATGGCCACTCAAAAGATCAGGCCCGGATACCAGCCGAATGAAGTTGCAGGCAGGAAGAGTCCAGCGTATCCAGAGGCCATATCCGTCCGTTGACGCGAGTGAGGCAAGGTTCAAGCCGTCTGCCTTCCGAATACCTGAATTCCAAGTCAAGCCGCCCAGCTGGGAGAAGTCCCTTTCATCAGCCGCGACACTGAACTTCCCAGCTGTTCTTTGCTGCAGGGCAAGCCGAATCCCAGGAACAGGGTATATCCTATCAGTGGCAGCCCCAGCCGAAGCGGAACTTCCGAGAAGCCCCCTGTGATTGGACTGTTCGACTTCTATTTCATTCTCATCTGCCTTCAGGGTATAAAGCACAGACTCACGCCAACTTCCGCCAGAGGTTTCTATCCTCGCCCAGCCCCAGCGAGGCCATGAAGCGAAGTCCCCTGCAGATCCTGAAGTTTGTATCGTCCCTGTTCCACTGGCTGGAAGTTGGGCAACGTCTGTGGTAACTCCGTTTCCCAACGGCTTCACCCAGAAGTAATTATCAATGATGGCCTCGGCTGTTTCGTTGAAGAACGCGATGCATCGAACCTTATCGTCCCCGGCTTGCATCTGGGCGTCTGTGACATTCCCCATCGCTATCGCGTTATTGAACCAGCGTTTCAGCTGGAAGACGCAAATTCCCTGCAGGGGATCAGTTCCCCACCGGTGAACGCGGATCATCTTCCCTTCAGTCTTCCCTGATGTGAAGATCCTTCGCTGCCCAGTGGCGATATTATCCCAGCCACCGTATTCCTCCCCTGGGGCAACAAAGCGAAGCCCATCAGATCCGTTCGCTTCAAGTCTGGCCTCGCCCTCGCCACATCCCCCAGTGATCTGCTCAACTGTGATCCCTCGCTGAAGGTTCCACAGATCCCACCACAGTTGCCTGATTTCAGTTCCAGAAGGAAAGTTCCCCAGACTGGCATTCGGATCAGTCTGGGGAGGCCTCCCGTCAACAGTGGCCCCAGTGTAATACCATCGAAGGGCGTCTGCCCCGGTCTTCTCTGCAGGCATACTAGATCCCCTTAGACGGAAGAAAGCTGAATCGTATAAGTTACCCGAAGGGTATCCCCGTTCAGAACAGACTTCGCAACAGACAGAAGCCCAGCCGCCCCAAGCGTTCCCACGTACCCTGTTTCCTGATCCGTCAACATCAGGCCAGTCACATCCTTATCAGCGAGGAAATCGAATTCCGCCCTGGAAGCCGGGTCAAGTGTCGTGATCTGTTGCCCTGATGGGGCCCCAGTGATCCACTGTTTCCGGTTTCCAGTGTAGTTCGTGAACTCAGTGAAGCCGAAGGATGCCAGGGTATCAGTCGCCACTGGGGCAGTTGAACCTTCGATGATTCCGATATACCAGTCATCGATCTTGGGCCAGCCGACATTATCATAGAATAGGATGCCTGCATACCTGTTCAGGCCTTCGTTCGGTATCAAGTTCTCAAATGATGCAACCCAAGCCACTCGCCCCATCGAGGGACGATAGCATTCCAGGCCCCAGATACCCTTGAAGGACAGAAGCTGCAGTCCCTCTGGAACTTCAATCAATCGCGTCTTCATCGTTCTTCCTTTCATGCTTCATAGACTGTGATTCGCCCAGTCCCACTATCATAAGTATACGTCCATGGCGTGAACTCCGGTCTTCGAACCACGAACAGGGAAAGGGCGAGGGCTTCTGATTCGTTCCCTGCAGGATCGGTGGCAATGATCCTGAATTCATGCGTCTGGTAGTTCTCTAGGAATGGTGTTTCCCACTTGTATACCGTCTCCCCACGTTCCAGAACGTTCGCCACTTCTACCCAGGCAGCCCCAACGTATTGCTGGACAGAATAGACGGCTGTTCTAGGATCGCCCTGCCACCATATCGATCCCTTGAAGGGGACTGCATACGATGGGGCCCCAGGGACGTCCAGAACGTCCACATCAGCCCGGTCCCCTTCGTCCACTATCAAGTTCCATGTTCCCCGTTTCGTGCTTCCGAGAAACTGTCCCCCTCGCCAGATATAGAAAGTTGGATCAGGCAAGTCAGACGAGAAACGAAGCTGGAACGTCCTTTCCCCAAGATACAAGGGAGGAAGTTCAGTTACCATCAATCAACCTTCGTTTCTTGGAAGATCCAGTCACATAGAAGAAGGACCTTGCCTCCGTTGATACCGCCCACAGCCGTTTCACAGACGCGTTCATTCAGCTTCTGAACGTCGATTATCATGACGTCTTCGTGAGTCTGGCCAAAGTCATCAATCACAGTCTGAAGGCTTCCGCGAAGGTCTGCAACGTATGAAGCATACTTGGCATCGGCTGTGGCCTCATCAGCAAGATCAATCACAGTTCTTGCCCTCACAGCCCGGGAACGCTTCCCGATGGCCTGGAATGCCACTCCGTTCGTTCCCGGTCTGGTAATCTCTCGGATCATTTCGCCCTGGGAATGCTGGGGCCAGTCAAGCCGAATGAATTCCTCTGATCCAATTTGGGCAGGCATGTTCACTCCCTCACTGGAACGTTCACAGACTTTCCTTCACGTTCCGTTCGTTCCATTTGATCTGCAACGTTCTTCGCTGCATTACCCAGACGCTCAACTTCGGAAGTGGCCCCAGCTGTGTTCTCCGCCAGTCTTTCGCGGAGGGCCTGGGCGGCTGCAAACTGCCCCATACCCACAAGGGCCATGATCTCCCTCTTGTTCTCTTCTTCGACTTGCCTGGATAGCACAGCGTCTTCCGTTTCGGCTGGATCATCGAACCCAGCCGCGAAGCCCCCAGCGAGGCCAACGCGGAGGCCCTTCATCATGATCCCCTTCTCTGTTCTGGTAATCTCTCCGCGTTGAACTTGCCCTTCCAGTCTGGCATCTTCCTTCGTCAACCAAAGTCGCTGGGCCTCGCGTCTTTCTGCAGCCGTTCCGCCCAGAAGTGGGGCCAGATCCTTCCTGGCCTCCCAGAACTGTTGTTCCCATGCCCTAACTACTTCATCATGCTGTGAGAGATCGTCCCACGTCCTTCGAAGAAGATCGTCCTGAACTGCCATCTCAATCGCCGGGCCCACCTTCGATATCCCTTCAGATACCGCCCTGAACCGATATAGGTTCCCAGGCCCAATGAATTCAGTCTGGGCGTCTGGGTCTGCCAGAACGTTCCTCACGAAGTCATCAGGGGACATTTGGGAATACCGTTGACGGAGAAGCCTTCTCTTCCTCCGCGAGGGATCTTCGGCTTCGCCCATCTGTGGGGCTGGAAGAAGAAACTGTTCTGGCTTCTCGGCTGCAAGGGCTGCCTGCCCCAGGATCTGTTGAAAGAAGGTGGGCCTTTCCCCAGCGAACTGGGCCCCCACCAACATCTGAAGGGCCTCCGGGCCTTGAATGCCTGCCCCTTGAAGCATCGCGAGGCCTCTTCCGAATCTAGGGGTTGCTATGCCTGCCCCCTCCGCCCCAAGGGCCTGAAAGGAAGCGAGGGCAGCGTTCGCAACGTCCCTCGGATCAGCCCCAGGCATCGCGAAGCGTCCGATGATGCCCATGGCTGCCCCCATCAGCGAAGGATCCATTCCCACTTGTTTTGCCTGGGCTGCAGTCGCCATCGTTCGGATCAGAACCCCAGGATCTTTCGCCAGAGGGAAGGCCCCACCCACGCCCTCATAAAGTCCTATAGCTTCTTCTCGCGTCAAACCCTGCCTGTTCGCGATCTCGATTATCTCCGGACGTATCTGGCCATATGGATCGCCCCTGCCTGTGGTGGCTGCCTTCAGTTCGTTCGTGAAGTCTGTGAGGGCCCTTCCAGTGTCTTCGATCTGGGCCTGCCAGTCAGTCCACATCTGGGAAGCTGCCTGAATGCCTGCCTGAACACCAACCATCCCCACAGCCATACTGGCAAGCTGGGAACCTACTTGACTTCCGAATTCCTGGAAGACTGAAGTCCCTCGCTTCGTTTCCCTGTTCGTTTCCCTGGCCTTCCCCTTCATCTTGTCATACTGCTGATTGATCTTGATAAAGGACTGAACCAGCTTCGCTTCTTCCCCTTCGAATACCATCTGAAGTCTAGCCATTAGAGAACTTCCGTTTCTGTCTTCGTTTCTTCAACGGCTTCGTCTATGTTCTTCTGAAGGGCTTTATCCCCTTCCTGGGCGATAACGTCCCGGGCTGCCTGATCCATTCGTTCAAGTTCATGATGCATTCCACGCTTGAACATGTAGTGTGGCCCATAGACTGTTATTCGAACGCGTTTCGCGGAACCAGACGGCTTCGAACGCTGATGGATCGTTTCATCCCTCATATTCCCGCGCCATACCAGCTGTTCAACGATCCCCAGCTTCCTCTTCCGTTCCTTCCATTTCTCCGTTCTGGGGCGGTATCGATAGCGAACGTCTGCCTGGGGATCATAATGGGTGGGCAGAACTTCATCATGCCACGCGATGGCCTGGGCTTCCATCGTCTTCTTCACGATCTTCGTCCGAAGCTTCCTGGCAAGTTGCCTCGGAACTCCCTGTTCAATCAATCGCGTTCTGACTGTGGGGCCTGCCATCAGTTGCAACCTAACAGAGCCATCATCTCGAGTTCAGCGAAGGTGGGATAGTAGCTATCCTTCAACATCAGATGCCACTTCCATCGAATCATCTGGGTCAAGCTGTTTCTTTTTTTTTTCTGCCTGTGAGATCAGAAAGGATTCCATCGTTGGCCAGTCTATCAGGGCCAGGCAGGCATCATGGACGTTCGAATCAGTGAACAGCCGAAGCATCGAAGCTTCCCGCCAACCTATCCGATAGTTGAGGGCGAGGCCCTGCCTCGCGAGGGCCACAAGCCTTGAAGTGTCTATCGTTACGTCTACCTTAACGATCCCTTCAAGGGCCCCTTGGGCCATGCTTCCAAAGAAGGCCTTGTGATACTCTTCAGCTTCCGCCATCAGCTGAACGTATTCCGTCTCAACTTGGTATTCAATCTGGCCTTCCTGAACTTCTAGCAGGATGCAAGGAAGACGCGTTCCCCTGGGCCAGCAACGAACGGTAGGAACCAGCCACTGGGCCCCATCGTTCAGCTTGACCATGTGACCGTTTATGAGATGGGTTCTTTGAAGACTGACGGGCCCCGGGGCATCATCCTTCCAGAGGCCCAGCCATACTCCCTTCTCTGCTTCCTTCCATTCTTGCTTTGCTGGGTAGAATCCAACCTTCGCGGAATTATCAGAATGAACCGGAGGCAGCACACAAAGAACAGACCCAGACCTATTGTCTGGGCCCTTCAAGACTTGCCTGATGGAAATTTGATCCAGAGCAGGATCTTCGAATAGATGGGCGAACCCAGCCGCGAGAAGCCTATCTGTCAAGGCTTCCTTGCTGTTCTTCGCTGGGCCCTCCCCAGTTTGGACGTAATACAGAAACGGAGCCATATTCCCACCCTACTTCCCATTAAGGCAAAGCCGTTGCGGTATCCCATGTTATGGAATCGTTCGTTCCATCATAGACGGGGGTGATGGTAAGTGTGGCGTCTGAAGGATTAGGCATTGCAGCCCCACTATCAGCCGTCGTGATAATACCCTTCTCTACCATCCCAGAGATATGTTCAGCCGTTGCGTCTGGAACGCGGAGGCCACCTTCTGCCACCTTCCGAAGGTAGAAGTCAAAGGAAGGGGTTCCGTCAACTGCCTGCCCTCCCAGCGTGATATCCGAATATGCTTCCATGTCCAGAAGCCGAATAGTGATGACTGGCTGCCTCGCCCTGATCCCCACATAGACTGGCCAGGGAAGGCCCTTATGGCTTTGGATCTCGATCTGAAAGCCGAAGGCAACATTGATTTCTTGAACCCCTTCAACTTCCGCCCCGTTCACGTAGACTGGCCCAGCGCAGTAAAGCTGATCCGTTGCCGGTTCCACAGCCAGGGCAACGTTCTTCGTCAAGGTGATGGGATAGTTTGACCCGTCCCATGAAGCCATCACAGAATAATCGATAGTCGCTGGGGGAAGATGTGGGGCCCGAAGCGTAGTTGGATACAGGATGCCTTTGTTCACTGTGGCCCTCACATGATCAGAGCCAGTCTTCCGAGTACCACCTTCCTCGCCCTGGCGGAACCAGAAGTTCATCTCGTTCAGTCCCTCAACAGGGGTTCCGTTCCAGCCGCAAGTATCAAGGGCTGCCTTTATGGCTGTGGTAGTGTGCTGAAGGGCTGGTTGTCCCTGGCTGATGGCAACGTATCTCTGATCCACATGCCCCCCAGGCCCTTCCTGAACTAGGTTCAATGCAGGGTTGATCCTCTGGTTCCGGATCTGGCCCACTATCGTTCCAGCCATATCCACAGCGTAAAGATAGAATACCTTCATCAGTCCTTCTCCTTATCCTATACTAGTGAAACGAACAGCCGATAACATCTGAATGAAGGTGGCCTCGGAGTCTTCATCCCCTTCAGTGGTATCGGGAATGGTGATGGGCTTTGCCTCGCTGATTTCCTGGGCACAGAAGAATCCGTTCGTGCAAGCCAAGTTTCTCATATCCTTCAGAACAGCATCAATCCAGTTTCTGAAGATCACGCATGCCTTCTCCCAGCCCTCATCATTGGGGTTCACCCCAGCGTTCGCTTCCCACAGAACGTAAAGAACCCCAGAGTGAATGAAGGTGAACCCTGCCCCATCGCCATCAGCTATGAAGTCATCAGTCGGAACTTCTGTGATGAGGGCATAAGGCCTTATCAATGGGCGAGGATAGATATATCTGAAGATGTTGTTCTCCCTCGCTTCCTGGGCGGAGGAAGCCCCCACCCAGTTCTGGAAGTTGACGCTGTTCGCTATCAGCCAGGCAAGATTATCCATGGCAAGCCCGGTGGGGCCAGTATGGTTCCCTGAAGTGTCAACGTCCACAGTCTCAACAGCGACGGGGGAATGATTCCCAGCGTATGCCCTGAACCGAACAGAAACCTTCTTCTCCCCATCGCCAGGGGTAAGATCCCATGGCTTCCTTCGAATGTAGGGTTCCCATGTGGCCCCAGTCGGATCTTCCCCGTTCGCTACCTGCATTTCACCAGCGTAAAGACAGAACAGTTCCAGAAGAACGCTGTTCGAAGGAACGGAGGAAGATCCCCCGTTGATTATGATCTCCGGAGATAGTGGCTGAATGAGGGCCCCAAAGCCGCCCCCTGATGTTGGCCCTCCGCCACCGGTTATCAGTTCCATTCTCTGATCTCCGTTCAGTGAGAATGTGAATTCACGATTATGGGATCTGGCTGTTTCACTACTGTGGGGCCTCGAGATACCCCTTCGACTAACTCGAGGCCCACCATTGACGCCCCAATCACTACCCCAAGATCAGCGAGGCCCTCGAGAAGTTGCTTCAGGGTAGATGGATCCCTCGGATAGATACTCAAGGGCTGAAGCTGGGAAGTTAGAACTACCGATATCGTCTGGCCCTCTGGGGCCTTCATGGTAATCTCGGATACCCCTTCCACCTTCACAGGATCGTAAGTCCGATCCTGGCGATAGTATGCCATGGCAATCGCTGTGGGATCGATCTTCCCAGTGGAAGCACAGCCAGAAAGGATCAGCCCAGTCATCAGGAGAATAGCTGCCGTCTTCATTTGTTCCCGCCCTTCCCGTTCACCATATGCCAGAGAATACGTTCTATCTTCCCGTCTACGTCCCTGATCTGTTCTCCCTGGGCTTCCATGCCTGCCTTCAGTTCCGCGAGGGAACTTCCCATGGTCAACTTCAACCCCTGAACTTCAGATGCAAGTTCGCGATGGGCCTGGCAAGTCCCCAGCCCGGGATCTGTATCGGTTCCCCTGCCCTGGCATGCCTTCGAAGAAGGATCAGCCCCAGACGCTTGATTATCAGCTTCTCTATTCGGATATTTGCTGTTCATAAGCTTTAGGATTACAGTCGCCATCATCTTGATTGCAAGGCCCATCGCCATCAGCCCGGCAACTATGGCAGCTGTTGCGTCTGGGGCCTGATCCAAGCCCATTATCCTTGGGACTTCTCGTCTATCTCTGCCTGCCAGACAACAGAAGACTTGAACTGATCGAGGGCCTTCCCCAGATTAGCTTCCGCCCAGAGGGCCCCAGGAACTGTGGGGACGAAAAGCGTTAGCTTCAACGTATTCCCTCCGTCTATGATCTCCGGTGGATCAGTGTCTGGCCTGATCCAGTATGACTTCTCTCCGTTCGTTTCGACTGAATAGAAATGAAGCATATCGAATATATGCTTCAGAACTCCCATGATGAAGGCCCCACTGAAATCGAATGGCATTCGTTCTTCCTTTCCGCGTTTCTTTCCCACCTTTATCGTTCCTATTCGTTCCTATATGTCAAGCTGCCAGATGGGCTTCAACCCATATGGCAGAAATCTTGATACTGTTGGCCGTTCCGTTGGTGCAAGACACTTCGACAAAGAAGGGCCTCACCGGTTTCACGTCTGCAGGGAAGGTGAACTGATATCTGGCATGCCCTGTGGTTCCCTGGCCCCATGTCACGGCTTCCGCGTGAAGCGTCTGTGGTGTCGTAGAATCAGGGTTTCTCTGTTTAATGGTGATGGTATCGATATAGTCCCCTGATACCGTTGTCTCGGCTTCCAGGAACAGAGTCTGCAGTTCCCATCGGGAACCTATGAACTCTATCAGCCTAGATTCACACCATGCCCAGCCATCA
>Ga0180438_10003462_pt1 | contig 23872 bp, 21 predicted proteins | sample SS_ome_12_FD_132455 | JGI IMG/M metagenome (GOLD analysis project Ga0180438, IMG submission 132455) | Hypersaline lake sediment archaeal communities from the Salton Sea, California, USA - SS_3_D_2 metaG | ecosystem: Environmental > Aquatic > Non-marine Saline and Alkaline > Hypersaline >...
ACCAGATCACTACGCCGCCTGCCTGCGTATTCTCCTGGATGACCCGGGTGTTAACAGCATACTGGTCATCCTGCCCCCACCTCCCATGTACACCGCCGGCGCAGTCGCCAAAGCCATCATCCCAGTTATCCACGGCGCAAATAAACCGGTCGTCATCGCCTTGATGGGCGAACGCCTCATACAGGAAGCCGTCGAGCACTTCCGGGCTGCACACATACCTGAATACCGCTTCCCAGAACGAGCCGCTTCTGCCCTGTCTATCCTGTCTCAACGCGCCGATTTCCTTCTGCGCGCCGACCTGAATCCGGTCACTTTCAACGACATAGATCAGTCGCATGCATCACAAATCGTCGAAAAATTCAGGAGAGGGGGGGCTGGTATTTTTCTGCCCCAGGGTACTGCCAGTAAATTACTCCAGGCTTATGGAATCCGCACACTACAGGTCGAAACCGCAGATTCGCCTGAGGCAGCTGTTTCAAAAGCCCGGAGCATCGGATACCCCGTCGCGCTAAAAACACACTCTCCGGACATCGCCCATAAATCAGATGTAAAAGGCGTGCTGCTGGACTTAAAAGACGACAGGGATGTGCTGGAAGGTTTTCATCGGCTGGTTAATAAAGCACGAGAATCTCGTCCGAAAGCCGTTGTTAATGGTGTATATGTCCAGCCGATGGTCCCCAAAGGTCAGGAAGTGATCGTGGGCGGGTTACAGGACCCCCAATTTGGCCCCCTGGTTATGTTCGGTTCCGGCGGCACCGAAGTTGAAGGTTTAAACGATGTCGCATTCAGCATGGCGCCCATGACAAATCTTGAAGCTGAATATTTAATGGAAAACACCTGGGCCGGACGCAGGTTAAGTGGATACCGGGATTTGTCGCCTGCTGACCGCGCGACTCTCAAGGAGGTTTTTCACCGCCTGGCACAGCTGGTCGCCGACCTGCCGCAAATCGCAGAAATTGAAATAAATCCGCTGATCGTACTTGATCAGGACGCCGGATGCATACCGGTTGATATACGCGTAAAGATTGTCTAACCTGTATGGAGTGCTGAAGCCATGCTTCAGCTTATTCACCCGACTTCCTCTCTATTCAGACCGACCCCCCATATCCTCATACACCCCGAGTACAACGCAGCTTAAAAACTCAAAGCCATTTTCAAGTGGTCCCAGATTGATATATTCATTCTGCGTATGCGCTCCCGACCCGCTCGTTAAACCGACGCAAACCGCTGGAATACCCCGGCTGAGCGGGATGTTAGCGTCCGTCGAACCAATCGCGAGTGATGCCCGTAATCCGCGATTTGCCAGGCAGCCTTTCACCAATTGCACAAGCGCGTGATCCGTTGGGATCTCTCCTGCGGGGCGCTTTCCAATTAACTCTTTCGTCACCTGAACATCGACTTTTTGCGCTTTTGATATCCTGTCTTCGACCTGTTTGACCAGGTAGTCAAGCATGCGTTTATCTTCAGAGCGCAGGTCCAGCTGTATATCCGCAAACTCTGCGATCGTATTTACGCTTGTGCCGCCAGATATCACTCCCACATTCAACGTAGTGCGCGGCTGCTTTGGGAGAGGTATTTCCACCAGCTCTGAGATCAGTTCAGCCAATTCATGGATCGCGGATGGTTTACCGAAATTCACCCAGGAATGACCGCCGGGTGTCTGAACGTTTATTTTGTAACGTTCGACCCCCAAAGCACGGTGGTAGACCTGCCCCAGAGCCATGCCTTCCAAAATGATATAAGCCAAAACCCGGTCATCAAAACGATCCACCGCAGCTTTCATTCCACGCAGGTCCCCCAAACCTTCCTCACCCACATTCGCCACCAGCCATAAATCTCCGGGAAGTTGCTGATCAGACAGCAGCCAGGATAAACCGAAAAGGCCCGCCACGCCGAGCGAATTATCGCCGATTCCCGGACCGTAAATCCTCGCGCCTTCACGCCGGACAAATAGTTCCGTATCCAACGGGAATACAGTATCCAGGTGAGCTGTAACGACCAGCGGGGGTGATTGGCCTGATCCGGGAATCCTGGCATACACATTGTAGAGTTCGTCCATCGACACATCGCTCAACCCATCTTGCGAAAACTGGTCTCTCACAAATTCCGCCCGCTGCCTTTCGCCAAAAGGAGGCGCTGCGATCTGCTGGATTTCAACGGCCAAATCAATAACTTGTTCTATCAAATCTGATTTCATGCGTTATACCTTCCGAACGGACTCACGAATTGATTCCAGGCGCAATTCTGGCAGACCGGGCAGCACATCCAGGGCATACTCTGGTAAGTGACCCTCAACAACCACAGAAGCGGATATATTCCCATACAAAGCTGCTTCCAACGGTTCGTACGTGCGGCGGTAACCTGCCATGAACCCGCCGCAAAACGCATCCCCAGCTCCAGTTGGGTTGACCACATGAGAGGGATAAGATGGAATCTCCCAGCGGGTTCTACTGCCCGCATCGTACAGAAGCTGGCCGCGTTCCCCCCGTTTAATCACGATCAGTTCGCATCCGTAAGCGGCCAATCCCTCCGCCATCTCCCAAAGATCGTCTGAGCGCCCCTGGAACAAATAACGGATTTCCTCCTCCGCCGGCAAAAATGCAGTCAAACCTGTCAACAGGGATGGCACTTCTCCCCAATATGTCGGATTCATATATCCCGGAGAAGGATCGAGCGTTACCGCTGTAAATTCCGATTTGCGCAGCAGCGCTGGAAATAAACTGTGGGTAAGATAATCAATGGGGCATACATGAATAGTGCTAGCATCTTCGTATTGAGGCGGAATATCCTCCGCCCTCAGTGATGTTTCCTGGAGTTTGGTCCGGCTGTCAACGTCCTCCTTCCGAGGACTATAGCCCAATAACGCTTTGGGAAATTTTGAGCCTGCCCGTGCAAAATGTGATACCGGATCTTCACGGGAAAAATTCCTGATGTCTGAAAATGCCATAAACGAACGAATATCTACCTGGTATGGCAAAACCTTTACACCCCGCATGTCAAGACCCCGCGCTGAAAATTTATCCAGCCATTTTTCAGGATAATCTTCTCCTACTCGCGCCAGGATGCCTGGCGGTGGGTCTGGATCCCAGATGATATGACCCACTGCCGCATACAGTACATTGCCGCCTGGCACATCAATCTGAGTCTTCCCTGAAGGAAAAATTAAATAATCCCTGGAAAGCAGCCCGGCGGCAAGGAATGTTGGTGTTGTGTTCTCCACATATAGAATTATACGTTAATTTAACTTGGAATACATCGGAATAACGCCTCCTCAAGACACTTCACGCTCGGCAAGCGCCAGGAACACATCTTCCAAAGACGGTTCAACCTGTTTGAAACGCACCTCCGTTTGACCAATCCCTTCCAGGTGCTTCCGCAGGATTTTTTCTGTCACATCGGCCGGGGTTATCGCTCGCAGATGATCGCTAGCAAGACCAGCTCTCAGCACGCAAGGACACTCGTTCAATGCATTAAGAATTTTCAGTAAGTAAACACTCTCCTGTGGGAGGTCTTCATCCGCTGTTTGACCGGGATAAACATTCCAGGCTAATCCCGGTAAGGCTGCCTGTTTTAAAGATAGCGGGGAATCCATCGCTAACAACTGTCCGTCACGCATGATGCCAACCCTACCGCAGTATTCAGCTTCATCCATATAATGGGTGGTAACGAATGCAGTCACATCCTGGTCAACCAACTCGTAGATCAGGTCCCAGAATGCCCTTCTTGCATTTGGGTCCACTCCGCTGGTGGGTTCATCCAGGAACAATAATTGCGGTTTGTGCACGATTGCGGTCCCTAATGCCAACCTCTGGCGCCAGCCAGTTGAAAGGCTGCTCACTCGCTGGCGTTCCAGCCCCTCCAGACCCATGATTTGCATGACTTCCAAAATGCGCTCCTTATCCTGAATGCCATACACGCCTGCGTAAAAGGTTAAGTTTTCGACCACGGTGAGTTCGTGGTACAGCGCAAATTTCTGCGACATATATCCGCTCTTAGATCTCACCTGTTCAGACTGCTCTTCTGAGTCAAAACCCAGTACCATAGCTTTACCTTCAGAAGGTTTCAATAATCCTAACAGCATGCGGATTGTGGTCGTTTTCCCTGATCCATTAGGCCCAAGATAGCCCACCACTTCGCCTCTCAATACATTAAAAGAAACCCGGTCAACAGCCAGGAAATCTCCAAAATAACGTGTTAAACCCTGAGCCTGGATTACGAACTCTTCTGAATGACCGTTCATTCCAGGTCCTTTACAAACCCAATAAAAACATCTTCCAATAAAGGCGGAATCCCGCGCAAGATTTTGATTTGTCCGCCTTCCGCAGGTAAGCGTTTACTCAAACGGGAGATCACACTGTCCGACTTTCCTGACTCAACCAGAATATGCAGCCGGTCACCGAACATCTGCACATCTTCAACTTCATCATCTTCCATAGCCAGGCAGCGCAGTTTCGAGATTGGCGATCCAGCCAATTCAATTATTCTTCCTTCCAGACGATTCCTTAGATGTGATGGTGTGCCTTCTTCCACTAATTTTCCTCTCAACATGAACCCCACGCGCGTGCAGCGCGAGGCTTCATCCATATAAGGTGTGCTGATAAGGACAGCTGTCTCTTGATCTGCCTCACTATTTCTGGTCACCAATCGGATAACTAATTGCCAGAAGTCCTGCCGGGTAACCGGGTCAACCCCGGTCGTGGGCTCATCCAGCAGGAGCACCTTCGGGTTATGGACCAATGCTGCCGCAAGTCCTAATTTTTGTTTCATCCCGCCTGACAGAAATCCGGCCCTCCGGTCAATATACGGATCCAATCCTACGAATTTCAAAATATCCAAACAGCGCGGATACCATTCACTCGACTTTAGACCCCGCACTTCGGCGAAAAAGCGCAGGTTTTCGAGTACGGTCATCTCCTCATACAAAGAGAAACGCTGCGGAAGATATCCTATCTGGGCACGTGCCTCTTCAGTATTTCGAAGGACATCGCAACCGCCGATTTGAATATCAACGGTCTCACCATCACTGGTTGGATCAGGCCGGTAAGCGCCGCAAAGCAAACGGATCGTGGTCGTCTTTCCGGCTCCATCAGGACCAACCAGACCATATATTTCCCCAGCGGCGACTTTTATACTAAACCGGTTTACCGCACGCGAATCAATGAAGGTCTTGCTGATATTTTGAGTCTCAATCAGCGCGCCCACCGCTTATTCCTTAAACTCCACATCCGCCGGCATTCCCGGTTTTAATTTCCCATCCTCATTCCTTATGGAAAGTTCCACGGCAAAAACAGTCGAGCGGCGGCCTTCCCGAGTCTGCACGTTGCGCGGTGTAAATTCACCCTGGTCCGAAATATACACTACAGTCCCATTAAATAATTCTCCTGGAAACGAATCAACCGTAACACCTGCATCCTGACCAAGTTTGATGCGCCCATATCGATCCTCAGGCACATATACAGTGATCGTCAGATTATCCAATTGCCCGATCGTCATGACCGGCGCCCCGGGTTGAATTACCTCTCCGGGTTCGACGTTACGGCTGATCACCACACCCGCTATCGGGGCGTGGACGACCAATTTTTCCATTTGGACTTCAATTAAATCCAATTCCGCACCCGCTTGAGAAACCGAGGTTTGAGCCTGTTTCAGTCTTGCTTGAGCCTGTTCAACACCCACTTCAGCTTGCAGTGCAGCGTCCTCGGCTTGTTTTGGCGCCACTTTGATCGCCTTTATTTGCACTTCAAGTAAAGCAACTTTATCTGGATCTGGCCCATCCTCTAGATCAGCTAACTCCTGAAGCGCTTTATCCTGGGTGGCCAGCGCTTTTTCCAATTCCGTTTCATACTCCAGCCGCCGGACAGCTGAATCATAATCGCTCTGCGCTTCCTCAAGTTGCTCCTTTAAATCCTCCCTGGTCGGGTCGCTGCTGGATTTGTATTTATATGGTTCGAAACGGTCTCTAGCCGCATCCAGCCTTTCCTTCATCACAATAACTGCTTCCATGGCAGTATAGTCCTGTTGGTTCGTTGGGACAGTGTAATTGTCCAGCTGGTACTGCGCCTCACGAACAGCCCGGTTGACTGCCGCAACCGCTCGCAGAGCTTCTCCCTTAGCGACAGCATGGTTCTCATATAATTCATCAAGCGCCTGTTGAGCAGAAAGCAGTTCAGCTTCAGTAGAGGCGTTTACCGCTTCAATATTTGTTTCAGCCGCGCCCAGGGAGGCTTTCGCCATGTCAAGTCCGGTTTGGGCTGTCAATAGATTTGAGTTAGCGTTTTCGAGCGCGGTCAGTGCCCGCTGGTGTTGTGACTGCAGCAGTACATCGTCAAGCCTCAATAGCTCGTCATTTGCCTGCACCGACTGGCCTTTCTCCACCATAACCTGTGCCACCCGACCAGGTTGTTCGGGCGCGATCAATACTTCCACCGCTTCGATCGTTCCGGAAGCCTCTAACGGGATATCAGCTGAAGCATCACGACCAAAGAGCCAATACCAGCCTCCTGCACCGATCAGAATTGCAAGGAACAATATAGGGATAATTATTCTTTTGCGATCGTGCATCAATACCTCCAAAATCTATAAACCGGGTCACTTGCGGTAATGCCATCCTCGAGTAAAAAGCCGTTAATCCAGGCGTTTGCGAAAACGTAAAGAAGCGGCTGTCATCAATGCCAGTCCAAAAATAATTAAGGCGATAATTTCTCTCCGCAGTACCCACGCGCCGACATCTTTGAGCATAAGCGAACGGATAATGACCAAATAGTAGCGCAAAGGGATCAGGTACGATATCCACTGCAGCGCTTCGGGCATTGCCTCCAGCGGGAAAAACACACCGGACAGGAAAAACGCAGGGAGCAGGGTCATCCAGACAATAAGCATGGCTTCCTGCTGGGTGTTTGCTAAGGTAGACGCCAGCAGTCCAATCCCCAGACTTGACATCAGGAAAAGTGCGGATAACGCCAGGATCAAAATCAAATTACCCCGCACGGGTACACCAAACCACCAATGACCCAGCGCCAGCACTTCCAAGATATTGAGAAAAGCCAGGACTACATAAGGCAGCAGTTTACCCACAATCAATTCCCAGGGGCGGATTGGCGTAACGATCAATTGTTCTATGGTACCGCGTTCACGCTCTTTAACAATCGCTGTGGCGGTCAATATGGACGTTAAAGCGTACAAAATCAGCGCGATTACGCCCGGGATCATATAATAGGCGCTGATAAGATCCGGGTTATACCAGACCTGTGATCGCACAACAACCGGGGGTTTTAATGCAGCAGTTTGACCGCTGCGAATGAGCCGCTCTGAGAGCATCGCGGTGGCATGCTCCTGCCCGATAAGCTGCGCAGCAGACAGTGCGGTAGAGGCTACCGCCGGATCACTTCCGTCAAGAATGAACAAAACCTCGGCTGTCCCGCTAGTCTTAAGCTGGTTTGTATAATCTGGCGGGATGACCAACCCGGCACGCGCCTCGCCCCCATCAATTAATAACCGTAGTTCATCCTCCGAACCCACATCATAGGTGAGTGCAAAATAATCCGCAGCGCGATAGGCATTCAGCAGTTCCCGGGCTGCCGGACCTCGATCCTGGTCATATACCGCCATGGTTACATTGCGCACATCATTTGTCGCTGCATATCCCAACAGGAACAACTGCATAATTGGCATAACTAGCACCAGCACCAGTGTGCGCGGATCTCTGACGATCTGGATAAATTCTTTTCGGATCAGTGAAGTTAATCGAGAATTTAACATATAGAATTAAAAATTGAATGTTCAGTTATCTGCGAGTATTCCGTGCAAATAAATATCAATGAAATATTCAAGCGCTTTATCTTGAAATTCCGAAGGAGCTTGTCGCGCCAGGACGATATCCGTAATTTTATAAGAAATGAACATACCCAAGAAAGTTCGAATAAACATCATGGGGGGAATAGGTTTCAATCTCCCCGGATCGAGATCCTTGACGCGTTCCACAATTTGTAATTCAACTGGGACGAGTTCGGATATGAGTTCATTGATGTGTTGGCTGTTGAATTCCACAATTTCGATAAACATCAAATTCATAAAACCAGGACGCTGCTCTAAAGCAGTCAACATACGTTCAAATGCGTCCCGAACAACCTGCTCCGCGGTATCCCCCTGAGCCTCAAGCATGGCTGGAATAACCTCATGATATGGGTGATACTCTAGAAAAACTTGCTTGAATACCTGCTGTTTACTGTCAAAGTGATTATAGAGGCCGCCAAGGGCAATATTTGCAGCCCTGGCAATCTGGCGCATGGAGGTACCGTGATAGCCTTGCTTGACAAATAAATCATTTGCCGCGCGAATAATGTCTTGCTTCTTCTGTTGGACTTTATCTAGAGAATGGTTTGACACTGGACAGCCCTTTTATGAACGAACGTTCGTTCATATTTTAAAGAGTATTATAAAAATGTCAAGACCATTTGGAGGTCCCTTTTATTTTTGATTCAAAACAGCCCAGCGGTCACATGCTGGGCTATGCGAATAAACTCCCATACATCTATTAAGTTATTCAGTATATAGTTCATCCACGCGGGCTGCCATAATAAAATCATTTCGATGAAGCCCTTTAACGCTGTGCGTCCACCACGTAACCGTAACCGCTCCCCACTCGGTCAACAATGCCGGGTGATGATCCTGCGCTTCCGCTAACTCTCCAACTTTATTTGTGAAAACAATTGCGCTTTTGAAATCTTTGAACTCAAATTTTCGTTCCAATCTTTGGATGCCGTCCACCTCTAACACATTCCATCCCGGGATATGTGTCATCAATTCATCGACTTCACCTTCATTCAGCGCCGGTACATTCCGCCCGGGTCGAGTGCAGGATTCCTGAGCCAATCTCGTCATATTGTTTATTCACCCAGCGAAGACACGCTGCGCAGCAAACCCAAAACCAGTACACCCAACTTCACACCCTCCCCCGCGCTGATCTGGGGTGGTCCTTCCCGCTCATTAGATTTGATCAATAAATATGCTGCGCCCATTCCTACCAGGGCTCCGAGTGCAGCGCCAACCATAAGCACACGCGGCTGCCAGTTTTCGCTCTCTACGATTTCATATTCCTGTTCGCTCATTATGAATCCTCTCTGACAATATTAATTTTCATAGTACCCCAGAAAAATACAGCAGCTTTATCTGCTGATTTACAAATATGGGGGATGTATTTTTCATTTGCCTCGCAAACTGCGGACTAACTGGTGCACTGAAGCCGATATCGAACGGGTTCGCAAGATCGGCTCAACCGCCTTGTCGCTGAACTGGCTTACATATACACCGACTGCTAGAAAATAATTCAGAATTAACCGGGAGTATCCGGGCAGCACTTTCAGCATGCGGAAGAGACCGTAAATAAAGGCCGCATTGATTGCGATCACAATCAAAGACACAACCAGCTGTGGGGAAATCAGCCAGATGAGAGCAGTATCTGCACCTTTACTCACCCAGTAATTTGTTCCGCTGATGGTCAAGATCATAAGCAGCAGAACGAGTACCGCGCCAACAGCAATTGGAAGGAAGACCTGCCAGATCATTTCATGATGATGGCGTGCCTCGGTGACTGGATTGGGTTCCGGCAACTCGAAGCTCTCCTCAACTACATTTCCCGGCTGCTGAGTTGATCGGGTTGAAAAGCCGCTCACTTCTGGTGGCTTTTTATCTTTGGAGTTTTCCATGACAATTTATTTTAACACGACTTTATAAAAATGATCTGTATAAATGACTTGCCGGGATTACTGAGTGTGCTAAGCTGAATAAACCTCGCTCTTTAACTCAGCCACATATGGCAGGGTCCGGTATAAATCTGCGTAGTCAAGACCATACCCGACCACCCAAACATCCGGAATGGTAAACCCGAGATAATCAATCTGTGTCCTTACTCGGTCACTTTCTTTCTTCACCAATGCACATGTATGGATGGATGCCGCATCCCGCCCCTTCAAAATGCGCATCAGGTAATCCAACGTGTGCCCGGTATCGACAATGTCCTCCACGACAAGGATATGCTGCCCTTCAACCGGCTCGCGCAGGTCCATAAGAATACGGACAGCGCCGGACTCAGTAGTTCTCCCATAACTCGACAATGCCATAAAATCGACAATATGCTTGAGTTTAAGCTGGCGCGTTAAATCAGCCAGGAAAATAAAGGCGCCCTTCAATATACCGATGATGTATAGGCGGTCGATGTCTTTGAAATCTTCAGATATCTCCTGAGCCATTTCACCGACACGTTTTTGTATCTCTTCCTGGGATACCAATATACGGACCAAATCGGGATGCAACTCTGACATAGGTTTTCCTCTCTTAGCTTTTATTCGGATTCATTACAAATACATCCTTCCAAATTTTACACCAGATTCATTTACAGGTATTTTATGCCTTGCTCCATAGATACCAACCATGTAAAATTTCAATTCGCATCACTTTTTCACAATTAATTCCAGTACAACACACATGATTTATAATCAAGAGCATCACTTGTAATCACAACGAACTCATTAATGACTACTTTCCGCCGTTATTTACAAAATGAAGGTACGCTGTTCTTTGGCGCCGCTTTAATATGTCTTGCAATAATCGGTACCTGGATCATTTATTACGCCACGGTCTGGGGGGTTGGTTTCATCGATTGGGATTCATTTAATTACATAGCCGTTGCTCGCAGTTTGGCTCAAGGACGCGGCTTTATATACCCCACCGATCCAGATACTTATGCACCATTGACGAATTTTCCACCCATGTATCCACTTGTCTTATCAATATTTGAGTTGGTGAATATCGATGCGGTGAATGGCGCACGATATCTCAACGCGTTACTGTTCGGATTGAGCAGCATCCTGGTTGGGATAACCTTAAAAATAGAAACAAGTTCATCAATTTTCGCTCTGTTGGGGTCATTTCTGGTCATCACATCCAGCACGCTGGTCTTCTTTTACTCTTTTGCCCTGGCGGAAGGCTTGTATATCTTTTTCACCCTGTTGGGATTTCTATTTCTTCTTTTCTATATCAAAACCAACAAACGATATTACCTGATCCTGTCTGGGTTGATCATCGGGATGTCCATCATGACCAGGTACGTTGGGGTTGCCAATATACTCACCGCAGGATTCGCGCTTCTGGTATACAAAAAACGTCGCTTTACCCACAAACTGCTTGATTTAGGCATCTTTATGATATTAACCTTTGGGCCAATTTTGTTATGGCAGTTCCGTGAAATACCGGTAGTGGCGGATTTAGATGCTGCCATGCAGCCATCCGGTATAAGTGGATTTGATATCAACCTAATATTTCAACAGAATTACCGATATATCTACTTGGTAATTTTCCATACACTTTACAGCTGGTATTTTCCAGAAAAGCTATACCTGGGTTTTGAAAAGGAGCACTTAATCCTGGCTCTAGCCGGTTTCTCAGCACTTCTGGGTGGAATGCTGATTTATGGAAAGAAGGTAAAACAGGATACTGCCTATGGGCTTAAAGAAATCCGAAATGGACACCCAACTGTTTTCGTTTACGCGAGTTTCTTCCTAGCCTATTTCGGTGTAATTATCGGCATAACGATGATTGGAAAAGTTGTGATTGTCGAACGGGTATTTATACCCATCTTACTTTCAACAACAATTATCTTCGTGAGCGTTTTGTCATACTTGTGGCAGCTTGAGTGCAAATATCTGCGTGTGCTGGCAGGATTGGTTTCAGTATATTTGGTACTTTTTTCAATGTGGACATTCGTTGAAGATGTCCCAACAATTCACAACCAGGGGTTAGGGTTGGGGAGGAAATCCTTCCAAAACAATACTTCAATGCAACTGCTCAAAGAACTATCGCCAGACAGGATCATCTACAGCAATTACCCCTGGGCGCTTTACCTGCACACGGGTGAGATAGGCTACCGCTTGAACAAATTCTCCCCTGAAAAAGGCCAAAAAGAGGATGCGATCGTCGCAATATTCTCTTATGAATCCGTATCGAACCCGGAGTTTGCCGCAAAGTATTCCGAGAAATTAGAACTTCTCGAGAGTGACCGGCATATAGACGTCTACCTGTTCAAGCCCTGATCCATTCTCAAGCTTCTACTTTCGCCAACTTTTCACCAGGAATCCCGCTGCCAATCCGGCACAGATTATCAAAGCGACCATCCCCGCGCTTACCACATTCCGTCTCGGCAAACGCTGCCCAGCTGAATTCTGTATTTTAATAGCCTCAAGGCGAGATGGGTGGTGTACTTCGGAAACTGTAGGCAAAGGTGTTCTTTGAATTGTAGTTGCCGGGTCGGTCATCTCAAGCGCCTCTTGATGTTCGCCCACCGCAGGTAAGTATACCTGTGTTTCGGGAGCGAACGGTAAAATCCTACCCCCACTTTTTTTACCATATACGGTCAGGACGCCGGCCTCCGGAATGCTCAAGCGTATGGATTGGTTATCAATCAATAGCATATCAGGTTGATCGATATCAAATTCTGACGATGTAGTGTATTTGAGGCCGTATTTTCCACCCGGTAAACCTCTGAGTTCGAACGCACCTCCAGAATCTGCCAATACGATGATGACATAACTGCCATCCGGGTTGATAAAAGCAAGCGGGTCAAATACTTTGCTGCTGCTCTGCGCCTCGATTCGAACGGCATACCTCCTGATAAATTTAAAGTATTGGCGTAAGAACCTGGTCCTCTCCCCGATTTGCACCCTAGGATTTTCGGGATCTTGAGTATCAACGGGAAAATATGCTCCGCCATCATCCCCCTCACCGCAATACCCCAATGTAAATTGCTGCCAGCTAACATTCGAACCATCTCGAAGGTCCTCGTGCAGTTCCCGGTAATCCCCACCAATATGTTCAAGCATAGCCGTATCGATTTGATGCAGCGCGCCTCTCTCCGCAATGGCGTGCAAATTCTCCGCCGATGCACCGCTGTAACGATGATAAGAGAATTCCCCCAGGTATTGCGCTGCGCCCGGAACCTTTATCATCTTATCAAAATACCTAATCGCCGATCCCATATCTGCATTTGACGGCGCGACAAATGTTGGTTCGAAACCGTTCGTTTCCAGACGCTCAGCCGCCGCGATGATCGCATTACCGATCAATTCTCCATCCCACTCGGATGCATTGTCCGGCTCGAGGATCACTTCCCAGGCATCGGGGACCAGTCCATACTCCTCTTTCAGATGCAGGCTGGCAGCCAGGATAAATTCTGCATATTCCTGCGGGTCCTTATGGTGGTACTCCAACCCGGGCAAATTTTGCTTCGTAAATGCAACATAGGTCAGATTGATAAACAAGCGTTCTCCGTTCGCCTCGACCCTGCCTCGAATAGGAAGGACTACATTTTCAACCGCTTCGTCCAGCTCAGAAAAATGAAATCCATCCCAATTTAATTCTAATGGATTATCATTGTCGTTAACAGTTGAGTATCGTACACCCCTCCACATTGGATGATCGATAATCTCTGCCTGGTAGTCGGACCAATAATCGCGCTGATTTTCGGCGCCGCTTTTCACCTGCAGCCGCAGCCGGTTTATCCCTAAATCACCAACCGCCAAATCGAAGAGTTCGTCTTTATAATTTTGAAACCCATCGCATTCAGTTTGCCCTGCCTGGGCTGTCGCTTCCCAGCCGGCGATGGTTTGATACTGAATGGTTGGATCAATTTCAATCACAACCTCATCGGAATCTAAGGTAAAAAATAGCAGACCCAAAACCAACCTTTCAATTATGAATAATCCAAAGAGGAAATATTCGGTCATATGAATAAATGCTTTGCCATGGCTTCAAGAATGTTAAAATCTACGGCTCTATCTCTCCGCTTGACCCGTTTCACAATATGGGAAACGAAAATACCAGATAGCCAGAATTAAGACTCCCAGCATAATCAATACCTGCCATGCTGAAACCCATTCAGGCAGGTACCCTAAACGTTCCAGCGTCGTAAGCCACGGTAAACGAGGCCCTTTGGTTGAAATAACGATTAAGGATTCAAAAATACCCCAGCCCTGCTCAACATCCCGGTACATAGCCAGAGACCATGACCAGTAAGCGGCAACCACACTGAAGGAAACCGCCAGCCAGGATGACAAAAGTAACAAAACATCCGCCGAGATCAAAAACAGGAACGGCACTGCAGGCACCATATGGCGGATGCCGCTGTTAAACTGCAGCCGGCTGAATTGATTGGCAGATGTGAAGATCAATAAACATATCGTGAACAGGAGGATTACAAAGGTCTCCAGGTTCCCGATTAGTCTGGGCGACCGGCTGTTTTCCGAATTCTTACGAAACCAGGCCGGGAAGTAAAGCGCTAACAGCAGAATTGGCGCGGACATGAATAGACCATAGCGGTATCCAAAGGTGTTGTTCCACAAAAGATCAAGCTTGGGCAGGTCTATTCCCTGGTAGCCGTAAATCGAATACTGCGTGGGCGGCATGTAATGCTGTGCAGGGTAGAAGGGATTGCCGAACACAGACCACTGGTAAGCCAGCAGGATCGCAGCGCTCACGAACACGCCCAGCGCAAACCAAGCCAAATCATGCCGCGATTTCCGATCATCTGGGTAAGACCGCCAGCGCAAATATGCATACAAAGTCATGACAAGCACGACGACCAACCCGCTGTAATCCAACACTACTGTATAACCTGCCAGCGCGCCGGAGATGAAATAGCGCGGCTTTCCTGGATTTTTTGGATCGTCCCAAGGCTGCCAAAGGCACAAAAACGAGAAAAAAGCGAAATACGCCGTCAGCAGATTGTGGTTCAACTGCGCGGTCCGGTAAAAAATCGGGGTGGCGAAAGCGTAAACCAGTGACAGCAGCAGCCCTTTCTTGACAGAACCGGTCAAGTTTGCCAGAACATAGAACATAAGCACAACACTCACTGCTGAGAGCGGCGCCATCAAAAAAACCTGCATCACGCCTGCTGCCAGACCAAACTTGACATCCAATCCGCGCTGGTATGCCTCCTGGTAAAATTTCTCTGCCAGCGGATATATCGTATCGTACTGCGGGGGTTTAACTCCAGTTGAGTCCTGGTGTGCTTCCACCCGATGGACAATAAAGTCAATTGCTGGTCGGGCCAGGCTATAAGGGATAGCGCCTAAAATGGACGCGCCGGGGTTGTTGTTAATATATGCTCCGCCTGTTGGCAATTCGAAAATATCCGGATGCAGCCCGGAGTACTCCGAGACATCAAAACTCAAATGGTCGCCCAGGCTCAAAGCGGGGTAAATCTCGCGTACCGTGTTGGTCGCAAAATGAAGCCCATATATCAACCAGCAGGTGATGAATAACCGCACCGCGGCGCTGCTGAGATTGTACCGCCACGGGATTGGTTCTGGTTTTAATCTGCTTTGGTTTTCAACGGCGCTGGTTGTGTGTGGATGGACTGCTTTTTCAGGTGAGTGCATAGAGTATTCAAATAGTGTTGTTCAAATACAATAAAAACCTGTCAATAATAGCGACAATTATGTTATTAATAGATGCTCACAAATTTTTTCCAGGTTCATTCACCTGGACAAATTGCTCTGGAGGCTCTTCTTCAATTTTTGCGATTTCGTCAAAAGGAATTGTTACTCTCTCTTCCTGTGAGAGAGCAACCGGTTTTTGCCACAGCTTTGCTCCCAAAATCACCCGCAATAAGGCGGTTGGTTGGTATACGATACTGGGCCACATGAATATTTCAGTGGTGCACCAGCACTCTTTTCTGGCAATGCTTTCACGCAAATCTTTTGCTTCCTTTGAATTCCATATCCTTTTGAATGAATCCTCCCGCAGGTTGCCGATTGGTTCATGGATCTCGCACACGCCGACATCACCGTTAGCGTATACAACTCCCGCCAGCACTCCCGCCGTGCACGGCACGAATTGAGTCTCGCGTTGGATGGTCTTAATTTTCGTCCACTGCAGCATAGGTTCTACACTGGTGCCGTAGCGACCTTCCTCCCGCGGCGCCCAAAGCCTGCGGATATACGCGTAGAGTTCACCATACTGGCGCAGGTGCGGACCTTGAAGGGTGGAATCTTTACGGTCGCCTCGAATAATCGCCAGGTTATGGTGATCCATCTGCGGGCACCGCTCAAACAGGAATGTCGATAGCCGCTTAATTTCTTCCATATTTCGATCAGTCGCGGTTGAAATGCAGTGTATGCGCAGTCGCGGTTCACTTTCCTGTAATTTTGCCAGCGCCTCGTAGGTTTCGATCGCATTCTTAAAGGCATTCCTGGTAACTCGAAATTCATCGTGGAACTGCGGCATGCCGTCCAGGGACAGCTCGACGACAAAATACTCAAGCTCTGGCTCTTGCATGATATCCACAATCGCATTAACTGTACGCTCGGTGAAGAAACCGTTGGATGGCACATAAATCTGGCGCACACCATTCTGGCTGATAAACTGACGGCAAATCTCAGCAAACTCTTTTCGTAAAAACGGTTCTCCGCCGGAGATGCTCAAATTCTCGATTTTGCCCAATGACCTGGAGAGTTCAAAGATCTCATCCTTCGTCAGATCATCTTTACTGTTCAGGCTGCGCCAGTAAAAACAATGCGCGCACTTCATGTTACAGATAGAATTAATAAACAACGTCAAAAATGGCGGCGTCGATGGTTCACCGTAATTCTTGGAGGTGATACTCATGTGCCGAATGATCCGTTTAAAAAAGTTCACTCATATCTCCAGAATTATTTCTTACCAGTTATTCCAAATATACATTTTTGATATTGATCTTTTTACTCTTATTCATGGCCGGTGGTATAACCAGCCATTTCCCCTAACGCGTATGCATATGTAATTAGAAACAATTGTGGGAGACAGGACAACAAATTTTTTCGGTTTCTCCCATCCCGGGAAGCCTTAAGTATTATACGGCCTAGCATCAAGAAAGGAATTAATGGGCTGATGAGAATACGGAACAAACGCTGGCCTAAAGACCTATCTTTTATCCGAACACTGGCAAACAATCTCCCCCAGGCGAACCTCTCTTTTATAGTTGCCTTTAATGCCAGGCCTCCCCAATCCTGATTCACTACAATATCAGGTCGCAACCAGAGTGTTTCGCCTATTTCTGAAAGTTTCCAATTAACAACAACCTCCACATATCTGTCTTCCCAGAATTCCTTTATTGAATTCAGAGCTTCTTTTTTATATGTGACATTTACGTCAGATAAATATGCAGCAGTTCCTTCTGGAAGGGGGAGCTGGTACCTGCCAAAATCAAGATAGTATGCTGCAGTATTAACTGCTCCTTTACCAACATGTTCTATTGCGCCGCCAATTACAGCATGAGTCAGTTTGTGCGCTGACACTACCCGATCGCACCAATCTGGACCAGGAACTCCATAATCATGTAAAAGACCTACGACTTTCCCCCTGGCAGCCTTCAAACCCTGTGCAGTCCGCTGGTCATAGATTTCGTGCTGCGCGCTGTAAGAGCTAGCTGGCGAATGAGTTTTAATCTCTCCAATATCCAGGAACTTCACATCCGGGAATTTACTTTCAATTCCATCAATGTAGGTTATCAACGAATCACACGGAACGATAACTTCAATGGACTTATTCCTGACTTGGGGGATAAGAGAATCTAAACATCGAATTAATTGCTTTTTTCCTGAAACAATTGTAACAATTATAGACAGACTTAACCCGCTGTCACTTTCAATTGAAGTGTCCATCGCAAATAATTAACTATCCAACTCTCCGCCCCCACGCCAAAAAATTAAGCGTATGTTGGTAAACAGATCTGGTTGTAAAACAGCCATTAAAATAAGGTAAATTACCAGACCGATCGCGCCGGCGAATAAAATGTTAACCTGCATCAAAAAATATATTGACGCCGAGAGAATAATACCTGCGATTAATGGTTTCCAAACATTGACAAGCACCGGTGTTGGGACTATCAAACGTTTCACATACAAGTATGCGGCCAGCCAAATAACTGCCTCTGAAATCACCAACGATACAGCAGCGCCTAGTAGACCATACCGCCCAATCAGCAAAAGATTTAGCATCACATTCACAACCACCCCGATAACAGCGCTGTAAAATTCATATTTCTGTTTGTCGTAACCGATTAATGTATAGCGAAAATGCCCGCTCATCAAAGCCAGCGGGATCAACCAGATCAACACTGCGAATATTCGGGAGGCGCCCGCGTAATCTGCTCCAAAAATTAAAGTGATTCCAAACTCTGCGAACAACACACCAAAGATAGCAATAATAATTCCTCCCCAGGCTGCAATTTGAAGGGAAATTTTCATCAGTCTCAAAAGAGCATCCACTGGCTGTTGGCTGGTACGTGATATAGACGGCAGCATGTTGTAAAAATAAAGCCATACAAATGCGTGCAGGGCAACCACAATCCGGTGGGCAGCGGTAAACCAACCCAGTTCGACTCCCCCGATCACAAATCCTAACAGGATCGTAGCGAAGTACATCTTGATTGCCCAAACCAGTTCGCTTGCTCCGATCGGGATAGCTTTGCGGTAAAGTGCGAAAGCATCCAATATACGCGCCTTGTAGCGTGGGAAACCAAATAAATGAATGATAGCTGCCATCAAAATGACTGCCACACTTAATTGAGCTGCGCCTTCGATGAACGGAACCAGCCATATCTGTTGGGAACTATGAACCAGCAGGAACACCAGACCAGTGAACACCGACCAGCGCGTAAGAGAAGCCAGCGCAAAGTACTGCATCATGTCCCGCCCCTGAAATATCCATTGGGTCAGCCAGGGAAGGATCAGCATAACAAGGCCGTATAGAAAAATCAGTGTTTTTACCTCACGCGGCAGGTGAATAAACATCGCAAGAAGAGCAAGAAAAACAAATGCGATCAAGGCCAAAATTGAACGCCCCAACGTGATATTAACAAATAATCTTGGCAGTTTATCTTTATCCTTGGCTAATTCACGTGCGCCGATATAGCTCAATCCACTGTCAACAAATAGATGAACTACAAAATAGATCGCAATCGCAAATTCAAGGGAGCCGTAACTTTCAGGACCGAGCACCCGCGCCAGGTAAGCCAGTGCGACAGCAGCCAGGACCTTACTGATAAACTCACCCCCGGATAAGATCACGTAATTGGTAGCCAGACGGGGCATGCGCAGAATACGTTGCATTAAATCGACACTTCCTTAATCTTCAACCACATGGGATTCAAAAATTCGTCTGAAATTCCCCCACTGTTCACGGTTAAAAGTCCCATCTTCCCTGAGACATTCCACCGCGCTGTATGCCATATAGAGCGCATGGTGGGTGTTGTCGTGCGCGAATAAACCCTGGCGTCCAAACGTGAGCAGCCCCGGAATTTCCTCGATCATATCATCCAGTTCGTTGAAGTAACGTTCATATCCCTGGCGGTAAATTGGATAGGCATATCTCAGACGGCGTACCAGAACTTCAGATATGCTAATTGTTATGGGTATACCCGCGTTTGCAAGGGCATCCCTGACCAAATCCCCCAGTTTTGCATCTGGATAATCCCATTCCGGATCATCTGTGGAGCACGGGAGTTCTGCGCATATCACAGTCCGTTCATCAGGAACCTGAGCTGCGCTGTAATTCTTGGGTTCCGATAAACGAGAAATGCGTATACTGCTTTCAGGAAAATAGTGCGCATCATATTCGCTGAATTGGTCGCTCTCTAGGACGAGGTAAATCAAAAGCATTGCCCGGTAATCTATGCCATTGGCGGCAGTTATTAATTGCTCCGGAATCTCTGGTTGTAAACTGCGCGCCAGTGCAGTAATCGGGATGGTAGACCACACAAGATCTGCATTAACGGCTTCTGCTTTCCCGTTTTGTTCATAGATGACTTCGATCGAATTTTCCCCTTTAATATTAATGCACTTCACTTCAGCTCGCAGCAGGATATCGGCACCCCGCTGCAAAGCATGCTGGTAATAAGCCTGGGAAATCTGTCCAAACCCCAAACGCGGGTAGAAAAATCGACCGCTTGCCTTAGATTTCATACTGGCGCCGGAGGGCAGCGCTTTCCGGATCATCTTGGTGAGTGAATTGTTTGATACCCGCCGCTGCGCCTGTATCGCAGAAAGTTCCTCAGGCTCCAGTCCCCACAATTTGCGAGCATAAGGGAAATAAAAATCCCGGCAGATCGTTTTTCCAAGGTCCTTCTGCATAACTGAAGCGAAATTCTGCTCCCCAATTTCCTGGCGGGTTTCACCAGCCAATATCTTCCCTGCCAAATCGACTCCCACCCCCATTGAAAATCCCAATGGTGATCGCAGAACCAGGTCCAATGGCTGAAGCGGAAAATGGATCCACCGGCCGCGCAAGCGAATGCGGCCGTGACGCGGTCGGTCCAATAAATCATCACCAAGCATCGCACGGATATCGGCCAGAATCTCGGGAGCACAGCTGGGATGCAGCCGGTGACTGCCAAAATCCACATGTACGCCGGCTAATTCAAAACTGGCAGCATTGCCCCCTGCCCATCCATTCTTCTCAAGGGCTGTAACTTGAAAATTTGTGCGGCGAACCAACTGACTCGCCGCACCCAATCCAGCCGGACCCGCACCAAGAATAACGATGTGTGAATTTTCCTGCAAGCTCGGATTATCCTCCGTTTACCATACAAGTGGGAAATTAAAACTAATCCTGAATATTAAGACATATTTTCTGCTGTCTTAAACCAGGAATGGTACAAACATTTTTGTCTGCTGCTTATAATCCCTGTATTCGGGGAACGCCTTAGATAATATTGCCTCTTCGTCCAAAGCCTGTTTATATATTACAGGAAGTAAGCCTAATCCAAGGATTACCAACCATGAGTTTAACGCCAGTTCAAGACCAATTATCAGCAGCGCGTCCCCGATGTAGATCGGGTGGCGGATATATTTGTAAATCCCCTTGTTTACGAGATTTTGTTCGGGCAGTACCGTGAAATCTTCCAAATCGACCCAATTGTTTCCAAGCTGGATGCGGCCTATGATGGCTGTGATTAAACCTGTCAGGTAAATTAACAACCCAACGATTCGGATACCTGTTGGATTCCCGCTTATCGGCAGTATATCAGGTGTAAAAACTGTCTGAATAATTAAAAATACCAGGAACAGGCTCTTACCAAGTTTTATCCCGCTTTTTATATTAAATTCATAGGCTTGGTTCTGCTTCTGACGGGCGGCGCCTTCCCGCCTCTTCATCAACTCCCAAACCAGTTTATGTGTAAGCATGCCCAGCAGTAAAACAATTCGAAGCGCAATCATACGTTTATGTTAAATTTCCCTGCTTTATATTATTTTCAAAAGATACAGTGGTTTGTGAGATTTTATTCCAGTCCCTGTGACTGGGAACAAGGGGTCGATTATGTTGGGCAATCCTCCGAATAATACCATCCGCTACCATTCCAATCATCAGCAGCTGCAGTCCTACAAATAACAGCAAAACAGCTGAGGTGGAGAGAGCCGGCTGCAAAAAAAGTGCAAAACCCCATGATTCGTGTCTGGCAAAGAGCGCGGCAAAGTCATAAATCGCTTTCAGTACACCCAACCCACCCACAATTAAGGCCAGGGGTAAAAATATTTTCAAAGGATTAAACATCATTGACAACCGGATGATCAAGATTAGAAAATCCATAAAATGCCAGGGGACAATTTTTGATTTCCCAATCCGGTTCCGATAGCTTATTGGGATGTATTGCACATAATAATCATCCGCCATATACGCCAGCGTAACCGTCGAAGTAAACGAAAAACTGTTGGGAAGTATTGGGAAATACTGTCGAATACACTCGCCTCTGAAAGCGCGTAACCCAGAGTTAAGGTCTGGGATGGGCTGCTCCGCAATACGTGCCGCCAACTTCCTTAATAAAAATTTCGCTGGTTGACGAATCCATGGGCCGCTCACCTCCTCACCCACTCTCGCGCCAACCACCATGTCAGCGTTTTCTAATTCCCTCACTAATTCTGGTATATATTCGGACGGGTAAGTTCCATCGCCATCGATAATTACAATGAGGTCATTTGAGGCGGATTGGATTCCAGCCTTCAGAGATGCGCCATAACCCCTATTCTGATCATGAGAATAAACGTGCGCTCCAGCCTTTTCCGCCTCAATAGCCGTATTATCTTCCGACCCATCATTTATCACAATGATCTCATGCTCTAAATGATTTGACTCCATAACCTGCCGAACATCTTTCACCTGTCCTGCGATCCCCTGCTGCTCGTTATAAGCAGGAATAATTATTGAAACGGCTGGTCGGTCAGAGTTATTCACAAATTCTCTCAAAAATACGTAATATGTTTATTTCCAGCGTAGCGATTGGTTAACAAAAGCATTTTACACCATTGTCTGGCAGTGAGCTTCAGCAAATTCATTATCATTTGACCTTATCCGGAAGGACCCTCCGACAGGTAAATATAGATCGTCCCCTCCCCGACGGTGCCCTCAAATGTTTGTACCAATTGAAATTCAGCTTGTATCCTCTCCATCAATTCCGGATGAAGTGATTCCGACACAGGTTTAAAGGTGAAAACCACCCATGTGCGTTTGGACTGCTGGAGGACATCCTTGAATTCTGCGGCAGATTCAATCATCTGCCAATCTGTCTTATAGAATTCATCATACACAAATCCAGCAAGGTCAAAGCTTACAACCGAATCCCCCTCCTGAGTCTGTGATAATAAATAATTATATGCTCCCTGGTAATCTTGCTTAGGACCATATGCAAAGGGAACGGAGGCTGCCGAAACCAATATTAACCCTATGCACAAACCCGTTCCCAACCAGGTGGATTTTACCTTTGAAAGGTTAATCAGTCTGCCAACCATCTCGCCCGATCGCATTGTACCTCGTATGAGTACGAGAACCCCAAAACCAAATACGAAAAAAAAGAAACGCGGCCACAGGTGGTGCCCGACCGCTACTACAACCGCCGCGCCAATGACGGAGGGAATTACAAGAAACATATCAACTTCCAGCCTGGAGCGCAGATAGCTGATTACACCCACCGCGAACAAGATTAACGCCCCAAGTACAAAAATAATATTCGACAGTCCAATATTTAAACCTTCAAAAATCTCCCAGAGAGTCCAGAGCGGATTCTTCCATTCAGAGACGACACTCACCTCGCTGCCCCCGATTGTGCTCAACATTTGTGATAGGACAGGCGCATGCATTATGATGGTTAGAAAGCCAATTCCCCCAAAACCAAACAAGAGACCTTTCCACCATTTTGTATTTATTTCACTACGTGTGATGAGGATACGATACAAGTAAACAAAAAATTGCCCCAGTATCATAAATCCCATGGTGAGATGCGTGTAAACTCCCAATGATGCGGTAATTGCATACAGTACCCAGCTGCTCAACGTGTTTTTTCTTATCGCTACCAGCAGCAGCCAGCTGGACAGGATGGACCAGAATAGCAATCCGGAATAACCGCGCGCATTCTGGCTGAACCAGACGTGATGGTATGAAAAGGTCAACAACCCTGCAGCCAGCAATGCCTCTCGTCTATTGGAGACTTCTCGTCCTAAGAAATACACGGATGGGATGCTTAAGATGCCGAAGATGACCGCCGGCAGCCTCAAAGCCCAGTTGCTCTCCTTAAAGATTTGGAAGGTAAGTTTAGCCAGTAAGCTGTATAAGAAATGCTGGTTTTCAGAATCGTAAGAAGTAATGATCTCGCCAACCGGCAATCTGGCGTAATTTACATACGTCAAAATTTCGTCCAACCAGAGCCCTGCATTTAGCTGGTAAACGCGTAATCCAACTGCAGCCGTTATCAGCATCAGCAGTATCAAAATTGGCAGCCAACCGCGTTCAATGGTTGATTCTGTAGTTCTATTTTTTATCTTCATTAAGCTTATGTTTATTCAATTGTGTGTTC
>Ga0180438_10003463_pt1 | contig 23869 bp, 16 predicted proteins | sample SS_ome_12_FD_132455 | JGI IMG/M metagenome (GOLD analysis project Ga0180438, IMG submission 132455) | Hypersaline lake sediment archaeal communities from the Salton Sea, California, USA - SS_3_D_2 metaG | ecosystem: Environmental > Aquatic > Non-marine Saline and Alkaline > Hypersaline >...
AATTCCAGTACGCCCGGTACATGATGATCAGCTCGTCGCGTCCCGGCGCGATGCCGGCCAACCTGCAAGGGCTGTGGAACCACAGCAACCGGCCGCCCTGGCGGAGCGACTACCACACGGACGTGAACGTGCAGATGAACTACTGGTTCGTCGACGCGGCGAACCTGCCCGAGTGCTTCGAGCCGCTGGCCGAGTGGGTCTGGTCGATCCGCGGCGTGCGGCGCGACGAGACCAAGGCGGCGTTTGGCACGCGGGGCTGGATCTGCCACGCGGAAAACGGCCCCTTCGGCGGCTCCACGTGGAAATGGTCGAAGGGCGACGCCGCCTGGGTGGCCCAAAACCTGTGGGACCATTACGCCTTCACCCGGGACAAGGAGTATCTGCGCACGCGGGCGTACCCGATCTTCAAGGAGCTGTGCGAGTTCTGGGTGGACCACCTCAAAGAGCTGCCCGACGGGACCCTGGTCTCGCCCAACGGCTTTTCGCCGGAGCACGGGCCGCACGAGGACGGCGTCTCGTTCGACCAGCAGTTGGTGTGGGACCTGTTCACCAACACGATCGAGGCCTCCGAAGCCCTGGGCGTGGACGAGCCGTTCCGCCAGCAGATCGCGTCGATGCGCGGGCGCCTGCTGGGGCCGCAGATTGGAAGCTGGGGGCAATTACAGGAATGGATGGTCGATCGCGACGACCCCAAGGACAAGCACCGGCACCTGTCGCACATGATCGCGGTCCACCCGGGCCGGCAGATTTCGCCGCTCACGACGCCGGAACTGGCCCAGGCCGCCCGGGTGTCGATGAACGCCCGGGGCGACGCCTCGACCGGCTGGAGCCGGGCGTGGAAGATATCGATCTGGGCCCGGCTGCACGACGGCAACCGCACCTACAGCATCCTTCACGGGATGCTCCAGAACATGATCCACCCGAACCTGTTCAACACCCACCCGCCCTTCCAGATCGACGGCAACTTCGGCTACGCGGCGGGCGTGTGCGAGATGCTCCTGCAATCGCACACAGGCGTGATTCACCTGCTGCCCGCCCTGCCCGACGCATGGTCCACCGGCAGCGTGCGGGGCATCCGCGCCCGCGGCGGGCTGGAGATCGACCTGGCGTGGAGGGACGGCCGGGCCACGTCGGCCGTGCTGCGGGCGACCGTTGACGGCCGCCACACGCTCCGCGCACCGAAGGGCCAACAGATCGACGGCCCGGCCACCATCGAACTGAAGGCCGGCGAGACCCGCGAGGTCCGCTTCCGGTGAACCGCCGTGGGCTCACGATCGCCCCCTTTTTCCGAGGAGATTCCGATGAGAGACTTCTTTCGAGCGACGGGGTATCTCGGCGTCCTCTGCGCCGCGTTCTTCTGGGTTACGGTTGCCTCGGCCCCGGCCGCAACGCGGGGCGAGGAGATACTCGATGCCGCCGGAGTCCAAGGGGGGCTGGTGGTCCACCTCGGCTGCGGCGACGGCAAGCTGACCGCCTCGCTGCGAGCCAACGACCGCTACCTCGTCCAGGGACTGGACGCCGACGCGAAGAACGTCGCCGCGGCCCGGGCACACGTCCAATCGCTCGGCCTGTGCGGTCCCGTGTCGATCGACATGCTCCGCGGCGGGAGCCTGCCCTACGCCGAGAACCTGGTGAACCTCGTGGTCGTTGAGGACCCCGGCCAAATCCCGATGAGTGAGGTGATGCGCGTGCTGTGTCCGAACGGGGTGGCCTGCGTGAAGACCGGCGAGGCTTGGAAGAAGACGGTCAAGCCCTGGCCTGACGCCATCGACGAGTGGACCCACTTCCATCACGACCCGCAAGGGACGATGGTCGGCAACGACACGACCGTCGGCCCGCCGCGGAGGATTCAATGGCTTGCCGGGCCGAAGTGGCTGCGCAACCACGATTTTATGTCGAGCATGCACGCCATGGTTTCATCCGGCGGCCGGGTGTTCTACGTCATCGACGAAGGGCTGCGCAGGCACATCTTCCTGCCGGCCCGGTGGACGCTCATCGCGCGCGACGGGTTCAACGGGACCCTGCTCTGGAAGCAGCCGCTGCCGGATTGGCACCCCAACAACTGGCCGCTCAAGAGCGGACCGGGCCACAACCCGCGGAAGCTCGTCGCCGTCGGCGACCGCGTGTACGTGGCCGCCGGATTGAGCGAGCCGGTGCGGGCCTTCGACGCCGCGACCGGCAAGCTCGTCCGGACCTACGAAGACAGCAAGCCGACGCAGGAAATCCTCTTCTCCGACGGCGTCCTCTACCTGCTCGTCGATCCCAAGATTCCCCCGGTGAACTACCGGGCCGAGACCGCCGGCTACGGGGAAATCGGACACGCCAACAGCGGATGGGCATGGTCGCCGCAGAGCCCCGAGCGGGTCATCACTGCGCTGGAGGCCGACTCGGGCCGCGTCCGGTGGAAACACCCCACGCCGGTCGCGCCGCTCACGCTCACCGTCGCCGCGGGCAAGGTCTTCTACCACAACGGCACGGGCCTGGTCGCCATCGACCGCGAGACGGGCAACCAGCTATGGGCCACGTCGGGCCCGGGGGTGAGCAAAGTCCCCACCGGCGGCTCGCTGCGGGTCGTCTTCTCCGACGGAGTCGTCCTGTTTGCCAGCGGCACGAAGCTCAGCTCCTTCGCGGCGGAAGACGGCTCGCCGTTGTGGACCGGATCGCTGATGAGAACGAGCCACCACTGTCCGGAAGACCTGTTCGTGATCGACGGCGTCGTCTGGTCCGCCAACACCGGCACGCCCCAGCGGAACGGGACTCACTTCAAGGTGATGGACCTGAAAAGCGGCGAGATCGAGAGGGACTTCGTCGCCGAGAACCTCCCGGCGTTTCCCATGCACCCGAGGTGCTACCCCAGCCGGGCGACGACCAAGTACATCATGACCAACGGGATGGGCACGGAGTTCTACCGCGTCGGCGGCACCACCGTGGACATCAACCACGTCGTGCGCGGGAGCTGCATCTACGGGGTCATGCCGAGCAACGGGCTGCTCTACAAGCCGCCGGATAGCTGCGCGTGCTACTACCAGTCGAAGCTCGAGTACCTCTGCGCCCTGGCGCCCGAGTCGCCGGACGGCGAACGTCTGACGCCGGAGACCGAGCGGATCGAGAAGGGACCTGCTTGGGGGGAAATCCGGAATCCGAAATCCGGAATCCGAAATGATGGGGATTGGCCCATGTATCGGCGCGACGCGACGCGCAGCGGGTCCAGCCCGTCCGCGGTTCCGGCCGAGCTAGAGAAGGCGTGGAGCGTGCCGCTTGGCGGCCGGCTCACGCAGCCGGTCGTCGCCGGCGCAAAGGTCTTCGTCGCCGCCGTCGATCGCCACACGCTCTACGCGCTGGACGCCGACACCGGCAGGGTGGCGTGGCAATTCACGGCCGGCGGGCGCATCGACTCCTCGCCGACCGTCTACCGCGGCACGGTCCTGTTCGGCTCGGCCGACGGCTGGGTCTATTGCCTCACGGCCGACGACGGCACGCCGGCGTGGCGGTATCTCGTCGCGCCGGGCGAGAAGCGGATCGTCTCCTACAACCAGATCGAATCGGCCTGGCCCGTAAGCGGCAGCGTGCTGGTCTACGGTGACGCGGTATACGCCCTGGCGGGCCGCAATATGTTCTTCGACGGCGGGCTGCGCCTCGTGCGCCTCGACCCGGCCACCGGGAAGCTCCTCTCCGAAACCGTGATGGACCGGAACGACCCTCGAACCGGCAAGAACCTGCAAACGCTCATCGTCCAAAAGTACATGCCCGTCGCCAATGCCGACCTGCTGTCCTGCGACGGGCAGCGCGTCTACATGCAGACGCAGAAGTTCGACCTCGACGGCAAGCGCCTGGGGCTCGCCCCCGCCGAGCGCGACGCGGAAGGCGGCCGGCACCTGTTCTGCCAGACCGGGTTCCTCGACGACCTGTGGTACCACCGGTCGTACTGGATCTACGGGGAGACGTGCGGCGAGGGGTGGGGTGCTTACGCCAACCCGCGAAGGAGCACTCCCTGCGGGCGGATCATGGTCTTCGACGACTCGCGGGTCTATGCCTTCCGCAGCGAGCCGCTGGGCAACATGCTTCATCCGCGGACACGTTACCGGCTCTACGCGGCCGACAAGGACCCGGCCCGAGCGGCGCCGGCGGCGCCCGGTCGCGGCGGGAAGAAGGCCGGAGGGGCCGGGCGGAAGAAAGCCCAGGGGCCCGGCGGTGGTCGCGGTGGTTCTCTCGGCGGGTGCAAGGTCCACTGGGAACAGGATTCGCTGCCCCTGCTGGTCAACGCCATGGCCCTGGGTGGAAAGAACCTGTTCATCGCCGGACCGCCCGATGTGGCCGACGAAACGAAGATGCTCGGCTACCTGCCCGGAGCCAAGGACGAGATCAACGCGGAACTTCACGCCCAGGAAGCGGCGTGGCTCGGCAAGAAGGGGGGCCTGCTGTGCGTCGTCTCCGCCGAGGACGGCCGCAAGCTGGCCCAGTACGAATCGGAGAGCTTCCCCGTATTCGACGGCATGTCGGCCGCGGCGGGCGGGCTCTATCTCTCGCTGATCGACGGAAACGTGGTGAAGTACGGCCCGGGCACCGCCCGGAAGTGAAAGGAGGGCAACGATGATCCGAAAGAACTCCCCGGTGAAGATTCTGACGGCACTGCTGGCGATTGGCGGGGCGGCCTGGGGGGTGCAGCCGGCACGGGGCGCGGAGGAGGGCGTCGACCCGACCGCAACGGCCGGCTCGGCGCAGAAGGCCGCGGAAGCCGAGATCTGGGCCCTGGAGCAAGCCTACTGGGAGTACAACCGCGACGCCAAGTACGAACGGATCATCGCCACGTGGCACGAGCAGTTCCTGGGCTGGCCCGAGGGCGAGCCGCGGCCGGTGGACAAACAGACCGGGGCCCGCTACGTGCGCAAGAGCTACGCGGAGCCGGGTGCGTATTCCTTCGAGATCGAGCCGGCCGGCATCCGCGTGCTGGGCAACGTGGCGGTCAACCACTATACCGTACGGCTGATCTTCAAGGACGGAAAGAAGCGATCCATGCGAATCACCCATACCTGGATCCGGGAGAAGGGCGGCTGGAAGGTCCTGGGCGGGATGAGCGCCGGCCCATGAGCCGGTGTTTGAGGAGCTTGCATGGGATGCCCGCGGGAGATTCACGCTCGCAGCTACAGTAGCGACAAACGTAACAATCCCGCGGGCAAGCCGCGGGCATTTGCGACGGGCTGGCTTCGCAAACTCGTCCACCTGCCAGGCAAGCTGGCAGGGGTGGAGGTCAAACAGTAGAAGTAGGAGTGCAGCGATGAAACGAGGGATTCTCTTCCTGAACCTGCTGGCGGCAGTTTTCGTGCGAGGCGCGCTGGGCGCGGATGCCGAGGTTGTCACGGTCTCGCCCGACGACATGCAGGGCTGGGCCATCGCGACGCACCAGGGGGCCACGGCGGAGCTGGTCAACTACGGACCGGCCGTGTACGAACGGGAAAAAGCCTTCGTCGCCGACGACGGCCAGGACCTCGGGCGCGGGGCGTACTACGCGACGATCGGGCTCGATGCCGGAACCACGCCGCCCAGCGCGTGGCTGGGGCTTGACACGTTCGGCGGCCGGGAGCTTTCCGGCACGGCGCTTCGGCGCATCACCCGCATGGAGTACTACGCCTACAACGCCCATATCCCCGTGGCGACGTCCAATCCGAAGCACTGGACGAGCTGGAAGGGATGGTGGATTTACCCGAGACAGCTCATCCAGCTCCAGCTCACCGCGCGGAGTCCGGACGGCGCCGAGCGCAAGCAGTTCTGGTTCATGCCCTGGCAGAAGTTCAAGGTCCGGGGGGAGAACTGCGGCCGGCACTGCAAGAAGTGGCTCCGCTACGACGCCATCGAGTTCAACCAGCCCGGCCCGGTCATGTGCGGGCGCTGGTTCACCGCCGGGCCGCCGCCGCAGGAGTTTGCCTCGTGGGCCGAGCTGGTCGATGCCTACGGCGACTGGACCCTCGTGCCTACCTCGACCGCGAGCTTCGCCGACGGCGGCTTCAAGAGTCCCGGCTGGGACGATGCGACCGATCCGCCCGGCGCCCCGACCTGCACGGCCACGGGCACGTGCCTCAATTTCGTGGCCGGGGCCCGCAAGGAGTACGCCGCCGTGTTCGGGCCCGAGACCGTGCGCTGGGCCAACGACTACCGGGGTTTCAAGGGCTACGTCGACCGGTTCACGCTGGGTATCGACGGCAAGAACGTCACCTACGACTTCGAGCCCGCGGCCGGGGCCGAGCCGCCGCCGATCGCCGAGCTGAGCAACAAGGAGGCGGCCGCGCGGAAGCCCGACGAAAAGGACCTGGTCACGATCACCGGCACCGTGGTCGAACGCACCAATTGCATGTTCGTGCTGGACGACGGGTCGGGGAGCCTCGTCTACGGATTCCTGTACCGGGAGGTGGTAACCCCGCACAACCCGGCCCAGCTCGCCGAGCGCTGGTCCGTCTGGGGCCACCTGCAAAGGGTCCCCTTCGAGCCCGACGACGGACCGCCGCTGATCTGGACCTGCCCGGGCCACATGACGAAGCTATCGCCTTGACGGTTCCTCGCTTCGTGGCAAGGTGAAACGGAAACCCCGACCGGGGCGAGAACCGGTGCTTTCAGAAGGAGGGCAAGACTGGGCTCCATTGGCTCACCGAATGTCCGGGTCCGGCAGCTCGCTCTTGACGCCTTCATCGAGCGGCATCTTATCCGGGTGCCCGTCGGCCTCGCGGATCAGCCGGTCGAGCTCGCGGCGGAGCTCGGCCACCACGGGGGCATAGCGCGGGTCGCGGATCAGGTTGTGCGTCTCCTTCGGGTCGCTGCGGACGTCGTAGAGTTCCGCCTCATGGCGGTCGGGGCCGCCGTCGCCGTGCGGGTAGCGGATGTACTTCCAGCGATCGGTGCGCACGCCGCGGACGTTCGGCGTGTACGGGAACTGCTTCTCGTAGTTGTACTCGTAGTACCAGCTCTTGCGCCACTCGGGGTCGCCCGTTTGCACCAGCTTCTTCCACGAGCGGCCGTGGACCCGGGGCAGCGGCTCGGCGCCGCAGATATCGAGGATCGTGGGCGCGAAGTCCACGGTGAGCACCTGCTCGTCGATCACCTTGGGGGCGTCGGGCGGGGTCAGCCCGGGGTAGCGGACCACCAGCGGCAAACGGATGCTCGCCTCGTGCATGGTGCGCTTGTCGACCATGCCGTGCTCGCCCTCGAGCAGCCCGTTGTCCGTGGTGAAGACGATCAGCGTGTTGTCCAGCTCGCCGGTCTGGCGCAGATACTCGTAAATGCGGTCCACCGAGTCGTCGACGCTCACGATGGTGCCGCGGTAGGCCCGGACCATGTCGGCGAACTCGAGCACGCCCTCGGCCGAACGGTCGGGGAAGTCCTTGCGGTACTCGAAGATCGGCCCGTAGATGCCGTGCCACGTGTCGAGCCGCGCCTGGTACCACTTCGGATTGTCTTCGAGGTGGAACGCGGTCAAGGGGTAGCGGACGTCGACCTCGTCGAAGGCGTGCTCGTACTTCGGCTCGGGATAGTAGAAGCTGTGCGGCGCCTTGTGGCCCAGGTAGAGCAGGAAGGGGCGGTCCTTGTCCCGCCCTTCGAGCCACTCGATGGCCATGTTGGTGACCACGTGGGTGTAATAGCCCTTGACCATGCGGCGTTCTCCGCCGTTGAAGCGGAAGACGTTGTCGAAGTACTTTCCTTGTCCCTTATGGGTGACGAAATAGTCGAACCCCGGGCGTCTGTCGTCGTTCTCCTCGCCCATGTGGTACTTGCCGATGTAGGCGGTCTGGTAGCCGGCCTTCTGGAGCTGGCGCGGAAACGTGGGCAGGTCGACCGGGTATTCCGTAAAATTGTTGGTCACCCCGTGGCTGTGGGCATAAAGCCCGCCGAGGATCGACGCCCGGCTCGGCGAGCAAAGCGACGTGGTGCAGAAGGCGTTGCGGAAGTAGACACCCTCGCGGGCTAGCCGGTCGAGGTTCGGCGTGCGCATCGCCGAATCGTCGGCCACGCCCAGGCAGTTCCACCGCTGGTCGTCGGTGAGAATGAACACGACGTTGGGACGCCGGCCCGCGCTCTCCTGCGCGGCGGCGTCGCACGGCCCGCTCAATCCGATCGCCCCGATCGGTGCAACCAGATGAGCGGGCACGAACAGAAAGAGAAAAAGGCCGAGGCGTTGAAATTGCCGGGTCATGGTCTCGCTCCGGTGCGGTGTTGCGTGGTGGGTAAGCAGGCAGCGTATTCTAGCACGATCCCCGGGGATTTCAAGCGTGGGCAACCGTGCCCGAAATGCGGCGACCGCGGCGTGTCGCTTGCACGCGCCGGCCCGAGATGGGATCATTGAGGCCGGCAATCTGCCGAGGAAATCCGCCTCAGTATCCGGGAGATGAAGCCATGATCCGAAACGTGCGTACCGCGTCCGTCCTTTGTGCGGGCGTGTTCTGTGCCGTTGTGTCTCTGGCGTGCGCGAAGGCCTTGCACGCGGCCGACGGACCGAACCAGGGCGACGCAGGCCAACGGGCCCGGCAGATATTGAACGAGACCGGCGTCACCGGCGGGCTCATTGTGCATCTCGGTTGCGGCGACGGCACGCTGACCGCCGCGCTGCGCGCGGACGACCGCTACCTGGTCCACGGCCTGGACCGCGACGCAAGCAACGTCGAGAGGGCGCGGGAGAACATCCGCTCGCTCGGCCTCTACGGGCCGGTATCGGCCGCCGCGCTCGAACGGCCGCGCCTGCCGTACGTCGACAACCTCGTCAACCTCGTGGTGGCGGAGGATCTCGGCAACGTGCCGATGGAAGAAGTGACGCGCGTGCTCGCCCCGCTGGGGGTGGCGTACGTGAAAAGCGGAGACGGCTGGACGAAGACGGTCAAGCCGTGGCCGCCAAACATCGACGAGTGGACGCACTTCCTGCACGACCCGAGCAACAACGCCGTGGCAAAGGACCGCGTGGTGGGCCCGCCCTCCCGCGTGCAGTGGATCGCGGACCCCATCCACTTGCGGAGCCACGAGCACCTGAACAGCGTCTCGGCGCTGGTTTCGGCGCGGGGCAGCGTATTTTACATCATCGACGAGGGACCCACGGCTGCGGTCGCCGCGCCGCCACAGTGGCGCCTCGTCGCCCGGGATGCGTTCAACGGGCTCCTCTTGTGGAAGCGAGACATCGGTCCCTGGGAGGGGCATTTCCGCGTGTTCCGGAGCGGCCCCCCGGCGATCGCCCGCCGGCTGGTCGCGGTGGACGATCGGGTTTACGCCACGCTGGGCTACGGCAAGCGCGTGGCGGCCTTCGACGCGGCCACCGGCCGAACCGTGCGCGAGTACGACGCAACCGACGGGGCCCTGGAGATCCTCTGCACCGGCGAGAAGCTGTTTGTCGTCGTGGGCCGCATCGACATGACGCCGCCCGACGACCCGGCTAAGCGTTTCTATCCTCCGCCCGAGGCGCGGGAAAAGGGCATCGTGGCCCTGGACGCCGCGTCGGGCGACGTCGTCTGGCAACGCAAGGACCGCGACACCGGGGCGCTGATGCCCACGGCGACGGCCGTGGCCGACGGACGGCTGTTCTTCCAGAACACCCGGCAGGTGATCTGTCTCGACGCCGCCGACGGCAAGGAGCAGTGGCGCGTTGACAGACCTGTTTACACCAGGCGGCTCTCCTGGTCGGCGCCAACGCTGGTCGCCAGCGGCGGCGTGGTGCTCTCGGCCGACGGCTCGAGCGGCGGGCTCCCGGGCGACGTCCCGCGGGGCGGGGCCGAAGTAGATTGGGTTATGAGCGACACCGACATCCGGCGCCACCCGGTCGGCGACCTGGTCGCGCTCAAGGCCGAAGACGGGCGCAAACTCTGGACCGGCAAGAGCTTGCAGGGCTTCTGCAACCCCGGCGACCTCTTCGTGATCGGCGGCAAGGTCTGGTGCGGGGCCGACGTCGCGCCGCAACAGGCGTTGCTCGACTCGGCCGTGGACCTTCACACCGGCGAGGTGAAGAGCAGGCGCCCGCAGAACGGGATGCCCGTCGGGGGGCACACGCGGTGCTACCGCAACAAGGCTACGGAGCGGTTTCTCATTATGGGCGACGTGGGCGTGGAGTTCGTCGACTTGCGGGACTGGAGCTGGAACGCGAGTCCCTGGGTGCGCGGCACTTGCCAGTACGGCGTGATGCCCTCGAACGGGCTGCTCTACGTGCCGCCCGACTCCTGCGCGTGCCGGCCGGAGTCGAGGCTCCACGGCTTTTCGGCCATGGCGCCGGCTGAAGAAGAGGCGGAAAGGGGGCGAGGGGGAGAGGGGGAGCGATTGGAAAAGGGCCCCGCGTTCGCGGCGGCAGGCATTCATCATTCATCATTCACCATTCATCCTTCCAAAGAGTGGCCCACCTACCGCCACGACCCGGCCCGAAGCGGACGAACCACGGCCGCCGTGCCGGCCCGGGTGAAAGAGGTCTGGCGCACTGAGGTCGGCCCGGGGCTCACGAGCGTGACGATCGGGGCGGGCAAGGTCTTCGTATCGCGGGCCGACGCCGACATGGTCTACGCGCTCGACGCCGAGTCCGGCCGGCCGGCGTGGTCGCGCACGGTCGGCGGCGGCGTGGACTCGCCCCCAACAATCTTCCGCGGGCTCGTCCTGTTCGGCTGCCGCGACGGCCGGGTCTACTGCCTTCGGGCCAGCGACGGCGAGCTGGCATGGCGGTTCCGCGCGGCGCCCGAAGAGCGGCTCCTCGTGGCGATGCAGAGCGTGGAGTCCGCGTGGCCGGTCCACGGCAGCGTGCTCGTGCGCGACGGCAAGGCGTGGTTCGCGGCGGGCCGCTCGCCGTACCTGGACGGGGGCATCCGGCTCTACGCACTCGACGCGCTCTCGGGCGAGGTGCTCGTGCAGCGGACGGTCTTCGCTCGCGGGCCCCAGGAGTTCCACGACTCGAGGCCGGGTAGGGGCGGGGGCGTCTCGGCCCCGGGGATGCCCGACATCCTGTCGGCCTCCAGCGACGCGGTCTACATGAGGTGGCTGGCGTTCGACGAGCAGGGAAACCCGACGCAGGTCAAGCCGCACCTGTTCAGCGCCACCGGTTTTCTCGACGACACCTGGTGGCATCGCACTTATTGGCAGCACGGCACGTGGATGCGGGGCGGGTTCGGCGGCTGGCCGCAGGCCGCGCGCCAGGCGCCCGCCGGCCGGATCATGGTCGCCGACGACGACGTGCTGTTCGGCTTCGGGCGCTCGAAGTACGACTCGGGCAACGGCGGCGACGTCCACGCCGGCCACGTGGGGCTGGTCAAGCGCGATTACCAGGACAGCGGGCTGGTCGCCCCCGGGCAGAACCCCTACGTGCTCTTCGCCACCGCCAAGCCCGACGCGGCCGGGCGACGCCGGGGGGGCCGGGAACCGGGGCTGAAATGGCAAACCTCGGTGCCGGTGCTGGTCCGCGCTATGCTCTTGGCCGACGCGACCCTGTTCATCGCCGGTTCCCGCGCCGGGGCAGACAATCGGGCGTTGGCCGAGTTGCGGGCCGCGCAGCCCGGTGCCCTGCTGGCCGTCTCCGCGGCCGACGGCAACGTGCTGGCCGAGCACCCGCTTACGGCCGCCGCCGTGTTCGACGGCATGGCCGCCGCGGGGGGCCGGCTGTATATGGCCACGCTCGGGGGGGAGATAGTGTGCCTGGGAGGGTCGGAGTGAAGCGGAAACTGTAGGACGGATTGCCCAATCCGTCCGAAAATACGGCACCCGTAGTGAGCTGTCGACGGCTACTCCGAAACGTCGCCCGGGGGGGTAGTCCGGTAACACGTTTCGCAGGCGAGTGTGAGCCGTTAACGGACGGATTGGGCAATCCGTCCTACGGGAAGAACTTCGAACCGAGAGGCCAACCCTCTGACGAGGAGCAACATCGTGACCGATTCCCCTCGTAGCCGATCCTGCGCGGTCGCCCTGGCCGTCGCGCTCTCACTGCTGGTCGCGCCGGAACGCCCGCCGGCCCGGGCCGAAGTGGTGCGCATGGAGATCGACCGGCGCGTGCCCTTTGCCGACGGGCACTCGTTCGGCCGCTCGGGCCCGTACGAGAAGGTGACCGGCCGGCTGTTTGTCGAGGTCGATCCGGACGATCCGGCCAACACGAGGATCCACGACCTGGAGCTGGCCCCGCGCAACGAGGGGGGACGCGTCGAGTGCTGGAGCGACTTCTTTCTGCTGATGCCCGCCGACCCGCGGCGCGGCAACCGGCGGATCCTGTACGACGTGAACAACCGCGGCAACAAGCTGGCGATCTCGACGTTCAACGGCGCCCGGAGCAACGACCCCACCACGCTGGCCGACGCCGGCAACGGGTTCCTGATGCGGCGGGGCTACTCCCTCCTCTGGTGCGGCTGGAACGGCGACGTGGTGGAGGACGGCAACCGGCGCCTGCTCGTGGGCCTGCCCATCGCCCGGGAAGACGGCCGCACGATCACCGGCAAGGCCCACGTGGAAATATGCACCAAAGAGAAAGTCTACAGCCGCCCGTTCTTCTGGAGCCCTTGGGGCACGTCGGACGCCTATCCCTCGGCGAGCCTCGACAACGGCATGGCGAGCCTGACCATGCGTCCCCGGCGCTCGGAGCCGCCCGTCGAGGTCCCGCGCGAAGCCTGGGCCTTCGCCCGCTGGGAGGACGGCAAGCCGGTGCCGGACCCGACGCACCTCTACCTGAAGGAGGGCTTTCGCCCCGGCTGGCTCTACGATCTGGTCTACACGGCGAAGGACCCGCGCGTGACCGGGCTCGGGCTGGCGGCGCTGCGCGACTGCGTCTCGTTCTTCCGCTACGCCGAACGGGACCGGCAGGGGACCGCCAACCCGCTGTACGGATGCGTGGAGTATGCCTATATTTTCGGGATTTCACAGTCAGGGCGTCTGATTCACCACTTTATCTACGAAGGGCTGAACACCGACGAGGCACGCCGCGGCGCGTTCGACGGGGCCCTGATCCACGTGGCCGGGGCCGGCAAGGGGATGTTCAACCATCGTTTCCGGATGACGACCGTATACGGCACGCACCACGAGGGAAACCTGGCCGGCTCGGAGTTCTTCCCCTTCGCCCCGGTGGTGCAAACCGATCCGGTGACCGGCGAGCGCGGCGACACGCTGGCCCGGGCCAAGGCCGCCGGCCACGTGCCGAAGATGATCTTCACGCAGACGTCGACCGAGTATTGGACTCGGGCGGCCTCGCTGCTGCACACCGACGTCGAGGGCAAGACCGACCTTACGCTGCCCGACAACGTCCGCGTCTATTTCGTGGCTGGGGCCCAGCACCTGGGCGGCGGGCCGAACACACCGGGGATTTGCCAGCAGCCGCGCAACGTGTTGGACGACCGCCCCCCGGTGCTCCGCGCCATGCTCGTGGCCCTCGACGACTGGGTGAGCACCGGCAAAAAGCCGCCGCCGAGCCGCTACCCGCGCATCGCCGACGGGACCCTGGTCGATCTGGAGGCGTTCCGCAAGTCGTTCCCCCGCATCCCGGGGGTCAACCTGCCTGAGGGCTACTACCGGCCTGCCCGGTTGGACTTCGGGTCGAGGTTCCACACCGAGGGGATCGCCGACGTGATCCCGCCGAAGATGGGCGAGCCGTATTGCACGCTCGTCCCGGCGGTCGACGCCGACGGCAACGAAATCGCCGGGGTCCGCCTGCCCGACGTGGCCGTGCCGTTGGGCACCTACACGGGCTGGAATCTGCGCGACGCGAAGTACGGCGCCGAGGAGATGCTGGCCGGGCTGGAGGGGATGTACCTGCCGTTTGCGCTTAAGCCCGGCGAGCGACGAACAAGCGGCGATCCGAGGCCCTCCGTCGTCGAGCGGTACCCTACGCGCGAAGCCTACCTCTCGCGCATGACCGAGGCCGCACTGGAACTGCAACGAGAGGGCTTCCTGTTGGCCGAAGACGTCGTGGCCATTCTCAACACCGCCTCCCAGCGCTTCCGCAACGAGGGGACGTGCCCCGCGGAGTTGCGTTCGCCGTGGTGAGCGGAGCACCGACCCGAGTGATTCACCACCGTTTGTAGTGACCGCATTCATGCGGTCTTCGAGACGTCCACACCGTTTTCGACGCATTCACGCGGGTCGGACCCGATGAATCGGGTCACTACGAGCATCCGTGAACAACCCGGGCTAATGGGGGTCGCCGCCACGCCCGGCTGATCCGCTGAAGGTCGGCCACGCGATCGGAAGGATTCACGGCCAACGTCTGCTCGAGGAACCGGTAGAGGTCGTGGCTCAGCCCGGGCCGGATTTCGTCGGCCGGGGGCAGGGACCAGCGGCAGTCGCGCCCCAGGATGGCGGCGATACTCTCGTCGGCGAACGGGGCCTTGCCCGCGAGCATCTCGTAGACCACCGAGCCCAGCGCGAACAGGTCGGCACGCCGGTCGACCGGTTGGCCGCTGAGCTGTTCGGGCGGCATGTAGCGCGGGGTCCCCAGGATGCAGCCCTGCTGCGTGAGCTCGCCGCCTGTGGTGGCCTTGGCCAGGCCGAAGTCGACCAGCTTCACGTGGTCGCGCCCGGTGAGGATGACGTTCGAGGGTTTTACGTCGCGGTGGCAGACGCCGTGGCGATGGACGTAGGCCAGGCCGCCGGCGAGCTGTCCGGCGATGCGGCGCACGCGGTCCTCGCCGAGCGGGCCGGCGGCGCGCAGCACCTCGTCGAGCGTGGGCCCGTCGCAGAACTCCATCACCATGAAGCTGGTGCCGAAAGCAGTGAAGTGCTCCAGGACCCGGCCGACGTTGGGATGGCGCAGCGAGCGGCAGATCTCGATCTCGCGCTCGAAGCGCTGCTGCACTTCCAGGTCGAAGGCGAAGCGGTGGCTCATCATTTTCAGGGCCACGCGCCGGCCGCCCTCCAGCGGGGCGGCCTCGTAGACCACGCCCATGCCGCCGCGTCCCACGCAGCGGCGCACGCGATAGCCGCGCAGGACCTTGCCCACCAGCGTGTCGACCGGGGCCTGACCCAGACGCGTGGCGACCAGGCTGCCCAGCGAGGAGCTGAGCACGGGGTAGCGCACCGCCAGGCGGCGAAACCGCCGGGCGGAGATCGTGATCGCGCGGACCGGCGTCAGGGCCACGGCCGTGGCCGTGCAGGGCGCGCCGGTCAGAAGCCCCATCTCGCCGAGCACGGCTCCGCGGCCCAAGCGCGCGATCTCGTGGGATTTGCGTCCGGCGCGTACACGGACCCGGACCTCGCCTTCGGCAACCATCGCCAGGCGCCGGCTCCGTTCGCCTTGGCGGATGATCGCCTGGCCGGGTGCGAAGCGGCGCGATCGCATACGCTCGATCAAGGCCCAGAGCACCGGGCGCGGCAAGTCGCAGAAGGGCCAGAGGGTGAGCAGCAGCTCGGCGGGGGCAGAGAGCCGGGTGCCGTCGGCGCGGGGCCGGCGGCGCGCCAGTTGCGTCGGGATCGAGCCGGCCCGGAGACTCGTGGCTTGCGTGTCGGCGGCGGGTCGAGCACGCGCCGGCTCGGGCCGCGCCCCGAGCGTCTTCGAGGGGGGCGGGGGGATCAGATCGGTGAGCGGTCCACTCATGGCCGATCCTCCGTTGGGAGCGTCGGGCCGCCGGGCTTCAGCCCGACGGCCCGACAGCCCACGTTCGTAACGGTCGAGTTCGTAGTGACCGCATTCATGCGGTCCCCTGTCGGCCGGAGGCCAAGTTTTGGCAGCCAGAGCCGATGAATCGGGCCACTACGAACTCGCCAAGGGCGACCCGATGAATCGGGTCACTACGAACGGGCTCAGTAACTCCACTGGATGGGTTTGCCGTTGTTCAGCCAGGGGACTTGGAGCTTGCCGGCCCCTTGGCTCTGGTTCGGGCTCCACTGGGACCAGCCGGTGTAGCCGGGGCCCTGGTAGTAGGAGCTTCCGAAGCCGCCCGGGCCCTTGTAGTAGCCGCCCTGGGCTCCGCCGGGGCCGACGCCTTGGCTCTGGAACCAGCCCGGCCCCCACTGGTACTGGGTCTGGTAGGCGCCGAGCTTCCACCCGGCCGTGTTGTTCTGGGGGTTGTAGAAGAACCCCCACTGGGCCATGGCGTCGCTGCTGCTTACCAGCAGCAGGACCAGGGCCAGCGTGGCAGCGGCCGCGATCCCGGCGGCCTTGCGCGAAGCGGATCTCATGACACGTCTCCTTGTGTGAGGGGAAGGGGTGATCGGCAACGAAAAAGGGACCTGGTTTGTTTTGTGCGAAGCACCCTGCGGGCCGTTCCGGCAAGACAAACCAGGTCCCTTTTTCGTTGCCGGACCAACTGTTCGCCTCTACTACGCGCCGGGTGCGGTTTGTGACGGGAAATCCGGAGAAGCCGCCGCTCACACCTTCCTTTTCAACCTCGTTCCCAGGCTCCAGCTTGGGAACGAGACAGGCAGCCGACCGCATTTCCCGGGATTCCGCGTCACGATCGCCCAAACGCCGGTAATAGATGACGAAGCGGGCCGAGCGGCGTCTTCAAGACCGCCCCGGCCGAAATCCCCCCACCCTATTTCGCAGAAGGAGAGTACGATGGTCCGAACAGTCATGACCCTGGGCACTGCGATCACGATCGCGGTGCTCGTTGCGCTGCCCGCGGCGGCGCAGACTCCGGCGGCCCCCTGGCAGAGCCCCGGCTTCAGCCAGCCCGGCGCCGCTCCCGGCCAGCCCTCGCAACTCCGCGAGGACTTCGACCGCGATCCGGTCAGCGGCTGGCACTACTCCTGCCAGCACGCCTTTGTCCAGGCGGGCAACGGCCGGGCCCTGGCCACGCGCGGCGGCGGACACGCGATTTGGCAGGCGGCCGGGCCGGTGAGTGACTTCGCCCTGAAGTTCCGCTACGGCTACGAACAGGGGGCGGGCGACGTCTTCTTCCGCTCGACCGAGACGCCCCAGGGAATGCAGTTCTACTTCCTACGGCTCGAGCCCCGGCAGTTCGTGCTCGGCCGGCGCCTGCACGCCCCGGGCGGCAAGTTCCCCGAGAAGAACCTCGCCTCGGCCCCGGTCCAGCTCGCGCCGCGGGCCTGGCACGACGTGATGATCCAGGCCGCCGGCGGCCAAATCCAGGTCTCCGTAAACGGCAAGGTGGTCTTAAGCGCCAGCGACCCGCAGCCGCTGCGCTCCGGGCCTTGCGGACTGGGCGCCGTCGGCAACTCGGGCTTCGTGCTCTACGACCAGGTGATGCTCGCCCCGCTTGCTCAGGCCAGCGCCGGGCCCTCGGGCGGGAGCGTTGCCAACTGGCCGTAGTCCTTAACAGCCCGGAGACTTCCGAAGTCTCGAAAACTTCGGAAGTTTCTCTCCTCGTTCCCAAGCTCCAGCTTGGGAACGAGGGGGAACAACGGGAACGAAAAAGAAGGGAGCTTCTCATGACGGCCACGACCGCGAAATCGATCCTCGCCCGGCCCCGGCTGCGGGCACCGATTGCCTGGCTCGGCCTGATCGCCCTGCTCTGGCCGGGGCTCTCGCCGGCGTTCGGACAGGGTCTCGGCCCTGCGCCCACCGTCAGACTCCTTCGCGCCACCGGGCGGGTCATCATCCTGGGAACCGGCTACGGCGACCAGGTCGAGGTCTCGCTCAGCCCGTCGGGCCAACAGGTCGAGGTCCGCGTCTTCTCCGACCGGGCGGCCGCCGGGCCGAACGCCGAGCCGTGGGTGTTCGAGGCGGCCGAGGTCCGGGCCGTCGAGTTTCGCGGCGGCCCGGGCAACGACCTGTTTGTGAACAACACGCCCCTCCCCGCCTATGCTGCCGGGGACGAAGGGAACGACGTGCTGATCGGCGGCCCCAACGTCGACGTCCTCTATGGCGACGCCGGCAACGACTGGCTGATGGGCCACGGGGGGGACGATTCCCTCTCTGGGGGAGGGGGAGTCGACACCCTCCTGGGGGGTAGCGGGAGCGACTGGCTGATCCGCGGCACCGAGACGGCGGTCGACTGACCCCTGAGCGGCTGTGGCAGCCAACTTCTCCCTACTTCTCTCGGGGGGTTTCTCGACGCGGTCCGAGCGCGCGCCGGCGAAAGCGCGCAGGATCGCAGCATTCACCCCCCCCCGATCTGTGGGCAAATGCGGCACTGCTCCACACTAAAGGGGACCGATCTTCCACTTATCCAGGGGGTTTTCCCGAGTCAAGTCCCCGCTCCAGAGTGATTCTCGGAAAAATTCCACAAAATGGTGTCAGGAATGGCCCGTGAGCGGGCAATTGGGGGTAGGAAAGAGAAATTATCTGAAGGACGCGGCCCCCAAGAAGGTCGGGCAATTCCTCCGGCAGCGGAAGGGGAGGGCCGGGAACGGCAGACATCGAACAACCTGATCGGGCGAAGGAACCTGGTCTCTTTCGCGCGTACTCTTCCAAATAAGGGAGGTAGACCCATGAAAGCGACGTCTTTGTGTCTCGTGCTGCTGCTCGTGTTGTCCAGCGGCGTCTGGGCAGCCGTGTTGCCGAACCCGCTCATCACCACCAGTGCGACTCCGTACGACACCAGATACGTAGCGGCCAACGTATTTGACAGTGACCTGCCCGAGTACGCATCCCGGGGCTTGGGAATCAACACCTACATTGATTTCGACTTCGGCAGCCCGACGCGAATCAATGCCTTCGCCTTGGCCAACCGGTGGTCCCAGCACGCGGAGCCGATCGTCAAGTACGACCTGATCTTCAGCCAGAACAGCACCTTCGGCGACGCCGACGACGTGGTCCGCTCGTTCAACAACCCGGCCACCGCTCAGAACGAGCGCGGCGGCCCGCTTCAGTTTTTCCCCGAGACCACGGCGCAGTACGTGCGCTGGGACGTGACGGACATCACGGGCTCCAGTTCTTTTAACCACGGGGCCACGGAGATGCGTTTCCTCAACGGCGCCCAAGGTTTTCGCGTTCCCGCAACGGTGATCGGCGGGGCGCCTCCGTTCAATCCCAACTACGCGCAGGCGAACGCCGTCGACGGCTACGTGGGTTGGGGCGTCGGCCTTCTCAATCCCGAATACGCTTCGCAAACGCAGGGGGCAAACACGTACCTCGATTTCGATCTGGGTGCCCCCACGCTGATCTCCGGTTTCGACATCTTCCAGCGCTTAAACGTGCTCGATCACAGCGTCTCGTTCGACATGATCTTCAGCAACGACCCCACGTTCGCAACGTCGGTCGCCACGCGAAGCTACACGTACGCGGACGACGGCGACATCTGGACGGAAACCGATCGCTTCGCGCCGATCCGGGCACGGTACGTGCGCTACGACGTCACCGGCGCATCGCCTTATAGCAACGACGGGGTTGAGGAGATCGTTTTCTACGAGGTGCCCGAACCCTCGACGCTGTTCATCTGGTCGGTCCTCGGCCTGGGGGTCGGCCTGGGCATGGCCCAGCGCCGGCGCCGCACGGCGCGGATGCGCAGGCCCTGGTCGCCCGAGGAGCGCGAGGCCATCGTGAGCATCATCGAGCGCGGGCGCCACGCCCCGGCTCGCAGCGATTGGACTGAGATTGATTCACCTTGGTAACTAGTGTCCGCTCGCCACTTTCAGCACGAGGAGTAAGAACAGATGTCGACAACCTGCAAACGTCTCGGGCCGGCGCTGGCGCTGGCCGTCGCCGCCTTGGCGCTGCCGGCGACCGCCTCGGCGGCCCTGGTGGGCTATTGGACCTTCGACTCGGCCGCGACGCCCTGGGACGATCTGTCGGGGAACGGCTACGGGCTTTCGCCCCAGAACGGGGCCGCCCGAACCACGGCCACCAGCGCGCTGGGCGGGGCGTCCGTGCAGCTTAGCGCCGGCTCCCAACAATATCTGCAACTGCCGGATACGAGTTCCGATTTCACCAACGCGGCGACCCTGTCGGTTTGGCTGAAGCTCGCGAACCACACGCCGACATCGTCGGCTCGGAGCGGCCTCGAGGGCTTGGGCACGGGCAACACCTCGCAAAGCTCCCACTACCCGTACACCAATGGGCTGGCCTATTTCAACACCTTCCGCAACACGTCGCGGGTCGATGTCGTGGAGCTGCCCGAGGTGGCGGACCGCACCCAGTGGCACCACCTGGCGATCACCACGGAGCCGGGCGCCGACGGGTACAAGATCTACCAGGCCGGCAAGCTGATCCACCAGACCGGCCCGGGCGCGTTCTACGTGTCGCCGACGGCCACGCTGGGCAAGTCGATCAACAACCACTGGTTCGACGGGTACATGGACGACGCGACGATCTTCAACGAGGCGCTCTTCGAGAATCAGATTATGCACCTCGCTTATGGCGGCGATCCGACCAACCTCCCGCCCGCCAATCGCTACGAAATCGCCGGCGATAACCTGGTGGGGACCCAACAGTTCGACGGGACTCAACAGAACGACGACAGGGGGCCGCTGACCGGGGCCAAGACGATCACGCTGGTGCAAAACATGAACGAGCACCTGCACTTCGCTGAGGTCAAGGCATGGGAAACCGGGACGGGCATCAACGTGGCCCTGTACCCGAACGGCGACGCCTCGGCCTCGTCGTCGGGCTGGGGGAGCGAGCCGGGGGACGCCAACGACGGTGACACGAACGGCGATTTCTGGGACGGCTCGGTCTGGCACGCGACCGACACGGCCGGCGCCTGGCTCACCATCACGCTCGACACAACCGCGAATTTGGACTCCGTGGAACTCTGGGGCCGCACCGACTGCTGCCACAATCGTCACAACGATTTCAACATGATCATCCGCGACGCCTCGAACAACGTCCTGTACGACGAGCAGATCCTGGGCCTCGGCGGCGAGCCCGGCGTTCACCGCGACATTCCCGTGGACATGCTGGTCAGCGCCGATCTGGTGGCCACGCTCAACGGCGCGGGCACCTACGTCTTCGAGATCCAGGACGGCACGACCGCCGACCAGTTGCTCGTGCCCAACCCGGACCCGGGCATTTACACCACGATCCTCGACGCCAACGACGCGACCCTCGAGGTCGAGCTGCTCCCCGGGGCCGTGCCCCGGCCGGGCGACGTCTGGACCCTGCTCTCGGTTGACGCCTTCCAGGGAGCCTTCGACCAGATCATTCTGCCCAACAACCAGATTTGGGACACGTCCAACCTGCTGCTCGACGGCACGCTGCGCTTCGTGGCCGTCCCCGAACCCGCCACGCTCGTGATCTGGTCGCTCTTGGCCGGGCTGGGCTGCGGCGCCGCGTGGCGAAGGAGGAAGAACGCTCGCGATTGGGGATAGCGATCCGCGGTGAAACCCAACGGACGATTTTCGGTGGCACGGGTGCCAAGTGACGAACACTCACGAACAAGAGAGGTCCGGTGCCATGAACGTGAAACGACTTCTTACGGGCCTGCTGGCCGGGGTGCTGGTCGTCGGCTGGGCGGCCGGAGCGTCGGCGGCTTACTTCGACGTGGTCGACGGGCTCTACGCCAATATCCCCGCCGGGGCCACGGGCGGCCCGGCCACGCAGACGGGTGAGGGCAACTGGTGGTACAAGTATGAGCCCAAAACGCGGTTCGGGCAGCAGGGCTCGCCGATCGTCCGCGACCCGAACACGTTTCTGCTCATGGAGCTGGGTAGCGACGGCACGTCGCGGCCCTACGGCTGGGCAGCCGACGCTGGCTACGCCATCAACGACCGGGGGGTGTTCCGCAACGGCAGCACGACGACCCGGCTGCCGCTTGGCGGCACGACCCAGGGCGACGGCGTGTGGGGCAACGCGGAGAACAACGCGCAGATCGCCCTGGAGTGGAAGGCCCCGGGACCGGGAACCGCCGATGTGAGCTTCGACCTGATCGGCCGGAATCACGAGCAGACGGACATCGAATGGCACCTGGCCACCTGGGATGGCAGCTCCTGGAATGACCTCCAGTACGTCCTGGTCACACGGGACCATACGCCGGCCGCGCCGGCCTCGCTCGCAACGACCGACTCGCTGGAGTTGGCGGCCGGAGATTCCATCTATCTTTACGGCCAGATCGCCGACCACGACGCCTACGACGGCACCGTGTTCACCGGGGGCATCACCTTTACGCCCGAACCGGCCGGGGGGATCATTCCCGAGCCGGGCACCGTCCTGGTCTGGTCGCTGCTGGCCGCTTGTGGGTTCGCCCTGGCGCGGCGGAGCAGGAGACACTAGGCTCACAGCCCGCGCGGGCACTGCCCGGCGGGGTTTTTGCACAAACGGAACGTGAGGAGAGGCGAATTGGTTTGCCAACGGCGCGGGGACCATGCCCGTACTACATTGCAGTGACTTCCAACCAGTGAGGGGACCGACCATGCAACTGAGAGCAACGCACCTGAGCATTTTCCCGACTAATTCGGGGACACAATACCAATTCTGGTAATCTGGGCAAGGCCCGGTTTCTAGTGTTTTGCTATCTTCCCCATTTTCTCAAAATTAGTATTGTGTCCCCGATTTGCCCCTTCGACCAGTGCGAGGCCATCAAGGTCTTCGTCGACGTCGGCGCCGGGTTCGCGGACACGCTCGCTACGGGAGACGCCAGCTACCTTTTTGGCGATGTGGACAACCTTACGATGGCCGACATCCTTGATTCGGCCGCGTCGTTCGGCTTCGTGTCCGACGGGCTGAGCCCGGTCTCGATCCTGTTCGATGGCACGGCAGCCGGCGACACGGAAGTGCCGCTTTCCGGGCTGCGCCTGCAATTCACGCCGGCCCCGATTCCCGAGCCCGCCACGCTGGTGATCTGGTCCCTGCTGGCGGCCGTGTGCGTCACCCTGGGGTGGCGGCGCCGCAAGGGCTGAGCGGCGGCCTGAAAACCGGAGCTTCCACGGACGGCCCCGTCGGCCTTGTGCCGGTGGGGCCGGTGTGCGCGCGACGACTACCCGTCGAACACGCCGCGGACCAGTTCGCCGACGTCGCGGCTGCCGGTGGCCTTGAAGGCGTCGGGGTCGACCGAGTCGGACAGGAAGTGGACCGAGCCGTCGGCCATGCCGAGGTTCACGCCGCCCGGGTGGTAGCTCCGCGGCGAGAGGAACATGTTGCTCCCGGTCCAGATGCACGGGGCACGGGGCACCGGCCGGCTCGAGCACCAGTTGAAGCGGTCGGGAACCATGGTGTTGGGCGGGATCCGCGTGCTGAACAGCACCCCGCCGTGCGCCGGATTGTAGTAGCGCCCCCGGATGTCGTGGTCGGTGACGTCCGGGCTGAGGATGATCTCGCTGGCCATGGCCGTGTTGGTCGTGCCGTCCTTGATGTCCTCGAGGCGGACCCTGGAGACGGCGAAGAACAGCCCGTCCCGCGCGGCGCTCGACTCGAGGTTCCCGCTCTCGTTGAAGTAGTCACTGCCGGCACAAGTTACGATGTTGCCCGAGAACCCCTGGGTCTCGTTGCCGCCGTCGCCCCAGAAGGTGTGGAGCTTCGGGCTTAGGGGGTCCGAGGGGCACATCAGCGGGGGAATCACGGTGTGCAGCTCGGGGAACCAGAGCGCGGTGACGTTGGGCCGATCCATGTACTCGTCGAATCGCTTGTAGAGCGGCTGCTGCTCGAGGTACGGCAGCGTGTCGTGCATCCAGCAGCGGCGGTCCTGAGTATCGCCACCCCCAATCCCCCGCATGTTTCCGTAAGGGGGAGGGGTGCGGAACGTGCTGTCCAGGTAGTTGTACGTCCCGTGCGGCAGGCGCCGGTGCGTGTCGTGGAACCCGTGCAGCCCCAGGCAAACCTGCTTGATGTTGTTCACACACTGGGTGCGCCGGGCCGCTTCCCGCGCCGCCTGCACCGCCGGCAGCAACAGCGCGATCAGGATCCCGATGATCGCGATCACCACCAGCAGCTCCACCAGCGTAAAACCGCGTCGAGCATTCTTAAACACCAGGGCACCTCTTGGGCCAACCGGAGGGGTTTTCATGTCGGCTCGTAACTCCTGCGACGAAGGACGACACGCCATGTACGACGGCCTTCCAAGGCCGTCAAGGACTTGGATGCGACGCCGACGGCCTTGGAAGGCCGTCGTACTCGGGATAG
>Ga0180438_10003464_pt1 | contig 23868 bp, 21 predicted proteins | sample SS_ome_12_FD_132455 | JGI IMG/M metagenome (GOLD analysis project Ga0180438, IMG submission 132455) | Hypersaline lake sediment archaeal communities from the Salton Sea, California, USA - SS_3_D_2 metaG | ecosystem: Environmental > Aquatic > Non-marine Saline and Alkaline > Hypersaline >...
AAGGGACTGCAGTATGCCCATGAGAAAAGCGTGATACACAGAGACATAAAGCCAGCGAACATACTGATATCCAGAGGGGGTGAAGTAAAGCTCGTAGATTTTGGAATCGCCACTTCCAAGGAAGCCGATGAGGACGGTCTTACAAAGGCAGGTATGACTCTGGGAACCCCTGCCTATATGTCCCCGGAACAGATCGCTGACACCAGAAAAGTTGATCACAGGGCAGATATCTATTCACTGGGTGTGGTGCTCTATGAAATGCTCACTGGTCAGAAGCCTTTTACAGGAGGATTTACCGCCGAATCGATCAACAGGATCAACAGGGGAATCTATACAAAACCCCAGAGGATAAATCCCTCCATACCGGGTGTGCTGCGTCGTCTCATCAGTAAATCCATGCACCACAGAGTGACGAGGCGATACAAAAACATCGGCCAGATCATAGGAAAACTCGAAAGGTTTACCAGACGTTTTCGAGATCAGCAGGTGATCAACAGGGTTATCAAGAGCTACGTCGCGGGAACTGAATTTTCCCTTCCTTCACGAAGAATCGGCGGAAGAAGAAAGGGATTCCGGCTCAAAGTTGCAATCGGCTGTGCGGTGCTTGCAGGCATTGCGGTCGGCGCACGCTACATCCACGAGAAGGGATATTATTATGAGTACCTGAAAAAGGATGAGTACGGCGCCACGGAGGTGCGGGTAGACGTTCCGGAGCGGTATTACAAGGATGTGACGCTGATGTATGCCTACTGCATATTCAAACCTCTCACAGAGGGAGAAGACACAACGCACGAATTCCAGCTGTCTGCTGGATCAGGTGGACTATTCGATTTTAGAAGGAAAACAACAGGCGGCGTAAAGACTGGTGGCATCTTCTCTCGATTCTTTAAAAAGGGAGAAAAAGAGCAAGGTACCGAACCACAGATTCTCTCCACGGGCGTGCTCTATCTGCCCGCAGGGTTGTACGATCTTGAGCTCTATGTTGAGAACGCAAAATTCTTGAAGACGCTTTTTCTGAATCCGCGGTCGATCCAGAAGCAAAACGTGAAGACCTACGAACGACAGATACTGGGGTTCAACCTGCGGCAGAGCGATTCGAAGCCAATTCAAGTGTATCCAAGAGTCTATGACAGTGTGAGCGGTCAGTCGCTTTACCGTTCGGCAGATATTCTTCTCTATCTGAGAGAAACAGGCAAATGGATCAACTGGAAGGACTATCAGAACAGTGCCCGGTTGAGGCGCTTTCTGGCTGGCCAGCTGAGATCCGGAAACAGCTATACACTCCGGTTTGAAGCTCCCTTCTACTATCCCCAGACCGTAAAATTTTTTGTGGAGAACGATCTTGACTCGGTCCGGGTGGAAGTGGGTCTTATCAAAAAACCCGGAAGGCTCGTCGTGAAGAGTGATTATCCCGGATTGACGCTGCTCGTGGATGGAAGAACGGAGAGCTACCTCGGTGGAGAGGAGAAAGAATTTGTCAGGTATGGAGAAACAATTGCCGGGAGAAAAGAGTTTCCGCTTGCAGAGGGTAACTACCTGTTGACTGTGATGAAGGACAAGAGGCGGGTTGAGAATTACCAGTTTTCAATTGCTCCGGATGAAACAACCCTGCTCGAGGTCACCTACAGCGCGGAGGATAAAAAAATATCAATTGTAAAAAAGTAATTCACGAGGTCGCATATGACACTTTTTACACGAATACTGTTTTTCGGATTCTGCGGAATCCTGGCCGGAGTTCTCGCGTGGCCACTGATCGAGCTCGTTCTCTATTTTCAGGCAGCCATACCGACGCTTCTTCTGCTCAACATCACTCTCGGGGTAGCCGCGGGTGTGTTCATGGGAGGAGGGTTTGGAGCAAGTGAGGGTATCATTTCCCGTTCCTGGGTAAAGATCAGAAATGGAATTCTCACAGGTCTTGTGATCGGAGTGGTTGCGGGTGCCGTGGGGTTCATCGCCGGACAGGCGGCCCTGCTCTTTCTCGGGACGGTGATCTTCCATTCTGCCTATAGTGTGCAGAGGATCGGATTTCCCATTTCGAGATCCATAGGGTGGGCACTTTTTGGCCTCTGCATTGCCATGGTGCACGGGATTCGGAGTCTCTCCTGGGCCAAGATAAGAAACGGGGTCATTGGAGGCCTGTGCGGAGGATTTATCGGGGGATTGGTAGTGGAATACCTCAATGTGTTCACTCCCTTTGCGTGGTACGCCAGACTGTGCGGTTTTGGAGTTCTGGGTCTCCTCATAGGCATATTCTACGGCATTGTTGAAAACAGATTATCCAGGGCCTCGCTCCTGCTTTTGGGAGGAAAATCCAAAAACAGGGAGTTCCTGATCACCCAGAAGGTGACGAATATCGGGGCATCCCCGAAAACTGAGATTGGCATTGAAGGGTATAGGGGTACTTCAGGGGTGCATACGATGATCACCAGAGAGAGGGGAGAGTATCTCCTGACCGATGCGGGCTCAAAGACAGGGACATATGTGAACGACGAGAAGATCCGGAGCAGGAAGCTGAAGGATGGTGACGTAATCCGGATGGGTGATGCGCAGTTCCTCTTCAGAGAGAGGGGAGGGAGGGTAGATCAGTGAAAGGATTGCTCTTTGGGTTTTTTTGTTTTGCGCTCTGCGGTCTGGTTCTGAGCGGGGGGGAGGCATTTTCCGATACCGTTAGGATCTCACAGATAGACAATTCACGGCTCCTGTTGAACCAGAGGGTCAACGTCTACGTGAGCGTGACTGATCGTGACGGGGACCCTGTTCCGAACCTGACAGAGGATAACTTTACCCTGTACGAAATGGGGGAACAGAGGCAGATCCAATCCTTTCAAAGGGGGGTAAACATCAATCAGGGTATCAAGCTGCTCCTGGTGGTGGATAATTCAGGAAGCATGTACTGGGATGCTTCTGGAAAGGAAAGGAATTCAAGCGATTCGAAGCTGTGGCGTATCACCTATGCGAAAGAGGCGGTCTCCTCGCTGCTGAACAATATCAAGAACCCCATGGATAGGGTAGGGCTCATAACCTTCAACGTGAGGGTCGAATCGAAGATCCATCTCACCAACGACAAGGGAGAAATCGCAAAGATACTCCAGAGCATCTCACGGCCGGCTGAGGAAGAAGCGTACACTGAGCTCTATGAAACCCTCTACCAATCAGTGGACGAGCTCAGGACGTATGGGGGGAGAAAAGTGATCATTCTGCTGTCCGACGGTCAGGACTTTCCGCTGAAGGATAACCCCCACTTTCCCAGACGGCACGGCATCGAACAAGCAATACAGTTTGCCCAACAAGAGGGCATTTCGGTATTCACCATCGGGCTGAGCGCCAGAGCGGACAGGGAGAATCTAAAGCGGATCGCCGAGGAGACAGGAGGCGCATACTTCTGGGTATTCGACCCTGCACAGCTGAGGAATCTTTACAATCTGATACGTCAGCAGATTCTCCAGGAGTATCTCATCTCCTATAAGGCAACCATGATGCCTGCTGAGAAGAAACCAGTGCAGGTAGTGTATACCGCGAAAGATGCGCGTACCGAAGCCGAGAGATTTTATTTTTCCGGGACTCTATTCGGATTGGGAAGCAAATCGCTTGACTGGCGGATTTTTATTGCAATACCTGCGGGTTGCGCTCTGTTGTGGGTCCTCTCTCTCTTAAAATTCGAGCAGAAGAAAGCGCTCCCGAGCCTTTCAGTGCATACTTCTGCGGGGAAGAGAACCCAGGTACACCAGCTTCCGGTTACGAAGATGAAGGCTGGGATTACCATCGGAACAAGCGCATCATCAGACGTGACGATCAGCGGCGACCCGAAGATTAAGGAGACCCAGGCGAAGATCGCCGTGAAGGACGGAATATATACAATTTCTTCAAAGGGTCCGGTGACAGTGAACAACAGACAGGTGACCACCAAGGTACTCAGATCGGGTGATCTCATAAAACTCGGCGACACGCGTCTGGTCTTCGATACAGGAGTGGTAAAAGCAGAGGTAAAGAAGGCCAAAAAGAAATCCAATCCATCCGAACGCCGGGCTGTGGGGAAGAGTTCCGCTGGGACTCACACCGGAGCTGGGAAACCCAGGGGAATCGGAGCACGCGTGAAAAGGAAGGCATCCAAGAGAAGAGGCTAATCACCGGCTAGCTTTACCTGTTGCGCCCTGTCCTTGAGAGATTTGCTGAAGGAAATTTTTGGAACATAGGATTCCGGTTTTGCCTTTACCGTGATTTCCCCACCCGTTGCGGGGTTTTTCATCACCCGGGCTTTCTGAGCAGTCCTCTTTCTCAGTGAGAGCTTTCCGATTTTCCCGAAGGGTACGTGTGCACCAAGCAGTACTCCAGTCTCGACCACCTGCAGGTAGTCATCCAGAATCTGGCGTGCAAACTTCTGGGAGATATCGTTCTTTGCAGCAACATAGGAGACGATGGTCTTTGTGGTGAACTGTTCAGGAATACGCTCATCCGGCCTGATGTAAGTCCTGTTTATTTTCACAAACCCGTTGGTGAGGAATATGGTGGCCTCACGGATCCTCTTTTCCTGCTCCTCGATACCCACATCCGGGGAGCATACGGCAATCACCAGGATTGGAGAGCTCTGTTTTATCGGCCCCTCCTCGAAAGCGAGCACCTGATCAATGCGGATGTCGCTCGCCGGTGTTGCATTCTCCCTGTGAAGAGAGTCCGGCACATCCTTTCGCAGCCCTATGCTTGCGTATTCTATTGACTTTTTCCCAGCGGTGAGCGGCCCCATGCTCAGAAGTGAGCCGGAGTAGGTGAGCATGAGCGCTCCCCTGGGATCTTCCTTTGGAAATCGGTCCACCTCTTCCATGTGCAGGCTCCTCACCTGCTCCTCGAACATGTTTCTCTTTTCTATCCATGCCCGTGCGATGAGCTCGAGGGAGCTTTCACCTTCTGGCAGGCCTGAAGACTTCGTTATCTCTGCCACGTGGGTCTGTATCTTCGGTGGCAACTGAGAGAAATACTCACCCATGGAAAATCCTCCTGATTGAACGGTTCTATCCCCATTATACGACAGAATGTGCCAATTTGCCTGTTTTTTAGAAATTGTCCTCCACCATCGGCCGGAAGGTAAACTGGTGCACAACCAGATCCTCCGGGAGGGTAAGCGTGGCGACAATCGCCTGTGCAACGCTCTCAGGCCGCATGTAGAGAGGGCGGCGCTCGGATCGGAAATTACTGTCAGTTCCCCCTGGATAGATAGAGCTCACTCGCACTCCCCGCGGACGCACTTCCTTTCTGAACACATCTGTGAGGCCCTGAAGCCCCTTTTTCGCTGCGGTGTAGGCTCCCATGAGCTCGATATTGTAGTGACAGACACTTGAGAGCACATTGACGATGTGACCAGATTTCCGCTCTCCCATATCCCGTGCCGCCTCACGCATGAAAATGAAGGGAGCACGGAGGTTCACGGAGAGTATGCTGTCGAACTCCTGTGTACCCACATCCTGTATGCGCGCCTTCCTGGGGTTGAACCCTGCGTTGTTGATGAGAATGTCCGGAGGGCCGAGGAGTCTCTTTGCCTCCCCGTAAAACCGGAGAATATCCTCCTCTATTGAGAGATCGAAGCTCATCACAAGGGGCTTCGGAGCACCTGCGGACTCGACCCCTCTTTTCACCTCTTCCAATGCCGCTTTTGATCGCCCGCAGATCGCAAGCTGTGCCAGGTGCTCAGCGAGCAGGAGAGCGGTGGCCCGTCCGATACCGTGGGATGCGCCGGTGAGATATACAACCTTTCCCTTCAGCCTTTCCATTTTTTTTCCTTTTTTTGTGGTTTATTGAAATTTATACTGGTCTAGCCCTGGAAGAGCAAATATTATTTCCTAATAATGATATTCATTATCATAATTTCACCTAAGGGAGGTAGAATATGGAGCAGTTGAAAGAAATGCAGGAACAGCCTGAGGTGTGCATGCCGAGGCTCGGAGAGCCGGCGCCCCAGTTCGAGGCGGTCACCACCTTCGGGAAGATCAAGCTTTCGGACTTCAAAGGGTCCTGGCTGATCATGTTTTCCCACCCGGCTGATTTCACCCCGGTATGCACCACGGAGTTTATAGGGTTTGCACAGATTCATACGAAGCTCAGAGAAATGAACTGCGAGCTCATGGGGCTGAGCATTGACAGCGTGTACTCACACATCGCATGGGCGCGCAACGTGGAGGAGAAGCTCGGCCAGAAGATCACATTCCCGATAATTGCTGACCTGAACAAGGAGGTTGCGACCCTCTACGGCATGGTCATGCCCGGTGAGAGCAAAACAGAGACATCGAGGTGCGTCTTCGTCATCGACGACAAGCAGGTGGTCAGGGCAATGATCTACTATCCACTCTCCACCGGAAGAAACATGGACGAAATGTTGAGGCTCATCCAGGCGCTGCAGACCACTGACAAGCACGGCGTTGCGACTCCGGCAAACTGGCGACCAGGGGACAAGGTCATCGTTCCGCCCCCCAACACCCAGGAGATGGCTGAGGAGCGCGTGAAGCAAGAAGGAGTCGAGTGCAAGGACTGGTACTTCTGCAAGAAGGAGCTGTAGCACCGACGAACTGCAGCATCCGGGGAGTGTGGGGTGCACTGCAATTGTGACATTCCAGTGGATGAAAAAAGGCCTGCGTTCTTTGCAGGTCTTTTTTATCAACGCCTTTGCCTGAGCTCAATAAAACCGAATATGAGGAAGAGGGGGAGCAGGATATAGTTGAGGAGTCTTCCAAATGAAGGAACGCCTTTTATGAGGACGAAGTTGTACACCTCTGGCAGATAGAAGAGAAAAAGAATTATGAAAAACCAAAGAACGCCTGCGAGCCCTGGAAAGAGCGTTCCCCTTCGGGTAATCCGCCATATACCTGCGAGAAATGTCACGATACCAATGAGAAGATACAGGAGCTTCCAGCTCATTTGTCTCCTCCGTTCATGGGATTACATGACTGCCAATACGTGTGCGGTTCCACATTCTTAGGGGTACCTCAAGCAAATTTCGAACTGTCGACACCTCGATGCAGAAACATATAATTTTTCTAAAGCGGGAAAGCTTTTGAAAGATACTTTACCAACTTACTTCGGTCAAGTCACAACTCCAACAGACCTGCCTCGTCATAACAGAAACGTGCATGTTTTTCTTTTCACGATCACTTTATAATTGCGAAACATGGAAAAAGGGCGTACCATATTGGGCGGGTTTTTGAGAATATTTTAGAGATTCGAGAGGAGACAGGATATCTATGGACAGAGTGCTGTTGCGTGCTGTTGACCTGGACGGATATTTGGCGCAAGAGGACAAAGGCCACATTCAAGCCATGGGTGCAAAGTATGAAGAGGCGATGAAACTGTTTCAGATTTACGCTTCAGCGGAAGTGAAGACAGAGAAAAATCGGGCGGAGAAGAAGCTCATAAATCTCTACAACAAGATGGGCGAGATGATGCAGAAGATTACTACCGCACATCCGGCCATACATGTGTACTCTTTTGAAACTCATTATACGATACACGGCGAGGCCTCTAGACTCATCTCGAAGCTCAGAGACGTTCGTACGGAGCAACCTGAGTTCATTTACTACGTACAGCGGGCCTATGAATTGCTCTTTAATTTCGCCTTTGTTGGAACGAAGCTGAGAAAGAAAAACTACATGGTTATACGAACCCCAGTGTGCTTCCCTGTACAAAACTATGCGGTACACAAGATTCCGAATATTGATGCGCAAGTCTCACAGGCCGTGGTATGTGTGATGCTCAGAGGTGCGCTCCTCCCTTCGATGATCCTTTCGAAGGAAATCGAGGAGTATACATCCAACAGATACGTAACGCCCTTTGCGCTTTTTAAAATTTCCCGGGACGACAGAAAGGAGGAGCACACAATGGAGTATGCACTGGATCTCGACCGCTCCTATTTTGACCTGGAGATCCTCGACGGGAAGGACCTTTTCTTCGCAGATCCCATGAATGCGACCGGAGGAAGCCTCATCACCATCGTGCGCTACCTTCTGGACCAGGGAGTCAGGCCCCGCTCGATCAGGACCTTCAATGTGGTGTCCGCGCTGAAGGGCGCACTGCGCATCATCCGGGCCCTGAGAAATGCCGAAGTGTTTACACTCTGGATGGACCCTGCACTGAACCAGAAAGCCTATATACTTCCGGGTCTCGGAGATGCGGGCGACCGGTTGAACGGACCGGATCGGGAGGAAAGCCCGCGAGATATCATACAGCTGATCGCCGATTATGGCGCCGGAATCGCTTCCCTCTATCGCTCCCAGGTGAGAGAGATCGAAGAGACCGTGCTGGGGGCGCATCGATGATTCGACCGGGGGATTTCCACACCTATCCCGGGTATCCTTCTCAAGGCGGTACGAAACTTAGACACTGATTATAAAAACTGTACCGGTTTCCGCTCTTCCGAGGGTCACCGGCACAGCCTTGGGTTGGGGGGTTGGGACCCTGACAACTCCAATCTTTCAGATCGGAGTTGTTTTAACTTTAATCCGAAGGATTAAAGTTGTTTGATAAACTCTTTCATTTGAGAGTGACTGTTATGTATCTTGAATTCCCGCTTTGCACATCACGCACGAGAAGCATCACATTGTCCTGTCCCTTCGCTTCTGCGATCCGCCTGTCGAACTCATCCGCACTGTCGACTTTCGAGTTGTTTACCCTGTAGATGATATCTCCTCTTTGAAGCCCCGCACTCTCCCCTGCACTTCCGGGAATCACCTCTGTGACGATCACACCGGCAACCCTTCTGATTCCCAACTGTTTTGCGATTTGTGGAGTGACCGTATCCACGGATACTCCCAGGAGATCGTTTTCGGCTGGTCTGCGCTTCTCCTGCGTTCGTGCGAGTTCGCCCGCAGTGAGGAAGAGTTCGAGCTCTTTACCTTCCCGTGAGACTGCGATCTTCACACGTTGACCAGGAGCGGTGGCTGCAGCCATGTTTCTGAGCTTAGCCACGGACTCAACACGCTTTTCATCGTACTGTAAAATTACGTCTCCCTGTTCTAAACCTGCCTTCTCTGCGGGGCTTCCTGGCACAACATCGGTCACGATCACGCCCCGTGCATCCTTCTCGAGCTTCAGTCCTCGTGCCATTTCAGGAGTGATGTCCTGTATATTCACTCCCAGGTACCCGCGCACCACCTTGCCATGCTCGATCAGTGAGCGTGATATGTCCTTCGCTATGTTGGAGGGAATGGCAAATCCCAGCCCCTCTGAACCCATGGAGGCGGACACGATAAGGGAGTTGATGCCGATCACCTCACCCCTCAGGTTTATGAGAGGGCCGCCGCTGTTGCCCGGGTTGATGGATGCGTCTGTCTGGATGAAATCTTCGTACCCTGCCGGTCCGAGCGCACCGATTTCCGATCTGTTCTTCGCACTCACGATTCCGGCGGTTACTGTCCAGTCCAGCCCCCGGGGAGATCCGATGGCAACTACCCATTCGCCCACTTTCACCGCATCAGAATCTCCGAGTGTTGCGTATCTCATGTTGGATGTTGGCTCAATTTTCACCACCGCAAGATCCGTGTTCGGATCTGCGCCCACGAGAGTAGCCTTCTGTGTGGTTCCGTCGTAGAGCTCAACCGTTATCTCTTCCGCATTTGCGACCACATGGTTGTTGGTGATGATATATCCATCCGCACTGATGATCACCCCGCTTCCCAGGGCCCTGATCGGGACCCGCTGCTGTCTCTGTTGCGGTCCAAAGAAATCCCGGAAAAAGGGGTCGTTTCCGAAGGGGAATGCAGGTGCCTGCTGTACGACTGTTCCAGTGATATCGATGTGAACCACAGTCGGAATCATTGCCTCAGCGATCGAGCTGATCGCAGTGGTGAATCCGCTTTCGTCTTTGATCACCACTACCTCCGCAGGTGACGATTGTGCGCTCGCCTGTTTTTCAGCTCTGTTGCCTGCTCCGGCGAATACCAGTAACATGCCTATGACCGCAGCTGCAATAAATAGATATGTTCTTTTGACTCCTGACCTCATTTCTCCCTCCAGTCGTGATTTTTTTTCTGTGACTTTCATTGATGTTTCTTAATATACATGCGGTTACTTACAGGACCATTTCAAGGACATTACAGTTTTGAAAGGGATCTCCAGGAGAGCGTGCATGTTTGAACAGGGGCTTAGAAAATCTTTCATTGAATTCACAAACGTCTATGTATATAATGTGATGAAATCAAAATACGATAAGGGGTTGACCGCTCGAAATGGTGGGCAATTCCCCTCAGTTTGCAGCACTGACAAAGTGCGGATTTTCCACAGGAGCAGGACCATGGAGACTGATCGCTGGAGAAAGGAGAGTGAGTTCGTCGGTGAGCTGCTTAAGCGTGCACCAAAATTCGACAGGGAGTACAGAATCGGGCGTGAGGAGTTTTTACAAAGACAGCAGAAATTGTATTCCTCGCTTGAACGCAGGGGCTTTCAGTGCGGGATCGTGTACTCAGACGAGCACTACAACGGCGACGTACCTTACCTTGGAGGGAACACGAACATCTCAGTCGAGCCTGTGGCAGGGGTTATCGGGAAAAACGGTTTCCACCTGCTCGCCGGCCTGGAAGGAGGGTATGTGGCGGAACAGCTTTCCCCGCGTTCAGGGACCAAAATCCATAAGGTGGAAATGCTCAAGCTTGCGGATGAAGACTACCCGGTCGATGCGGAGCGAGTCGAGGACGTAATAGAAGAAGCAGCAGGAGGAAAGCCGGATGGAATAGCGCTTTTAACCCCAAGAGAGGTTTTTCCAGTGAGCATCTATGAGTTCCTTGCTGACTATCTCGGTGGCAGAGACAGAATCATCGATGCCCAGGAGCTGTACTACAGGATAAAATACGAGAAATCGAATGCGGAGATGAGGCTCATCGAGGAGGCTGCGCACATTGCAGACGTGATGATCGAGGGAATGCTTGGTGTGCTGAAACCTGGAATGTATGAGACGCAGGTCGCCGGATGGGGATACGTCATAGCCTACGAGCTGGGAGTGGAGGAGATGGGAGTCGATCTCATGGTTACCTCCGGGGAAGCCAACCGTACACTCATCGGTAAAGCGTTGAACAGGAGGATCGAGGAAGGTGATTTCGTGCACCTGGGGGTGGCACCGAAGCGGGATGGACTGACTGCCTGTGAAAGGGTTTCGGTGGTTGCAACTCAGGATCCCTCAAAGATCTCCGCTGATCAGTACTTCTGGCTTGATTTTGTAGAGGAAGCTTTCCAGGTAGGATTCGATGCCTATCAGGAAGTTGCAGAAAAAGGGCTCCCTGCAAAACTCCAGGAGCAGGCGCTTGTGGACTATTTCAAGCGAAGAGAGAAAGAGGTGAACTCGAGGTTCGGCATATCAATCGACCTTGTGAGGCAGAAGCCCTATACAGGGACCCACAATGCGGGGTACACGGAATGCCAGGAATTTTATGGTGCCATAACCCTGAGCTCCGAGAACCCACTGGGAAACCAGATTGTGACCATGCTCGATGTTGCAGTAAGGGGAATTGGGAATAAATGGAATGACGTGCTCATTCCAGGACTTGATTTTGTGCTCGTGGAAAAAACGCTCGGAAAGTACGGAAGAGAAGTACGTGTGCTGAACAGGCTTCCGGTGCGTGTTCAGCAGTTTGTAGGGAAGGCGTAATTGGTCCTGAGCGCACCCCAAGACGTGGAATGAAGAGAAGATTACTCTACAGCGGGGAGCAGACAGATGCGAGTCATAATTGGTGCAGATCATGCAGGATACGAGCTCAAGAAAATCCTTGCCGAGTATGTTGAAGCACTCGGCCACAGGGTAGTGGATGTCGGAGCACGTACATACGACCGCTCGGACGATTATCCGGATTTTGCTGAGGAAGTTGCGAAGGCGGTCACAGGAGAAAAGGGGGAGCGTGGCATTCTGATTTGTGGAAGCGGAGTGGGTGCCTCGATTGTTGCGAACAAGGTTCCTGGAATTCGTGCCGGGATCTGTCACGACACCTATTCAGCGCATCAGGGTGTTGAACACGATAACATGAATGTTTTGGTGCTCGGCTCACGTATCATCGGAGTGGAGCTCGCCAGAGATATCGTGAAGACCTACCTTGCAGCCAAGTTCAGCGGGGAAGAGCGGCACACCAGGCGGCTTTTGAAGATAACAGAAATCGAGAAAAGTTACCTCAAGGGTTGAATTGCGTTCTTCTGCACTGGCGGGAATGGGTATGGTTTCTCTTCAGGTGAGCCTGAGAATAGAGGCGAGAAGACCCCAGTCCCAGTTTTCCTGCTCGCGGGTTTCAAGCATTATTCTGGATATATTGGTAATTTCCCATCCCTTTTGAAAATATTGCTCAAGCTCATCTTTTGTTGTCTGTTTTAGACCTTCATTCCCCAGATCATCTTCGCTGGAGCAGAGAACGTGATAGATACCCCCAGGTCGGAGGACCTGATGGAGGCTGTCTAAATACTGCGGGCGGGTTTCCCGAGGAAAGGAGTGGAAGAGGCCGCAGTCAATGACGGTGTCAAAAGTCATACCGAGGATCTCGATCTTGAGTGAATCAAACAGGAGAAATTTCACTTTCAGGTTTCGTTTTGAAGCCTTGAGAAGCGCTCTGGCAATGAGTGTTGGCGAAGAGTCGATCCCGGTTACAGAGTATCCCTGCGATGCAAGGTAGAGGGCGTTTTCTCCGGAGCAGCACCCGATGTCCAGAACTTCTCCTCTGATTGCTCCAGACTTTTCAAGATCAATGAGAGCCGGCTGAGGTTTGTCGGTCTCCCACTTTGACTGTTCCTGCTGCTCTTCGAAGTGTGTCATTTCCCAACCCCTCTTCACGCCCTGATCGATACTCTCAAGCTTCTCCAGGGACGATCGAGACATTCAACACCCGATCCTTGCGAAAAAGTGTGAGTGTCAGTAATTTGCCCGGGGGGTGTTTCGCCAATAAGCGGTGAAGATCATCCACGGTACTGATGTTCTCGTTGTTCACTTCGAGAATGATGTCACCACTGTGAACACCTGCCCTGTCTGCGGGTCCGGCAGGCTCCACCGCGACGACTTCCGGTGCACTGTTGGACTCTTTCCCGGTGAGACGAATGAAACGCCGGCTCAGGGGTCTCAGTTGTGCGACGATACCCAAAAATGCCCTTTTCACCCTGCCAAAGCGTACAAGGTCCCCCACAACCCATTTGGCAGTGTTGATGGGAATGGCGAAGCTGATCCCCTGGGCTGAGAAGATCATCGCCGTGTTGATTCCGATGACTCGCCCCCTGCTATCCACCAGAGGGCCGCCGGAATTACCCGGATTCAGCGGAACATCGGTCTGGATGATATTTTCGATCAACCTACCAGATCTGCTTCTCAGGGCACGTCCCAGGGCGGAAATCACCCCGGTTGAGACCGTGTTTTGAAATCCGAGAGGATTACCAATGGCAATAGCGAGCTGACCTGCACGGAGTATATCCGAATCGCCGAGCTCCGCTGAAGGGAGAAAGTTGCCTGGTACCCTGACTACTGCAAGATCGGATGCGGGATCTGTCCCGATGACTTCTGCCCGGTAGCTGCTCCCTTCTGTGAGGATTATCTCTATATCAGAGCTGTCAGAAACGACGTGATCGTTGGTGAGAATGAAGCCGTCAGGAGCGATGATGATTCCGGAACCCGCGCCCTCGTTTCCATAGCGCGTGGAAAGGTCACTTCTTTTTATCTTGATCGCCACCACTGCTGGACCGACCTTCTCCACGACACCTATCACCGCACGGGAGTAGGCATCCAGGAGTTCTTCATCGCGCTCTTCTGTTTTTCTCAACTGATCCCTGGAGCCGGCGTATTGATCATGTTTCTCCGCGAGAATTCTCATGATCCTCCTCGTGCCGTCGTCAATTGCTTTCATGTGCTGCTTCTCTGCTGTAAATACCCGTTGCGAAAATAGTTCTGTTTTATTACTATACATTACATTAGTGTGTCTTTTAAAGAAAATAAAGCTCTTTTCCAGGATGCATTCATGAATTTTTACGGCTCTGAATATTTCACACATGGAGCCACTTTTTGGTCGCTATTTTCACCTCAAGAAGAGAATATGAATGAGGAGTGTCCACAGAAAGGAACCCTATATGCGTGGGAATGATGAGAACAAATATTTTGTACTCGATACCAATGTCATACTCCATGACTTCCGCTGTATCTACTCCTTTGAAGAACACAATGTTATTGTCCCCATCACTGTGCTCGAAGAAATCGACAAGTTCAAGAGGGGAAATGAAATCATCAACTATAACGCCAGGGAGTTCTCTCGAGAACTGGACGCCCTGGGAGGAGACCAGCTCCTGAATGAAGGTCTTGAGCTTGCTTCTGGGGGCAGTATCGTGGTTGATACGAACATCAAAAAAGATGACTATCTTCAGGAGGTTTTCTGGGAGGACAAACCCGACCACAGGATCCTTTCGGTTGCCTACAACCTGATGAAAAAGTACGGGAAAGAGCGCGTAATTTTTGTGTCCAAGGATATCAACCTCAGGATGAAGGCGAAGGGAATAGGGATCAGGGCAGAAGATTACGAGACCGGCAAGATAAAGAACATCGACCAGCTTTACAAAGGCAAGAATATTCTGGAAGGAGTGGAAAGCGAGCTCATTGATACCCTTTACAGGGAAGGGGCAATCAGTCCTGAGAAGCTTGGATTCACCGCCAAACCATTCCCGAACGAGTACTTCATCATACGGAACAACACCAAGAGCGCGCTTGCGGTGTACAAGAAGCAGGAGGAGTTGCTCAGGCATGTGCCAAAGAAGCGCGGCTATGGAATAATCCCGCGGAATGCGGAACAGACTTTTGCCCTTGACGCACTCATGGATGATAATATCCTTCTGGTCACACTTTCAGGAAAGGCGGGAACAGGCAAAACGCTCATGGCTCTTGCTGCAGCCCTTGAGATACGAAAAAACTACAAACAGATTTATCTCGCAAGACCCATTGTGCCCCTCTCCAACAGAGACCTTGGGTTTCTGCCAGGAGACATAAAGAGCAAGCTTGAACCGTACATGCAACCCCTGCATGACAACCTGTCTGTGATCCTCCATCAGTTCCAGGAAGGGTCTCTGGAGGTGAAAAAGGTTCATGAAATGATGGAGAACGAAAAGCTTGTTATCACCCCCCTCGCCTATATTCGGGGGAGGCATCTCTCCAAGATCTTTTTCATTATCGATGAAGCTCAAAACCTCACCCCTCACGAGGTAAAAACCATCATTACCCGTGCAGGGGAGGGAACCAAGGTGGTGTTTACAGGAGATCCTTATCAGATCGATACACCCTATCTGGACTCCCGGAGCAACGGTCTTACCCTGCTCATTGATAAGATGAAGGGACAGCCGCTCTATGCGCACGTCACCCTTGAAAAAGGGGAACGTTCTCAGCTTGCGGAGCTCGCTTCAGACCTTCTCTGAGAGAACACTGCTGCATTTGTGCTGATTTTGCCGCCCTTGCTGTGCATTCTCTCGTACAAGCATCATTGAATCGAAGATCACGGGAATTAAACCGAGAATTCATTGAAACTCACCGGGTTTTCGATCATAATTTAATAGAGGAATGGGGACATTCTTCAGGATGACGGCTGGTCGACAGCTGTCGCCTTTATTAATTCTGTGGGCTAAAAAACGAGATGAACGTGGAGAACATCGGCATTCTGGATCTGAAGAAACGCCTCTCGGAGCTCGAACAGGAGCGTGACGAGCTGAGGGAAAAGCTCGAGAAAGCTCAGGCAAGCTACAGAGAGCTGTACGAAGGGAGCCGCGACGGGTTTGCCTTCGTTGACATGAAGGGCAGAATCACAGAGTTCAACTCAGCATTTCTCAAGATGCTTGGATATACGGATAAGGAAATCCGGAAAAAAACCTTCGAAGATATCACTCCGAAAAAGTGGCACGCACGGGAAAGAGAAATCCTCCAGGAACAGGTCTTTACCAGGGGATATTCTGAAATCTACGAGAAGGAGTACAGGTCCAAAAGCGGGAGATGCATACCGATCGAGATCCGGACCTATCTGGCTAGGGAGAATGGCATTCCTGTCGGCATGTGGGCTTTTGTGCGGGACATTACCGGGCGCAAGAAGGTCGAACACAACCTTGTCGAATCAAGGGAACGGTACAGGAATCTTATCGAGCTCGCACCGGACGGGATCATCATGAGTGACATGGACGGATACATACGTGTGGTAAACACAGCCTTCCTTTCCCTTACAGGATTCAAAAAGAGTGATATAGAGGGAAAACACTTTACCAAGCTTCCTACAACAGTTACTGGTGACTTCGAGAGTCATGAAGAAATTTTTCAGAAAATCATGGTGTCGGAGACGATGAGGAACGCGACGTTTCAGTTCAGATGCAAAAACGGCTCTCTCAAATGGGGGGAGGCTGATATCAGCCTCATCAAGGTCGAGGGGAGGATTGATGGAATACAGTGGATCGTCAGGGATGTTACGGAGCGTAAGGAAATCGAGGAAGCGCTGCAAAAGTCAGAGGAGAAATACCGCTCTGTGGTTGAGAACACGAGGGAAGCCATAGTCATTGCACAGGATGGCATACTCAAGTTTGTGAACCCGAGCACCTGCCGTACATCCGGCTTTTCCGAGCAGGAATTGCTTTCCATGCCCTTTACCAGTTTCATCCATCCCGATGACAGGGCGCTCGTGGAGGCAACTCACTTGAAACGCATTCGGGGTGAAAAGGTGCCTGATGTCTATTCATTCCGCATTGTCACCAAGAACGGGAGCACGAGATGGTTTCAGATCAGTGCGGTGCTCATCACCTGGGAAAAGCGTCCTGCCACACTCAATTTTCTTACCGATATTACAGAGAGCAAACAGGCAGAGGATGAACTGAAACAGAAGGAACGACAGCTTCTCCAGGCTCAGAAAATGGAAGCCATCGGGAGACTGGCGGGTGGTGTTGCACATGATTTCAATAACCTCCTCACTGCGATTATCGGATACACGGATATTCTTCTCATACATCCGAAAATGGACCAGGAGCTGAAGAAATACGTCGAGCAGATCAAGAACTCATCGAATCGAGCCTCGAGCCTCATCCAGCAGCTCCTCGCCTTCAGCCGCCGGCAGATGATGCAGGCGAAAACCATTGATCTGAACAGGCTCGTTGCCAACATTGACAAGATGCTTCGGCGTCTCATCGGCGAGGACATCGAGCTCTTTACCCTTTTCGAGAAAGATCTCGGGATGATTAAAGCGGACCCGGGCCAGATCGAGCAGGTGATCATGAATCTGGCGGTGAATGCCAGGGATGCGATGCCCGATGGAGGAAAGCTGATAATCGAAACCAAGAACGTTGAGCTGGACCGGGCCTATTTTGACGGGAGGTTGAACGGGAATCCGGGAAGCTACGTGTTGGTTTCCGTGACGGATACGGGTCACGGAATGGATGATGAGACGAAGAAGCATGTATTCGAGCCGTTTTTCACAACCAAGGATAAGGGAAAAGGAACAGGTCTTGGTCTCTCCACCGTGTATGGGATTGTAAAGCAGAGCGGAGGCTACATCTGGGTGTACAGTGAACCGGACAGAGGGACAACCTTCAAGTGCTACTTTCCCAGGGTAGACGACATCTTTCTGGAAATCGAATCAAGGCAGAATCGCACCCTTTCAAGGGGAGGAAGTGAAACCATACTGCTGGTAGAGGATGAGTATATTGTCAGGAATTTGATCTCGAATATCCTTCGGCACTACGGCTACACTGTCATCGAGTCTGAAAATGGGGAGAAAGCCTTACAGGGCCGGGAGCAGTGGTCTGACAGGTCTGTCGATATGCTCATCACCGATGTGGTAATGCCCGGGATGAGTGGACGGGCCCTTGCAGATAAACTTCAGGGTCTCTACCCAGAGATGAAGGTGCTCTACATCTCAGGATACACAGACGACGCCATCGTTCGTCACGGCGTGCTCGACGCAGGCATCCCGTTCCTTCAGAAGCCCTTTGCACCGAATGACCTTGCACAGAAGGTGCGGGAAATACTGGACTGCGGGTGATCGATGATCGGTCTCCCCAAAGCTCTGGAACGGACACCATACTCTCGGTCATATACGACTGCGACAACACGATTGGGATTGCGGGAAGAGACGTGGATGACGCCCTTGCTCTTCTCTACCTCCTGGGCAGGGTTGAGGTCGAGCTCCCCGGAGTGACTACCACCTTCGGGAATGACTCTACCGAGGAGATGTACCGCATCTGTTCGTTTCTCGAAAGAGGCGTGTCTTTTGGACTATCAGTGATCTGAATACTGGATTCATGCGGCTCGATGCCGGAACGGGAGGGGGATATGAACTGGAACTGCCTGAGGCGATCAAAGATATAGATGCAGTATGGGAAAAAGTCTTTCGAGCCTGGCGGGACGTCAGGCCCCGTCTGTAGTAAATTTGTTCTCGTGTATAAAAGATGCAAATTATTGACAAAACAGACTTTCGGAACAACTCCCCGGAAACGCTGCATTTCTTGTTTCTGGAACACGGCTTCAGTAGCCAGAGTATTCAGAACTTCAAGAAAGCCTTCCGAACTCAGGATGTATCCGATCTTGCGGAGCTGAGTGGAGTGAGGAATCTTGCGCCAATTCTCCGCTTTCTCCCTTTCCGCACTCTAAAAGAGGATGCTCGTGTTGAGGACAGCGAGGGAAACGAAAAATACGTGTTCGAAACCGAAGATCACGCCCTGGTGGAGTCTGTGCTCATGCCGAGCAAGCGGGAGGTTTCCCTCTGCATATCAGTGCAGGCGGGCTGCAGGTTCGGATGCCGGTTCTGCCGCACCGGAAAGAGTGGCCTGCGACGAAGCCTCATGCCCTATGAAATGCTCGAGCAGGTACGGCAGATTTACCTGCATTCCATCTCCCCGAAGCGGCTTTCGTGTATCACTTTCATGGGAATGGGAGAGCCATTCGACAACCTCGAAAACTGCCGGATCGCCTTTGACTGGATGAGAACGGACTGGGGCTTTCACGTGGGTGCGAAAAAGATTACCTTTTCCACGATTGGTGCTCTGAACTGGGAGGGCTTCTTTGATTTTACCAGTCTTCCGAATCTTGCAGTCTCCCTGCACTCCGCAAATGAGGAGAAACGGCGCTGGCTCATGCCCAGGGCAGGCACGACGCTTGCCCGGTTGAAAGAGCATATGATCCACTACACTGCGCGGACAAACAAGCAGATAAGTGTAGAGTACTGTTTGTTTTCAGGGCTTAACGATACCCGCGATGATGCGCTCGAGCTTTCCGATTACCTGCAGGGTATTCCCTGCAAGATAAATCTTTTGAACTTCAATCCTGTGGAGATGAAATGTTTTCAGCCGGTTACCGAAGCAAAAATACTCGAATTCAAATCCTGGTTGAAGCATAGGGGGTTTTCGGTAATTTACAGAAAAAGCCTGGGGAAGGAAATATCTGCAGGGTGCGGCCAGCTCGGGGGTTCCATCATTCAGCCTGAGCGCAACCACGAAAAATAAGCAAAAATCAGTATCTTCCCACAAAGTGGGTTCCTGCGCGGCCTTCAAGTGCATCGCTCAGCTTGTGCGGCGAGGTGATGAGGCCGCGCTTCCCCCCATGGGTCAAAAAGGAGATAATGGCCCGGACTTTCGGGCCCATTGAACCTTCTGGAAAGTGTCCCTCTTTGAGATACTGCTCCATCTCGCTTACGGTCACCGCCCCGAGGGATCTCTGATCCGGCTTTCCATAGTTGAGATATGCATTCGGCACTTCGGTGAGAATGACAAGGAGATCAGCTTTTACCTGGCTGCCGAGGACCGCGCTGGTGAGGTCCTTGTCGATCACTGCTTCGATACCCTGGAATGAGCCGTCTCGCTTCTGGATAACCGGTATTCCTCCTCCACCGCATGCAATCACGATATGCCCTGCCAGTACGGAATCCAGAATCACACGGTACTGCACCACCTCATGTGGAATTGGCGAAGGGACGACCCGCCGCCATCCCCGACCCGAGTCGTCGATGATTTTCCACCCCAGCTGCTGTTGACGTTTTTCCGCTTCTTCTTTTGAAAGGAAGGGTCCGATTGGTTTTGTTGGTCTCTGAAACGCCGGATCATCCTGTTTCACAAGAACCTGGCTTACCACCGTGACCACCCGCTGATCGCGCTTTGATTTCGCAAGATCGTTCAACAGTGCCTGCTGCATGATGTACCCCAAACTCCCTTCGGTTTGAGCGACGAGCACGTCCAGCGGAAAGGGAGGAAGCTGGGTGCCGGTGAGCTCGGTCATGAGCAGAAGGTTCCCGACCTGCGGACCGTTTCCATGGGTGATGACGAGGTTGTAGTTCCGGTCGATAAAGTGCATGAGCTGGGCAGATATTTGTGCCGCATTGAGCTGGTGTTCATCTATGGTCCCCTTCTCCCCTGGAAGCATGAACGCATGTCCTCCCATCGCAACTATTGCTATGGGCTTATCCTTGGGTTGCACTTTTTCACTCCTCTTTTCGGTTTTTCTCACGCCTCACGTCAATGATTCTCACCTCAGGCTGCGAATGTAAGTATAGTGTATCAACAGTTGCACCCCTCTTCAAGCGCAGTCTTCTGAAAGAATTTTGTCCATTCCACGAGCTCCTGCGCACTCATTTCTAGCTCCCGGGCAATCTCTTCATAGCTCAATCCCTGGGTTCTGAGCTCGAGGATTCTTTCTTTTAATTCTCTTATTTTCGGTTTCTGTTTCATTCAGAGCTGTGTTTTTTCACGATATATCCCATCCGACTATCCTGCAGATGCAGGATTCCATTTCAACCGCTCTCCATGGGAAGGCACCGATCCAGCAGCGTTTGTTGCTCAGCTGATCGATGTCACCCCCGAGACACTCAGCATGAACGATCTGTTTGGGAAAGAGCTTGAGATGCATCACCTGGTAGTAGTAATCGAGCGGGAACATCTCATCCCATGATTTCCCGTGCTCCTTTTTCAGCTTCTCTTCCGCCCTCTTGAAATGGGATGGGTGCCACTGACGGATGATTGTGTTCATGGGGTGATCAGCGCTTCCGCAGTCCACGCCGATCCACTTGAATTTCATATCGACGCACCACTTGTCGAAATCCGGTCCAGGTCCTGGGTGGCAGACCATGTAGCGGACTTCGTCAGCCTCTTCATGAGTCCAGTCGAACCTGTGATATCCCGTGTTGATTATCAGAATGTCCCCCTTTTTGATCTGGGCCTTACTCATGAGCATCTCAGGACTGTAGAGACTGTAGTCTGAAACCAGGTCAGATATATCAACGACAACACCTTCACCGACCCATTCCTCGAGGGGGACTTGCCCGATCGCGCGGCCATGGCCGTAGAAATGTATCTCACCGTCCATGTGCGTGCTCACGTGGTTGCTTGTCTGGATTACCTGGCCATTTGCACCCATTCCTCCCCCGAAGCAGCCCGCGAGCCGCTTGAAGTATTGAATCTGCAGCGGCATGTAGCTGGGCCAGGGTGGAGTGTGCACGCTCAGCGGCATGGTGAGGTCGTACATCTTTACCTTCTTCATGAAATCCAGAAACTCCTTGCTGTTCATTTTGTGCTCCTTATCAAGTGATTTGTATTTTTAAACCTCGGTTTCATTCAAATAATTTTCCGAACTCCTCCAGCGCTTCCTCGAAACAGGATTGCGGAGCCCGAAGGATCCCTGCGCCTATCTGTCCTATGCCCGGGTCCTTGTGCGCAATACCTGTATTGATGAAAGGAAGGAGATTGAGCTCGTTTACCAGCCGTATGTCCACCCCGACCGGCGTGCCCCTGAAATCGAGGGCCGGTATGAGATAGGTCTCGTGCTCTGCGACGCATATCTCATACATTTCCTTTGTGTACCTGATCGCATCCACCGCGGTTCCCCCCACGAACTTTACAATTGCGGGAGCAGATGCCATTGCAAAACCCCCAATTCCGGCAACCTCAGAGACCGTGCTGTCACCGAGGTCCCTGCAGGAATCTTTTTCGCTGTAGCCGGCAAAGTAGAGACCCTTCGGCATACCAGCCTGGGCAGTAAACCATTTGTTCCCGAGCCCTGCGATCCTGATTCCGAGCTCGGTGCCGTTCCGCGCCATTGTGGATACAAGAGATGAATGTTTGAAGCCAACCACCGGATCGGTGGCTGCCTTGCACGCTGCCATGGAAAGGTTGAGAAAAGAATGATCGTTTCCTGAAAGGAATTCGATCACTTTCTTTATGGTTTCTTTGTCAAGATCGGTTGAGAGCAGGTGTGGTGTAATGGCCCTGATAAACAGCGATGTGGCGGCAACATTCCTGTTGTGGCACTCGTCCCCCATCATCAAGGCGCGTGCGGTGAGGTCCCGCACACTGATACCCCCGGATTGCCGTACACCCTTTCCGAGCGCAGGTGCAAGTAGTTTTTCCATCCATTTCAGCCGCTGGATGACATCATCGCCGTATGCTCCGAAGCGGAGCACTTTCCCGAGCCCCTCATTCAGGGTGCAGAAGGCAATGTTGCCTTCTGTTTCATTCTTTACCACATACACGAACATGGATGAGGATACGACCCCTGCCATCGGTCCGACGGTCTGATGATGATGGCAGGGGTCGAACTCGATATCTCCGGACATCGCCAGCGCCTCCGCTTCCTTGAGATCCTTTGCAAGGCCTTCGTAGATCAGTGCTCCCATGATTGCGCCTCGAACAGGTCCGCACATTCTCTTCCAGTCGATCGGAGGGCCTGCGTGAAGTATCAGGTTTTTCTTCATCCCGGGAATGACATCCTGAGCCCTCTGGATGTCCACCAGAACCGGATGGGCGCTGATGATACGTTCTGAGGCTTTCCGGTTTGCCTCGTCGATCAGTCCTTTTATCGCAGGCTGGTTGAGCCTTTTGAGCAGTTTGATGAGTGCAGGATTTCCAAAGGCGACAGGTTTCCAGTCCACATGCTGGACCTCTGCACCCTGCTCTGCCAGGGATTCGGCAAAGGATTCCAGACCCATATTGATTACCTTTGGATGCGAATTGAAAATATCGTGTATGTTTCCCATCACTCCCTCCACTGGTGAAGTTTTTTGCGTTGCACAGTCCTATTTGAGCAAGAGCGCTGAAAAACGGGCAGCCTGAGCGTTCGACGGGAGAATGAATACCCCTGCCTGTTCAAAGGCCTTTTTCTGTTTTTCATAATTCTGCGGGTCTTCATTTGTACCAGTGATGGAAGCCACAAAGGAGATATGGCGCCCCTGTGTTGTTGCCGATTTCTGTGCCTTTTGTATTACAGGTACGAGAGCGGCAGCTGGATCTTCATGGGAGCCATGGCCGAGGACCACGTCGAGAAGTATGATCCCGCAGTCCCTGTCATCAGTCTCCTTGAGCAGACGGTCGATCCTGAGAGAATAGTCTATCATCGGGTGGGGACGGCCGCGGGTGAACTCATCTTCTCCCATGTCGACGATTGTGTGGGCTGTGCTTTTCCAGCTGTCTTTCAGCTTCAGCTCTTCCTTCAGAGGAATATTTGAGTGAATATCGCCGACCTGATCGCTGAGAATGAGGAGTGCTTCATCGGCCAGGGTGCCCCCGGAAAAAAGGCCTCTGAGATATTTTCCCCTTCCCGGCTTCTTTTTTTCTCTCTGTACCAGCGATTTTATCATTTCATCGCTGTCAGAAAACAGCGCGGGTGAAAAAGAGCGCCCCTCCAACACGGATATGGCCAGCTCAGCCGCTTCTTCGAGACCAGCGGCAAAAGGGAGATTCCTTTTTCTCGCCTCTTCGGGATCTCCCTTCAAGAAATTGATGATGTATTTTTTTCTGAGACTTTTTATGGCATCGAATACGAGTTTTGCGATTTCCGGTGACGGGGGCTTGGAAAGCAGAATGATAATGTCGGTTTCCGGGTCCTGCTCCAGAGCCTTTATTCCCTGCAGCATGCTCATTCCTCTCACCTGCTGGGAAAGGTCCCGG
>Ga0180438_10003465_pt1 | contig 23856 bp, 17 predicted proteins | sample SS_ome_12_FD_132455 | JGI IMG/M metagenome (GOLD analysis project Ga0180438, IMG submission 132455) | Hypersaline lake sediment archaeal communities from the Salton Sea, California, USA - SS_3_D_2 metaG | ecosystem: Environmental > Aquatic > Non-marine Saline and Alkaline > Hypersaline >...
CAGCGGCGACTACGAGGGCGTCAAGGATCTCTTCGAGTACCAGAACGAGCTCGGCGCGGACCTGAGCGACGGCGACTGCGATCCGGGCGATCCGGCCGAGCTGGTCTTCTTCGACGCCGACGAGCCGACCGGCCCGCAGGGCGAGTCGGGCGATACGGTTCACTTCAAGTACCTCGTGACCAACCCCGGCGAGGTTCCGCTGGCCAACGTGGCGGTGGTCGACGACAACGAGACGACGGGCGAAACGAGCGACGACTTCAACCCGACGTACATCGGCGGCGACGAGAACGGCAACGGCCTGCTGGATGTCGACGAGACGTGGGTCTACGAGGCCGAGACTGTCGTGACGCCCGGCCAGCACGTCAACGTCGCAAAGGCCACCGGCGAGCACGACGGCCAGACGGTCATGGACGACGATCCGGCCCACTGGATCGGCGCCTTGGACGCCGTGCCGGCCATCGACATCGAGAAGCTGGTGGCGGTCGACGACGGCGGCGGGTGCACCCCCTGCGGCGGCGGCTTGCCGCTTCAGTGGTTTGACGCCGACAGCCCGACGGGCCCGACGGCCGAGCTGGGCAACACGGTCCGCTTCAAGTACCTCGTGACCAACCCCGGCGAGGTGGCGCTGGCCAACGTGACGGTGATCGACGACAACGGCACGACGGGCGATGCGTCCGACGACTTCAACCCGACGTTCGTCGGCGACGACGACGACGGCGACGGTCTGCTGGACGTGGGCGAAACCTGGCGGTTCGAGGCGAGCATGACGGTCACCGAGGCCGGCCAGTACGGCAACACCGCCGCGGCCACCGGCGAGAACGCCACCGGGCAGGCCGTCGCCGACGAGGACCCGGCCCACTATATCGCCGAGCAGCAGGGCGCCTGCATCTGCGAGACGGGCGAGAAGCCGGCGATCCTGGTGATGACCTACACGGGCGAGAACGTCCTGAATCACTCGCAGGACCCCGACAAGGTGACGATCACGGGCGACGCGGTCGGCGAGCCGACCGTCCGGATCATCGCCACCAACAAGCGGAGGCTGTTCGACAGCAAGGCGAAGATCTGGTTCGACGGGACGGTGAACCTCGGCGAGGACTTCGCCATCGACGCCGCCAACGCCGGCGAGGACAAGATCGCGTCGGAGACGTACCTGTTCGTCATGAACGCCGACGGCGACGTGATCCAGACGATCCGGTTCCACACCTCCTGCTCTCAGCCGCTGGCGCTCGGCGACGATTACGGCAGCGTCGAGCTGGTCGGCTTCGTCGGCGACGACGGGTCGCAGCTCGGCGTCGAGCCGCCCTCGGCCGCCGCCGCGGCGCCCTCTGCGGCGCCCGATCCCGTCGCCGGCGCCGCCGACGTTACGGCCGGCGAACTGGAGGCGCGGCGGAAGAAGGTCAACATCGAGTTGACCAACAACGGCGACACGGACGCCGTCATCACCCGCATGCTGCTCCAGTGGTCCAGCGGCAGCAGGAAGCTGAAGAAGGTCAAGCTCAACGGCATCACCGTCTTCAAGAAGAAGACCGAGTGGTCCGCCGACGGCCTGCTGATTGAGACGGACGAGTGGGTGGTCAATGAGGACCTCCGCACCATCGGTGCGGGCGTCTCGGTGACGCTGACGCTTCAGTTCGAGGACCAGGCCAGCGACGACGCCGACGACTACGATCTGGCGCTCGACTTCGGCGGCGGGCTGCAGGCGATGCTGTAAGACGCCTCACCCGAGCGACCCCGGCGCAAATCAGGGCGGGCACCCCAGCGGTGCCCGCCCTTTCCCTTGCCAGCCAGCGGAGGGAATCGAACCCACAACATCTGCTTTACAAAAGCAGTGCTCTACCGTTGAGCTACGCTGGCGCGGCCGCTAGGCCGTCTTTGCTTCGGAGCTCTTGAACTCCAGGCCCGGCTTGCTGAACTGCACGTGGTTGTGGTACGTGGCGTACTCGGAGACGATCGCGCCCTGCGCCCCGGCCCGCTGGAAGTGCCACGACTCCGGGTCGACGAGCTTGTACGTCTGCCCGGGCTTTCGCGTGGCGGCATACTTGGACTTGAACCACTTCTCGCCGCAGCCCCAGGGCTTGTCCTTGGCCGGCATGCTGGCGATCTCGATCTCGTCGCCGGCGCCCTTGTGCTCGCCGAAGAACGTCACCTCGCCGTAGCGAACGTGCCAGGCCTCCATCTTCGGCCCGTGGCCTTCGGGCCCGCCGATGTGGTTGTGCTCGGGCAGCATCTGGCCGGGCAGGAGGTAGATCTCGTGGCCGAGGTAGCCGAAGCGATCGTCCTTGTACTTGCCGCCGTAGGCCTTCGTCCCGCTGCCGCCGTAGGTGTTGGACTCGTTGACCCAGAAGATCCCGCCCATGCCGAGGTGGGCGCAGTCCCGCTGGAGGAAGTCGCAGACCCAGAACTGATCGGTCTTGAGGACGTCGTAGATCGGATATCCGAAGGCCTTCATCATGTCGAGGTAGGCCTTCTTGGCGGCCTCGGCGTCGAACGAGCCGTCGGCCTTGTAGAACGCCTTGTTGCTCAGTTTCTTGATCGCCGGCGTCCCGCAGGAGCCGCAGTGGGCGAGGGAAACGCCGGAGGCGGCGGCGATCGGCGCGGCGGCGGCGGTGGCGAGGAAGCTTCGTCTGGATCTTCTGGACATTAGTCTCTCCTGTTAGTCGCCGGGATGTCCCGGATCATCTCTGGTCCACGACCATCGTGGGCCTCTCAAACAGCGCCATGATTCTATCCTGCCGCCGGGCCGGGACAAAGCCGTTCTCCTCTGCAATCTGCCGGCAGGCCCCCGGTCAGGTCCATGCGTCGCTGCCGGAGGTGAAGCGGCCCGGCGGGCGTGTCGATGTATACCGGGCGGCCGTTGCGTGATATGATGCGCACCGTGCCGGCAGGCTCCAGATGAGCGCAGCAGATCACAGCGAGAAGCCGAAGGGCAGAGGGCGTCCGCCCCGCTCCGCGGGCGAGCGGCGGTACCGCACGCTCGTGGAGAACCTCAGCGTGGGGGTCTATCGCTCCCTGCCGGACGAGCGGGGGACGATCCTCGACGCCAATCCCGCCGCGGCGAGGATGCTCGGCTACGATTCGGTCGAGTCGCTGACGGCGGTCGGCACGGCGGCCACGTATGAGAACCCCCCCGAGCGCGAGGCCCTGCTGGCGGAGCTGCGCGAGAAGGGGGTGATTCAGGACCGGCAGGTCCGGCTGCGGAAGAAGGACGGCACGCGGATCTGGGCATCGTGCACGGTATCGGCGGAGTTCGACGGGCAGGGGCAGGTCAAGTGCATCGACGGCATCCTCGAGGACGTCACGGCCCGCATGGCGATCGAGGAGGCGCTGCGCGACAGCGAGCAGTGGTATCGCGGGCTGGTCGAGTCGCGGTCGGACCTGATCGTCCGGGTGGACGGGGAGGGGCGATTCACGTTCGTCAACGACGCGTTCTGCCGGAAGTTCGGCAAGAGCCGCGAGGAGCTGCTCGGCCGGCCGTACATGCCCCTCGTGTACGAGGAGGACCTGCCGGGCATGCTGGCGACGGTGGCCAGCCTTCGCGATCCGCCCCACCGGATCGTCCGGATGCAGGTTCGGGCCCGCACGGCGGAGGGGGTGCGGTGGATGGAGTGGGAAGACACCGCCGTGCTCGACGAGGAGGGGCGGATCGCCGAGATCCAGGGCATCGGGCGGGACGTCACCGAGAGCAGGCAGGCCGAAGACGCGCTGCGACTGAGCGAGGAGAAGTACCGCCTGCTGGTCGAGAGCGCCGGCGAGGCCATCGCCACGATGGACGCCGACGGCGTGTACCTGTTCATGAACACGACGGCGGCGGCCCGGATGGCCGGTCGGCCGGAAGATTTCGTCGGCAAGACGATGTGGGACGTGTTCCCCAAGCAGATCGCCGATCGGCAGGCCGACAGCGTCCGACAGGTGATCCGCACGGGCGAGGGGCTGCTGGTGGAGGACCGCACGGTCATTCAAGGCCGCGCGCGGTGGTACCGCACGAGCGTCGAGCCAATCCGCGACGTCGACGGGGCGGTCCGCGCGGCGCTGATTATCGCCCGGGACACCAGTGAGTTGAGGCTGGCCCAGCAGGCCCTCGAGGCCGCCCACCGGGAACTCATCGACACCCGCGAGGCCGAACGCAAACACCTCGCCCGCGAGCTGCACGACTCGATCGGGCAGGAGCTGGTGGCGCTGAAGATGGCCGCCCAGGCGGCCGGGTCGGGCCGGGCGATCGAGGCGGACCTGGCCGATCGGCTGGCCGGGCTGTCGGACCGATGCGGGCGGCTGATCAAGGAAGTCCGGGGCATCTGCCACGGCCTGTACCCGCCGACGCTGGAGTCGCTGGGGCTCGTCGCCGCCCTCCGCCAGCTCGGGCAGGACTGCAAGCCGAAGATGGGTTTCCGGCTGACGTGCCCGCCGGAGCTGGCCGAGTCCCGCCTCGCGCCCGACTGCGAGATCGCCCTGTTCCGCATCGCGCAGGAAGCGATCGCCAACGCGCTGCGCCACAGCCGGGCCGGGAATGTCCGGCTCGAGCTGAAGGAGCAGGACGGGTGGATCCGCTTGCGGGTCTCGGACAACGGGCGGGGCTTCGACCTGGCCGGGGAGGCCGGGAGCGGGCTGGGGCTCAGCACGATGAGGGACCGCGCGCGGGCCGTCGGCGGGACGCTGGAGATCACCTCCCGCGCCGGGCGAACGCGGATCGACGCCCGCGTGCCCGCCGGGGGCGCCGCTCCCCCCAAGGCAGTGGGCAGTCGGAGGGGGCGGGGCATACAATGACGAGGCGGGGCGCGGCGTGGCCCTGACCTCACAGACCGCGCATTCGGCGCCCGGCTGCGTGGGTAACGGCGAGAAGGAGACGATCATGTCGATCAGACGGACCGCGACGGGTGCGGCTGTGGTGTTGGCGTTGTCGACGGCGGGATGGGCCCAGCAGGCGGATCGGCAGTTGGCGTTCGCCGAGCAGCTTCACCGTGACGGCGAGGAGGCGTTCGCGCTGCTGGAGTACAAGCGGTTCCTGTTCCACAACGGTCGGCACGCTCAGGCGGTGAAGGCGGGCATGGCCGCGGCGCGGCTGTACATCGGCTACGTGGGCGACATCGGCGCCGCCAAGCGGACGCTGAATGCCCTGCTGGCGACCAACAACGCGCCATCCGTCCGCGCCGACGTGACGAAGTACCTCCAGTTCATCGAGGTCAACTCGGACTACAACGCCAAGCCGCTGATGCTGTTCGTGGCCGCCACCGAGGCCGAGGGGCGAAGCGACCACGACGGGGCCGTCAAGAGATATGCCGATCTGCTTCGCGACTTCCCGAAGGCCCGGTTGGCCGACGATGCGCTGTTCCAGCACGCCCGCCTGCTGCTGGAGAAGCTCAACAGGCCCGCCGAGGCCGGGGTGGCCTTCAAGACGCTGATCGGCAAGCACCCCACCAGCCCGCACGCGCCCGAGGCGTACTACTACTACGCCTACAGCCTCGAGCAGCAGCACGGGTACCATCCGTCGACGGTTCAGGCGTATCAGCGGGTGGCGGCCGTCCACCCGAAGTCCGATGCCGCCCTGCGAGCCCGCCAGCGGCTGGCCGCGCTGCAAAGGGCCCGACAGGCCATCAAGCGGCAGTTCGACCGGAAGTTCGTCCGGACGTACCAGTTGCTCCAGGCGGGCTACCTGGTCGGCCCGCACGGCCCGTACATCGCGCGCGTGAAGGTGCCCGCGAACCTCTCGGAGGCCGAGGTGAAGGCGACGATGGAGGATGCGCTGCTCGCCTACTACCAGAAGCGGGCCAAGGCCGACGATTCCGTGCAGATCGACGCCTACTACGACTACCCCAACTCCCGCGCCGGCTGGGCCACCTGGCGGGCCGACCAGCCCCCGCAGTACACCGTCACCCAGCAGAAGCCGAAGGGCAAGGGCAAGGACGTCATCAAGGACGTCCTCATCGACATCCTCAAGGGAATCTGAAGACGCGCAGAGGTGAGAGGTCGGAGGTGAGAGTAACGGCAAGAGCCAGAGGCCTGTGGGCGGCGTACGTAGGGGCTCCGCGGAGCCCACTCTAACCTCTCGCCTCCAACCTCTCATCTCCAGAGGTTGCCATCGTGGGCCGGCGGCGGTAGCTTCTCAGCGGCCTCAAGGCCAAGGAGCCCGCCATGTCCGTTGACGATCTGTTCGCCGCCGACCGGCCCGCGGCCGCGGTCCGGGGTGTCCACCTGGACCTGAAAGGCACGCCGCCGACGCCGCGGCGGCTGCTGCGGCTGCTGGAGATCTTCGCCGCGCTTCGCTACAACGCCGTGCTCGTGGAGTGGGAGGACACGTTCCCCTGGACGGTGGACGTCCGGTTCCGCTGTGAGACGGCCTACACGCCGGAGCAGGTCGGTGCGTTTCACGCCGCGGCCGATCGGCTCGGCATCGAGGTGATCCCGCTGGTCCAGTGCCTCGGGCACATGGAGACGCCCCTCGGCGTGGCCGGCTACGGGCCTCTTCGCGAAGTGCCCCACCAGGCCGACGTGCTCAATCCCCTGGCCGACGGGGCAGCGGAGCTGGTCGAGCGGATGGTCGACGACGTGCTGGCGGCCACGCCGAAGCTGAAGCACTTTCACCTCGGCGGCGACGAGGCCTGGTCGTTCGGCACGCACCCGGAGACGAAGGCGTACGTGGCCGAGCGCGGCAAGGGGGCGCTGTACCTGCGGCACGTCGAGCCGATCCTGGACAAGCTCAACGCCCGGTCCGTCCGCCCGATCCTCTGGCACGACATGATGAAGGACTGGGACGCCGACGCGCTCGGTCGGCTGGCCGAGAAGGCCGACCTCTGCGTCTGGGGCTATCGCGGGCATCCGGACACGACCGAGCACCACTACAACACGAAGTACATCCGGCGGTTCGCCGATAGCGGCGTCCCCCTGTGGGGCGGCACGTCCTACAAAGGCGCCAGCGGCCACAACGTCGACGTGACCGACTACCGCGTCCACGAGGACAACGCGACGGCGTGGGCCGAGGTCGGCGGACGATTCGGCATGAAGGGGCTGTTCGCCACCGCCTGGAGCCGCTACAGCACGCACAACGTCCACTGCGAGACGATCGGCGCGTCGCTGGACTCGCTGGTCAACGTCGCGGTGATCCTCCACGACGGCCGGGCCCCCGAAGGCGGGCGCGAGGCGTGCCTCGCCGCCCTGGCCGATCTGGGCGAGGCCGAGCCGTTCGAGGCCTGTCACTCCGCGGCAGCCGATCTGGCCGACCTCCGCCGGCAAGCGTGGCGAGACGTCGAACATCTCAGCGAGCTGGCCGTCATGGCCACCCTCGACGCGCGGCGCCGAACCGGCGGGGGGATGGTCAAGTCGCTGGCACGGTTGACCGACCGCCTCACCGAGGCCGACGCGATCGCCGGCCGAGTCCGCGCCGCCTTCGACGGGCTGATCGAGCCGATCTGGATCGACCGCTATCTCGCCGAACGCGTCGAGCCGTTTCGCGAGCAGTTGGCCCGCCTCGACGGGCGGGTCCGGCAGCTCGACCCGGTCGGCCACGCGGCGACGTTCGGCGGGTCGGCCGAGTAGTCCACATCCCGTTGGCCCAACAGCAAGGAGCGCAGCATGGCGAGCTACACGGTGATCGCGGCCGACGGGACGGCATTCGGCCCGGTGGACGAGTCGGGCCTGGTTCAGTGGGTGCGGGAGGGGCGCGTCGGCGTGAACACGACGATCCGGTGCGAGTCCGGGAAGGTCGTCCAGGCATCGGCCCTGCCGTTCGTCGCGGCGGCATTGGGGTTGGCCCCACAGCAGCCTGTGTCGGCCGGTCCGGCCCCCGCGGCGGCCCCCGCGCCGATGCCCTACTCCCCGATCCCCCAGGTCGTCCCCGCCAACTCGCCCGAGGCGGGGATGCACCAGTTGGGCACGTTCTCCGTCGCGGGCGTCGTGGTGCTTCACCTCTTCACGTTCGGGCTGTTCAGCCTGATCTGGTTCGGCCTGATGCACGACAAGATGCCGAAGCTCCGCTACGACGACCCGTCGGCCGGCAAGGCGATCGGGTTCATGTTCATCCCCTTCTTCAACCTCTACTGGATGTTCTTCATGTACATCCGCCTCTGCGACCGGGTCGCCGAGCAGCGGAGGCTCCGGGGGATGTTGGAGGCCAATCTGCGGGGCCTGGCCATCGCCAAGTGCATCTGCATCCTGATCCCGTACCTCAACATCCTCCTCTCGCCGATCATGGGCTCGATCTTCTTCGGCCTGCTCCAGTCGCGGGTCAACGAGTTGGCTCAGACCACCGCCCGCCAGGCCGCCGCGATGCCGTCCGGTCAGGTGAGCGTGTGAATAGGCCGGCCGGCGGTACCGGCGCCGGGTGCCACGGCCGCGGAGTCTGCGGCCGTGTCTTCACCCTTGGCGATAATCGCGCTGGGGGTCTCGCCACGTGCCGGAAGCACGGCCACGAAGCCGTGACCGCGGCACGCGGCGCGGTGCGCAAAAGGGCAGCCGGCGGCGGTGCGTTTGCCCGCGGCCGGCTGTTCAGAGCCCTTCGCTGCGCCCCGGAGGGCGCCCCCGGCTCCTGCTGGCGAGTTGCCGGGCCCACACGGCGTTAGCTTCCTAAATCAGTTTAGTCTTCCCGGGCACGGCAACGGGGTGGAAAATCCCGGGGCCGGGCGTCAACTGCTTTTCCTTCTCCGGCGGGAGGTAGTCCAGCTTGGAGGTCTTCAGCAGCCAGTCCCAGGAGAACTCCCGCCCGGTGTAGGCGCTCATGCGGCAGCCGACGGCGGTGAGGGTGCTCTCGGCGATCCGCCGGCCCTCGTTGACCGGCTTGCCGTCCTTGATCGTGCGGAGCAGGATCGCGTGCTCCTCGGTCCGCCCGCTGGTGCCCCGGCCCTTGAACTTCCACTTCTCCGAGCCGTCGATGTTCCAGATCGTGCTGCTCAGGTTGCTCGTGCCCTTCGTCCCGACGATCCGCTCGCCGACGCGGTTGGACGACTTCGGGGCGTGCCGGCCCATGCTCATCACGCGGGCGCCGTTGGGGTACTCCAGCTCCGCGCCAACGTGGCAGAAGATGTCGCCGCGGTACAGCTCGGCCTTGTCCTCGTTGCCGTTGATCGTCCTGGCCGCCTGGGCGGCCTGCTTCTGGTAGCCGCGCGTCAGCCGCCCGCCCATGCCCAGGAATCGCGCCGGCGGGCCCTGGAAGGCCCAGTTGACCATGTCGATGTTGTGAATCTGCTGCTCGCAGACCTGGTCGCCCGACAGCCAGGTGAAGTGGTACCAGTTGTGGCACTGCCACTCCAGCTCGCTCATCCCCTCGTTCGGCGTGCGGTACCAGATCCCCCCGCCGTTCCAGTAGCACTGGCCGCCGACCAGCTCGCCGATGGCGCCCTCGTGGATCTTCGCCAGCGTGGCCTTGCGGCTGGTGGAATGGCGGCGCTGCGTGCCGCACGTGATGCCCAACCCCTTCTTCGTCGCCAGGTCCGCCGCCTCGATCACCCGCCGGGCCCCGGCCGGGTCCACGCAGACGGGCTTCTCCATGAAGACGCTCTTGCCCGCGTCGATGCACGCGCGAAGATGGTACGGCCGAAAGACCGGCGGGGTGGCCATCACCACCACGTCCAGGTCGCACGCCGCCAGCTTCCGGTAGGCGTCGAAGCCCCAGAAGACGTGGTCGTCGGTGACCTGGACCCGATCCTTGTGCTTGCCCTTGAGCCGCTTCAACGCGCTCTGCGTGCGGAACTCGAACGCGTCGCAGATGGCCATCAGCGTCACGGCCGGGTCGGCATTCATGCTGTCGCCCACCGCGCCCGTGCCCCGCCCGCCACAGCCGATCAGGCCGATCCTGATCCGGTCGCTGCTCTGCCCCTGGACCATGTTCACCGACATGCCCGCCACGCTCATCGCGGCGGCGCCGGCGGCAACTTTGCTCTTTCCCTGTTTCCTGTTTTGCTTCTTGTCAGCCATTGCTGTCTTCCTCGTCAGTTCAGTGTCCACAACCCGTTCCGCTCGGCAACAGACTCGCTCAGACCAGCTTCGTCTCGCCCGGCTTCGACACCGGCCGGACGGGCAGCGGGCCGAATTGTAGATCCTTCGGCACCAGGTCGAGCTTGGCGGCCTTGATCGCCCAACTCCACTGGAGTTCGCGCCCGGTGTAGCAGGACATCCGCCCCATGATGGCGGTCAGCGTGCTCTCGGCGATTCGCTTGCCCTCGTTGAGGGGCTTGCCCGCCCGGATCGAGGCGATCAGGTCCTTGTGCTCCTCGACGTACGGGTTGGGGTTGGGGCCCTTGTATTCCCAGAGCACGTTGCCCTTGTGGTCCTTGATCGACCCGGCGCAGTTGCTGACGCCCTTCGTGCCGACGACCCGCTCGCTGACGCGGCTGCTGGCCTTGTCGGTCTGGCGGCACATGCTGATCGTCCGCGCCTTGTTCGGCACGGGGTAGGTGTACTCGATGCAGAAGTGGTCGTAGATGTTGCCGTGGCGCTGCCCCTTTCTGGCGGCCCGGCCGCCCATGCCGTACGCGCGGTCCGGCGGGCTGTCGAAGGCCCAGTTGACCACGTCGAGGTTGTGCACGTGCTGCTCGACGATGTGGTCGCCCGACAGCCAGGTGAAGTACAGCCAGTTGCGGAGCTGCCACTCCACGTCGTTCTGGCCCTCCTTGCGGTCGTTGACCCACAGCAGCCCCTGGTTCCAGTAGCACTGGGCCGAGACCAACTCGCCGATCATCCCGTCGTGGATCCGCTTCATCGTCTCGACGTACTTCGGCTCGTGGCGGCGCTGCGTGCCGGCGACGATCGCGAGCCTCTTCGAGTCGGCCAGGTCGGCCGAGTCGATCACCGACCGGACGCCGACCGGATCGACGGCGACGGGCTTCTCCATGAAGACGTTCTTGCCCGCCTTGATCGCCTCGGCCAGGTGGATCGGGCGGAAGCCCGGCGGGGTGGCCATCAGCACGATGTCCAGGTCGCACGCGCAGAGCTGCTTGTAGGCGTCCAGCCCGGTGAAGCACTGCCCGGCGGGGATGTCGGCCTTGGCCTTGCCGAGCTTGTTGAACTGGTTGCGGGCGCCGTCGACGCGGTCCTTGAACGCGTCGGCCAGCGCGACGACCTTCACGCCCGGCGAGCTGTTGAGGCAGTCGCTGACCGCCCCCTTGCCGCGCCCGCCGCAGCCGATCAGGCCGATCTTCAGCGTGCCGGAACCTTGCGCGTACGCGCGGGGAAGCGACACCCCCGAGGCCGCCGCCCCCGCGGCGAGGGCCGAGGTCTTCATGAATCCTCGACGCGTCAGCTTGCTTCTGTTCTCGCGTTTCTCTGCGTTCTCCATGCCCGATGCCTTTCCTCTAATAATCTCGAAGAATCCGGCGTCCGCCGCCGTCAGGTCAGACGACCGCTTCCTTCCGCTGCCGCTTCCGGAAACGGCGTCGATCCGTAATGTCAGTCCTTCTGTCGCGTGGCATCCGATCGGGAAAACCGGCACGGCCCACACCCGCGCCGGTTCGCCCACTTGCCGTAAAACACGGCGCAAGGTACGCCGTTCCGCTCCAAAACACCAATGGAATCCTCCGCACGGGCCCCGCCGCCGGGCCGAGCGGCCGGGCGGGACGGGGCGCCTGTCGGCCCGACTGACGCGACCCTACCGGCCCCTGTCCGCGGGCCCGACGTGGTGGTCGGCTTCACCGTTGTGGCGCCATCCGGGCAGGTCGATGTCGACGGGGTTCTTCGGCGGACGGGCGTCGACCTGCTCGACGGTCTGCTCCCAACTGCCCACGCCGCTGATGCTGTCGGCCGCCCGGAGGTTCTGGGCGCCGACGGCGCAGCCGTAGCGGAGGGCGTCCTCGATGTCCCGCCCGCGAAGAAACGCCGTCAGGAAGCCCGCGATCGCGCAGTCGCCGGCGCCCGTGGCCGAGACGATCGACTCGACGGCGTAGCTCGGCTCGAGCAGCTCGCGGTCGGCCCAGTCGTCGACCCGCCCGCAGCGGGCGCGGCCGAGGCGCTCGAGCCGGTCGGCGCCGGCCGTGCGGACGTACAGGCCGAGGTAGCCGCACTTGATCAGCACGATGGCGGCTCCGGCGGCGAGGCACTGGCCGGCCAGGTCGGCCAACAGGCCACCGTCGATCTGGGCGAGCAGTTCGCCGTCTCCCGCGCGGTCGCGAAGCTGCTCGAAGGTCGCCCGGCGGATCATGAACGTCAACTCCTCGACGCTCGGCGTGAAGATATCCACGTGTTTCAGGGCCGAGTCTAGGATCGGCGCCCAGTCGACTTGCCCCGACGGCCCGGCCGGATCGGGGTAGGCGGTGTCCAGGCTCGTCGTCGCCCCGGCGGACTTCGCCGACCGGACGATCCGGACCAGTTCGGCCCCGCCGTCGGCGTACGTGCCGGCCATCAGTTGCGGGTAGCCGAAGTGAAACAGCCTGGCCCGCCCGACGGCGGCGGTGTCGACGTCGGCGGAGGCGAACGTGTCGTTGGCGCCGGGGCAGTGCAGGAAGATCCGGTCGATGCCCGGCGGGTTGATCACGACGGTGTAGGAGCTGGTCTCGCCGGCGGCGAGCTTCATGCCGGCCTCGGCGCCGGGGGCCTCGGCGCGGATTCGTTCGATGACGGCCCGCCCGAAGGCGTCGTCGCCGCACTTGCCCATCAGCGCCACCTTCATCCCCAGTCGCCGGAGCGGAAAGCCGGTGTTCGACACCGGCCCGCCGGTCGATAGGGTCACCGGCCCGACCTGGATCAGCTTGCCCGGGCGGAACAGCTCGGCGACGCTGTCGGCGCCGGTGGTGATCTCGGGAGTGATGTCGAGGCAGATGTGGCCGGCGACGACGGCATCGATCGGCTCGCCCATGGGACACTCTCCTTGCCGCCTCGGCCAACGCGCCGGCCGAGGCCGCGCGGAGAATACCACCGGCGCCGGGCGGCGTCAATCGGTCTGTTCCGGGCCTGCCGCGCGGTTGCCCGGCGGGCGAGAGGGGCTCCGGAATGCCCCGTCAAGCCGCCCGAGCCGCCGCCCGGGCATGGCGGGGATAAGTGCTTTGGGAATCGTCGGTAAGCACCTGGGCCGGCCCGGCAGACGGGGATGGGCTTCCCCGCGTAAAGTGCTTTCTTATAGGGTTTTATGTTGGCGATGATCCCGAGGCGGCGGCCCGCTCGAAAAACTGTGACGATTTGCCGGCGATTCCGCCGTCTTGTTCCATAAACAACTGATATTAAATGTTTTGCGCCTGTTATGCCGGGCGGGCCGACATCCGCCTGCCTCGATTGACATTCCCAAGCCGCTCTGCTATACTTCAGCGACGATGCTATGGACGAACTCCCGCCCCCGGCGGGATCCGATTATCGGCTGTTTTCTAGCCGTGGCGACCTCCGGCTTACCCGCTGTGTAGGCCGGAGGTTTTTTTCGCCCCGGCTGACCTCCGCCGTGGCGCGATGACGATGGCCCAGCGGATTCGCGGCATCCTGTTCGACCTGGGAGACACCCTCCTGGACTTCGGCCAGATCAACGTCCCGAGGCTGTTCTACGCCGGGGCGGAACTGGCCTATGCCTTCCTGCGCAGGCTCGAGCAGCCCGTGCCCGACTTCCACAAGTACCATCGCCGACAGCTCTGGGCCGTGCGGTGGAACTACCTCAAGAGCCGACTGACCGGCAGGGAATTCAACTCGCTCGACCTGATGGCCCGGATCGGGCGGCGCTTTGGCCAGGACCTGACCGACGAGCAGATGCTGGAGCTGGCCTGGCTGTGGTACAAGCCGCTGGGCAAGACGGCGACCGTCGAGCGCGGGCTGGGCCAGATGCTCACCGAGCTGCGGGCCGAGGGGCTCAAGCTCGCCGTCGTCTCCAACACGTTCGTCCCCGCCGGCGTGCTGGACCGGCACCTCGAGCAGGAAGGGCTGCTCGAGCACCTGCCCGTCCGCGTGTACTCCTCGGACGTCGGCTACCGCAAGCCGAACCGGCGGATCTTCGACGAGGCGTTGGGGCGCTGCGGGCTGGAGGCCGGCGAGGCGATGTTCGTCGGCGACTCGCCCTGGGCGGACATCTTCGGCGCCAAGCGGATGGGGATGGTCTCTGTGCTGAAGGACCCGGCCGGGCGGCACCGCCACATCCGCATCCGCCCGCACTACCGCATCCGCAGCATCCTCAAGCTGCCGAGGATCCTCCGCCGCAGCAACGGCGAGGGGTAGAACGACCGCCCGGGGCGCTCGGGAGGGACCATCGCGCGAGGACACCGGCCCATTCGTCCGCCTTCGGTGGACGCATAGGCGGGCGTTTCAGAACTCACGGACGCCGCTCCGACGCTGCTGCCCTGAGCCCTTCCACCTGTTACCTACTCCCTCCCGACCACCAGCACGCCCGTGCCGTTGAGGCGGTCGGCCTTGAGGTCCTTCAGGGCGCGGTTGGCGTCGGCGAGGGCGTAGGTGGTGGTGTGGGGGCGGATGGGGATTTCGGCGGCTTCGGCGAGCAGTTCCCGGCCGTCGGCGCGGGTGTTGGCTGTGACGGAATGGATGTTCCGCTCGTAGAAGACATACCGCTCGTAGTCCATCTCGGGGATCGGCGTCATGTAGATGCCCGCCAGCGACAGCGTGCCGCCCTTCTCCAGCGATCCCAGCGCCGGCGGGACCAGCTCGCCGGCCGGGGCGAAGAGGATCGCGCTATCGACCTTCACGGGCATCTCGTCGGCCCGATCGCCGGCCCAGACGGCGCCCATGTCCCGCGCGAGCTGCCGGTGCGTTTCGCCGCGGGTGACGACGTAGACCTCGCAGCCGCGGTGCAGGGCGATCTGCATGATCACGTGGGCGCTGCTGCCGAAACCGTAGATCGCCAGCTTCCCCCCGCGCGGCAGCTCGGCCCGCTTCAGCGCCCGGTAGCCGACGATCCCCGCGCACAGCAGCGGGGCGGCCTCGACGTCGCCGAAGGCATCCGGCAGGTCGTAGGCGAACGCCTCCGGCGCGACGGCCAGCTCGGCGTAGCCGCCGTCGGCGTGGTAGCCGGTGAACCGCTGCGACTCGCACAGGTTCTCGCGCCCGGCCCGACAGAATCCGCACGCCCCGCACGTATGCCGCAGCCACGCCACGCCCACGCGCTGTCCGACGCCCAGCCGCGTGCAGTCCGGACCCACCTGGTCGACCACGCCGACGATCTGGTGGCCGGGGACGATCGGCAGCTTCTGCCGCGGCAGCTCGCCCTCGATCACGTGCAGATCCGTCCGGCAGATCGCGCAGCAGCGGACCCGCAGCCGGACCTCGCCCGGGCCGGGGCGCGGGTCGGGCAACTCGGTGAGCGTCAGGGGCGACGACTCGATCGGCGCGATCCTATCGAGCACCATGGCCTTCATGCGGCACCTCCCTCGCCCTCGCGCCAGGTGGCCTTCTCGGGCTGGTGGTGGTCCTCGAGATCGGCGGTGGGGCTCTCGAGCCGGCCGGCGCGGTGCTGGCGGCGGAGGAACCACCGCCGCGCCCGGCGGTACGGGTCGGTCAGCTTGCGGTGCATCGTGTGCAGCAGCCCGCGGCGGCGCGACAGCTCGCGCTGCGACTCGGTCAGCTCGCCGGGGCGGAGGCGGCGCTTGTGCTTGTAGAGGTGGTAGAGGTCGCCTCGCTGAACGTATCGGACGGCGGCGGCCACCAACGCGCGAACAGGCCGAGGCCAGTCGTCGCGCGTGCGGAAGGAGATCTGAAAGTCGATCAGGAACGGCCTGCCGCCCGGGCCGACGAGGATATTGGAACGCTTGTTGCCGTCCGCGTAGGCCACGCCCCGGGCGTGGATCTCGTCGAACAGCTCGGCCAGCCGGTCGAAGAAGCCCGCCGGCGGCTCGTCGTGGTGGTCCAGCGGCAGCGCGTCGATATACTCGACCGCATAGCCCGTCTCGCCGAACGAGCCGACCCACCGCGGCACGCCCTCGAGGCCCGACAGGGCGCGGTAGATGTCCCGCTCGTGGGCCCGCAGCATCCGCCCGATCGGCGCCATCGGCAGCCCGCAGAACGGCTGGGCGCGGCCGAACTTGGCGACGATCCGCGAGATCTCCGCCGGCCCGGCCGCCTCGTAAAGGCAAGTGGCCGCCCAGAAATCGTGCTTGAAGACGCGGACCAGCCGGTAGACCCCGCCGGCCAGCTCCAGTTCGTCCGGCGGCGGCCTGCGAAGCGCGAACATCTGCGTGTTCCGGGCAGCCCGTGCCATCCTCATCTCACGACGTCGGCCAGGTCGGCGGCGAACCGCCCGGCCGCGTCTTCGACGGCCTGCTTCCAGTCGGTGCCCCCGTACTCCTCGCGCGAGAAGGCGTAGATGACGGACCGGCTGGCGTTGACGATCGCGCCCGTGCCGTCGGCTCGGAACGACGCGGCGCAGTCGGCGGCCGTGGCGCCCTGCGCGCCGTAGCCCGGCACGAGGAAGAGCTGCTTCGGCATCCGCTGGCGGAGTTCAAGGGCCTCTTCCGGCCAGGTCGCGCCGACCACCGCGCCGACGGCGCTGTAGCCGCCGGCGCCGACGAGGCCCTCGCCGGCGCCGAGTTCGGCGACGAGGTCCGCCACGTGCTGATAGAGCTTCCTGCCGGTCGCGTCGGCGAAATCCTGGACCTGTTCGGCCGACTTGTTCGACGTGCGAACCAGCACGAAGACGCCCTTGCCCTCGCGGCGGCAGACATCGACGAACGGCTCGAGGCCGTCGGCGCCGAGGTAGGGGTTGACCGTGATCGCGTCGGGGCTGTCGCCCCCGGCAAGGTGGGCGGCTGCGTAGGCCCGAGCCGTCGATCCGATGTCGTTCCGCTTGACGTCGCCGATGACGATCAGCCCCAGCTCGCGGGCCCAGCCGACGACCTGCCGATACGTCCCCGCGCCGGCGGGCCCCAACTGCTCGAAGTACGCCGACTGCGGCTTGACGGCCGGGACGATCGCCGCGACGGCCTGGAGAACCTGCCAGCAGAACTCGGCGACCCTGGCGGCCCGCACGTCCTCGGGCGCGTCGGGGCCGTCGCTGAGCGCGTCGGGCAGCCTGTCGTAGCGCGGGTCGATCCCCACGCACACGGGCGAGCCCTTCTGCTCGACGGCAGCCAGCAGGCGGTCGGCGAAGTTCTCAGACACGGTCGGCTCCTTTCGGTCTGTCACCTCCCTTATACACTTGCCACACGCACAGGCCAAGACACGGGCGCCCGCCGCGGATTGCGGATCCGCGCAGGCAGCGCGTTTCACTTCTGCCGTCGGACCGCGCCCCGCCGCCTGAGCTTGCACGGGCCGGCGTGTCCGACGACACTATCGTCGCGATGACAGCGGAAGGGCAGAGTTCGTCGGCCCCGCGGATCCTGATCGCCTCGGCGTCGGTCGGCGCGGGCCACAACCAGGCGGCGCGGGCCGTCGCCGAGGGCCTCCGCGCGGCGATGCCGGCCGCCGAGGTCGACGTCCTCGACGTGCTCACCATGGCGCCCTGGTCGTTCCGGGCCTACTACTCCGGCGGCTACGCCTTGTCGGTCTCGCATTTCCCGCGGAGCTACGGGTTCTTCTTCCGGCTGAACGACCGCCCGCATCACCCGGCGCGGAGCCTGATGGAGCGGTTTCGGCTGTGGCGGGAGCGGCTGCACCTGGGGCGATTCGTCCGCCGCGTTCAGCAGGCCCGCCCGGACCTGATCGTCCACACGCACCTTCTCGGCCCGCCGCTGCTGGGCCGGCTGATCGCCGCCGGACGGCTCGACGTGCCCCAGATGGTCGTCGTCACCGACATCTACGTGCACCGCTACTGGTACGCCGAGGGCGTCGACCGCTGGTTCGCCCCGGCCGAGTGCAGCGCGCGGACGCTCCGGCGATGGGGCATCGAGCCGGAGCGGATCACCGTCAGCGGCATCCCCATCCAGGCGAAATGGACCGAGCCGCTGGACCGCGAGCGGGTCCTCGCCGACTGGCGCCTGCCGACCGATCGGCCCGTCGTGCTGCTGACCGGGGGGACCGAGTTCACCTGCGGGCCGGTGGCGAAGATCGCCCGGCGGATCGCCGCCCGCTGCCCGGGCGCGCTGGTGGCCGTGCTGGCGGGGCGGAACAAGAAGCTGCTGGGCCGGCTCGCCCGGCTGCCGCAGGCCGGACGCGACGTGATCGGCGTGCCGTTCACCGACCGCGTCCACGAGCTGGTCGGCGTCTGCACGTTGATGGTTACGAAGGCCGGCGGGATCACCACGGCCGAGTGCCTCGCGAAGGGCGCGCCCATGGTCCTGCTCAAACCCGTGCCGGGCCAGGAGGCGGGCAACGCGGCCTGGCTGGCCGAGCAGGGCGCGGCGATCGTCACCCGAAACACCCGCGACGCGGTCGACGCGGTCCGCCGCCTGCTGGGCGAGCCGGGCGAGCTGACCCGCATGGCCGCCCGGGCGCGGGAGCTGTACCGCCCGGCGACCGAGACGATCGTCCGCGCCGTGCGGGAGGCCGTCAGCCCTGACGGCCCCGCTACGGCTTCGGGTCGGTGATCTCGACCTTGACGTTGTCGACCTTGCCCCGGGAATGCGTGAACGTGCCCGTGAAGGTCTTGCCGCGCATCGGGCCGAGGACCAGCTTCGGGCTCCCGCCGCGGCTGTCCAGCGACCAGCCCTTCCACTTGCGGGCGTGCAGCAGCATCTCCTCCAGCAGCATCGGCGGCAGCCACTGGGCCTTGTCGCCGGCCAGCTCCCGCGAGCGGGCGGCCCGGAAGAACTGCTCGGCGGTGGCGAACTTCTGCCCCTGGCTGACGGCCCGGCCGAGGAAGCTGGTCAACGTCTGCACGACGGCCTTGACGTACAGGGGCCAGGTCGGCGACTCCTCCCGCGCCAGCCACCACCGCCTGTAGCGGTACTCGAAGGCCTTGATGTTCCGCCCGAATCGGCTTCGGAAGGCCTCCGTCCAGTTCTCGCCGCGCGAGACGTCCTTGATGAACCTCGCGAACGCCCGCCGGTACTTCGCCTCCTCCCCGTGGACGAGGAAGTGCACCATCGACCAGGCCTGGTCGTAGTGGAGCGTCGCCTTCTCCGGCGTCCGGTCCGGCGGCTCGGCGTCGGCGTCGGCCTCGGCCTCGTCGGCCTCGACGGCCTGGTTCCACTGCTCCTGCGTCATCATCAGCATCTTGGTGAACGGCACGAGCGTGCCGTCGCGGATGTAGCCCTTCACCCGCCCCGTCCGCCTGGGCGGGGCCAGGCCCGTGACGAAGCCGTCTCCCGTCCAGATGCCCTGCCCGAAGTACTCGGCCAGGCCTTCATCCACCCACGTGGGCAGCCCCCCCCCGATGACGAGGTCGGCGAACTGGTGGAAACCCTCGTGCTGAACGACGTGCCACAGCCCCGCGTCGGCCCCGCCGTCGGCGACGGCCATCAGCAACTGCCGCTCCGGGTGGTACATCCCGCCGGTGTTCTTCATCCCCCCGGCCGCGTAGTAGTCCTCCCGGCTGCTGAACAGGCCGAACGGCAGGCGATTGCGGATCACGCCGGCGAAGTCGCGGGTGCGGCGGTGGTACTCCTCGGCCATCGCGGTCAGCCGGGCGGCGGCCTCGCGAACCTCGTCGCCGGCCAGGTCGGTGTAGATGACGTAGTAGCGCGTGGGGTAAGGCTTGAGCTTCTTCGACAGCGGCTTGGCGGGCCGGGTGGCCGAACCGTGCGGCCGCGCCGGCCGCGGCGCGGCGCCGGCCGCGGCGGCCAACGCCGTCGCGGCGACGAAGCTTCCTATCGCGGAGGCATACTTCCAATCCAGACGATTCACGGCCATCGACGTCCTCTCGCCGGCCGGCCGGCGCGGCGATTCCAGCTCGATGGTACCCCGGCGGCCGGCGGGGCGACAGAGAAACCCGCCCGGGCGGCGCTTGACCTCCGCGGGCCGAGGGACTATCAATGGCCAGCGCGGCGGGTCCGGTAGGATCCGGTCCCATGGATGCTGCACGCGTTGCCGGGACGGTGTCGCGCACGGAGGCTGCGATGAAGTCCATTCACGTCGTCGAGAAGCACCTGCCGATCGCGTGGGAGCAGGCCGTCATCGCCTGCTGGGAGGTCGGCGAGAGCTTCCCCACCGAGTACGACAGGCCCGGCGACCCCAACAGCCGGGACGTGTCGGCCTTGATCCACGTCACCGACCCGTTCGCCGAGCCGCGGATCCACCGCGCGTTCCCCGGCGGGCTCGACGACCTGGAGAAGTACCGCGCCGAGGTGCTCTACGGCGTGCACGACCACTGGATCGACCCGGCCGCCGGCAAGTGGGAATACACCTACCACGAGCGGATGCGGGCCTACAGCGTGCCGGGCGTCGGCGTCTTCGACCAGGTCGCCGGCGTCGTCGAGAAGCTCAAGGCCGTCCCCTACACCCGCCGCGCGCAGGCAGTGACCTGGCAGGTGTGGAACGACATGGACATCGACGACCCGGCCTGCCTCCAGCGGATGTGGTTCCGCATCTCCGGCGGAAAGCTGCACATGAATATCCACATCCGCTCGAACGACGCCTTCAAGGCCGCGTTCATGAACATGTTCGCCTTCACCGAGCTTCAGCGGACCGTCGCCGCCGATCTCGGTGTCGAGCCGGGCGAGTACATCCACGTCGCCGACTCCTTCCACATCTACGGCAGCTACTTCGAACAGTTCGAGGGCTTCCTCCAGACCGTCAGCAGCCGGGCGCCCGAGGACCGCGTCTTCACGACCGACTTCGCCCGCGACTTCTTCCTCGACGGCTGCAACGCCCTGCTCGCCGAAGACGACCTGCCCGACGACAAACGCGCCATCGTCGAGCGAAGAAAGGCGGAGCTGTCTTTGTAGCTGGACTCGGCTCATCCGGAATTCGCGTCCTTCACCGAGGCCTTCGGGGCCCCTTCTCCAGTCACATCTCCTGACTGCACCGCGATCGGGTGGCCTCGCCGCAGCCAACGCATCACGGCCGTCCCTGCCGGGGCTTGTTCCTTCAGGAAACCGTTCTATTGCGGAAGGAGGGGTTCGTCTCTGCCGTGGGCTGATATGTGTCACCCTTCGGGCTGGGCCGGCTAAACACGTACGGCCTGGAAGGCCGGGCCTACACGCCTCGCAACGCTCGGCGGAAAGGCCCGTCTAACGGGCCTGCAAGACCGCCGGACCCGACCCGCGAGTCTCAGCCGACGCCGGGAGTGTTACCCTCGGTTGAACCAGGTCTTTTTTTGCCGCATCCTTCATTGACACCCCCCCGCCGGGGGGCTAAGATAGCGTTATGCTGCGGGGTGTTCTGCGCCCCCGGTGGTTGTTTACTATCGTGTCGATTCGAAGCGGCCCGGGCGAACGGCGCTCGGGTCAAGGTTACGGTTCAGGCGGGCTCCGTCATGGTGCCCGTCGAGTCAAGGTCGGCCCGCGACGGCAGTAGCGTCCGCAAGGTATCATCATATCTTACTACCTGCTTGCAGCTTCGGGCTCTTGGCGCAACAGCGGGGGAAGGAGGTCGCATATGCGACGAACGAAAGGTTTTACGCTGGTTGAGTTGTTGGTTGTCGTCGGCATCATTGGGTTGCTGGCGGCCATTCTCGTCCCGACGCTTCAGCAGGCCAACGAGCTGACCAACCGAACGGTCTGCATGAGCAACCTGAAGAGCGTCGGCGGGGCGGCTACGCTGTACAAGAGCCAGTACAACAACAAGTGGCCGTGGATCCACAACGTCCAGTCCAACTGGGAGACGACGGACACGGGCACCAGCCGGGACCAGGACCCCTACGAGGATCCGAACAACCCCGGCCCGCGGAGCGTGACGGCGCTGATGTTCCTGCTGGTCCGCGAGAATCAGCCGGTCAAGCTGTTCATCTGCCCGTCCGACGAGGACGCCATCAAGGACATCAACCTCCGCGACGAGCAGACCGCCGAGAGCGACGAGGAGGAAGGCGAGTTCTTCTGGGACTTCACCAACGACCTGAACTGCTCCTACTCCTGGCAGGCCCCCATCAAGAAGGGCAGCAACTACGCCAGCGGCATCAGCGACGACGACAACGACACCGTCGTCATGAGCGACAAGACGCCGAAGTACACGGATTCGAGCTGGCAGTCCGACAAGATGGAAGACGGGATGACCCAGCAGGAAATCCGCAGGAACATGAGCCAGAACCACAGCAAGGGCAAGAAGATCAACGTCCTCTACGTCGGCATGAACGTCGTCCAGGCCGACCGGCCGGATATCGGCAGCAGCCGGGACAACATCTTCACCATCTCCGGCAAGAAACGCAGAGGCTCCCGCGATTCGACGCAGACCGGCATCGACAACCACTTCTCGACGCGGGACTCGTACCTGATCGGCCCGGTCGGCGAGACCGACGCCAACGACCCCGACGCCGCCATGGAGTAAGGCGGCGGATTCCACCGACAATCAACTACGGTTTCCGGCGAGGCGAATTCGCACACCGCGAATTCGCCTCGCTCCTTCCGTGGGGAGTCCGAGGATTGAGGGCGACATGAGCAAAACGGCGTTGACGAGCCGTCGGCTGAGCCGGCGGGGGTTCTTGAGGGTCTTGGGCGTCGGGGCCGCCGGTGCGGCGGCGCGGGGGCTGGTCCGGGGCGGGGAGCGGGCGCGCAGGCGACCCAACGTCATCTTCTTCCTGATCGACGATCTGGGATGGAAGGACGTGGGGTTCATGGGCAGCCGGTATTACCTCACGCCGCACATCGACCGGCTGGCGCGGGAGGGGATGGTCTTCAGCCGGGCCTATGCGAACGCCCCGAACTGCGCGCCGACGCGGGCGTGCCTGATGAGCGGGCAGTATACGCCGCGGCACGGCGTGTACACGGTGGGCAGCTCGCGGCGCGGGCAGTCGCGGTACCGCAAGCTCATCCCGATCAAGAACAAGACGGTGCTGGACCCGAAGATCGTCACGCTGGGCGAGGCGCTCAAGCGGGCCGGGTACGTCACCGCGTCGATGGGCAAGTGGCACCTCGGCGACAAGGAGGCCGGGCCGACCGGGCAGGGCTTCGACGTCAACGTCGGCGGCAACTCGGCGGGGCACCCGCGGAGCTACTTCAGCCCGTACCGCAACAAGGACCTGCCCGACGGGCCGAAGGGGGAGTACCTGACGGACCGGCTGACCGACGAGGCGCTGAAGTTCATCGAGGCCAACCGGAAGCGGCCGTTCTTCCTGTACCTGCCCCACTACGCGGTGCACACGCCGATCCAGGCGAAGAAGGCGCTGATCGCCAAGTACATGGCCCGCAAACCGGACGGGGGGCAGAAGAACCCGGCGTACGCGGCGATGATCGAGAGCACCGACGAGGGGGTCGGGCGGATCATGGCGAAGCTGGACGAGCTGAAGCTGGCAGACGATACGGTGGTGATCTTCTTCTCCGACAACGGCGGGCACGGCGGGGTCACGTCGATGGCGCCGCTGCGCGGGGCGAAGGGGATGCTCTACGAAGGCGGCATCCGCGAGCCGATGATCGTCCGCTGGCCGGGCCGGGTCAAGGCGGGCAGCCGCTGTGAGGCGGCCGTGATCGGCGTCGACTTCTATCCGACCCTCCTCGAGATCGCCGGCGCGAAGCGGCCGAAGGGGCAGGTTCTCGACGGCGTCAGCCTCGTGGGGCTGATGGTCAACGGCGAGCCGCTGGCCGAGCGGGGGATCTACTGGCACTTTCCGGCGTATCTCCAGGCGTCCGGGGCGGGCAAGTGGCGGACGACCCCGGCCGGGGCCGTCCAGAAGGGCGACTTCAAGCTGCTCGAATTCTTCGAGGACGGGCGGCTGGAGCTGTACAACATCGCCAAGGACATCGGCGAGAAGACCGACCTGGCCGGGACGATGCCCGAGAAGACGAAGCAGATGCACGAACTGCTGAAGGCCTGGCGCAAGAGCGTCCGCGCCCCCGTGCCGACGCAGCGGAACCCCGAATACGACCCCGCCGGCCCGGCGGCGGAGCCGGCAAAGGACAAACGAAGGCGAGGCAGGAAGGCCACGACCCAGTAGGCGTCCTTGTCTTGCCCTGCAAGGATGGACGCTGACGGGCCGCAAGGCCTGTTCGTCGA
>Ga0180438_10003467_pt1 | contig 23852 bp, 12 predicted proteins | sample SS_ome_12_FD_132455 | JGI IMG/M metagenome (GOLD analysis project Ga0180438, IMG submission 132455) | Hypersaline lake sediment archaeal communities from the Salton Sea, California, USA - SS_3_D_2 metaG | ecosystem: Environmental > Aquatic > Non-marine Saline and Alkaline > Hypersaline >...
CGTATGCTGGTTTTTCAGTTCTTGGGAGAGTCTTTCTTAATTGCGTTGTGCGCCATGGTTCTGGCCCTGGTTCTGGTGATGCTGGTTCTTCCGTTTTTTAGCGCCTTCTGCGGGCACGATCTCGGCCTGCGGCTTGCCGATCCTCTGCAAGTCTTGCGGATTGTTGTTGTGTTTCTCTTTACGGGTCTGGCTGCTGGACTGTACCCGGCATTCTATCTCAGCGTATTCCAGCCGTCTGCCATACTCCGGGGTGAAATCACACGCGGCATTCGCGGCGCTGTCTTCCGAAAAGGACTCGTTGTTTTTCAGTTTGCCATTTCTGTTGTGCTAATTATCGGCGTCGGCGTGGTCTACGGGCAGATGGATTTCCTTAGGAATACAGACCTGGGATACCAGCGCGAGAACATCCTGATGTTTCCAGCGGATGCGGTTTTAAAACAGAACTGGCGGTCGGTCAAACCGGCACTGGCTCGTCATCCCGGCATCCTGTCGGTGACGATGTCCAAACGGGCCCCGACGGGAGGTCTGCACGATGCACCCGGGTTTGCTATCGAGATAAACGGGGAGGCTTTGAACAATCCCTTTCATATGCCCCACAATCGTGTGGAACACGATTTTTTTAGAACCTACGGTATGCAGATCGTTGCGGGGCGGGATTTCTCGGTGGCGCATCCCACGGATTCCACAGAGGCTTTTATCCTGAATCAGATGGCGGTCAGGAGTCTGGGGCTAGAAAATCCCGATGATGTCGTAGGCGAGCCCGTGGAGGTTAGTGGAGGTCGAAAGGGTAGGGTCATCGGTGTTGTCCGGGACTTTCATTATGAATCGCTGCGCCGCCAAATTGTACCCATCATCACGTATATATCCCTAAGAGGTGCGAATACGATTGCTGTACGTCTGGCGCCGGGTAATCCCAAGGAAAAAATCGATCATATTCAGAGCGTCATCGATCAATATCATCCCGGGTTTCCTCTGAACTATACCTTTTTGGATGAGCGCATCGATGCACTCTACCGGAATGAGGCCCGTATGATGGAGATGTTCGGGTATTTCAGTATGCTTGCGATTTTTATCGCTTGCTTAGGGCTGTTTGGACTGGCCTCTTTTACCGCAGAACGGAAAACGAAAGAGATCGGTATCCGAAAAGTCCTGGGCGCATCTGTACCGGGAATTACGTTGGTGCTGTCCAAAGAGTTCACCAAATGGGTGGTGCTGGCCAATTTGATTGCCTGGCCGGTGGCTTTCTACGCCATGAATCAATGGCTTCAGGGTTTTGCCTACAGGGACGAATTAAACATATGGACGTTTGTGCTGTCGGCAATTCTCTCATTGCTGATTGCATTGCTCACGGTCAGCTACCAGTCTGTCAGGGCAGCGCTGGCCAATCCTGTAGATGCATTGAAGTATGAATAGGATAGCTCAAATATTCCATGAAAAATATGCGGTTAAAATGAAACACAGTAACCTTTTCTACCGTATTGAAGTCTGAGTATACAGAGAAATCACATACGTTGACCGATACGAGGAGCAATGACATGATTAAGGCCAAGGATCTTAGAAAAGTCTTTTTAACCGAAGAAATCGAAACAACGGCATTGAACAAGGTCAATTTCGAAGTGAACGAAGGCGAGTTCATCTCCATCATGGGTCCCTCGGGGTGCGGCAAGTCGACACTCTTGAACCTGCTGGGAATGCTGGATAATCCCACCGACGGGGAGTACCATTTTTTCGGTGAGGAAGTCTCCCGATACTCGGAAAGAAAACGGGCCAACCTGAGGAAGGCCAATATCGGCTTTGTATTCCAGAGTTTTAACCTGATCGATGAGCTGACCGTCTTCCAGAATGTCGAACTGCCATTGGTGTACCTCGGTGTACCCAAGTCGGATCGGAAAAAACAGGTGGATGACATTCTTGAGAAGATGAATATCATCAACCGGAGTAAACATTATCCTCAGCAGCTCTCTGGCGGTCAACAGCAGCGCGTGGCCGTTGCCCGAGCCGTGGTGGCCAACCCGAAGCTCATCCTGGCGGACGAGCCCACAGGAAACCTGGATTCGGCTCATGGGGACGAAGTGATGAAGCTCTTAACCGGCCTGCATGGAGAGGGGACGACGATTATCATGGTGACGCATTCGCCCGCTTATGCAGAATATGCCGAGCGAATCGTCCACCTGTTCGACGGGCAGATCGTGACTGAGAATATTCAGGAACGGTTTCACGTTTAGGAATCCGACTACCGATTGAGGATAAGCTGAGAAGCTGATCTCATTTTCTGCCGTCTACCGCTGTCAGGCTCAAGATCATGCTTTGGGAAAACGGTCATTTTGAAATAAATGGATGATTCGACTTCCATTGACTCGAAGAAATATGAGATACACGTTTTTATCGATGAATTAGGCATTTATATGTAGAAGTTACTATGTGAGAAATCAGTCTGATAATGTGAAACACCTCCCATCTTTGAAAAAGGTCAGGATAAGCATCCCTGACCTTTTTTCGTCATGTCCGACTCAGAAGATTTAAATATTCCTGCAACTTTTTCAAGTTTTTTCCGTATTACAGAATAAATAAGATCCTTTTTTTTATCATGTATTTTCTGTATTGCAGAAAAAATAGAAACCGGAGGAAATATGGAATATCTTTCGCGGAAGGAAGAACAACTCTTGCTCACGATCTGGAAGCTTCAGGACAATGCTTACGGTGTGCCTATACGCGAGCACGTCTCCAAAGCGACGAATCAGTACTGGTCCATCGGTGCGATTTATGATGTGCTCGACCGGCTCACGCGAAAGGGGTATGTAGCGACCATCGTCGGAGAGCCGACGGCCGAAAGGGGGGGGAAGAGCAAGCGATTTTACCGGATCACGAAAAAAGGTTTCGAAGCCTTGGACGAGATTAAAAGCGTTCAGGATAATCTATGGTCCGACCTGCCTAAAGCAGCTTTTGAGTAGCCACATCCCGATGAAGAACGTACAAAAAAAACCGCCTCGCTTGGCCGGTTGGCTTTTGAGAAGGATCATCCGATCGAATGATTACGATTATGCCATGGGTGATCTGTACGAGACATACGCGTGTTACGCCAGGGATCGTGGTGCCAGGAAGGCATGGTGCTGGTTCTGGGGTCAAGTGATGGTGTCCGCACCGAGATTCCTGAAAAATATCCTTTACTGGAGGCTTATGATGTTTAAGAATTATCTGAAAATCGCCCTGAGGAATATACGAATGTCCAAAGTTTATTCAGTTATCAACATCACGGGCTTGGCCGTGGGCATGGCCTGCTGCCTTTTCATCCTCCTGTGGGTTCATCATGAAACCAGCTTCGACAAATTCCACGCAAATAGGGACAGGCTTTTCCGCGTGCTTCAGCATATCAAGTATTCCGAAGTCGTTACCTGGGCTATTACACAGGGTCCCCTGGGACCGGCGCTGAAAGAGGAAGTTCCTGAAATCCAGGAGGTCTCCCGTTATGTGAATGCCTCCTGGAGGATCAAATACAAGGATCAGGCCTTCGAACGACGTGGTGGTTATGTCGACTCGTCGTTCCTTACCCTGTTCTCGTTTCCTCTGGTCAGGGGAAATCCCGAAACCGCGCTCACCGATCCCTATGCCGCAGTCATCACCGAAGAACTGGCAGTATCCATTTTCGGATCGGAAGATCCTGTGGGAAAGGTCATCAATCTGTCCGATCAATACGATATTCAAATCACCGGTGTTCTTAAAAATATCCCAGAAAATTCGCATCTTCAATTCGATTTTCTGGGGACGATGGCCTTTGCCCGTGAGATAGGATATACCGTCGATATCTGGACGAATAGTACGTTCAGTACATACGTGCTTTTATCGGAAAACCTGTCTCCGGAAATCGTTGAAGAAAAAATATACGATTTCCTCGATTCCAAGTTAACGCTGGAGGAGTGGGAAAAACTGACGCTCCAGCCGCTCATGAAGATTCATTTCTCAACAGGGATAGGGTATGATAATACCCTCAAAACCAATCCCCAGTATGTGATCATCTTCTTCGTAGCAGCGGTGTTCATCCTCCTCATCGCCTGCATCAATTTTATGAATCTTGCGACAGCCCGTTCCACACTTCGCGCTAAAGAAGTGGGTCTGAGAAAAGTGGCGGGCGCAGTCCGGGGTCAGCTTATTCATCAGTTCCTGGGCGAATCTGTTTTCCTGGCCATCGTTTCTTTCGTCGTAGCTATGGGGCTCGTATATCTTCTCCTGCCTGTTTTCAATCAATTATCCGGGAAACACTTTTCCGTCGCCGATTTTGGCTCCCTCGATATGCTCCTGGGTGTATTCCTCATCGTCTTACTTACGGGTATCCTTTCCGGAAGCTATCCTGCATTCATCCTGTCCGCATTCTTGCCTGTTAAAGTTATAAAGGGCTCCACGAGTGTCCGAACAAGGAAATCCCTTTTTCGCCGGGCTTTGGTCGTATTTCAGTTTTCCATCTCCATCATCTTGTTGATCGGTACGTTCGTTATCTATACCCAGATTCGTTTCATGCAGAATCAGGATATTGGATACAACAGCGAGAACCTGGTGTCTCTCTATATACCCAGGCAGGTTCGTCAGCAGTACGACGGCTTTAAGAATGAAGTTCTGAAAAATCCCCATATCCTAAAGATATCCCGATCCATGAGTCAGGCTGAATACGGCATCACGTTCACCAACGGCCTGTGGAATTGGGAAGGCAAGAATCCTGAGGAAGACATCCTGTTCCGGGCCAATCTCGTCGGCTATGATTTTTTTGACACCTTTGGGATGAAGATGGTGGCGGGACGGCCGTTCTCCAAGATGCATGCCACGGATAGTATGGCCATCATCATCAATGAAAAGGCATTGGACGTCATGGGCCTTCAGGATCCTATCGGAAAGCGCGTGAATTACGGAAGAACCCCCGATCAATACACACCGTTCCATATCGTCGGAGTGGTCAAGGACTTCAATTTCTTACCGCTGCATGCGGAGATCGAACCGTTGATCGTTCTGCTCTCCGGCGGTGTGTTCGGGTTCGCTAATCCCGGTTTTGTATACCTTCGGATTTCATCCGATTCAGTCGATGAGACTCTGGTATTCATCGAAAAAACATGGGCCACATATTTCCCAGGCTATGATTTTACGTATCAATTCGTCGATGACAGTTTCAAGCATTTATACGGGACTGAGGAACGCATCGGGAACATCCTGAAATCATTCACAGTACTGGCTGTGTTGGTCTCCTCCCTGGGTCTATTCGGACTGGCATCTTTCATGGCAACGCGCCGGACGAAGGAAATCGGCGTGCGCAAAGTGCTCGGCGCATCCGTATCAGGTATCGTAGCCATGCTTATAAAAGAATTTTCCAAATGGATCATCGTAGCCAATCTGATATCGTGGCCGGTGGCCTATTTTGCTATGAGTCGCTGGCTCCAGAATTTTGCCTATCGAACCGGCATACATGCCTGGATTTTCCTGGCAACAGGAGTCGTGACGCTGACGATAGCCATGCTTACTGTCACTTATCAGGCTTTGAAGGCCGCATGGACGAATCCCACTGAAGCGCTGCGGTACGAGTGAGAGCAGGGGCCGGTCGTATGAGGTTTTCAAGCTCATGAATACGAATAAAAAAACAAATGCGAATCATCCTAAGGTGACGGGCTGGCTGCTGAAAAAAATAATCCAAGCGAACGATTATGATTACGTCGTGGGAGATTTGAATGAGTTCTATCAGCACACCGTGATGGAGAAGGGGAGACTCCGAGCCTGGTTCTGGTGCTGGCAAGAAGTATTGCGGTCGTTCCCCAGGTTTGTCAAGGTTTCAGCTTGTTGTCGATACGCCGTGTTCATGAATTATCTAAAAATCGTGGTCAGGAATATTAAGAAGTACAAGGCCTATTCTTTTATTAACATCGCAGGACTGGCGACGGGTATGGCATGCTGTCTTCTGATCCTTTTATGGGTTCATGATGAATGGCAGTACGACCGCTATCATAAAAACACGGACCGCATCTTTCGTGTCTATGGGAAAGGGCTCATCAACACCAGCGAGATCAATATGGCACTCTCGCCGGCACCCATGGCACAAACATTGGTGGATGAATGTCCTGAGGTTGAATCGGCTGTGCGACTTTATAATCCCGGTAACGTGCTTATACGACATGGTGACCGGTATTTTACTGAAAATCGATTCCTTTTTGCCGATGCATCCATCTTCGAGGTCTTCACATTTCCGACGATACGGGGCAATCCAGAAACCGCCCTGATGCGGCCCAATTCACTGGTGCTCACAAAGTCAACGGCTCAGAAATACTTTGGGGATGAAGATCCTATGGGCCGGATGATTGTCCTAAATAACGGCACCGATTATCAAGTCACGGGCATCGTGGAGGACGTGCCTTGTCAATCGCATTTCCATTTCGATATGCTGGGATCCCTGAATTCCCTGGACATCAGCCGAACGCCTCATTGGATAAGCAATACATTTTATACGTATCTCGTTCTGAAGGAGGGTTATGCACCGGATGCGCTGGAGAGTAAATTCCCGGCTATGATCGCCAAGTACATGGGACCGCATGTGCAGCAGGAAATGGGCGCATCCTTCGAGCAGTTCTTGGCTTTGGGAAATCGATACGGATTTTTTTTGCAGCCCCTCACGGACATTCATCTTCATTCGAACTTGAACAACGAATTGGAAGCCAACGGCGATATGCGGTATGTCACCATGTTCTCGGCCATCGCCTTATTTGTGCTCCTGATCGCCTGTGCCAATTACATGAATCTGGCCACGGCCCGGTCGGCGGCGCGAGCCAAAGAAGTGGGTATACGCAAAGTTGCCGGTTCGAGCCGGACTCAGCTCATCCGGCAGTTTTTAACCGAATCGGTGACTGTCAGTATCCTATCCTTGCTCATCGCCCTCCTCCTGACCCAACTACTCATGCCGGTCTTCGGATCGCTTTCCGGTAAGTCGCTGAATGTTAAAGTACTCGCCAACGTGTACTGGATAATCGGCTTGGTCGGTTTTACGACTCTGGTGGGTGTTCTGGCGGGCAGTTATCCCGCATTCTACCTAGCCTCTTTCAGGCCTGCTGCTGTGATGAAGGGTAAACTAAAGGCTGGTATGAAGCAATCCCGTTTACGAAGCGGATTGGTCGTTTTTCAGTTCGGGATATCGATCTTCTTGATCGTGGCAACACTGGTCGTTTCCAAACAGCTTCGGTTCATCCAGAATAGAAAATTAGGTTTTGAAAAGGAGCATCTCATTCTGCTCCAGGGAAGTCAGAGCCTCGGACAACAGAAAGATGCATTCAAGGAAGCCCTTTTGAAACATCCGAACGTGTATGGTGTGACCGGTTCCAGTACCGTGCCGGGTAAACGATTCGGGAGCACGGGATTTAGAATCGACCAAGCAACGGCAGGACAGATGCACATGCTCCTTCAGATTTATGCGGATCACGATTTTATTCGAACGTATGGTATAAAAATAGTCCAGGGCAGAGATTTTTCACGGGAGATGTCCACGGATGTCTCCAGTGTTATCATCAACGAGTCGGCGGCACGTACGTTCGGTCTCCTGAACCCTACCGGAAAGCGGATCGTCGAGGTTCATCCCGATCCAACATTCAATGACATGCTCAATATCATCGGTGTTGTCCAGGATTTTCACTCTGAATCCATGCACCGCCGTATCCAACCATTGGCGATCCATCTGTATAATGCTGTGCGATACGTCTCGATACGCATTGCACCCGATGACGTGGCCGGAACACTGGATTATATCAAAAAGCAGTGGGTGCAGTTTGCGTCAGGCCAACCTTTTGATCCAACGTTCTTGGACAGAGAATACGATGCTCTCTACACGGCCGAACAACGGACAGGACAACTGTACTCGGTCTTTTCTGGATTGTCTATTTTTATCGCCTGTCTGGGGTTGTTTGGTCTAGCTTCTTTCTCTGCAGAACAGAGGACCAAAGAAATCGGTATTCGAAAAGTGCTGGGCAGTTCTGTACGTGGGATTGTTCTATTGACGACCCGAGAATTCGTGAAATGGGTAGTCATGGCCAATATTCTGGCATGGCCGTTGGCTTATTTTGTCATGCACCGCTGGCTCCAGAATTTTGCGTATCAAACTCAGATCGGCATAGATGTGTATGTGTTTTCGTCCGTATTGGCATTGATGATAGCACTTTTGACTGTGGGATATCAGATTATCCGGGTGGCGCGGGCCGATCCAGTAGATGCGCTTCGGTACGAGTAGTATCTCGGATACGAATCGGGTGTGTTGACTAAGTCTACTTTTATGTCATTTCTCCAGCTTTTCGGAAGATAATAATATGTGGGGTCGGTGAATGAAACCCGGCCCTTCTTTTTTCGTATGAGGATTGGTATGTCCTAAAATGTAGAACAAATAGTGCTTGCTTTTTTTATTTATTTGTCTTACATTTTAGGAGTAATAAACGAGGAGAGCAGTATGAAGTTTATCTCACGTTCTGAAGAGATGATTCTATTGGCGATTTGGCGGCTTGGGGCTAATGCATACGGCGTGACTATCCGAAACGAGCTGAAAGAGATGAGCGGGAAAACCTGGGCCTTTGGGGCCCTTTTTGTGATGCTGGACCGGTTGTCGAAGAAGGGATTGCTGGATTCGTATCTCACCGAACCCACCCGAGAGCGGGGAGGGAGGAGCAAGCGGATATACAAACTTACTCCCGAGGCAGTAAAAGCATTGAAGGAAGTGAGGAGGCTCCAGGAATCGATTTGGGAGGGGATGCCGGAATTGTCTGCCAGAGATCTGATCTGACCTGGTGAGCGTCAGGTGAAAGATTTGTTCATCATCAATGCAGAGAACGATATCATCAACACCAATGGATAGATAGGATGCATAAAAATCAAAGGCAGTTACATCCTCCGAGACTCGCCGAATGGCTGGTACGCAGGATGTTTCCTGACGGCGGGTCGTACACGACGGCCGGTGACCTGGATGAAGTACATCAATATCTAGCGGAAAAAAGCGGGCGTTTTTGTGCAAACGTGTGGTACTGGAGTCAGTTGTTATTCGCACTTCCGCATTGCTTGAAACATGTTGTCTATTGGAGGATCGTCATGATTCATAACTATTTGAAGATCACATGGAGAAATGTGAAGAGAAACAAGGTATATAGCTTTGTCAATATGTCCGGCCTTACGATGGGTATGGTTTGCTGCATACTCATTCTTGTTTATATCATGCATGAAGTTTCTTACGATGGATTCCATGAGAAAGCAGGGGATATCTATCGTGTTGCCATCCATGGACATGTGGGAGGTAATCCCATTGATTGGGCAACATGCGCGGCCCCAGCAGGTCCGGCGATGGTCCAAGATTTTTCCGAGATCATCGCCGCTGTACGCATAGATTTTTCCGGGGAAACGATGTTCAGTTATGAGGATAAAAGATTTTTTGAGTCCTGGTTTCTTTATGTCGATCATAGTTTCTTCGATGTGTTTTCTTTTCAATTCCTGAAAGGCGATCCCAGCACGGCCCTGAAGGCTCCATTTACTGTCGTTCTGACACCCGACATTGCGGAAAAATACTTCGGCCAGGAAGATCCTATCGGAAAAACGATCAAGATGAACAACAAGGAAAATTTTACTGTGACGGGAATCGTCCAAAAACCACCGTCCAATTCTCATATTCGCTTTGATATGCTCGGTTCATTCCAGACATTGTATAAGACAGTACCCATCCAGGTGGAGGAATATATTTACTGGAATTATCAGACCTATCTCTTACTTCAGAAAGGAACCGACCATAAAACCTTGGAGGCAAAATTCGATGCTTTCGTTGAAAAGGTTATCGGTAATATGTTGAGAGGTATCGGTGGGGAGCACACCTGGACACTCGAACCACTGACAAAAATCCATCTCTATTCACCCTTGGAAAATGAGTTGGGACCTAACGGAGATATACGTTATATCTATTCATTCATGACCATTGCCTTGTTTATATTAACAATTGCCTGTATCAACTTCGTCAATCTCTCAACGGCGCATTCAGCGAAACGGAGCAAAGAAGTTGGCCTGCGGAAAATGCTTGGTGCAGGAAGGATTGGACTCGCCCATCAATTTCTCGGTGAATCGTTGTTGTTCGCTGTGGCATCTCTTCTGGCCTCGATCGTCATCGTCAGGTTTGTCTGGCCATATTTTAACAACCTGATCGGTTTGGACATTCATCTGAATGCTCTGGTGATTCACTGGCTGCTGATTGGATTGGGCGTACTCCTGCTTTTTGTCGGACTGGCAGCCGGTGTTTACCCCGCCTTTTATCTATCCCGCTTTCGACCGGTGGATGTATTGAAAGGAGATGTTCGTCAAGGATTACGGTATTCCCGTTTGCGTGGTATACTCGTCGTGTCTCAGTTCTCGATTACTATTGCTTTGCTTATCGGAACGCGAATCGTTTTGAATCAACTGAATTATATGAGAAACGAACGTTTGGGCTTTCATAAAGATCAGATGCTGGTTATCAAAGTGCAAGATGAGGATACCCGATATAGGATAAATACACTCAAGCAAGAAATGCTTGCAATTGACGGTGTGCTGGGTGCATCCTCTTCTCTTTTGGTACCCGGAGAAGAATATTTTACGATGATGACCTGTTTTCCTGAGGGCTTTGGCCGTGGATTTGTCATGGCTAATTTTGATGTCGACGATCACTTTTTAGATGTGTATGGCATCGAGTTAGTTGAAGGCAGGGGATTCTCGAAAGAAATGATGACGGATGTGCATGAAGCGGCCCTGGTCAATGAGACAGCCGTAAAAAAATTGGGATGGGAAAATCCCATCGGGAAGAGAATTATGGATCGTGTGAATCCAACCAAACCTAAAATCAGAACGGTCGTTGGTGTATTCAAGGACATCCATATCCAGTCCCTCCATCATGTCATCGAACCCACATTAATCGATTATAATCCTGACTCGGCAGGACGGCTGACCTTGAAGCTCAAGTCTCAGAATATCCTGCAAACGATGGCATTGATAAAAGAGAAATGGAGCGGCATCGCGCCAAACCATCCTTTCGATTATTTCTTTTTGGACTCATTTTATAATGCGTTGTACAGAACAGAAGAAAAGCTGGGTTATATTTTTCAAGTTTTTACAGTATTGGCCATTTTTATTGGGTGTCTTGGGCTATTCGGACTGATAAGCTATACGACCGAACAGCGTACAAAGGAGATCGGTATCCGAAAGGTTCTGGGATCGCCCGTTCAATCGATCGTCGTTCTTCTATGCAAGGAATTCGTACGGCTCCTTCTGATAGCCAATGCTATCGCTTGGCCCCTTGCTTATTTTGCCGTGAGCCGATGGCTTCAACATTTTCCGTTCAGGGTGGGATTGAGCATCCGCGTATTTATAATGGCCGGTATCACGGCACTGGGCATCGCATCGCTAACCGTGAGTTATCGTGCCATCCATGCCGCACGTGCCAATCCGGTGGACGCATTGAGGTATGAATAGATCCGAAGTGTTGGATTGGGATTCTCTGACCGGCTAAAATTATTAAACGTCTATAAATGGTGGCCTAGAAAAAAGTGAAAAGAATGCATAAAACAGACCAACCGCCCAGACTCGCCGAATGGCTGGTACGCAAGATGTTTCCCGACGGCGGATCGTATTCGACGGCCGGTGATCTGGCGGAAGCCTATCGATCTCTGACGGATGTGGAGGGAATCCGCCAAGCTCGCAGGTGGTACTGGGGGCAGGTATCGAGAGCACTGCCGAATTATATAGCGAGTCAATCCTACTGGAGATGGAAGATGCTGGTTCATTATGTCAAGATCGGATGGCGGAATCTGTATAAACACAAGCTATTTTCAGTGATCAATGTTGTTGGCCTGTCCTTGGGCATAGCCTGCACCATCGTTATCTTCAAGTTTGTGATCGGGGAAATAGGGTATGATACATACCATCCCCACCGGTATCGACTTTATCGTATGACGGTCACATCTGAAATCCTTTCTACGGGAGAACGAAGGACGGGTGCATTGAGCTCGCTCCTCTGGGCGCCGGCCATGCAGAGATTGTATCCAGAGATCGAGAAGACCGCACGGCTGGTCTACTCGTGGGAGCCGCGCCTGCTGGAGGTCGGGGAGAGCCGAATCGCTCAGGACAACGTCTACTTCGCCGAGACATCCGTGTTCGACCTGTTCGGATGGAGACTAATCGTGGCAGAAGGAGGGAATATCTTTGAAGACCCTTATGCCATTGTCCTGTCTGAGCGGTGCGCAAGGAAATATTTCGGGGATGAGAATCCGCTGGGAAAGACGCTCTTTCTCATTCAACAGGAAAGGGGCCGGGATGGCCGGATCCAAGAGAGCCGAATCCCGATGACGGTAAAGGGATTGATGGAAGATGTTCCTGCGAAAACGCACGTGAATCCTGAGGTTCTCATTTCGTTCGTCTCTCTGAATCAGGTATATGGGGGCGACGTGAATGCGGGAAGCCATCCCAACCCCAACTTCTGGAGATATACCATCGGGTATACCTACCTGCGATTGGCGGAAACCGCCGATCCAGCGGTACTAGAACGTAAGTTTCCTCGATTCCTGGAGCAACACATCGGGGATATGAATACGTCCAGGGGATTCAGATACCATCTCTATCTGCAAAATGTAGCGGGCATTCACCTGGAAAAGAACGTCCACAGCAAGCCTGAGGCCGGTACGGATGAAGCGCATCTGTACCTCTTCTCTGTGATCGCTTTTTTCGTGCTCCTCATCGCCTGCTTCAATTTTATCAATCTTTCCACGGCGCGCTCTGCGTCCCGTGCGCAGGAAGTGGGCATTCGGAAAGTGGTGGGCTCTTCACGGAAACGACTCATCACACAATTCCTGGGCGAATCGTTCCTGATCAGCGTGTTGGCTGTAATTCTGGGATTCATACTCTCGGAGTGGGCGGCTCCGGTTTTTTCTCATTACACGGGGAAGGATATTCATCTGCTGCCCCAAGATTTACCATTATTCATCGTCGGACTCGGTACCCTCCTTCTCCTTGTCGCCGTCCTGGCTGGCGGCTATCCGGCCTTTGTTCTCTCTGGTTTTCGGCCGGTTCATGTATTCAGGAAGACGTTACCGTCGGGCATGAAGGGGGTGAACATCCGAAAAGCGTTGGTCGTGCTCCAATTTGCCATTACCGTCTTTTTCATCATCGGAGCGTTGACTGTAAGGAGGCAAGTGGCGTTCATGAGGACACAGAACTTGGGCTTTAACGGTTCGCAGGTACTGGTCGTTTCACCCATGTCCAACGCACCCAACTATTCCCAACTGGAAACGTTTCGGAATGAACTGCTGCGCCGTCCGAATATCGAAGGCGTCTGCCTGTCTTCGGTCGTCCCTGGCCGGATGTACTGGCAGGATTTATGGGCCAGGATTGGAGACCCCGATCAAAAGACCACGGTCTTGACAGAGATACAGACGGATTTCGATTTCATCGATCTATACGGTCTGGAGGTGATTGCGGGAAGGCCGTTCCTCAGAGAGATGGGAACAGATCGGGATAGAGAGTTTGCCGAGTTCATGGACAGGGGAGGAGGTCGGTTGCCCATAGGAAAGGATGGCACTCAGCTGGAGACTGGGCTGAAGCGGATGGCCATCATCCTGAATGAGACGGCGGTCAGGAACATGGGTCTGGGATCGCCCGAGGAAGCCCTGGGAAAGAGTCTCGTCCGCGATCCCGTGTCCGTGGATTTCTATGGAACCGTTATCGGAGTGGTCAGAGATTTTCACTTCGAGACTCTCAAGACGGAGGTCCAGCCTCTCGTCCTCTTCATGATTGATCCAACCTCTCAGGATCCGGGGATGGTATCCATCCGACTCTCTGGGCAGGATATGCTCCAAGCTATGGACGCCGTGGAAAAAGCATGGAAGACACATTTCCCCGAATCGATAAATGAGATATTTTTTGTAGATGAGAATTTTGGGCGTCTCTACGAGCAGGAGGAGAAGATATACCAGGTTTACGGGTACGTCTCTTTCCTCTCTATTTTCATTGCGTCTTTGGGCCTCTTCGGACTCGTTCTCTACATGGTCGAACAGAAAACAAAAGAAATCGGCATTCGGAAGGTGCTAGGGGCATCGATCCCGGATATCTTTTTCGTGTTCTCCAGGGACCATATCAAACTCGTTTTTTTCGCCAATGTCATCGCCTGGCCTGTTTCCTATTATGTCATGAAACGATGGCTGGAAGATTTTGCGTACAGGACACGGATTGATCCCTGGACGTTTTTAATGACTGCGGTGGCGGTCACTATCGTGGTCTGGCTGACCATCGGCTTTCATATTCTCAGAGCCGCTCGTACCAACCCCGTCGATTCACTGCGGTACGAATAAGATCACAAAACAAAGAACCGGATGGTTCGCATAGACATTCCAGATAAACGTCGTCGGAATGCTTATCGAACCATCAGTGGACTTCTCATCGTCTAATAAGACTGTACAGATATGTTTTTTTAATTGCTCTTTTATCATACCTACTTTCCGTCACTCCTGAACGGATTGGCGTGGGGCAGGCATGGAATTCCTCGCAGGTCAACCAACGGGAAAAATCCACAACAACAGAGGTAGATTCTCCAGCAGTCTTCAACTTTGCCTTGTTTTTCCCGTATACATTGATTAAAATAGTCCGTTTTCTATGTCGTTTGACAGGTTATGCATCCATATGGATCAAACATGAGGAGAACCATCATGGAGAGGACGTCTTCCGCCCGTTGTATTCGGGCTTTTCTCATCATTTTCTGTTTAATATTCCATCGAGCCGGTTTTTCCCAGGCATTTAAAACGCCCTTGGATCAAAATACGCTCGACATTCTGGCGAACGAGATTTCCGGCCAGATGATTTACAACAACGAAATTCTTCTGGCAGGCGCACCGTGGGTGCGGGAACCGGAGGAATTTACGGATACATTCTACGAATCGGGCAGAATATATGAGCTCGTGAAAAGTTATGGTATCGAAACCACGCGTTTGGAGAGGCTTGAAGAGGATGGCACGTTCGATTACCCCTTTGAGGGAGAGTTCTGGATTCTTGAGCCGGAAAAGAGGCTGGTGGCCAGGCTGGGTGCCGATGCGGCTCTGGTTGCCGGTGGGTCGCAGAGTGCCGATGTTACAGGAGAACTGGTTTATTTACCACCCCTGAAAAAGACAACTGTCGATTCCATGCTTGCAGGGGGATATAAGAACGAATATCAAGATAAAATCGCACTGATGTGGTCGCATGTATGGGGGGATGAAGCGAAGGCCCTGGATTCGCTGGGTGTGCGTGGTGTGATTTCCTTCAGGGCGATGGATCGGTACCTGGATCCCAACCAGGTGGTTTACAGCTATGGAGGGTACGGGTCCTGTAAAAACTTGACGTTCGGTCTCACCCTATCCTGGCGTCAATGGTCGGAACTTTTGGAAGACCTGCAGTACGGTGAGAAGATCACTGCGAGGTGCTATACGCGGGTCGAATCCTTTCCCAACAAGTACGAAACGGTCTTCTCGTGGATCCCAGGTACGGAACCCGACGAAAAAGGCGTTGTGCTCTCGGCGCACTTGTTCGAGGGATACACGAAGCGCGGCGCCAACGATAACATGAGCGGCTGCGTGGTTCAGTTGGAGATATTGAGAGCTTTAACCAAGCTTATCCGAGAAGGTACATTGCCCCAGCCGCGACGGACGATGTATTTTGTCTGGCCCGATGAGATCGGCGGGACTTATGCCTTTATCGGACATCATAGCGATCTCGTCGACAAGTGGAGTATAAACCTCAACATGGATATGGTGGGCGAGGGTCTAAGGAAGAATAAGGCGCTCTTAAACTTGAGTGAAACGCCGACGCATCTGCCCAGCTATCTCGATGGCCTGGTGAAGACGTTCCTGAATTATGTGTGGCGGACCAATGATATCATCTACCTCCCGGATTCGCCTCCGGGCCGGCGTGGGGGTCAGTATTTTCACAAGCCGCTGGTGGAGAAGAACGGCTCGACAGATCCGTTTCGATTTCTCATCCATCGGGCCACGGGCGGGAGCGATCATATCTGCTTCAATAATCCGTCGGTCGGCGTGCCGGGTGTAGAGTTCAGCACATGGCCCGATCAATGGTACCATGCGGATACCGATCTTCCCGATAAAGGAGACCCGACGCATATGAAACGCATCGCCTTTATCGGTGCGGCCTGTGCCTGGGCTGCGGCTCACTGTACGGACAATGTCTTCGAGGGATTATTGGATGCGGTGTCGGATTTTGGGTACCAGCGTGTCGCCGAACGCTACCAGCCCAGAGCATTGCGTTATCTGGAAACAGCCACGGCGAGCAACCTGGACACGGCACTGACGCGTGCGCTGGATTTAATCGATTTTGCAGTGACGCGTGAGATCGATGCGATAAGGTCTGTCGAGGATATCTATTCGCGGTCGTCGTCGACCCGCACAAAGCTCCGGAGCCGGATCACACAGTGGGAACTCTTCGGGGAATCCCTGGCGTTGCAGGTGAGCAGTTATGCGGATATCCGGGCAGAGGAACTGAACAGAGATGCTCCAGAAGCGCTCGAGTTCACCCAGGAAGAGATGGAAGCCGACAGAATCATCCCTGTCCTTCATCTGGACGTCAAGGGCAAACAGTTCTCCATAGAACGGAGCGAATCCTTCAAAAAATATTTTCAAAATCATCCGGATGTCATCCAGGAAATTGGACTCGAGAGAAACCAGATGCGTGCTGTTATTAATTTTGTGAATGGAGAGCGATCGATAACGACGATTTGGAAATCGGCCATGGCTGAGACAGACACGCTCATCCTGCTGAACAAGGTCATCTCTCTGATCGAGTTGTTAAAATCGGTGGATTGGATCAAGTACCGATGACCTTGGAAGGGTGGTAAATCGATTTGATTTTACGCAAATCGATTCATCAACACCCCCTGATAATCTCCGTCGAAGGAGAACAGGGGGTGTACCGATTTTAGATCGTCCATCTATCTTTTATCATCCCACAGCACACGCGAGAATAACCACTCCGCTTTCTTCTAAATGTTAGAAAATGCAACCTTTTTTCAACATCTCCGTATTCTAAATCATAGAAAATGTAATAGATGGAGGAACAACATGGAACTGTTGACCAAGCTGGAGGAATTGATCTTACTCTCTGTCTGGAGGTTGGGTGAGACGGCATACGGCACGACAATCTACAAGCATATCCGGGAAGTGACCGGCAGAAAGCTCTCGCTGGGCGGTGTTTATTTTCCTCTGGATCGCCTTACGAAGCGAGGCTACCTGGATGCCTATATCGGTGAACCCACAGAAGAGAGACGGGGACTGAGCAAGCGTTACTACAGACTCACGAATAAGGGGATGGCGGCCCTGGACGAGATCAACCGGGTGAACGCGGCCATGTGGAAAGGGTATTCGGATGTTTCGTTTGCGGGAAGCCCTGAGTAATGAAGAATCCGAACGCTCAAAGGAAATCGCTTGGCTATGCGTTGCTGTACAAACTCCTGATCGAACGAGGCCACCCTTCGTTTGTGGGAGATTTTGAAGAAATATACCGTGAAGTCATGCATCAGAGGGGGAAAGCCCGTGCCTGGCTGTGGTATTGGGGACAAATACTCCGATTTCTACCACCGTTTATCCTACACGTTCTGTACTGGAGATTGGCTATGATTAAGAATTACATCAAAATCGCGTTCCGGACTTTTCTTCGACACAAATCTTTCTCAATCATCAATGTCAGTGGGCTGGCCGTAGGGATGACATGCTGTGTGCTGATTCTGCAATTCGTGCGGCATGAGCTGAGCTATGATCAATACCACGAGAATATGAATCGTATTTATCGCATTACCAGTCATGAAATCCATGAGGGCAACACGAGGCACTTGGCCAACACATATTCGCCTCTGGCCCCTTTATTGATCACGGATTTTCCCGACATCGAATATGCCGTACGTTTTTACCCGTTCAGCGTGGCCATGGAATACGATAAAGAAAAATGTTTTCAGGAGGAACGCTTTTTCTTCACGGATTCGACTGTGTTCGATGTCTTCTCGTTCGCTTTTATCAGAGGCAATCCCAAACGGGCACTGACAGAGCCTAACACCGTCGTTCTCACCGAAGCTATGGCTCGTAAGTATTTTGGCGATGAGGATCCTCTGGGAAAGACGCTGACTGTCGAAAATAAACACGACTTCAAGGTTACCGGGGTCGTGCAAGACACGCCACCAAACTCTCATTTCACGTTCGATTTTTTAGCCAGTATGACCAGCGTGGACCACATCGTAGGCACGTGGGTATTGGATACGAATCATGGCTGGTATTATCCGCCGATGTATACCTATATTTTAGTCCCTGCAGACTTTTCTGTTGTAAGGTTAAAAACCCAATTCCCCGACTTCATTCGGAAGCACATCGGTGATTGGGCCGTGTCGGAGCGGATGTTTGATATACAACCGTTGACGGATATCTACCTCCATTCAGACCTAGAAAACGAAATCGAACCCACGAGCAACATCGTCTACATGGTTATCTTATCGACCATCGCGTTCCTCATTCTGCTCATCGCATGCATCAATTTCATGAATTTAGCCACGGCGCGCTCTGAAAGCCGTGCGAAGGAAGTCGGCTTACGTAAAGTGATGGGAGCAAGACGAGACGATCTGATCAGACAATTCTTCGGTGAATCGATGTTCTTTGCCGTATTGGCGTTCCTTATCTCTGTCGTACTGATCCACCTTTTTCTGCCGGCTTTTCACCAACTCGTGGGAAAACGTATCGAAATTGACTTTGTGAAGGATTGGCGCATGCTGCTGGGCCTGCTGTTTATGACGTGCTTTGTCGGAATCTTATCCGGAAGCTACCCGGCTGTATACCTGTCTCGCTTCCGTCCCGTTCAGGTCTTAAAGTCAAAATGGAGCCTCGTCGTTAAAGAACGTCCGTCTTTTCAGCCCCGGGCCGTTCTGGTCGTCTTGCAATTCATCATCTCCATCGTGCTGATCGTCTCGACTCTCATTATCAACCAGCAGTTGCGTTTTATTCAGAATACGCGGCTGGGTTTTGACAAGGATCATCTGGTCGTCATTCCCGTCCGCGACACGGAAGCACAAAGAGACTATGAACGTATCAAGAATGAGATCCTGTCCCATCCGAATGTCTTACAGGCAACCGTCATCTCCAATTTTCCATGGGACAAGGGATATCATAATTTTGTGTTTCGTGCAGAAGGTTTCCGTCAAGATGATGTTCGAAGAATGCCCACACTCATCGTCGATCACGATTTTATCCACACATTTGGCATGGAGATACTGGAAGGACGGGATTTTTCCCAGGACCATACGACAGATGCTCAGGAAGCGTTCATCCTGAATAGCGCTGCTGTCAAGAAACTGGGTTGGGATTCGGCTCTGCAAAAGAGGATCGAAATGAGGTATGTCTCTGAATATGGGAAGATTGATGGAAGGGTTATCGGTGTCGTCCAGGATTTTCACCTGCGATCGCTGCACCATGAAATCGAGCCCCTGATTATCCTGATTTCTCCAGCATCGTACTATCATAAGAATCTTGTCGTTCGAATTCAGTCACAACAGATTCCTCGTACGCTCGCCTATCTGGAGGATAAATGGCGTGGTTTTGTACCCCATAGACCGTTCGAGTATTTCTTCCTGGATGAAGCATTCGATAAGCTCTACCGCAAGGAGGAAAAGATGGGCCGGATATTCAAGAGCTTCTCAGGAATAGCCATCTTGCTAGGATGTTTGGGGCTGTTCGGGTTGGCTTCGTACACGGCTGAGCGGCGGACGAAGGAAATCGGCATTCGTAAAGTCCTGGGAGCTACTGTACCCAGTATCGTTCTGTTGGTATCCGGCGAATTTATGAAGCTGGTCATTGTCGCCAATCTCGTTGCCTGGCCAATTTCCTACTTCGCCATGCGCGGTTGGCTTGCGAATTTCGCCTATCATACCCGGATGGGATGGATGGTGTTCGTGTTGGCTGGAGGCTGTGCGCTCCTGATTGCCATGATGACAGTGGTCACTCAGGCATTGAGGGCGGCCCTCACGAATCCGGTGGATGTGATGAAGGTCGAGTGAGATCGTTCGTATTTCTTAAAAGAGAGAACGCATGAAAAAGAGGTCGCCCCACTCTTCGAGAATCGGACACTGGATTCTTTCGAGGATTCTGAATGGAAGGAAACATTCCTCGCTGACCGGCGATATCGAGGAGATCTCATGCGACATCGCCCGGCGTAAGGGCCGTTGGGCGTCGTTTCTCTGGTACTGGGGCCAGGTCGGCCGATTGATGCCTGTCGCCCTGTGGAATTGTCTCTATTGGAGGTTTGCTATGTTTCAGAATTATATCAAAATCGCGATGAGAGCCATGAAGAAGCACAACGTCTATTCCTTCATAAACATCGCAGGACTTGCCGTCGGGATGGCATGCATTATCCTGGTTCTTCTTTATGTCAGTTATGAGTTCAGCTATGAGAGACATAATCCGAACGCGGATCGGGTTTACCGAATTTATGTGGAGCACACCGAGCTGGATGAAGTTTACAGGGTATCTAGTACACCGGTGCCCCTGGCGGAGGCTCTCCACGAAGAAATCCCTGATATCGAGGATTACACTCGGTATGATGCGGTTCCCAACGTACTCGTAAGCTACGACAACCAAAAATTTGTCGAATCCGATATCGTTGCTGCCGACCCGGGGATTTTTGATATTTTTGGATTCCGGCTTTTGTCGGGCGATGGGAAGACCGCGTTAGAGGATGTTTATTCTGTCGTCTTAACCGAGGAAATTGGCCGTAAATATTTTGGGGATGAAGACCCGATGGGTAAGACGCTCGTGGTCGAAGATTCTATCTCCTTCATGATCCGGGGTGTGATCCAGAATCATCCGCCTACCACGGAATTTGATCCCGATATCCTGATCTCGTTTAGTACGATTAGGGAGCTGTACGGTCTCGGTTATACCACAAATTGGCTGAGTCAGGTGCTTCAGTCCTACATTCTCGTGCCTGAAGATCACTCCGTCGCTCTTCTTGAAGAAAAAATCGAGAGTGCGTTCAGCAAGTACAGAGCTAGAGAAAACGACGAACGAAGGCTGAAGCTCGAGCAGCTCAGCCGGATGCACCTATACTCCATCTTCGGCAATCAAGGCATCAAGAGCATCATCATTTTTCTTGCCGTTGGCGTGCTTATCCTGATGACCGCTTGCATCAACTTCATGAATCTGGCCACGGCCCGTTCGGCCATGCGCGCCCGGGAAGTCGGTATGCGGAAAGTGGTGGGTGCACACAGGGGTCAAATCATCCGGCAATTCCTGGGCGAGAGTTATATGTACGCAGCCCTGTCGCTGGTTCTGGGATTGGCTCTTGCTGCGGGATTGATACCACTTTTGCGGAACATCACAGGGCAAGCCCTTCGTTTCGAGCAGATTGGGCAACTGCCCATCCTCTTGAGTCTGTTATGTGCTTTGATCATGGTCGGCTTCTTATCCGGCAGCTACCCGGCCTTGTATCTCTCTGCGTTTCGGCCTGTCAGCGTATTGAAAGAGACCATCAGCAGCGGAAAAAGCGGAGCCCTGTTCAGGAAGATCCTGGTCGTTTCTCAATTCAGCATCTCCATCATCCTCATCATTTGCACGATTATTTTTACCCATCAGATCAAGTACATGAGGAGCCTGCCCCTGGGTTTCAAGCAGGACCAGATCGTCGTTATCCGTAACCAGGCGCGCAACAGCATCGAACCCTTCAAACAGTTATTGACAGACGATCCCCGGATCGTGAGTGTGTGCGGCTCGTTGCGGCTCCCGCACAGCATCGGGATGTACAACTCAGTAACATGGGAGGGTGCCCTCAATGACGAGACGATCGCCATCAACCACAACACGGTGGACTATGATTTCCTGAAAACGTACGAACTCACGCTTGTGGCCGGACGCAATTTTTCCCGAGACTTCCCATCCGATTTCAGAGTCGGCAGCCAAAACCCAGAGAACGCCGGGGCCCTATTATTGAACGAGATGGCAGTTAAACGATTCGGGTGGGACGATCCCATCGGCAAGAAAGTCATACAGACATTCGGGGAACTCCGGCTGTATTATACGGTGATCGGTGTGATTAAAGATTTTCATTTTTCGTCTCTCCGTAATCCCATCGGCCCGCTCAAAATCTTTCTGGGTAGAAGGCCGTCTAATTTTATCTCCATTAAGATTCAGCCAGAGGATATCCAGGGCACCCTGAAGAAAATCGAGTCCGCCTGGGCGCAGTTTAACCCGAATTATCCGTTCGATTATTTTTTCTATGATTCGGTCTTTGAACAACGCTACAGGGAAGAACAGAACCTTCAGACACTGTTTCTCTACTTCAGTTTCTTAGCCGCATTCATCGCCTGCCTGGGTCTTTTTGGGCTGGCGTCGTTCGCTGCAGAGCGACGCACCAAGGAAATCGGGATTCGGAAGATTCTGGGCGCTTCGAGTCGGGAAGTGGTATTCCTGCTATCCAAGGAATTTGCCAAATGGGTGCTGGTTGCCAACCTAATCGCCTGGCCTGTCGCTTATTATGCCATGAATCGGTGGCTCCAGGGATATGCTTACCGGACATCGATTGATATTTCGGTATTCCTTTTGTCAGCGATTTTGGCGTTATTGACAGCACTTGTTACGGTGAGCTATCAATCCATCAAGGCCGCGTTTGCCAATCCAGGGGATAGCCTGCGGTATGAATAGATGTCTAAACCTGCACCAGGATGGTTTGATGAAAGGGGATAGGGATAGGGTATTCGTCGTGGGATGAGTCAAGTTTACCGAGCATCCTTAAATTCAATAAATCCTCGTTTCGTGAAATCATTCCACATAATCAGTATTATCATCGGGGTTCCGTTGGAACCCCTTTTTTATTTTTTTTTAACCGTTTGAAACATTAGATCGAAAAATTCGTTTATATATATGATCGAACTATTCGATGATATTAGAAAGGTGATACGATGGGTATACTGACGTTAAGAGAAGAAATTATCCTGAGCGCTCTGATGTTACTGGGCGGAAGTTCGCGCGGAGCTCCCATACGGAGAACGGTGATCGAACTGACGAAGAAGGAGATCGTGTACGGCACCCTCTACAATTTACTGGAGAATCTCATCCGCAAGGGGTATGTATCGTCCCGAAAGGGTGACCCAACACCCGTACAGGGAGGGAGAAGCAAGACCATTTACACGATTACAGAAGAAGGGAAGGAAGCCCTTCAGGAAACACTGGCCATGCACGAAACCATCAGGAATCGTTTGCCCGATCTGGAATTCGGAGTCTAAATCATGGCTCGGAGAAAATCCCAAAGCCCTCCCAGGATGGCGAGGCTGCTCTTAGAACGAATGACACTGTACAATGAAAGGCATTCCATACTGGATGACTTTGAAGAAACATTCCATGACATTCAGGATTCAGATGGCATCCTGAAGGCTAAAATCTGGTACTGGAAAAATGTATTCAAATCCTTGCCTAAATATTTAAGATTCATCATATGCTGGAGGTTCAACATGCTTGCCAATCATCTGAAAATTGCGTATCGAAATTTTGTCAATCATAAATTGTTTTCTTTTATCAATGTGTTTGGATTGGCTATCGGACTTACCATCTGCCTGATCATCAGTCTGTGGGTGCAGCGCGAACTCAGTTATGACCGATTTCATAAAAATGCCCACAGAATCTATCGCATAGAACGGGAATTGTTTCGTGATAATCTTTACAGCCGATGGCCCATTACGGGAGGATTATACAAACAGGCCTTGATCGATGACTATCCGGAGATTGAGAATGCCGTCCGTTTTTGGAGAAGGGAATTCTCCATTAAAGATAAAAATAATTTTATCC
>Ga0180438_10003468_pt1 | contig 23845 bp, 19 predicted proteins | sample SS_ome_12_FD_132455 | JGI IMG/M metagenome (GOLD analysis project Ga0180438, IMG submission 132455) | Hypersaline lake sediment archaeal communities from the Salton Sea, California, USA - SS_3_D_2 metaG | ecosystem: Environmental > Aquatic > Non-marine Saline and Alkaline > Hypersaline >...
GAACCCGCAGCGTCCGCCATGCGCAGCAATACGCCCCTCTGACGCCTCGAAATGTAGATTCCGAATGCGCAAAAGTCGCCCCCTCCGACCGCACAATCCCGTTTTCCTGGCGCGCGGCGGTGTTCACGACCTCCGCGCCTTAGCCGGGACGCCCAAGGCCGGTTTCGGGCCCGGAAACATACCCCTGCAGGTGGGTCTGACTGCGACCGGACCGAGGGTGAGACCGGGTCCTCCTCGCGCGTCGCCATGTGGCCGCTGTAAGGCCGGTTGCCGCGGGGACCGGGCGTGGCGCCGCTTCCGGGTCGTGATCGGGATGCACGGTGGCGGACGGCACCCGCCGGCCCAGCCGGGTTCGGCTCACCGGGGCGACAGGGCGGGCCGGGGCACGGGGTGGCGGGGACGGGCGGCGGGCATCGGTCGGGATGTCAGCGGCGACCAGCCATTGAACCATTATGGCGGAGGACCTCCCAGCGACCGCAGCACTCACTCGACGCTACGGTTTGCTTAGCTGCAACTTCAAGGCCCAGTCGTCTGCGGCACGCGATGCTTTGCCGGGGAACTCGGGCACGCGGAGCTTGCCCTGGTTGTCGGCCGCGAGGACTCCCGCGGCAACCCATCGCCCGCTGCGCGGGTCGAACCATTGAACTTGGTAGCGCCGTCCCGGCGTGGCTCCCGAGAGTTCAGCCCGGGGACAGTCTCGCTCGAAGTAGGCGAGAAAGAGGCTTCTGTCTGCGGCTCGAGCGCAGTAGGCCCAGCCCACACAGCCGTCGGGCTTGCCGGTCCGATTCAGTTGGATCGAGTCATCGCTTGGGATCAGGCTCTGATAACGTCGGCCCTCGCTGAGGACGAAGGTGGCAAGATGCCTCAACTGATCGGCCGACGGCCAGCGCACGACCTCCCAGATCGGATACGGGGACTCCTTCTCGACCTCGCCGCTCCACATGCCGCCCTTCCAGCCGCCGGCGCCGTAGATGTGGCCCCCCAGCCCACCGGAGAGCACGCTGCCGTACATCGCCGACCGGCAATAGAGCGCGGCCAGCTCAGAACCCGGTTCTGCATCGAGCATGCCGTCGTAGTACGGCTCACCGTTGATGGCCGGCACCGGCGGCGAGGTGTGATAGATCTTGGTGAGATGCGCGTACACGTCGTGCGTTCGCCGGTTGCCGATCTGGTGGAAAGTGAGCCATCGGGCCTCGTCCACGTGGCCGTAGTTTTCCAGCGACGACGGGTTCGCGTTCGTCCCACACATGGTTCCGAACGGCGGGGGACCGTAACGGTCGATCACACGATTGGCCGCGTCGCTCCACTCTGAGGCCGGGATGCTCCTGGCCGGCGTGTCGAAGTGGATCGGGCTGAAAAGGCAGACGTTGGCCTGGTACCGGCTCCACACGTACTGGATGTAGCGCGAGTAGGACTCCGGCCAGTCGTAAAACTTCTTCCATGCCTGGCCCACGTCGCGACGCGTCACCTCAATGAAGGGGACCATGCCCTGGGTGTTGAGATAGTCGATCTTGCGGTCCATGCTCTGGAAGTACTTGGGATTGACCCGTTCCAAGTTCGGAAACACGTCTTCGTAGCCAGGGATCTTGCCCGGCATCAGGAAGGGGCGATCGCCGTCTTCGTTGTGCATGTCTTTTGCGCTTCGGGTGCCGGCCTGGCGCCACGCCGCGCGTAGAACGCTACCGTCTTCCATTTGGACTGCGTTGGGCAGCCCGTCATTGGCCCAGAAAGGGAACGCCGCGATCATGGCGATGCAGTTGTATCCCTGCCGCCGTCGAAACTGCACAAGATCCTTGAAACCCGCCCTGGGTCCTATAGGCCGCGGCCGATCGTCGTTGAACCACGGGAAGCGAAACGTGGGCGTTGCCCACCAGGTGTCGCCGAGAAGGAAGTAGGGCGTGCCGTCGGCATACTCGAAGGCGTGCCCGTTGGCACTCGGGCGGATCATCCCGCGGCGCGTGGGGTTCTCATCCAGTTCGACGTCCGTCCACGCGACGGCCGTGAACGAACCGGAACGACCTCGGAGTCCGGAATCGTTCTGGCTCGAGCCGCTTCGCCACCGCCACTTGCCGGGGGCGGTGGCGGTGATCCGCACACGAAAGAGGTTGCCCCCGTCCCAGAACCCGTAGCAGCGGCGCCGGAAGCCCGGTCCTTCGAGATCAAGCCAAACATCGACGTCTCGGTACGGGTCGGCGTAATCCCTCTCCGCCTTCAGGACGATCTCGACCTTCTGCCAAACGTGGCGAGTCTCTTCGGCAGATGTACCCGGGACCGCGGTTAGGACGGCGGCCATGGCGGTCAGCAGGACGAGAACGCGTAGTCGGGCAACGCAACCTGGCGAATGAGACATGACAGACCGCAAGTGGCAAAGGATTCCGACGTCACCTCTCCGGACGCGATCGTTATAGGTCCAGAGGTACCGCAATGCAAGCACCGGGCCATGCTCGTCCAACAGAGCCGGCCCATCTCTACAGCGGCTCCCGCTTCTTCTCGGTGTTCAGTTCCGGCCCCACCTTGCGGCGCTTGTAGGTGACCGAATAGCGGACGAACCGCTTCTCGCCGGGGTTCAGGTCAGCGCAGAGCCCCGTCTCACCGTTGACTACGAGCTCGATTACAGCTACACCAGGAATACGCGAGGCCGTACCCAACGACGTTTCCTTCGGTCGCCGCGGCTGTCGTTTCAATCGCAGGGGTATCTCTATGTGGCGACAACTGGTTCTATCGATCGGTGGCGTAATGATCTCGAACTTCATGTCCGGGGCACTGGCGGCAGCCGACTGGCCACAACTGCAGGGTGGTCCTGGACACAGTGGTTACACATCCGATGAGCCAAGACCGCCTTATCGCCTGCTGTGGCATCGCGACATGGAAGAGCCGACGCAGTCGGCCGCGCAGCCCGTGGTCGCCGGCGACAGGCTGTTTATCGGCACCGGCCACGGCAACTTGTACGCCTTGGCGAGGAGTTCCGGCAAGACCCTGTGGACCTACCGGACCGGGGCGCCGATCTTCGGGTCGGCGGCCTGGGCCGACGGGCTCGTCTATGTCAATTCGGCAGATCGTTGCTGCCATGCCGTTCGCGAGTCCGACGGCTCACGGTTGTGGAAGTTCGAGACCGGCGCGCCGATCTGGGCGTCACCCGTGGTGGCCGAGGGCCGCGTGTTCGTGGGCGGCCGCGACGGCTACGTCCGAGCCCTCGGCGCAGGCACGGGAGAAGAGTTGTGGCGAAGCCCCGTGCCGAGCCTTGTGATGGCGACGCCTGCCTGGGAGCGAGGCGTCCTCTACGTCGGGGTCGGCGATATGCGCGTCTATGCCTTCCAGAGTGCGATGGGTCGGCGGATCTGGCGGTCAGAGAAGCTCCCCGGCTCGGCGATCCGCGAGTACTGGGTCGTTGCATCGGGAGGCAACCTGATCGTGACGGTGGAACACGCCATCCCCCTGCGGACCCATTGGCGTGATATTCAAAGGGAGGTAATGGTTCCCTTCATCGAAGCGCACAAGGCCGACGAGGTCCTTGTGGAGGACGGCGTCTTCCCGCTTCTTGAGAAGTGGTTCCGCGAACGTCCCGAACAACAATCGGTTTTCGTCCTCGACGCGAGGGACGGCCGGCAGAAGTTCATCGTGCCGCTGGTCCCGGTCGAGGGGGGCGGCAGTACGCCGATCCCGCCGGCAGTCGACCCGGAAGGCCGGGCCCACTTCATGTACGGCAATATCCACTTGAGTGCCTCGGGCAACGCGTTCTTCGGCCGCCTGCACCTCGACAGCGGGCGCATGGAGCCCCTGTTGAAGGACCGGTTCGCGGGGCCTTCGCAATTGATCGGGTTCCCGGGCCACAAGCCTAAGCCCGGCGTACAGTGGTCGCACGGGCAGGGCGATTTCTACGGCGGTTTTTGCGTGATGGATCAGGCTTGGGGTGTCAGCGTTGGCGGGCGGATCGCCTTTCCGGTACGCGATCCGTCCTGGCCGTTCGAGGCCCCATTCCACAATTGGCACCATATCGAGACTGGCGAGGGAGGCTACGTTGCCGGCGACCTGGGAGGCCAGCGGCGCCTTGGCGGCAAGGGAATCTACGGTGGTGGGATGCACAGCACGTGCTCGCCGGTTGTGATCGCCGGGAAGCAGCTCTTCCATAAGTCGCCCCGAAGCGTCCTCTACGCATTTTCCGGCGAGTAGTCCGACGAATCCATCTTGCGAGGCCCATTTGATGACAGACAAAGTCCGCTTCCAGAAAGCCATGTGGGCAATCCTGGCACTTGCCATGTCGCTCATGGCCGCTGTTCTTGCCCGGGCGGAAGACCGCCAACAGACCGATCGGGATCCTGGCACCGCGGCGGGTCTGTCGCTGTGCTTAGAGGTCGTTCCCGACGGTGTCGTGCTGCGCCGGCCCCGAGATGTGATCGCCCACGTCCGCGGTCTGCCGGGCATTTACGCGGGTGCAACCGATCCGATCCTTGCCATCCAGTTCGATGCGAAGAGATGGCGCCAGGGCAAAGGGTCTTGGGTGCATCATCAGTTCGAGTGCGAGACCGCGGAGGGCCAGGCGACCACCATTGCCAGCCGACTCTCCCCGGCAGTCTTGCTGGAGATTCCCGACGCAACGATTCACCTGGCGGCAGCTCCGGTAGCACCGGCGCCATCGGGCCCGGCTCGGACTGACACTGGGCAAACGGCGCCTGGCACGTTGCCCCGCTACGTCGCCTGGTCGACTGCCGGTGAGGTTCTCGTTCGACGCGTCGCCGACCTAAAGCAATCCACCGCTATCGATTTGGACGAGCCGTGGATGCTCATGTGGTTCGGCACCGATTCGGCCGCGCGGGGCCATGCCGGTGCCTTTGACGTGGAAACGCGGTCCGGCTCGAGCAAGTCGGCTTTTGAGCAGAATGTGCCAGAGGCCCTCGACGTGCCACTTCTGCTGCGGCTGGAGCACCGCCCCTCGTCTCTTAGCCTATCCGACGGCGAAATCCTGATCCGGTTCGCCGAGCGTGTCGGCAAGGTAGCGATCATGCCGGCCTTCGGCCGTCGGGTGTGGCTGCCGGAAGAGACCGAAGCATGGGGAACCGGTTTGCCAGAGGAAGTGGTCCGGCAGTGCCGTCGCTGGTCGCGCTGGCTACGGGATTTCCCGCTGACAGTGGAGGAGATGGTCGCGTTGGCCGATTCGGGCGACACGATCGTCGTACGTAACCAGTTCCAGCAGATCTCTTTTCATGACGATTGGCAGACACCGGCAATCAAGGCAGCTCCGATCCCGCCGACGCTCACGTTGGCGGTCGAGAGCGGGATGGCCGTGACGTTTCACGCGGAAGACCGCAACGTGCGCCCCGTCGATGGGAATCTAATGGACTTCGCGGGCAAGATGGCAGTGATCGAGGAAACCGACTGCTACGAGTACCGCCTCTCGGGCCTGAGACGGATCCTCGACGTCGATACGGAACGAGTTGACACCGTTCCTGAAGCGCAATCCCTGCGGGACGAACTCGAGAGGCAGGTTGACGCGATGGTCGCGGCGGGTCATCTCCGTCCGCTGTATCTTGTCCACGGCGGGCTGGGCACGCGGGATTCGAGCTGGTACTGGGTCGGCACGCCGGAAACGGCCTACGCGCTGGCCCGCGCCTATCCTTACTTGTCTCCAACACTTCAAGAGCGCGTGAGCCGGTACGTGGTCAACGAGTGGGAACGGTATCCACCGCTGGAACTCGACCGGCGCTATTACACCGACGGGGCACCCCGTGAGCCCTACCAGGTTGACGGGATTCGCGACGGGTCGCTTGGCGCGCTGACGCGAGACCAGGCTTATCGGCAGCGTAACTTCTTCCTAGATCTCTACCGGATCGAGCGAGCAGCGGCGGTCATCCCGGGCTTGCCCGACGGGGCGTTGCTTCGTGAGGAGGCCGCCCGGCTGGCGTCGGAACTCGCGGCGCAGCAGGACTGGGCCATTCTCGGGCCCCGACGGTTGCGCCAATTGCGCAATGCCGCCGACGCCCGTTTCACGACCCTGCAAGGCTCCGCAGCCTACAACGCCTGGTTGGCCGGTGCGATTGGACTCGCCCGTCTCGCGGGCCGCAACGGCTGGCACGACGTGGAGACCACGGCGCGCCACCTGGCCGGCAAGTTCGCTTTGGCACGGGTCGCCCAGGCACACTACGTCGATCAAATGCACCGGATGGGCCTCGTGCGCGGCGAGGCCGAGGACGACCACCGCTCGGTCGTTCACATCGACCAGCTCTGCACAATCATTCGTTGCGGCCCGGTCACAACGATCTCCGGGCAGGACCAGGAGCTACCGCCGTTCATCGACCTGGTCCCCGAGGTGGGACGGTTGCTGGCCGAGTACGCCCGGCCCGAATGTGCAACGTACCTGGAATACCTCGACGACGCGATGCCCTACTGGTACCTGAGCGAAGCCCCCAAGCAGTCGGCCACGGAGCATCACCTGTGCCCGCTTTGGCACCAGAGTGGCAACGTACCGGCCCAAGCCTGGATTTTGGGCAAACGGGGTGAAGAGTTTCGTCGATACGTCGACGCTACACGCTTCTGCGGCGATCTGTTCGCCATCCACAATCTTGTGACGGCGATCCGAAGTTACGGTCTCCGTGCCGAAACCAATGGGGATCCCTGATGCCTGTCCGGCAGGAACGCTTCCGATCCTCTTACCTTTCGTCGGTGCACCACTCTCGCTGGATACCGGTTCCATCCCCGTGCGAAGCCACCTAAACATCGCCTGCAACTCTCGGTGCCGGGGCGAAGCCCAGAGACGTGCCATGGAGCCTCGCCGGAGCCGGCCGATCTCTACAGCGGCTCCCGCCTCTTCTCTGTGTTCAGTTCCGGTCCCACCTTGCGGCGCTTGTAGGTGACCGAGTAGCGGACGAACCGCTTCTCGCCGGGGTTCAGGTCGAGGAAGTACTTCACGTGGTTCTGGTCCACGCGCTCGACACGGCCGCCGACCTCGTGCAGGTCGACGTAGGCCCCCGGCTCGTTGCTGTCCCAGTCCTTGGGCTTGCCTTCGCTGCCCCAGAGAACGACATCGGCGTCGAACTGACGCTCCAGCTCGGCCTTGGCCACCACGGGCTTGCCCGAGACGATCTCCTCCTCGTAGTAGAGCGTCTCGTCGTAGTCGATCAAGTCGTAGTACAGCACGAACGTGTTGTCCAGCCGCCGTTTGTACTGCCGGGCCACGACGTTGGTGATCCGCTGGTCCTTGAGCCGCCGGGCGATGGTGATGTCTGGGTCGGCCCCGACGTTCACCTCGACCCGGTCGCCGATGGGCACGTACTTCGTCTGCGTGCCGCCCACGTAGGCCAGGTCCTTGTTGCGGTATTCGGAGAAAAGCCGCACGCTGCCGTCGGGAAGCGGCGAGACGCCGAGGTTCTCCATCCCCGGCAGGTCCTTCTCGGTGCCGTCGTCTTCCAGCAGCTTGACGTTCTTGAAGCGGTAGTACTTGGTGAAATGCCCGCCGCCGTCGCGGTCGGTGAGCTTGTAGATGCACTCCAACGGCACGTCGGCCACCTTCATCGACACTAGCCGCTTGGGCTGCTTATCCTCGATGTCCTCGCGGCCCTCGATGGTGAAGAGGAAGTACTCGGACAGGCCTTCTTTGATAACCTCTTTGGGTTTTGTGGGGCGAGCTGCCGGAGGAGTCGCAGGGGCAAACAGGTCGTCGCCGTTATCTGCTTTCTTGATAGCGTCCCTAAACACTTGCCGTCCGTGTTCACGTTCGTCCTCACTCCAATCATCATAGTCTCCCTTAGGCGCAGGCCGCGTCGCCAAATCAGCGATCTTCTCGACCAGGTTGATCGTGCCGACCACCAGCCGGACCTGGGCGTTGTCGTACAGCTCGCCCGAGTTGTTCGCCACGCGGACGTAGCCGGTCAGCCGCAGCTCGGTCTCGTCCTCGTTGGCGATGCCCACGTAGTCGGCCGTCCAGGTGATCCCGCTGGTGAAGTAACGGATCTCGACGGCGATTTTCCCGGCCATGCGGCTGGTGATGTTCCATTGCAGGGCATCGTTGCGCCCGGCCGGGAACGTGGTGTCGATCAGGTCGACCTGGTCCTGGTGGTCGAGGATGCGGAAGTCGATGCTCGTCGGGTCGATCAGCGTGTTGGCCCAGGTGAACTGGATGCGGTTGATGCCCGGCTTCACGGTCAGCAGCCGGTGCTCCCGGACCATGGTGATGTCTTCGGAGTTGTAGATGGTAAGCTGCGTCCCCTCCCGGCGGGGGATGGTCACCAGGTCGACGTCGGCCAGGGCGTGGCCGGTGAGAACGGCAAGGAGGATCAGGGCCAGCCACGTGCTGCATCTTGTCATCAGTTGGCCTCTCGAGCGGGGAAACTCGCCGGGGGCGCGTCGCGACCCGTGGTTAGACGAGTCTGAAGGTCCCGTGGTTCCGCCCGTGGTCCTTTGTGGTTTTGGGCCTGGATTGCTGTGGCGACCAGGACTGGCACGCGTCCCGCACAGCTCAGGATCGGCGGCGGACGGCACAAGGCGGGCACGACCTGCTCCTGCTATCCAGAGCGACGTGGTGGCCGGGGCACCGGGTGACGGGGACGGGCGGGGCGTCGGTCGTGGGCCTCACCTCCTCTCCTTGACTCGGATGTACCGGAAGTCGAAGTCGCCCTTCTCCCGCTGCAGTCCCAAGCCCAGATCCCTCTTCTCCCCGATCGGCCAGGCGGGGACGATCACTTGCCCATTGAGTGAAATCCGGGCTGCACCGTCGATGATATCCAGTTCCAGGTCGTTCCACTCGCCCGGCGGGCGGCAGTGAGGAGCGAACGCTTGGGTATCGGGCAGTGAGTTCGGGTAGTCGCGGACCTGGAACTGCTTGCCGTGGACGTTCAGGCCGGAATCGGCTGCCTTCGTCGCACGGAACTGCAGCCGAATGACCGCATTGCGACTGAAGGTCTGCTTGGAGAACAGATGGCTGCCAGCTTGATCGCAGTTGAGATGGATTGCGCCGTCAATCACGCTCCACCCAGCCGGGTTGTTCGTCGGCTGTCCGTTCCAATGCGAAGCGTACCAGCCGGTAAGGTCCTGGCCGTTGTCCCAACGAACAAAACCCTCCTCCAGCTGGAGGTCGTCTGATGACGCCGCGACAACGAGAACGCTCAGAGCGAGGATGGGAGCTTGGAACATGGGGTAATCTCCTCGTCATTTGAGTCGTGATATCCGAGACACCTTCCGTAGGGCTGCATAGGAAAGCATTGGCAGAAGCTACAAGCCCCAGCCCGCGCGGTAGTCCCGCTTGAGATACTGGTTGGCCTCGGGGCAGTTGGTCACCCGGAATGCCTTCGAGTCCCACTCGATCTTCTGCCCGACCTTCAGTGCGACGTTGCCCAACAGAAGCGACTCGGCCATGGGGCCGGCATGGCCGAAATGGCAGCCGGGCTGCGTGCCGTTCTTGATGGCATTCAGCCAGTCTTCGTGGACCTCCGTACGTCGAGGTATCGTCGGCTCGGGCGGTTCGTAGTCGGCATAATCCTTCCGAGGAAACAGCATCGGAGGATTGCAGTACAACTGGCCCTTCTCGCCGATGAACAACGGGCTGCCGGAAGACACCTTCCCCTCCGGCAGGACCTCGGCCGGCGGCATCTTGCCCCCCTCGTACCAGACCAGCTTCACTGGCGGCTGATCGCCCTCGCCGGGGAACTGGTAACGAATAATGGACCACTCGGGGAACGATTCGGAGGGCATGCCCGACGACTCCGCCTCCACGCTCGTCGGGGATCCGAGCTTAAGCGCCCAGAAGATCACGTTGCATTGGTGACAGCACCCGTCGCCGAGCAACCCGGTGCCAAAGTCCCACCAGCCCCGCCACACGAAGGGATGATACACGGGCTTGCCCTGCAGCGGACCGCTGGTGTACTTGTCCTTAAACGGGCGCATCGGCGCGGGGCCGATCCACTCGCTCCAATGTAGGTGTGGCGGGATCGGGTCTTCGCCTTTGGGCCGGTCTTGTCCCTGCGGCCAGAGCGGATTGCCCACCCAAACGTGAACCTCTCGGACCGGGCCGATTACGCCGGCCTGAAGCAGCTCCACGGTGCGGAAATTGTGCTCGAAACAACTGAACTGAGTGCCCATTTGCGTGACCACCTTCTGTTCGGCCGCCACGGTGGTCATCACCCGGGCTTCGTGAACCGAATGGGTAAGCGGCTTCTCGCAATAGACGTGCAGGCCCAGCTTCATGGCCATGACGCTGGCCGGGGCGTGACAGTTGTCGGGCGTGCTCACCACGACTGCGTCCAGGTCTTTCTCGGTCTCCAGGAGCTTGCGGAAGTCGAAGTACTTCCGGGCCTGGGGGAAGCGCGCTGCGGCCCGGCCGAGTCGGTTCTCATCGACGTCGCACAGAGCCACGATGTTCTCCCCGGCGCAGGCCATCATGTTAGCCCCGCCCCGGCCCCCGGCGCCGATGATGCCGATGTGGATCTTCTCGTTTGCGGCATAGCCCCTGGCAAGGCCGGCCGGCAGGATCATCGCAGAGCCGACCGTGGCTGCCGCGGTCTTGAGGTAGGTACGTCGGCTGAGGCGGGATTGCATCAGGGATCTCCTGATAGACCAGGCTAAAGATGGGGGAAGCCCGAAATGGCACCGCCAGCATACCGTTCCGGAAATGCGCGGTCCACGGTTGGGCGCGGTCGGTGCGGGCAGCCTGGCGTTCGAGCGATTCCTGGGATCGCATCCTCTCCGTCAACTACCGCCGACATCGAAGATCTCGCGAAACGGCCCGATGATCCTATTGTCGTCGGCCCGATCCAGCACTGCGAAGACAACGGTTCGGAACCTGTCGCGGTACTCACCCGCCTCAAGCAGCAGATCGCCGAAGACCTGAGCCACATCGGCCGGATCGTTGCGAAACACCCCGCAACCCCAGGCTCCCAGTAACACCAACGGAAGAGGGGCCGCGCCGGAGCCGGGGGCTCCGGCACCTGCGGCCCCTTTCTTTAGCAGTCAAGTCTTGTCGAATCCTTTCTGCCCTACACCGTCGCCAGCAGTTCCTCCACGGCGGCCCGTGCTGCGTCTGCGATCTTCGAGGCCCGCCCCTGGTTGGCCGGGAGGTCAAAGGCATCGAGCCAGTGCAGCTCCGGTAGGTACAGCTCTGAATCGGCAAGCCCTTCCGGCTCGGAGTCCAGTTCGCCGATGGCCGCGTCGTGAAGCATTCCAAGCTCGATCCAGTCGGCCGGCGGGGTCTCTTCCAGCTCTGGCAATAGTCCAGCCGTAGGCGCGGTGATCAGCTTCAGCGCCGTCACTGGGTTTGTTGCGTTGTCACGCACAAACCCGAAATCGACCGCGTTGACCCACTGGTCCCGGTTGTAGTCCGCGAAATCGTCCAGCGGTGCCGGCGTCACATACGGATTGTGCGGGTTGTCCCGCACCGCGCCGGAATCGACCGCGTTGACCAGGGCCGTGCCACCGAAGTTGCCCAAGCCCGAGTCGCCCATGGCGTTGCCGAAGTAGAACACGTCGAACGTGGCCAGCCCCGTGTTTGCCGTGGGCAGCACGGTCAGTGGCGGAGCCGGCCAGTCGATCTGAATACACCATGCCAGATGAACTCAGCACAAGGAAGCCGGTACCCTTTGCTGCTTCGTCGTCTGACGCCAATCGAATAGTACCGCGCCTTGCGCATGTGCACATCAACGGTCTTCGTCAGGCATGCAAATCACCGTCTGCGCAATACAGGGTGCGGTGGGGGGCCATGTCAGTGTTTGGCCCTTGGCCGTGGTCGCCTGGATGTAGTATTCGACGGCGCCGGTGCTTGCCGGCGGCATGGGCACCGTGTAGACGCCGCGCGCCACGTGTTCCAACGGCATTTCTTGATAGTCTCCCTCGCCCATCTGCCGCCAATGCAGTGCGGCCGCCTTGGGGCGCTCGTTGTCCAACACGATGACCTTCACCGTCAGCGCTTCGCCTTCCGACACCATCGTGCGCACGGTGGGGACGATGAGGCGCGGTTCGCCTTGGTACTCCGTGGGCCAAGGTTGACCGGTGTGCTTGGCCACAGACGCTTCCCAGCCCGGATGGGATTCCATGTTGACCACCATGGCCAATCCGCCGGGCGTGTTCACGGTCGCAAGCAGGTAGCGGTAAGCGTCGGCGTAGAGACGCTTGATCTCGTCAGTGTCCGGATTGGCGAGGGCGCATCGCAGTTGGGCAAGCGACCGACAGTACTTGAATGTATTCAGCCAGTAGTCGAACCGGTGCAGGTTGCCGGCGCCCTGAACGCGCGGACGGTATGATTCGAGTTCGTCCACGAACGCGAACTGCGGCGCGACAGCGTCCCACGGCTGCCCAATGGGCGTCAGTCTGCCGGAGGGACAGCCGCCGTCGGTGACTTGCGGCACTCTGCCGTCAATCGCCGCGAACACGTCACCAATCTCGGCAAGACCGAAGTTGGCCGTGGCCCAATCGGCATAGAAGTCGTCGCAGGGCAGGAAGCTGTTGTTTGCGGTCACTTCAAGGTCGGCTTCGTAGTCTTTGTAGGCCGGCCCGCCGCAGTTGATCTTGCGGGAAAAACCGTCGCCCTCCATCACAATGGTCGAGATGCAGGGCCACGATTGGCGGGCCTTGATGCGCAGTCGCAGCCAGCCGTCAGTGACGACGACCTCTTCCGACACCAAGTCGAGCGCGGCGAACTTGCCCACGCGGGCGAAGATGTCCAGCGCCTCGACCGCCTTTTTGCCCTGCAGTTCGAAGTCTCCGATCCGTTCCGCGGATTTGTCGAAGTGCGGTTCACAGAAGCCGAGCGTCACACGATACCGACCGTTGGGCACCTTCAGGTCGTAGCCCTCGAAGTTGTAGCGACAGGTTTGGTAGAGCAGTGCATCCGCGGTGCCGCTGACCTTCCGGCCAGGATAGGCGGCCACTGCGCCGCCGAGTGGTCCGTCGGTTGGTGCCACGCCCTCGGCCGAGAGTCTGCCGAACGACGGATTCCAGCCGGTCTGGTCCCAGGCCGCGTCGGCCAGCGCGCTGACATTGGGTCCGAGGATTTTGGTGCGCCAGTGCAAGCCCATCAATCCGGTGCAACGATAGGACAAAGCATCGGCCGCATCACGGCGCATCCGGCCGACGAAGAGTTGAACAGCGGCAAGCCCCTCGCGATTGTCGCTTTCCAACCAAGGAATCGCCCATTTCTCGCGGCCGGCAACTCGTCCAAATGCCGGGTCGACTTTGGCCGCGCCGGTGTTGCGGCTGATGGCGCTCATCGGAATGACCTTTGGCAGGTCGTTGTCAAACGCCGCGCGATCGTGTCCGGGACCGAGCACCCAGCCCGCGGTGGCCAGTTGGAACGGTGCATCCACTCGATTCTTCGCTTCGTAGGCTAACTTCACGTCGCGCACCGTAGCCGCGTACTGCTCGGGCTTATTGCCCCTCCCGGTCCAACCCTCCGGCGTCCAGATCCAGTAGTAGTCCAGCGGGTGAGCGGCCATGATGCGCTTGAACGTGCCTTCGTAGACCTCGCGCACCGTGGCCGGGTCGGCCGGATCCTTTCCCGCGGCCTTCAGTCGTTCCTGCAATACCTTCGGGAACGTCAACGGTGCCTCCGTACCGATGCAGGTCTTGACGCCCAGTTCGCGAGCGAAGCCGAATGCGTCGCGAAACTGCGCGCCCGTGCGATTGAACACGTCGTTGCACGCTTCGGGCGTCTGCGGCAAAGGACAATGTCCGCGCATCACGTCCGGCGCCCACGCATCGTCCTCAAACAGCAGCGATCCGCCGAGACTGAAGTCGACGGTCCGCTTGGGACGCATGCACCAAGCGTTCCCCATGAGGGTGTTGCAGTAACGCGACACGTAGCTCGACCGCACCGCCCCCTGGGCGTCGAAATCGCCCGGTAAACCGTGCCAGACGGTCGGCTCGGCGTAAGGGTGGACTTCGGGATAGCAGTGGACGCCGAGGAAGTTCATCCGCAGCTTAGCGAGTTGCGTGAACACGGCCTTGTAGTCGTCGGCGCCCCAGGCGTCGAAGCCGAACGGATGCGAACCCCATGGGTTGACGCCGCGCAGTTCGAACAGCGGCTTACCGGCTTCGTCTACGTCGGGGATTCTGGCAAGCCGACGGTCGGGAACGACATCGCCGTGCAGATAGAAACGCACGCCCAGATTCTCGGCAAAGCGATATGCTCCGTAGAGCGCGCCGACGTCGTCGCCGCCGATGACCATGAGGTGGCGGTGCCCCTGAGGGGAAGTGGTCTTCAGCAGGTAGCCCTGCGGGCCGGGTGCGTTCGCGGCCGGCAGATTGCCGACGATCGGGCGATCCTTGCGCGCGACCACGATCGCGTCGCTTCCAGCCGGCAGCGAGTCACTTTGCAGGATGGTCAGCAGTTTGCCCGTTCGAAGATAGACGTAGCGCTGGATCTCCCGCGCAGCCAGCTTCTCCTGCAGCGAAGCGCTGACCGGTTGCACCACGAGCGTGTTCGTCGCGGCAACGCACGGCAACGTAGTCATCGCCAGGAGGCACAGCATCGCAAGAACAGGCAGCGTCGCCAACGATCGAGACATTGGACGATCCTTCCTCGGGGGCAAATTGGGTGGGCAACCGTTGTATTGCAGGGCGATCCAGGCTCAGAGCCGCTCGGCTTCGACGGGCCGCGTAGCCAGTTCGGCCAACCTTCCCGCGAGACGCCGCAGTACCTCGCGGTCACGATCGCCGATGAAGATCGACTCGCGCGGGATCGATTGCGTGAACAGGGAAGCGACGGTGTGATCCGCCATGGCCTATCCTGCCCGGTTGTACTTGTGGATCGCCCGTTCGATCGCCTTGCCGGTTTCCAACGGGTCGCGGTTCCCAGAGCCGTATTGTCCGCGGGAAAGGGTGATTGCCGGGGCGATGTACGCCGCGACGATCAGCCCTCGGGTGCCCATCTTCGCGAACACGTTGCGGTAATACTCGTCGATGTAATCGTCCTCGACGTTGAAGTCGGCCGTCATGTAGACGATTCCTTTCTCGGCCAGCGCGTGTCGCATCTTGGCGGCGGCGTCGAGGTTGTCGAGGTTGAGATTCTGAATGCACGTGAGCCCCTCGGTGGCCAGGTAGTTCTCGATGTGCTGCGTCGCCGTGCCGCAATAGTGAATCGAGCCGCCGCCGAAGGCCTTCAGTACCTGGCTGTTGTACGGCACGACGAACTCACGGTACAGCTCCGGGCCGAAGATCACGCAGTCGTCGTCCGACATCCAAACGCCGCCGTAGCCTTCGGGAATCTTGATCCCCAGCACGTAGGCAGCGTCTTCCATGCGCTGGCCGGCCACCTCTTTCTGAACCTTGACCCAGTTGATCAACGCGTCGGTCATCGTTTGCATCAGCTCGTGGATCTTCTCGGGATAGTCGTGCATCCAGTAGATCATCTTGTCGTAGCCGATGATCTGCAGCGCCGTGGTCAACGGCCCCTGGCAATCGGTCACGCCGACGGGCAGGTCGCTCCGTTGGCGCATCACGCGAATCGTATTAAGCACGCGCGGCATCAAGCCGTCCTTTTCCGGGTTGGGCGGCCGGAGGTCGTCGAGTTGCCTCACGTCGGAGATCGGCGGCAGGTCGACGGCTGGGTCCATGCAGGGCTGAAACTTGATGTTCACCCCGAACCCCGAGGCCAGCACCCCCGTGCCGTACCAGGGCATCAGGAAGGGGATGTAGGCGTCGTCGTAGTTCGCCATGTGCCGCTCGATCCCCTCCTGCTGATAGCGGATCATGCTCGTAGGGTCGACGTCGCAATAGTCGATCGGGATGTGCTCCGGCACATCGCCGAACAGCCAGTAGTTAGCATCGTAGATCAGGTAGGGAGCCGTTTCGTTCTCGAAGAGAAACGCCGAGCGGATCGTCTTCTCAGTGGCGAGGCTATGGTCATGGTAGCGCGAAGAAGTCTGCAATGCCGTGTCCTCCGCAAGTTAGCCGGGCGGTGACACGTTGAAGCATAACCTACCTCCGCACGATGATCCAGTCACTCTACTCGTCGCGGCAGGTTGATTCGGTTGCTGCCCGGCTCGACGGTCGCGCGCAGGTCGCACTGTTCGACCGAACGGTGGCGCAGTGACGAGATCGCCTTGCCCGAAGCCGGCAATTCGCTCCTGTCAGATGGCACCAGCGGCTCGTTGGCGACCGCGGTCACCACGAAGTCGTGGGAATCGGCGCGGATCACGGCGCCCATCACGAGTCGGCTCGTCCGAACAGACCTTGCGTTCTCAAAGCAGTTTCAGCCCAGAATCGGCGGAAGCAACCCGGCCGTCTCGTCCGACGGCTTCTTGAGGCGCTCCGGCGCGAGCCGAGAACCGGGTGGCGGGCTCTTCCCCGGATGGCCACGGAGGCCCCACGTCTCACTCTGCGGAGGGGTGTGTCATGAGGGTCGATCTCCAGCAATCTCGCCTCTGCCATACGTTTGCTGGGATCAGACCGTGGAGCACTAGGCGATGCCCCTGCCACGCGCTGAGGACGATGCACGAATGCGGGCGGGGGCGACCTCGGTCACAAAGCGTGACCTGCTAAACTGCAGAGGTCGAGTTCACCTCCGCGCCTAACTGCATCGTGCCAAGTGCAGGGGGGGCGGCACCTCTGGCAGTTGCGCCCGAACAGAATTACCTCGGCTCTGGTAGGCTAAGCAATCATGTCGCGCCGTCAATCCGACGACAACAGCGGCGGCCTCCGCCAAGGTCTTCGTTCACTGGGTCGATGTGCCCCGTGCAGATTCGAAAACTGCGTTCGTGACCTGGGTCGTGAACACCGACGCGCACTAGCCGAAGAAACTTCGTGCGGTCGCTGGTGGCAACCGACGCGCGTTGGAAACGTCGAGATGAGCTGCGAGGATGAAGCGCAAGCGGAATCTGCGTCAGCTCGATCGTCCGGTTCGGCTTGCCGGAAATGGTGTACAGCATGGGCGAACAAAAGGATGCCTTCCTTCCATGGCGAAACGCCCAAATTCTGGCGAATTCGGCTACAACGTGTCCGGAATCACCTTCTGGACCGGCTGACGAACCGCTCTTTCCTCCCTACTTCGCCCGATACAGGTCACTGATGGCTGATAGGCACAACTGCGCGCGTCAGCGTTCTTCCTTCCGCGGGATCTCGACCAGTTCGATGTCGTCGAACCATGCGGTGCCCTTCGGGCCATCGACAGCCAAGCCGATCAGGGCGAACGACCTGCCCGGGGGCGGTTCAAACTGGATCTCCAGCCAGGTCCAATCGGTATCGCCGGTAAGGGACCGAGACTGGAGCTTCTTATCGATCTGCAGGTAGGCGCCCTTGCCGCCGACGCCGCGGGTGCGCACCCAGGCGCTTAAACGGTAACGTTTTCCGGCCTCCACGAAGATGACCGGGCCGCCGTGGACCGGCCCCGCCTCGTTGCCGCCGTCCAGGCGGAGCGAATGGGTTCCGGAGTGGCCCAGCTTCGTCTCCCGTTGGGCGGCGTGCCCCCACATGCAGCCGTTGTAAAGTGTGCCGGCGGGAATGAGCGTCTCGAAATCGTTGACGATGCCCTGGCGGAAGCCCATCGGGCCTTCGCGCGGCCGCAGTGGCAGCATGGTCCGCGCGGCATCCTCCAGTTCCTTGGCCACAGGCAAAGGAACGCTCAGCCACCGATAGGTCGCGCGGGCGTGGTAGAGGCCGTCCTCGCCCTTCTGCTGGGGCGCGACGGTGAGGAAGTGCTGGTCGTACCAGACGCTGCAGGTGATCAGCGTTGTGCCCGGTGTGGATTGGATGATCTCCACGAACGGGTTCAGGTCGCGGTCGGCCACGAATCCGAGAAAACCGCCCTGGGGCATCTGCGTCCAATCGCCTCCGAACCATTGCATCATCGACCGCGGATTCTGGTACATGTAGCACAACTGGCCGTCGCCCCGCGTCCAGACGCACTTCTGGTAGCGCTTGTGCTCGTCTCGCGAGTCGGCCACGGCGGTGGGCAGCAGGTTCGTGTACTCGTACTTCTGCGGCTCGTCCATCTGCATCTCGAAGACGCAGTCCCAAACGTAGCCCAGCACGGGGTCGAAGTGCAGGGTGTACTGCTGTGTTATCTCCGTTTTGCCGGCGTACGGCTCGCGATACTGCAAGTGGAGCACCTCGCCGCGCTTGTGCGGGAAGACCATCTCGCCTTTGTCCTTCCACGTCCCCTGCGGAATGATCGTAATGCGGGAGCCGCGGAGCGTGCCCCAGTGATAGGCGGCCGGCATCCTGTAATCGACCAGCACGCCTCCCGCCGGCGGGAACGACCGGAACATCTCGATCTCGCCGGCCGCCAGACTCACCAACCCGATCCGCTGCTTGCCGTCGACGATCCAGTGGAACTTGTCGCGGTACTTCTCCTCCGTGACGCGGACGATCCCGAAGTTGGGCTGGTGCGCGTGCCGCGGCAGGCTTGCATAGCACCGGGTGCTCTCGATGAGCTTTTGCAGCCGCGCGCCCGGGAGTTTCCCGGGCGGCGTTGCGGCGACGGACTCAAGCGGGATCGTCAGGACGACAACTGCACAGACCACCAGGAGCTTTTTCATAGAGTTCCTTTCTTCTCCATGATTCGCAGAAACCTGAAGTCGGAGTCGCCGCTTTCCTTTTGCCGGCCGAGGCCGGCCTCCGGACGGTCGGGAAACAGCAACGCAAAGGGGGGGCAGGAGCACCGGACGCACGTCACTTCGACTGGATCTCGTTGAGTTTCCGCTGGTGCGTCTGGGCGATTGCGCGCAAACACATCGCCAGCGATGGGCCGGACCGGGTCCGGCCGTCGACCGTGACCCGGATGAAATCGTGCGTCGTCAGATAATCGTCGCCGAATTTCTCCTCGATCTGCGCGGCCAGGTTCAGGAGATTCTGCATCTGCTTCGACCAGGCTTGGTGCGCATCGCTGGCCGGATCGGCGCCGCCGGCCGTCATGACGACGTTGGCGGCGTGGGCAAGTCGGCCCACCTGGTGCACGGCGCGCAACATCCACTGGGTGTTGACGCACGCCTCGTGCAAATGCCGGTAGTCGGCATCGCGAAGATGCGGCCTGGCCGCCTGCAACGACGCCATCGCTTGCTCCACCGCCGCGCGGGCCTCAGCCTGATGCTGCTCGAACTCGGCGATCGTACCACTGGTTGGTTGAACTTGCCAACTGATGGATTCCGTGGCAGGTACGGAGTCGGCATTGGCATCGTAGAGCGGTCGCCCGGCCGGCGGCCCGATGAGCGGCGTCCGCGCGTTGCCTCGCCAGGACGTGGCGGGCTGCCAGCGGTGCTGCGAGATCGTGGAATGGACCAGTAGGTTCATCCCGCGATAGCAGAATCCCTTCGTCATGATCGTGGCCGTTTGCCGCAGGGCGGCGACCACGTGAGGGGCCGCTTCCGGGCCAAACCGGTCTGCGGCCCACTGGCGCCACACTTCGTCAAGCGAGGGGCGCGGTGCCCATAGCGCCCGGGCGGCGGCGACCGGCATGATGCCATTCAAGCCGAACAGCGTACCAATGGCCGTGCGATCCAGCACGTTGAGTCGAACGAGGACCACGTGGGCACCGCGCTCGGCACTTTCCATCGCAGCCCGCCAGTGCGAATCCGGATAGCCGCTGAGCATATTGCCGGCGTCGAAGTATTCGCCGTCGGTCGTATCGAGGTAGATGCCGAAGCGGCGCGGCGCCCGCACCTCCTCGCGCAGGTCCGGCGGCAGGTAACCGAGAAACGGCAACGTCGCCCAACCGTTGTTCGGCCAATAGTGGTCCTCGATGGGCACGACTGCCGGATGGTCTCGCAGCACTCTCCGAATGGACCGAATCTGTCCCGTCGTAACCCCCCACACATGCGTCCAGAACCAGGCCTGCTTCTGGTGCGTTCGGCACGCGTCTTCCAGCCCGTCCAGGTACGCGCCAAGGGCGCGCTCCGCCGAAGGGACATCTCGGGCCGGGTAGGGACTGAGGACGTTCGGCCCCCAGAGTTCCTCTAGCTCCAGCGAGTGCAGCATCAGACCGTCCACCTGGGGCAGCGCCGTGAACACCGCCTTGGCCTGCGCCTCGGTGACCGCGCGTATCTTTTCGGGCAGGCTGTCGAGTTCCCGCCGGCCCGCGTAGTGTGCCTTGATCTGCTCCCGGCTGAATTCCGGCGGGACCAGCGGCGCGAAACTGACGTAAATGTTCAGGCCGAGCGCCCGGATCCGGTCGAACATCGCCGACCATGCCTTCGTCTTCTCCGGATCGCCAAGAATGTGCGGCAGCCGCTCGCGCCCCGCGGAGGTGCCGTGCGCGGGCGATATCATCACCAGCACGCCGTTGAAACCCAGGGAGGGCAGTTCCTCGACTGTGCGGTCGAACAGGTCGGGCAAATACCTTTCACCCAGGTTGGTACAGGCCGAAACCGCGGCCACGCGCAAGGGAACCAGCGGTTTTCGCCCCTCGAACAACGGACTTGCCTTTTCCGGCTTAGGCGAGTCGGAGAGAAGCACCTCGATCAGTTCCTGTTGGCGTTCGTCTGACGGATCTGCGGCGGTGGCAACGCAGACGCACCCAGCCGCCACGGCGGCGGCGATTAGGGCAATCATCGGAACGGTCACGTACTGAAGTTGCTTCTTCCACATCGCAGGGTCTCCTGATTTGCAGATAGATGTTTTCGGGTTCGCATACTCCACTGGTGGCGAAGTGTCAAAACCTCACAGCCGCCACGGCGACCGCAGGTGCCGGCAATGTCGTGGAACTCCAGCGCCGTGACAGAGCCCTTGACCAGCTCGAGCATCTCTTGCCACGCGGGGTCGTTCTTGCCGGAGAACGCCCCCTTGGTAATCTGACCCCAGCCGCCAATCCATCGCGTTGAGATCATGGCAAGAAATCGTTTCATGGTTTCTCCTCCGTTTGCGAGTCTGATGGCTCTTCTCCGACTCCGAAACTGGCTTCGCAAGTCAGCCCTCGTGTCAAAAGTCGGTGCGCTCGCTGACGTTCTGTATCACTTCGGTAAGATCGATCGTGGCGCTGAGGACCTGCTCTGTTTGCCGCTCGGCCTTGAGCATCACGTGTCCGTTGGGCGCGATCAGATAGGACGTCAGTTTTTGTGGCGCCGCCGCGTTGTTGACACTGCATACATACATCGCGTTTTCCAGAGCTCGGGTGATCAGCACTTGCTCCCAGATCGCGTCGTGCGGGTTGAGGGCATTGTTCAAGTGAACCACGATTTGTGCTCCGGCCTGCCTAAGCACCGACCATTGCTGCGGGAAGAGGACTTCCCGGCAAAGTTGAATGCCAACCCGCATCCCGTCGATCCTGAAGACCGGCAGCACCGATCCGGGGCGGAAGTGCTGAACGTCCAATGCCGATAGTTGGATTTTCGCGTAGAGATCGGCTGGTCCGTGAGGGCTCAGCAAGAGGGCGGCGTTCTGCCAGCCAGCGTCCGAACGCCACGCGGTTCCCAACAGGCAATGACAGCCGCGAGCCCGCACGACCTCGTGAATTGAGTCGACGGCGCGCACGATCTCGTCGGGATTCAGCCGGGCGATGAAGTCGGGGTCTTCGGGGAAATAACCGCTGAGGCACGCTTCCGGAAATACGACCCAGTCGTCCGGTTGCACGTTGGCAAGGACACGCATGATGTTCTCGCAATTACGTGCCAGATCGTGCTCGACAATCAGTTGCGCCAGATGGATGTTCATCACAATTACTTTGCTCCTTTTCGGTATCCGCTCCATGGTCATCACTACGTGGAACGTCAGTGCTGCATGGCCTCGCCATAGTACTGCTCGTTCTCGGCCGCTACCTTCTCGGGGTCCTCGGTGAACATTGACAATGAATCACGAATCGCCGATGTTCTCGAACTTCTTGTAGAACTTCCCGCGCCAGGGCCTGATCTTTACCATCTTCGCGTCGCTCGGCTTGTCCGCAAAGCCGGCCCACCATGGATCCAGCGACGGCGGAAGCGGGGGACGCGGCAGGGCCGACTCGCCGACGGCCCAGCGCGGGCCCGGACGGGGAAACTCCCACCGCGCTGCCGGCGGGACCGCGCCAAGGTTCTTGTACACGTCCTTGTACTCCGCTTCAGCGAATCCGCACTCCTTGATGGCCGCTCGCATGTACTCCTCGCTGACGGAGAACTTCACCCGGGCGATCTCTATCTCCTCGCCGATCTCCTCCTCACCCACGAGGCCGGGAAGCGACGGCGGCATGACGTCGCAGAAGTACGTGTCCTGAAAGACGAAGGGCTCTTTGTTGCGGGTACAGAGAACGCCCGGGGGCGCATGCTTGTTCTTGCCGGCTTCAATCAACGGCCCGACACACAGATTATTCTTCTCGATCTTCAGACCCTCGCTCCACGGCAGGCCGCTACAGAACTCCCAGTCGCGGGCATAGATAATATTGTGGGCCACCGTGTTGTCTTTGAAATACGGTCCGTGCCTCGATGTCGTGCCCCACGAGACGCCGGACTTCGCGTTAATGAGTGTGTTGTTTCTGATGGTCATGCCGGTCAGCGGACGGAAGCCCCCGCGTGACCATGCGCTCCCGCTGGGTGTGCTGAACTTGAAGATCACCGACCAGGGGATGCCGTATTCGGGAGAGGCGTACACGATGTTGTGTTCAATGGTCACGCCCCCTCTCTGCACGGGCGAAAGGCCCAGCAGGCACTGCCCCTCCAGAATGACGTTGTGATGCGCGCGGACGCCCGCGTATTGCATGGAATCGAATTCAATGTTGTCGTCCGCGCAACGGTGCAGCAGATTGTAGGCGTACTCGTGCTCCAAGCTCGGATCATCCCGGCCCTTCTCACCCGTGGTCGCGACACCGATCCCGTCGTAGGTGTCGTGGATGTAGCAGTGCCTGATCTTCCAGGCCGTCACATTCCCTCCGGGCAAGATTGCGTTGCCGCCCAGCGTACTGTGATACATCGCCCGCCACGCGGGTTGTTCATGGTGCATTGAGTAATGGAGCCAGTCATAGGTCGGGTAGTTGCTGAACTGGCAGTGTTCGATCGTAACATCGGACGGACCGAACTCCACCGCCCCGCCCGGGCGATCGACGCGGACGTTCTGCCCCACGATCGCCCTGTGCGAACCGAAGAAATCGCAGTCGCGAATCACGATGTGTTCGCAGACCGTGTGCGGATGACGACGAATCCCCAGGCGGACGGCATTCTCGGGCGCCACGTGAAAACGGAGCCCTTGAAGCACGATGTGTTCTTGCCCCTTAATCTCGACCAGAATCGTCGTGTCCGGCCTGCTGATGGCGACTTTCGCCTTGTTGGGATCGGCGCCGCCGAGAAGACGGACGTACAACTCCTCATCCTGGTAGAAGAAGCCCTCATGCGGGGCCGTGTCTCTGCCGTTGCCGAATCGACACGTCTTCATCTGCTCTATGCTGGTGTAGTTGTAGAGATTCCGCCCGTTGGCGATCACCCAAGCCTGACGGGTCCCGCTTCCTGACCATTTCTTGGCGGGGACTCATTTTGTCTTGTAGATGGCGCCCTCGATCGGTTCCAACTTCGCAGGTTCAAACTGGGCCGAGACTGATGCGGGGACGGGTTTGTAGATAGGGCCCTCGACCTTCTGGAACTCCGGAGTCGTCTTCATGGCTCCGGTGATGATGACCTTGCCTGGCACGGCCGCCTTGACCGTGATGGGTTTCTCCGCCGTTCCGCTCTTCGTCAATATGAAACTCTGGTGGTAGGTTCCTTCTGCGAGCAGAAGCGTGTCTCCCGGCTGAAGCTTGTCCGCGGCCTCCTGCAAACTCTGTCCGGGCTCGACGGTCACGGTTTCCGCAAAGACCGGAATCGCGGCGAGCAGCAAGCTGACGATCGTGAGGGAGGAAAGCGATCTCATATCTGGTTTGAATGGCACTGACATTTCCCTAACGTATTCTGGCTTCTTGCTTTCGGGCTTGGTTTCGAGGTTTGGTCATCAGTTTGTACGGCTTAGGCCTTCGTTTGCGTTGTCGAGGCTCGAGACGGTC
>Ga0180438_10003469_pt1 | contig 23843 bp, 19 predicted proteins | sample SS_ome_12_FD_132455 | JGI IMG/M metagenome (GOLD analysis project Ga0180438, IMG submission 132455) | Hypersaline lake sediment archaeal communities from the Salton Sea, California, USA - SS_3_D_2 metaG | ecosystem: Environmental > Aquatic > Non-marine Saline and Alkaline > Hypersaline >...
CCAGCAAGACGAAGGAGCTGCTGGGTTTGGTTGCCTCGCTGGTGCTGCGCTGCGACGACTGTATCAAGTATCATATCATGCAGTGCAATGACGAGGGGGTGTCCACTGAGGAAATGGTCGAGGCCCTGGCGATTGGGCTTGTGGTTGGCGGTTCGATCACCATTCCACACCTCCGCAGGGCGCTCGAGGCCTGGGACGAGCTACAGACCGGCACTGGTGTGGGTTGAGGCTTGCCATGCTTGAACCTCAGAAAGGGCGACGGTTGTTGGCCCTCGTGCGACAGATTGTCGATGGTGAGCTGGATCGGGACGGCAAGCTGCTGCGCATCTGTGAGCTGCTGCATAGTGAGGTAGCTCACTACGATTGGGTCGGCTTTTACCTGGTGGTGCCAGGGAGTCGTGAGCTGCTGCTGGGGCCCTTTGTCGGCGCACCGACCGAGCATCAGCGGATTCCCTTCGGGCGGGGCATCTGTGGTCAGGCGGCCGAGCGCAAGGAAACCTTTGTCGTGCCGGACGTCTCGCAGCAGAACAACTATCTCTCGTGTAGCCCCGACGTGCGTTCTGAGATCGTCGTGCCTGTCCTCAGAGGCGGCCAGATTGTGGGTGAGCTCGATATTGACTCCCACAGTCTCTCATCCTTTGGCCCCGGGGATGAGGAACTGCTGGAAAGCATATGCGCTCAAGTGGCGGGGCTGTTTCCGCTCTGACTCGCGCGCAGCTAGAGGAGGAGGTGGACACCATGGACAGGGTCACACCACTGGCCGTGCTACTCGCTCTGGTCACACTGCTGTGTGTGGGCTGCGGAGCGGGCCAAGCTCCCGGGCCAACCGCTGTCCCCACAGCCCCGGAAGCGACCGTGCCGCCGACCGAGGCGACTGCGGCTCCCACTGCCGCGGCGCCCACGGTGGGAGCAGCGGATACCCCACTAGCTGCGACGGTGGCAGCCGGCGTGACGCCTCAACCCACCGCCCTCCCCACGCAGACGACGCCCCCGCCATCACCGACGGCGCTGCTGCAGTTGAGCCTCTCCACGACGGCGTTTGCCCCTGGTGGTGACATCCCAGTCAAGCACAGCTGCTTCGGGGAGAACCTGTCACCGCCTCTGGCCTGGACAGGAGTGCCTGCTGAAACGGAAAGCCTGGCTCTTGTGGTCGACGACCCCGATTCCCAGCCCGCGGGCTTTGTGCACTGGGTTGTGTACAACCTTCCGCCTACAGCCACGGGTCTGCCAGAGGGTCTACCGGCGGAAGGCATGCTTGGTGACGGCACGCTTCAGGGGAAGAGCGATTTCGCGCCTTTCGAGGGCCAGACCTTCCCCAGCGGGGCAGCCATCAATGGCGTGGGCTATGCAGGCCCATGCCCGCCAGGCCGGCACCGATACGTCTTCACGCTCTACGCGCTCGATGCCAGGCTCGAGCTGCCGGCAGAGGCGACGGCGGCGGAGGTACTAGCGGCCGTGCAAGGGCACATCCTGACGCAGGCGCTGCTGGCTGGCGCGTTCACTCCGCCGCAGTAGTGGCCAAGTCACAAAGGTCAATGGGTTGGCAACAGAGCACCAGCTTGTGGCCTTGGAGCGCCAGGCGTGGTTAGGACGGTGCGAGTAGTAGCCCACAGTCCGGACTGGGTGCAGGCATTCCGCCGGGAAGCTGCTGAGCTGTGTTCCGTCTTCGGCGAGCGGCAGGTGGCCGTGCACCACATCGGCAGCACGGCCATCGAGCATATTGTCGCCAAGCCGATCATCGACATACTGGTCGAAGTTCGTGACATTGGTGCCGTGGATGAGCTGAACGAGGGCATGTGCCAGCTCGGTTACACGCCGCGGGGCGAATTGGGCATTCCTGGCCGCCGCTACTTCAGCAAAGGCAGTGAATCGATACACAGCCATCACGTGCATGTGTTTCAGACCGGGCATCCCGAGGTGGAGCGCCATCTGCTCTTTCGCGACTATCTGTGCGCACATCCGCTGGAAGCGCAGGCCTACGGCCGACTGAAGGAGATCCTGGCGGTTCAGTACCGACGGGACACCGACGGTTACACCGTTGCCAAGAGCGGCTTCATCGAGGAGATGGACCGAAGGGCGAGACACTGGGTGAAGCTGCGGTGGGAATCAACGGCCGGCGGTAGGCCTGCCGCGCCTCTACGCGTATGACTGGGAGGAAACCAATATGCTTGACGACCTGGTGCTTCTGGGCAACTCATTGCGCGATTGGCTGAGCGCCTTTGCAGTGGCTGCCGGTGTCCTGATGGGATTCTGGTTTGTGGTGCGCATACTGCTCAAGCGCGTTGCGGCCTTTGCTCACCGTACCGAGACAGACATCGATGATCTGCTGGCACACGTGGGTGCTCAGACCAGGCTGAGCCTCTTGACTATCCCCGCTCTGTACATCGGCGCCTGTGCGCTCATGCTGCCGGAGGGTGTGGCTACGTGGTTCCGCGTGGCGGCAGTGACCGCGTTCTTGGTGCAGATGGCAGTCTGGGGCGACGCCGTGCTGGACTTTGTGCTGCTTGACTATCGTGAGGAGCACGCCGCCGAAGACAACGAGCGGCTGACGACCGTGGGAGCGGCAACCTTCCTGTTGCGGCTCGTTCTCTTTGGACTGATCGGCGTGGTAGCTCTGGACAACATTCCAGGCGTGGAGGTGACGGCTCTGATCGGCAGCCTGGGCATTGGCGGCATTGCGGTGGCATTGGCGGTTCAGAGCATCCTGGGTGACCTTTTCGCCTCGCTGTCCATCGCTCTGGACCGCCCCTTTTCTCTCGATGATTTCATTGTTGTGGGCGAAGAATCGGGAACCGTGGAGCACATTGGGCTGAAGACGACGCGGATTCGCAGCTTGTCGGGCGAGCAAGTAGTGCTGGGCAACAACGACCTGCTGAACAGCCGCATCCGCAACTTTGGGCGCATGGCGGAACGTCGCGTGGTCTTTACCTTGGGCGTCGCTCCTGAAACGCCGATGGACAAGCTAGGGGCAATCCCGTCTATGCTACAAGATATCATTGGCGCTCAGCCCCAAACGCGCTTTGGCCGGGCACATATGGTCAAGTTCGGTGACTATACCCTTGACTACGAAGTGGTCTATTTCCTGCAGGACCCAGACTTTGACCTGTACATGGGGACTCAGCACGCCATCAGTCTGGGCATTCTGCAGCGCTTCGCCGACGCAGGGATCCATATCCCGTACCCCACGCAGGTGGTGCACCTGGACAGGAACGCTGTGCCGTCGACGGCAGAGCGGCCGGAGGAGCTCGGGCACGAAGAGGCGTGACCTGCCCGCCGTATCCTGCGTGGACCGCCTGTGTCCACGCGAGTATGCCCACTCCGTGGTTGCGCCTCTTTGCAGGTGCATACGGTCGCGGTGCAGATGCTTTCGCGAATTTGACAACTCGTCAGAAGTTCTATATACTTACAAACTTGCTGATGGGTTCCTGTAAGCTATCGAGTCACACAAGCATAGGGGGCCGATGACAAAGTGGCCCCGCAAACCCAGCGAGCGCAATTCTGCCCCATTGTTGGGCAAGGTGTGTTTCAATCCCCTAGACAGCGATGAGAATGATCTCGGGCGCCATTCCCCAGCATCGACGTTGGGAAGAGTACCGGGATCTTTTGCTGCCCAACAGCAGTGGCTCCTGCCTTCACCACGGCGTAGCATGGCCTCACCCCTTTGAGGGGTAAACAGGAGGGAATGCCTTGGAAATCAGAGACATCGATGCAGTGCGCATCAGTCTAGCATCACCCGAGCAGATTCGTGAGTGGTCGTATGGTGAGGTCACCAAGCCAGAGACCATCAACTACCGTCGCCTGCGGCCGGAGAAAGATGGCCTGTTCTGCGAAGCCATCTTTGGCCCGACGCGCGACTTTCAGTGTTACTGCGGCAAGTACAAGAAGATTCGCTACAAGGGCATCGTCTGCGAAAAGTGCGGCGTGGAAGTCACGCATTCGCGGGTGAGGCGCGAGCGCATGGGCCACATTGAACTGGCTACTCCCATCGCTCACATCTGGTACACCCGTCGCTCGCCCAGCTACCTGGGATTGCTGCTCAACATCTCGCAGCGCAACCTGGATCGCGTGCTGTACTTTGCGCAGTACATCATCACAGAGATCGATGAGGACTCGCGTCAAAAGGCGCTCGCACGTTTGGATGAAGAACTGAGCCGTGAAGCCGAGCGCATCAACCAGCTCGTGGAGGAGCAGGTCCAGAAGCTTGAAACCGAGCTGGCAGAAGAACTGCAGCAGCTCGATGAGCAGCACGGCCGTTTGGTTCAGGAGTTTGAAGAAAAGCTCACCTCCACGACCAATACCATCATGGACCAGGCAGCCGCGCTGCAGAAGCAACTGGACGCCTACAAGGATCAGGCTGCTCCCGTCGATCTGCAGCTGTCCTCGCTTGAGGCCAAGAGCCTCATTGGTGACGTGGGAGCTACCATTGTGGCTGCGGGTGAGCAGGTGACGCGTGATGCCTACACGCAGTTGAGTGAGGTGGTTCAAGACCAGCTCAGCGCTCTTGAAGCAGCTGTTCAGAACGAGAAGGCTGAGGCCCTGGCTCCGGTTGATGCCAGGAGTGACTATCTGCAGCAGATGATCGCTGACAAGCGCGAAGAACTCCAGAAGGACTTTGCTGACCAGTTGCAGGAGTTTGAGACGTCCATCGAGGATCAGCGCGAAGAGCTGCGCAACATCCGTGTGCGCCAGCTGATCAACGAGAGCCGTTACCGGGAACTGGAAGAAAAGTGGCCGCGTGTATTCAAGGCAGACATGGGCGCCAAGGCCATCCGCGACATCGTTGCCCGCATTGAACTGGAGAGCCTGGCTCTGCGGCTGCGCAACGAGATCGAGACCACGCGCTCTAAGCAGCGCGGCAAGAAGGCGGCCAAGCGCTTGCGCGTGGTCGAGGCTCTGCGCGAATCGGGCAACCGTCCGGAGTGGATGATCATGACAGTGCTGCCGGTGATCCCGCCGGACCTGCGGCCCATGGTGCAGTTGGACGGTGGACGCTTTGCCACCAGCGACCTGAACGATCTGTACCGCCGCGTGGTTAACCGCAACAACCGCCTGAAGCACTTGATCAAGCTCCAGGCACCTGAGGTCATTGTTCGGAACGAGATGCGCATGCTTCAGGAGGCGGTCGACTCGCTCCTCGACAACAGTAGGCGGGGCAAGGCTACCTCCCTGCGCGGCAGCCGCCAGCTCAAGTCGCTGTCTGATATGCTCAAGGGCAAGCAGGGTCGTTTCCGTCGCAACCTGTTGGGCAAGCGTGTGGACTATTCCGGGCGATCGGTGATTGTGGTTGGCCCGAACCTGCGTATGCACGAATGTGGTTTGCCCAAGCGTATGGCCCTGGAACTGTTCCGGCCCTTTGTCATGCACAAGCTGGTCGAGTACAACCACGCCATCAACATCAAGGGGGCAAAGCGACTCATCGAGCGCGAGGCCCCTGAGGTTTGGGAGGTGCTGGAGGAAGCGACCCGCTCGCGACCTGTGTTGCTCAACCGTGCGCCAACGCTTCACCGGCTGGGTATCCAGGCATTCGAGCCGGTGCTGGTGGAGGGCGACGCTATTCAGATCCATCCGCTGGTCTGCTCGGCCTTTAACGCTGACTTTGATGGGGACCAGATGGCCGTGCACGTGCCCCTTTCAGAGTCCGCCGTTCACGAAGCCAGGGATCTGATGCTATCCACGCACAACCTGCTGCTTCCAGCCAACGGAGAGCCTATCGTCGGGCCGACCAAGGACATGGTGCTGGGCTGCTACTACCTGACCATGGCGGTGGACGGTGCAAAGGGCGAGGGCAAGGTCTTTTCCGACTATGATGAAGTCTCGCTGGCGTACAGTCTGGACAAGGTGGACTTGCACGCCAAGATCACACTGCACACGCGCCCTGGTCCGCGCCGCAAGGTGCGTCCCATCGAGACCACCGTCGGACGAGTTCTGTTCAACGAGATTCTTCCCCCTCAACTGCGTTTCATCAACGACGTGATGGACCGCGGCAAGCTCAAGGAACTGGTTGGGCAAGGCTACCTCGATCTGGGCCCGGAGCAGACGGCAGAGCTGGTCGATAGGATCAAAGAGATTGGCTTTCAGTACGCCACGCAATCGGGCGTCACCATAGCCATCGACGATCTGACAGTACCGGACGAAAAGCCTGCCATTCTAGACGATGTGAGCCAGCAGGTTGCGCAGGTTGAACGACAGTACCGGCGAGGCCTGATCACCGAGAACGAGGAGTATGTCAAGACCGTCGAGTTGTGGACGGAGGCGACGGAGAGGATAACCACTGCTCTTCGCGACGAGCTGCATCCACTCAACTCTGTCAGCATCATGGCCAACTCTGGAGCGACCAAAGGTGGGCTGCAGCCAGTCCGGCAATTGGCGGGCATGCGTGGCCTGATGGCCGACCCGTCGGGTCGCATCATTGCCCTGCCGATTCAGTCCAACTTCCGTGAGGGGCTCAATGCCTTGGAGTACTTTATCTCCACACACGGGGCCCGCAAGGGTTTGGCCGACACAGCGTTGCGCACGGCCGATGCGGGGTACTTGACCCGCCGGCTGGTCGACGTGGCGCAGGACGTGATCATCAATGCCAACGATTGCGGCACCAAGGCCGGAATCTGGATCGAGAGCGACCGTCCCAAGTGGGTCGGCGAGACGCTGGCTGAGCGCATCCTGGGTCGCATGGCCGCGGGTCCCTTGTTGAGCCCCAAGACCGGCGAGACGCTCGTGGAGACTGGCGAGATGATCGACGAGCGTATGGTGAAAGACATCGAAGCGCACGGCGTCGAGCGCGCATACGTTCGTTCGCCGCTGACGTGCCAGCTGCGCTACGGTGTGTGCACCAATTGCTACGGGCGCGATCTGGCTCGCAGGGGAAGGATAGGAATCGGCGAGGCCGTGGGCATCATCGCCGCACAGTCGATTGGCGAGCCTGGTACCCAGCTCACGCTGCGCACCTTCCACACCGGTGGTGTGGCAGGCAAAGAGGATATCACCCAGGGTCTGCCGCGCGTGCAGGAACTCTTTGAGGCACGCAATCCCAAGGGCCAGGCCATCGTCTCAGACATCGCCGGCGTGGTGCATGTCCGCTCCGAGGGAGATATGCGCTGGGTGCAGGTTGTCTTTAGCGAGATGATCCACTACGATCAGGCCATTCCCAAGAACTACAAGATCCTGGTGCAGGATGGGGATGCGGTCAAGATAGGGGACCCAGTGGCCAAGCGCGGAGAGCGCACCATCCCTGCGGAGGCTGAGGGCATCGTGGCGCTGGAAGACAGGGTCGCGATCATCAGTCGTGAAGAGCGCCAGGAGCGAGAATACGAGATCCCAGTCGCAGCACTCCTGCTGGTGGAAGAGGGCCAGGAGATCAACGCTGGCGACCAGATCACCGAAGGCGTGCTAAACCCGCATGAGATTCTCTCCATTCAGGGGGTCGATGCGGTGAGAAAGTACCTGGTTGAAGAGGTGCAGCACGTGTATCGCACGCAGGGCGTGGCGATCCACGACAAGCACATCGAGATCATCATCCGGCAGATGCTGCGCCGCGTGCGGGTGACAAGCTCCGGCGATACGCACCTGCTGCCTGGCGATCTGGTCGATAGGCTGGACTTTGAGAAGATCAACAACGACGTGCTGGCTGAAGGGGGTGAGCCCGCTGCGGCTCAGCCCATCCTGCTGGGCATCACCAAGGCCGCCCTGAACACCGAGAGCTTCCTCTCGGCGGCATCGTTCCAGCATACAATCAGCGTGCTCTCTCAAGCAGCGATCGAGGGTAAACAAGACGATCTTCACGGTCTCAAGGAGAGCGTGATCATCGGCAAGTTGATTCCGGCTGGCACCGGCTATAACCGCCGCCAACAGAAGCGCGAAGCGTTGTCCGCGGCAACCGCGCTGGCCATGGAAATGCACCTTCCCTTCGGCTCTGGCGAGACCGTGGCAGAGGGCGAAGCGGCGCTGGTTGCTGAGATGGGGGCACTGAATCCGTCTGGTGATGAAATGGAAGCAGAGGAAGAGCAAGACGTTGCGGAGACAATGCCATAGGACTGCAGTCTGTAAAGGCTTGACAGGCGAGGAGTTGGAGTCGGACACAGCCAAATGAGTGTAACCTGGAAGACCAGCTACTTGCTTCGACGGCGCAACAATGGCTCAGGTCTAGCGCTGAAACTGGCTGCAGGCCTTTTCCTGGCTGTGGTGTTTCTGGCCGTTGGGTCGCTGGTGCTGGGCGTGGGCGCTGTCGGGGCAGTGTATGTTCACTATAGCCAGCAGTTGCCTTCAGCAGAGGAGATCGGACAGAGGACGATCTCCTCTTTCAAAACCACCCAGATTTACGACCGCAGCGGCGAGCATCTGCTGTATGAGGTCCTGCCTCCAGAGGGCGGCGCGCGCACTTTTGTTCCCCTGCACCAGATTCCGGAGCATGTGCGCTATGCCACCATCACCATGGAGGACCAGAGCTTTTACGAGAACCCAGCGGGCATCAACCTTGCCGGGCTTGCGCGCGCGGCTATCAACAACATCCGCGGGCTGCCCGTACAGGGCGGGAGCTCGATCGCTCAGCAACTGATCCGCAACGTGGTGATGACACCCGAGGAGAGATACGAGCGCAGCTACGCGCGCAAGATCAAGGAAGTGATCCTGGCCTTTGAGCTGACGCGACAGTACCCTGGCGTAGAAGGCAAGGATCGCATCCTGGAATGGTACCTCAACACGGTATCCTACGGGTTCCCCAGCGGCATTCAGGCTGCGGCCGACTTTTACTTCGGCAAGCGCGTTGAGGATCTCAGCGTCGCTGAGGCAGCCATGCTGGTCCCACTTCCCCAGTACCCGGCGCTCAACCCCATCGATTTCCCCGAGGAGGCCAAGAGGCGCCAGGAAATCGTGCTCGACCAGATGTACCTGCAGGGCTATCTGACGGCCGAAGAGGCCTGGCAAGCCAAGCAGGAAGAGGTCACCGTTGTCGTCAAGCCTTTCGAGATCCAGGCACCGCACTTTGTGATGTACGTCCGTCGTCTCTTGCAGGACAAGTTCGGCAGCGACGTGGTGTATCGTTCTGGCCTGCGGGTGCATACGACCTTGGACCTCGATCTACAGCGCGAGGGCGAACGCATCGCGCGCGAACATGTCGAGACGGTGCGTGACAACAACGTCACCAACGCTGCGGCTGTGGTTATCGATGCGCCCACAGGTGAGATCCTCGCTATGGTCGGCAGTCTCGACTACTTTGACCCCGAGATCGATGGCCAGGTGAATGTGGCGCTGTCTGAACGACAGCCGGGCTCTTCGTTCAAGCCCTTTACCTATGTCACCGCCTTTTCCCAAGGCTACACGCCGGCCACGATGATCATGGACGTTCGGACCAGTTTCCCGGATGATCCCAACCCGCCCTACGTCCCTGAGAACCACGACCGCAAGTTCCACGGTCCGGTGCTGCTGAGGGAAGCCCTGGCGCGTTCGCTGAACGTCCCGGCTGTGGCTATGCTCTACCGCGCGGGCGTGAAGAACGTGCTGGAGACCGCCCATCGCATGGGCATCAACACGCTGAATCGCGATTTCTACGGGCTCAGTCTGACTCTTGGCGGTGGCGAGGTGACGCTGCTGGACCTCACATATGCCTACAGCGTCTTCGCCAACGGCGGGATGATGGTCGGTGAGCCTGTTGCGGTTGAGGAGCTGCGCGGCGGCTACCGGCAGCTCAACCCGGTAGCTATCCTGCGTGTTGAGGATGCGCAGGGCAGTGTGCTCTATCAGTACGAAGAGCCACAACGCCAAGAAGTCCTGCGGCCGGAATTGGCCTACCTGATCAGCAATATCCTCTCTGATCCTCGGGCAAGGTCGCTGACCTATGGCCCCACCAGCCCTGTGTACCTCAGCCCCAATGTTGCCGTCAAGACCGGTACCACAACTGACTACCGTGACGCGTGGACCATGGGCTATACGACACAATCGGTCGTGGGCGCCTGGGTGGGAAACAGCGACAACACACCGATGGAAGGGATGTACGGCAGCCGCGGTGCTGGGCCGATCTGGCGCGGGCTGATGGAGCTGATGCTGGAACGAAACCCTGACGTGGAGTTTGTGGAGCCGCAAGGCCTCGCTTGGGTCACCATCGACGCGACGTCCGGTTTGCTGCCATCCGAGTACACCGAGCGCACCAAGCGGGAGGTCTTTCTGGCAGGCACAGAGCCCACAGAACCTGACAATGTGCACCGTGCCTTCCGCGTCTGCCGTGCCTCAAACAAGCTGGCCACAGACTATTGCCCGCCGAACGAGGTCGAGGTCCAAGTTTTTGAAGTGTACCCCGCAGATGCCAGCGATTGGGTGCGCGAGAACCAGATACCGCAGCCTCCAAGTGAGTATTGCGATATCCATGCCCCCAGCGCTGCCACGCTTGAGGTGTCTATCAACCGCCCTTCTATGTACGCCCACATCTCGGGAGTTGCCACCCTGGTGGGGAACGCGCGCCCGGGCGACTTTCGGCTGTATCGCATACAGTATGGCAAAGGGTTGCAGCCGTCGGAGTGGGTCCCCATTGGGGGTGACCACTACAACAAAGTGGACAACAATGTGCTGGAGTACTGGGACACCCAGTTCGTGGAGGATGGCCTCTACACAGTGCAGCTGATCGTCGTGGGTGGCAGCGGGAACCTGCGGACCGCCTCGGTCCACTTGATCGTTGACCACACACCTCCAGAGGTGGAGATCATCCATCCTCTGGACGGAGCGGTCTACACCCTTGAAAGCGACGAGTGGGTGAACATCCAGGTGGACGCCGTGGATAGCTTCTCTATGGATCGCGTCGAGTTCTTCCTCGACGGGAATCCCATCGGTTTTACCACCGTGTCGCCCTTTACGCTAAAGTGGACGATTGCACTGTCAGACACCTTCCCCCGGATGGTGGCAGACCCGGCTGTGATCAGTGCCACCAATGCGATCACAATCGACGATTTGTTCATCGAAAGCAACGAGCTGCTTGACGGTACCGTTTTCACGGTGACGCGCTCAATCACTGACAACAACACGATCACGCGCACCGTCGCCTATACGACGGGGTTTGGCATCATCGTCGATACCTTGGGCTACACGGAGACGCACCTGATCCACGTCGTAGCCTTTGACGCGGCGGGCAATCAGGCAGAGAGCGAGAAGGTTCGCTTCTACACCGCTCACATGCCCAAATTGGAAAAGACGCCCACCCCCACGCCAGCTGCGGCGCTGCCCCGCCAAACGGCAGCGGGACGCGGGCAGCCCCGAGCGACGCTCGTTGGCGCGCTGGCGACGGGGTGGGTGGCTCCAAGAAGGAAACACACTGGGCGCCATGCGCAGACAGCGGCCGCTGGCGACCGGGGGTCGGCGCGTCCCCCGCCACACAGGCGGGCATAGCTTGATCAAGAGACCACATCGACATGTGGTCTTTTCTTTGCCGCCGGTCTTGGCTCAGGGCACGTCTGGAGTCTCCCTGCTTAGCGTAGATGATCTGGAGGTGAGCGATGACTACAGGGTATGTCTACGATCCGCTGTACTTGGAACACGATTCCAGCACGCACCCGGAGAACAAGCGTCGCCTTGAGCAGACTCTCGCGTACCTGCACGAGGCGGGCTTTCTGGAGCGGATGCACCCCATCGCGGCGCGCGATGCTTCGCTTGATGAGCTGTCTGCGGTACACGATCCGGGCTACATCGCACGTCTGCAGGGTACAGCTGTGGCTGGCGGTGGTTGGCTCGATCCTGACACCTACGTTGGGAATCGCTCCTATGATGCGGCCGTCCGCGCCGCCGGCGGCTTGCTGGCGGCCGTTGAGGCAGTCCTGACGGGTGACGTTGACAACGCTTTCGCCCTGGTGCGCCCACCGGGGCACCACGCCTTGGCCAGTAGGGGCATGGGGTTCTGCCTCTTCAACAATATCGCCGTAGCAGCGCGCCACGCGCTGCGGCATGAGGGGCTGCAGCGAGTGCTTATCGTGGATTACGACCTGCACCATGGCAACGGTACGCAGGACGCCTTTTACCAGGAGGCCGAGGTACTGTACTTCTCGACGCACCAGTTCCCCTACTATCCGGGAACAGGCCATTGGAAGGAAACTGGCCGTGGGGCTGGCGAAGGCTACACTGTCAACGTTCCGCTGCCCGCAGGTGTCGGGGATGAAGGCTACCAGCGTGTCTTTGAGCAGGTCTTGATGCCGGTAGCCATGAGGTACAGACCGCAGCTGATCCTAGCGTCGGCGGGCTATGATGCACACTGGAGGGATCCGCTGGGCATGATGCGCCTTTCGGTTTCTGGGTACGCCAGCCTGGCGCGGCGCCTGGTTGATCTGGCTGGGGAGTGCTGTGGGGGTCGTCTTGTGATCACTCTGGAGGGCGGCTATAATCTAGAGGCCCTTGCGCTCTGCGTTGGGGCTACGTTTTCAATGCTGCTTGGTGACAAGGACGTGCACGATCCGCTCGGCCCGGCAAGGGGCAGCGAGGAGCCCGTCGATGCGGTGATCCAAGCCGTGCGCGAGCTGCACCAGCTGGGCTAGAGACGCTGCCTGGGTAGCGTCGTGTGTGCTGCTAGCATGCTGCACGGCCCGGTCTATTGGGGGGAAGCAGGTAAGATGCTGCTGCGATGGAATGAGGAACCTGGTGCTCTGGATGCGCTTGAGGCGGAGTGGCGTCAACTCTTGCCGCACAGTGCTACCCATACGCTCTTCCTGACATGGGACTGGCAGCGCGCCTGGTGGGCTACCTTTGGCGCGGGCAAGCGTTTGCGAGTCCTGACTGTGCGGGATGACGACAGCAGCCTGCAGGCCATTGTTCCCCTTTTCGGGCAGCAAACGCGGCTGGACCGGCAGGCCTCGCCCAACTGCGGCGAGACGCCTTGGTCCTGTCGTCCCAAGACAGGGCAAGCAGCCTCGCTGCCGGACATCAGCATCGAGAACCCTCTGGCGGCAGATGGGGGTGAGCTCTACCAGACGCTGCACCTGATCGGAGGCAGCGAGGTCTCTGACTACCTGGACGCCATCATCCCGGCAGACAAGAACGCAGAGGTCTGTGAGCAGCTTGTGGGCGCGCTGGCCAACGATCCGGAGTGGCAGATCATGGACCTGCGCTCTATCCCGGCCGCCTCGCCCACGATCGCAAACATGAGTGCCCAAGCGCGTGCCCAAGGCTGGGAGGCCCAGGTGGTCCGTGAAGACGTGTGCCCGCTGATCGAATTGCCGAAGACGTGGCAGGACTATATGTCTGAGCGGCTGGACAGGAAAAAGCGCCACGAGCTGCGCCGCAAGATGCGCAAAGCGGAGCGCGAAGCAGATGTGAACTGGTACTGGGTCGGCGCCGACCGCCTGGAGCACGGGCTGGAGGTCTTCTTTGAACTGCACCGCGCCAGCCACCCGGAGAAGGATGCCTTCATGACACCCCGCATGGAGGGGTTCTTCCGTGATGTGGTCCAGATGGCCTTGGATCGAGGTTGGCTCCGGCTGGCCGTGCTGCGCTACGATGGCCAGGCCGTTGCCAGCTACTTGTGCTTTGACTATGCCGGGGATCGGCTGGTCTACAACTCGGGATTTGATACGACGACGTATGGCGCTCTATCGCCCGGCGTCGTGTTGCTCGGTCACATCATCGACGATGCCATACAGAATGGCTGCCGGCGTCTCGATTTCCTTCAAGGGGATGAGCGCTACAAGTACGACCTCGGAGCGACCGACACTGAGGTGATGCGCTTGTTCATCCGTCGCTAGGCCAATGGCGTGCGACGCACCACAGCTGTGGTGCGTCGCACGTTCGCATTACCAGCGGTAGAGCACCGTGTAGGTTACCTTCTCCTCGCCGTCGGCTGGTATTGTGATTTTGTACTCGATGGTCTGGGCGTCAACCTTGACATGCTCCTGCGATTCCTCGGTGATCTCCCACTCGCTCCAGCGGAACAGGTGCTCCACGACTCGCACCTCGACCTCTTCTTCCTTGTGGTTGCGAAGGGTGATCTCAAAGCTCTCCTGCACGCTGCGCTTGCCCAGCGACTTGAAGTCGGTCTGAGTGCGCTCACCGACGATGTCAAAGGCGTCGCCCAGGTACAGCCGCACGCTTTCGTCTTTGGGGGTGTGGTCGATCTCATCCTCGCCAACGAACTGCGAGCTGCCGTCGACGTCCTCCTTGTAGACCCGTACCTTGCCCTTGGGTAGGGGGATGCCCAGGCCCGCTTCTTCGCTGTTCTGAAACTCGAGCATCACCATCACCTTACGGTTACCGGTGCTGCCATAGCTGGGCTCGGTGACGGCGCTGTAGCCGAAAAACGGCCGCTGCGATGCGTCGTACACAAAGAACTTTTCCGCGGCCACGCCCGATGCTGTGGCGAACTCGATCTGCTTGCTCTGCTGGTCCTTGACGGTCACGGGACGCTGCACCTCGTAGAGGTGATACTCGAAGAAAGCGCGCTCCTCAACCTGAGGTTCCTTGGGCATGCCCGCGGCGCGCATGAGGGTATCCGCGTACGGCACTGCCTCAGTCACGCGATGGATGTCGCCGGCAATGAGCTTTAGCTTGGCATCTTCATAGGTGGCGCCGCTGTTGTTGTTGAGCGAGATCCAACCGTCAAGGTCGATCTGCGCATCATCCTTGTCCAGAAGCACCACATAATCAGCACGCCAGTTGATGCCTTCTGTCAGATAGGTGACTTCGATGTTCTGCGTGCCAGCCTCTGACGTCTCCAGCAGCCATAGCAGGGTTGGCTTGGTGATCAGTCCTTCTGGCAGCTTGGGGAAACTGAACTCGCGCACCTGATCCAGCTTGACCATGGTCACCTGACCGTCGGCGGCCTGCAGGATAATGTCCTGAGCGCCGCTGAGCAGCGTGCCGCTGTACTCACTGCCATCTTCAGTGACCAAGGTTATTTCCCGATCGACATACTTCCGCAGGAGCTTTTCGCTGCCCACGATGTCGTATTCATAGTTCTGTTCTAGCACCGTGGTGCCATCGGGATCGGTCAGCGAACGGACCAGTACGCTGCTTGGGTCAATGAGCGCTGCGACGTCGGTGAAGGCGATCTCGTTGACCCCGGCCTCAAACTCCAGTGTGCGCCGGTCGCGCACCAGTGCCAGATTCTGATTGTAGACGGTGAGATCCACGCCCATGGTCTGCGCCTCCAGTGTGTTTTGCGCGCTGCGGCTCGCGACTGCTGCCACCAGCGCCAGACAGAGGGTCAGGAGAACCACAGTGCCTCTGCGCCTAAGCATCACACCCACCTCCTTGTCACTCTCGCTTCTGAACGGCCTTTCCTGTCTGCCCTATCGACGTGCCGGCCCGGCCCGTTGTTCCGGGGCGGCTACCCGTCTTGGCGCGACCAGTCGTAGGGAATCTCGTCAGTGTGCGCGGGCAGACGGTATTCGTCGGGCTCGTCGTAGTTGTACAGTTTGGTCGGCACATTGACGATCAGCGTTATGTCCTGGCTGATGCCCTTGAATCCATGGTAGACCCCCTTGGGGATCTTGAGCAAGATCGGGTTGAGCCGCCCCATGAAGAACTCGTTGACTTCGCCATGGGTCGGCGAGCCGTCACGGGCGTCATAGAGCACAACCTTGGCCATGCCCTGGACGCAGGCAAAGTGGTCGGTCTGAAGCTGGTGGTAGTGCCAGCCCTTGACCACACCGGGGTACACCGCTGTGACATACACCTGGCCGAAAGCTTCAAACTCCTCCCAATCGCTGCGCAGCAGTTCCATCAAAAAGCCCCGTTCGTCAGGGATCAAGCGCAGTTTGCGCACTCTGACACCATCAATCATCAAGCCACCTCCCTCCATTCTCGCGTAAGCTCACTGAGCACTCGTCTCTGCGCGAAGCTCAGCCAATGCCGTACCCAGCAGTATCAGCCCGCAGCCAGCCAATGCCGGTGGCGCCAGGCACTCACCGGCGAGCACATATCCAAAGAGCGCGGCAAAGACCGGCACTGTGGTCAGGATCAGTGCTGTGCGTGTGGCGCTGGTCCACGGCTGCATGGCATTCTGCACCACAAAGGCGACGGCCGTCGCCATGACCCCGGTGAATGCTGCGGCCACGCCCACGTCCAGAGGAATGGCGCCGGGCCAGCTCTCGAGCAGCAGCGCTGCCAGGCCACTCAGCACAGCCGCGATAGCCACTTGAAGGATGGTCATGGCCATGGCATCGGTCCGCGGCGCCAGCAGGCTCACCGCAACAATCTGCAGCGCGAAGAATACCGCGCAGCCAAAGGTGATCAGATCCCCAGGCTGACAGGCAGTTTGCCCAACCGTCCATTCCGCACTGGCGCTGGGCGTCAACGTCAGCACTGCTAGGCCCACCGTCGCCACTGCCACGCCCGCCAGGGCCCCTCGTGTCGGTGGCTGCCGCAGCACGACTGCCGACAGCAGTGGCACAATGGCCACAGACATGCTGGCGATAAACGCTGCCTTCGAAGCCGAGGTGTAGCGCAGTCCGATGGTCTGGAAGGCAAGACCGGCAAACAGCAAGAGGCCGACGACCACTCCCGCTGCTACAGTGTGCGGCTGTAGTGCCTTCAGTCGTTGCCCGAAAGCCAGAAACAGAACCACCGTCGCCAGCCCAAATCGCAGGCTTAAGAACGCAAAGACCGGAAAGCCGGCCACCGACTGCTTGGTCAAGATAAAGCTGCTGCCCCAGATAAGGCTTACAAACAGCAGCCATGCGTCTGCCTGCATCTGTCGCGAGCGCGATGATGTGGCCTTAGCGTTGCAGTTCATCGCGAACAGTATGGTAGAGCTCCTGCGCTCGGAGATCCTGAAGGGTGTAGCAGGGCGCGCTCATCTTGTTGGCCAGATCCCGCGCCAGCCCGCGGTCGAGTGATTCGTGTTCCGTGTTGATCACAACGGCCCGTATGCCGCTGCTCTTGATCAGTCCGGCTACGCGCAGCGCTTCCTCGTGTGGCGGCAGGCCGGTCATGGAGACGTTGCCCGCTCCATCCGTCAGCAGGATGAGCAGCGGCATCACCTCCGCATTCTTGCGCCGCTCCCGCTCCAGGACTTGATAGGCCAGCAACAGCCCTGCTGAGAGCGGCGTCTTGCCCCCCACGGGTATGTCCTGCAGCAGTCTGCGCGCCATTTCCACGCTGGAGGTGGGTTTCAGCAGCAGCTTGGCCCCCTCACGGTTGAAAGTGACCAGACCCACCCTATCGCGCTTTTGGTAGGCGTCGAGCAGCAGCGAGACGATGGCGCCCTTGGTCGCGCTCATGCGCTCTTCTGCCGCCATGGACCAGCTAGCATCGACAAGAAACAGGATGAGATTGGCTGCGCGGCGGATGCGGACCTTGCGTTGCAGGTCATGGGGAGTGATGGCCACGGCGGCGCCTTGCCGTTGGCGGCTGAGCTGGTGGGGTGCCGCCTGCCGCACTGTGGCGTCAAAAGCAATATCGGTGTACTTGCCCTCGGCGTCGCGGCTGCTGACGTAGCGGCCGCGCTTGCGGCTTGTCCTGGTGAAACTGCGCTTGCCCTGGCTCTTGCGCACCATACGATCGAGAGGGGTCTGCAGCCGTCGCGGCCGAAAGGAGGGTCCGGTGCTCACCGGCATCTCTGCCCTGCGGATATAGGCTAGCGGGGGCGCCTCAGCCTGATGCCCCATCAGCGGGACACCGACGCCGGGCACTAGCTCGTGCGGCGCTCCATCATCGGGGGCTTTTTTTTTACTTCGTCAGCCAGCGCGTCGGAGCCCATTTGCACCTGCACGGCGCTGTGGGCCATCTCCAGCCGCTGCTCCAACTGCTCGAGCTGGGATGCGGTCTCCTGGAAGGGCTTTTTCTTCAGCCGGTGCGGCAGCGCCAACTCTGCGGCCAGCAGGATATCACGCTCTGAGATGGTTTGGCGTCCCTCGAATGCCGCGTGTGCCAGGGCCGTCTTGAGGATGACAATGTCGGCCCGGTGGCCGTCCACCTCGAACTCTGAGGTCAGCTCGGCGATAGTCAAGAGATCCTCGTCGGAGTAGGTCACGTCTGGGAGCAGGCGGCGAGCCTGTGCGATGCGCCGTGACAAGGCGCGCTCCTCCGACTGCCAGGCGGCGTAGAATGCGGCTGCATCCTTCTCGTACTCCGTGCGGCGGCGGATGATCTCTACCCGCTGGGCAGGCTGGGGGATGCCTCTTATTTCCACGCAGAGGGCAAAACGGTCCAGCAGCTGCGGTCGCAGTTCACCCTCTTCCGGGTTCATGGTGCCGACAAGGATGAACCGCGCAGGGTGACTGAAGGAGATGCCTTCGCGCTCCACGACGTTGACGCCCATGGCCGCCGAGTCCAGGAGCAAGTCTACCACATGGTCATCGAGCAGGTTGACCTCGTCGACATAGAGCAGGCTGCGGTTGGCGGCGGCCAGCACACCGGGCTCAAAGTGCCGCTCCCCCTTTTTGATGGCCTGTTCAATGTCCAGCGTTCCCACGACGCGGTCCTCTGTGGCGCTCACCGGCAGGTCCACGAACTGGGTTCGCCGCTTTGCACGGGGCAACGAGCCCTCACTGGCCAGTTTCGAGCGGCAATCATCGCACAGCGTCTCGCGGGCATCGGGCTCGCAGTTGAAGGGGCAACCTTCCACTACCTCGATGTCGGGCAGCAGCGCAGCCAAAGCACGCGCCGCTGTGGACTTGGCCGTGCCTCGCTCACCGCGGATGAGTACGCCGCCGATCTGCGGGCTGATGGCGTTCAGGATCAGCGCGCGTTTCATCTTGTCTTGGCCGACAATGGCCGTAAATGGGAAGACAATCCTGTTCATAACCGTCCTTGCGTTCTCAAGCCGTGTGCAGTATAGGCTATCGGTCTGGGCCCGTCAAGCATACCTGCGCGCAGCGCCATCGCAGCGCAGCGCCACCGTTGTGCGAGTAGGGTGAGGCGATGCTGCATGAGCGGCCCAAGGCGGATTCCTAGACAAACACCGACCCGGCACGGCTGGAGGGCGCTCAGCACCGCCTGTCGGGTACCTGTGGCTAGTTCCGGACTAGGCCCCGCCCTGCGGCATCGGTGCCGCGCCAATGTCGATGCTTCACACTGCGGTCAGCGCGGCCCCAGTGCCGGTCCGCCCTGTGCAGCGGTCGCTTCAGGCGTAACCGTTGGGGTCGCTGTGGCGGGTGGCTGTCCGGTCGCGGTCTGCGTTGGCGTGGCAGGCGGGGGCGTTTCCGTTGCTGGCAGCAGGGTCGCTGTAGGCGTTTCCGTTGGTGTTGCGGTCGGCGTCGGTGTGGCTTCGATGCGCTCCCACCACACGCGAATCACGGCCAGACCGCCGTTCTCGTAGAACTCGACGCGTATGCTGTGCTCACCCGAGGCCAAAGAAGCATCACCGGTATAGTCCTCCGCTCCGCCGTCCACCCAGTGGTCAATGACAAGCTCGTCATTCACCCACAGTCGTACCCCGTCATCGGCGCGTGCGAAGAAGCGGTAGGTGCCTTCATCCAGTGTGACGGTGCGCGTCCAGCGGGCCGAAAACTGGTCCGGGGGCATGCCGGAAGCGGGGACACCTTCTCCCCAGTCAAAATCGAGCACGCGTTCGTTGATCACCAGGTACGGGGAGCCTTCCAGGCTCATGTTGGAGTAGTACGCACCCTTCCAGTCGAGGTATGTGGCGATGGCGTCAGACCCGCGGTATTCCCACCATACCCTGACGTGGGCGCTCTCGCGACCTTCATAGTACTCGACCCGAACAGCGTGCGGTCCTGCGCTGAGATCTGCATCCGCACTGTAGAGTGCACCGATGCTGTCATGCCATTGATCGATGATCAAGTGGTCGTCAAGCCACAGACGGACACCGTCGTTGACCTGGGCGTAGAAGCGGTGCACGCCCGATTCGAATGGCCAGCTTCCAGTCCAGCGTACGGCAAAGCCGTCGTTGGGGATGCCTTCGCCCGGGCCCTCATCCTGCCACTGAAAGTCAATGACCGGATCATCTCGCACCCACGCTGGCGTCCCGCTGAAGGTGGTGTTTCTGTAGTACTCGCCCTTCCAACTGAGAGCGGGCCGCGTTGCGGTCGGCGTGGGCGTAGGAGACACCGTGGCACGGACCAAGATGCGGAGGCGCGTAGCGATAATGGTGTTGGCTGCCAACGGACTAGGTTCACCAGTCGCCTCAACCAGGTCCCCCACTTGAACGTCTGTGAGCTCGGCAGGCACGTCATCCGAGAAGACTGCTGCGTTGTCGGCCAGCGCAATGATCTCGACGTTGCCCTCAATAGGCCTGATGTTGACGACACGCGCGCTGGCGGAGACCCCCTCAACGTATCCCAGCACGGCGCTGGTCGGTGCTTCTGGCGTGGACGTAGTCAAAGGAACTGGGGGCGCTGTCGTCGTAGAAACAGCCGCGCGGGCGAAGACAGAAGTGGCAACGCGGTCGAAGGTACTGTTGTGTGCCACGACCCAGACGTCGCCCTGGGCCGGAGCTGCCTGTGGCGGGAACATGAAGAGCGCCGTAAAGCCACCCGTTGCATCGGTCAGCGCGTTAGTCACTGTCTGGCTTTCTTCCGCTGCCGCACCTGGTGGATTGAGGCCTATGGTGACCTGTTCGCCTGGCTCCCAGTTCTGGCCCACAATCTTCAGCGCCAAGCCGTTCTTGGTCTGCAGGCCCTCCACGATGATCGAAGGTGATAGGGTTCGCCCAAGGCTGCACGCCGTGGTGCAGCAGAGGCAAGTGATGAGAATGATGACGATGCTTCTGCTCAGTCTGAACATGGTGGCCTCATGCGGTCGTTCGCTCTCATGCGCGTGCAGGAGAGCGAACGGTATCAGCCTTTAGGGCTGTAGCATATCCCATACCGAATGCTGTCTGCAATTCACTAGACGCCGGCGAGGAAATCGCGTTCCATAGCTGCGGTCCCGTACCACGCTGCACTATTGCTCCCTGGGCGGCTTTTCCAGAATGATGGTCACCGGCCCATCATTGTGGATCTCCACCAGCATGTGCGCCTGGAACCGTCCGCCTTCTACCTGTACGCCCTGCTCTGCCAAGAGCTCGGCCACGCGCTCGACGAGGGGCTCAGCAATCTCCGCAGGCGCGGCGGAGGTGAAGCTTGGGCGCCGTCCTTTGCGTGCATCACCGCACAGCGTGAACTGCGAGACCAACAGAACCTGTCCCCCGACGTCTAGCAGCGAGCGGTTGAACTTGTCGTCTTGGTCAGCAAACACCCGCAGGTTGGCGATTTTGTTGGCCATCCACCTTGCTTCGTCTTCGCCGTCCCCTTGCTCGACGCCGAGCAAGACAACCAGGCCCGATTGGATCTGGCCGACGATGCCCCCCTCAACGGTGACTTTGCCTTGGGTGGCCCGCTGCACGACCGCCTTCAAGACGACGCTCCCCCACCAGGCCTGACTCGAATCGCGGGTGCTTGCATTTCGCACAGCGGCGAGGTATCATGGTCCCGTGCCACTCCCCATGCCTCTGCCGTAGATGGGCGGGTGCACGAAGGGCTGGAAGGACGATTCTTCAACGCTGTACAGCACGAGGTGTTGAGGGACATGATCAAACTGCTGTTGACTTGGGACATCAAGCCCGGCCACGACCAGGAATACATGAAATTCCTAGTAGGTGAATTCGGCCCGGCCATGGTCGAGGCTGGCCTGGAACTGACGGACGCCTGGTACACCATGTACGGCGAGGGGCCGCAGGTTCTTGCGGGAGGTGTCACTGACACGCTGGAGGGAATGCGGGAGATCCTTACCAGCAAGGAATGGCAGGAGCTGGAGGCCAAGCTCTTGACGATGGTTGACAACTACCGGCGACGCATCGTCGAAGCAACGGGCGGTTTCCAGTTCTGAGACTCGGCTGATTACGGGCATTCAGAATAGGAGGCGGCGGTGCTAACCCGCCGCCTCTGTCTTTTTCGGCTTGTCGGACGTGCTCTTGGTGCTCTCAGAAGAAGGCTCTGCCTTTTTCGCCTCCGCGCCTTTCGGCTCCGACAGCTGCTTGGGCGGCTGAGTCGTTGGTGACGAGACCTGACGATGGTCAGTGATGTAGAATCCAGAGCCCTTGAAGATAACGCCGACTGGCTGCAGCACCCGATGGACTGCGCCACCGCATTCAGGACATGTGTTGAGCGGTTCGTCCTCAAAGCGCTGCAGGCGCTCAAAGGCGATGCCGCATGATTCGCACTTGTATTCGTAAATCGGCATGGTGGTGCAACGACCTCCTATCCACTGGTCCAGGGGCCATTCTACCACAAATCGAGGGCCAAGGCAATCTTGATGCTCGGCGTTCGGATCTTGGCTCGGACAAGTGAGCGAACCCCCTGATACGAGGGCACTCTGGAGGTTGCAGTGCGTACTCTAGTGCGCCTCCCCAGCGCGGGGGCGCTCACTGTGAATGCTTTGGCGACAGCATCCAGTGGCAGTGTTCGAACTCATGTCTGAACCTGAGGGATGCTGGGTACCGCGCTCACCGCGCACCCGCGATCCGTGTATGAGCCTGGGCAGCGTACGACTTGACAACCGGCGAAGATGTGGTATGCTATATGTTGTTTCTTGAATATAGACAGGATGGGGAGATGACGGAAGAGGCATACCAAAGACAATCGCAGTTCTTCGGGATGCTGTCGCATCCGGTGCGCCTGCGCATTCTGGATATTCTAGCGCAGGAGGAAACGTGTGTCTGCCACCTTACGGCCGTGCTCCAGCGGCGCCAGGCCTACGTCTCGCAGCAATTGGCCACGTTGAGGGAAGCTGACCTCATCAGCGACAGGAAAGATGGTCTGTACGTCTACTACTCCCTCACCAGTCCACTGATCGCACAGGTTCTGGACGAGGGGCGGCGGTTTCTGGCTGATCTGACAGGGGACAGAGGGTTCCTGCAGGTCACAATGCCCGTGCACAGCGGGATAGATTGCTCCTGCCCCAGATGCCAAGCCCAACTCTCGGCTCGATCGGCGACCCCGTGAGGATGATGCTTACAGCATGACCAGTGTCGTCCAATGCGCGACCCCACTCAGCGAGTCAGCCTGCTGGTTTACGTGGGTTCACACGTCGCATCATGCTCCTGTTCATATTTGACTTTACGGTCGAAGTGTCTATAATATTCAATGAGTGGAATGTATCGATATGAAGCATCGAGCCCATGGATACCGACAACAGGCTGATTTGATCCGCGCACTGGCCCACCCGACCCGCCTGCGCATCTTGGAGATCCTTGCTGAGAGCGGCGAGTGCTGCGTCTGCCACCTCACGGCAATCCTGAAGCAGCGGCAGCCATACGTGTCGCAGCAGTTGATGGTCTTGCGCGACAAGGGCCTGGCCACCGACCGCAAGGACGGCGTCATGGTCTATTACCGGCTGGTCGACCCGGGCATCCGTGATCTGATCTCGATGACGCGTGACCTGCTCGTGGCGACTGACGTTGAGGCTGCGAAGCGTCTCGCCGCTGGCGAGGACGTCTTTCCTGCCATCCCCCAACCGCCTGTGCCGGGATGTCCGTGTCCGGTGTGCGAAGCTGCGAGGCATTCCCCGTCGAGCGGGGCGAATGCTCGCCCAGTTAAGGCTGCGTCTTCCTGACGCCATCTCTCAGCAATCTCTTTGCGCAGGTGTGCTCAGGCGGCGCTTTTTTGTGGCTTGCAGACATTCACTAATGCGAATACAACATACACACCATCAAGGAGGTTCCAACTCATGAGTGCTTTGACTTCGGTCGTCGCTCTGCTCCAGGGCGGTCTGGGCAACCTGGCCGCCTATCTGGCAGCGCACGTGCTCTTGTGCCTGCTGCCGGCCTTTTTCATCGCTGGCGCATTGAGCGCGCTGATACCCAGGGAGGCTGTGACGCGCTATCTGGGGCGCAACGCTCCCAAGTGGATCTCGTATCCGGCGGCGGCGCTGGGCGGTTTTGTCCTAGCGGTGTGCTCTTGCACCATCATGCCCCTCTTTGCCGGCATCTACAAGAAGGGCGC